>JACCDS012319743.1_pt1 | contig 12445 bp, 11 predicted proteins | sample 7446441 | NCBI WGS metagenome assembly JACCDS01 (sample SAMN15323445, study PRJNA562643) | freshwater metagenome | isolation source: river surface water | place: USA:Blue River Watershed | collected 2017-08-17
ACAGGGTTGGTTTTAATAAAATAGTGTACCAACAACTAGAAGAAAATATTATTATACCAACAAAGCCAACATTATACAACAAACAAAACATTTTTTATTTTATGCATTTGCTATATTACAGATTGATAAAAATGTTGGTTGATAAAAAAACAAAGTATACCGTTTTTTATGATTCAGTATTGTTTTCACTATTGTTATTTACCTATCCATTGTTCCTATTGATTATATATTTTTTATTAACACTAATTCATATCTCACCATCTATAATATTGGTTATATTAATCTTATTTCCTGTGATGGGAAAAAACGTACTTAAATAAAACTGACAAACCCAAAAAATGAAATCATTAAGAAAACTAGATAAAAGAAAAAAAATAGCACTCATTGCACATGATAATAAAAAGAAGGATCTGATTGAGTGGGCTGTGCACAATAAAATTGTTTTATCAAAACATAGCTTAGTAGCAACGGGAACTACTGGAAAATTAATTGAAGAAGCTTTAGACCAACCTGTTGTTAAATTATTAAGTGGACCGCTTGGTGGAGATCAACAAATTGGAGCCATGATAGCTACGGGTGATATTGATATGGTGTTTTTCTTCTTTGACCCAATGGAAGCACAACCGCACGATAGTGATGTAAAAGCGCTATTAAGACTGGCCGTTGCCTGGAATCTTCCTATGGCCTGCGATAGAACCACAGCAGATTTTTTAGTTACATCTCCCTTTATGCAAGGTGAATACGAATATGAACTTCCTAATTACACCCAATATTTAAACAGAAAAGTATAAAACCCACCAATATGGCAAATCAAAAAACGAAAATTGTATTGTGTAGTATGATATTGAGTTTAAGCATCAATAGCATTGCTCAACAATTCACAGGATTTAAAAACATAGATGCACAAAAAAAACTTGAAGCAAATTTTGATAGTAAACTAAGTGCAAGGCGCGTTGGAGAAAACATCAAATTAATGTCTTCTGTCCCACACCATATTGGATCGGTGGGTGGAAAATTTGTTGCAGACGAAATAGCAAAACAATTTAAAGCTGCTGGCTGGGACACAAAAATTGTCACCTATCAGCTATTATTTCCAACGCCCGTTACGCGTGTATTAGAAATGAAAGGTGCCACTAATTTTAAAGCATTGTTAAAAGAACCAGCATTAAAAGAAGACGCTACATCTGCACAAGCTGATCAGCTACCAACGTATAACTGTTGGAGCGCAGATGGTGATGTGAATGCAGAATTGGTTTTTGTGAATTATGGTTTACCAGAAGATTATGAAACCCTTGCTAAATATGGTATCGATGTAAAAGGAAAAATAGTAATTGCTAAATATGGTAGAAGCTGGAGAGGGATCAAACCAAAAGTGGCACAAGAACACGGTGCAATTGGTTGTTTAATTTATTCTGATCCACAAGATGATGGTTATGGTGCGGGCGATGTGTATCCTGCAGGTCCTTTCAAAAATGAATTTGGTGTGCAAAGGGGCTCAATTATGGATATGGTAATTTATCCAGGCGACCCAAGTACGCCAAACTATGCTTCAGTAGAAGGAGCGCCAAGGGTTGACCACAATCAAGCAGAGAATCTTTTAAAAATTCCTGTTTTACCAATTAGCTATCATGACGCAGCTCCATTATTACAAGACATGGCAGGTCCTGTTGCACCCAAAGCATGGAGGGGCGGATTGCCATTTACATACCATATTGGACCAAGTAAATCGAAATTACATTTGAAATTAAACTTCGATTGGAAAATACGTCCCGCATACAATGTGATTGCAACGATACAAGGAAGTCAATTTCCCGACCAATGGGTGATTAGAGGAAACCACCACGACGCTTGGGTAAATGGCGCAAACGACCCCGTAAGTGGCATGGCTGCAGAACTTGATGAAGCAATAGCAATTGGTGAATTAGTGAAATCTGGATGGAGACCAAAAAGAACGCTTGTATACTGTGCTTGGGATGCAGAAGAACAAGGCTTAATGGGTTCTGTAGAGTGGGTTGAAGATCATGCAGCATCATTACAAGCTAAGGCGGTGGCGTATATTAACTCAGATGGTAATGGAAGAGGATTTTTAAGTGCAGAAGGTTCCCACGCTTTCACAGGTTTAATGACGGATATTAGTAAATCAATAAAAGACCCACAAACCGGTGTAACAATTTTTGAAAGACAAAGAGCGAATAGAGCAACAGAAGCGACAAGCACTGCGGCTAAAAAAGAAATCTTAAACAGCACAATCTATCCACTGGGTGCAATGGGATCGGGGTCTGATTATTCTTCGTTTATACAACATGTGGGTGTACCCTCTTTAAACATTGGTTTTGGTGGTGAAAACGAAGGCGGTGAATACCATTCTATCTATGACTCTTATGATCACTATTCAAAGTATAAAGACCCTGGATTTGCTTATGGTGTTGCACTGGCACAAACTGCAGGTCGCGCAGCATTAAGGTTATCAGAGGCGGATGCATTGCCTTTTGACTTTACAGCTTTACACAAAACAGTAAAAGGATATATTACAGAATTGATAGGTAATGTGGAGCAAATGCGTGAAAAGGCAAAAGTAGAAAACGAACTAGTTAACACAAAAGCATATGCCGTTGCAGCAGATCCAACAGAGGGATTACAACTTCCAACTGTGGTTGCAGAAGTGCCTTATTTAGATTTTGCACCCATTTTAAATGCACTAACCAATTTAGAAAAAGCTGCACAAAAAGTAGAGCAACTAAAGTCAACTGCGGATGCTCAAAAATTAGCGGCAATCAACGCAAAAATTTATACAGCCGAACAATCTTTGTTAATGACAACCGGCTTACCGCGCAGACCTTGGTATAAGCACAGTTTATATGCACCTGGATTCTATACTGGATATGGCGTGAAAACAATACCAGGCGTTAGAGAAGCAATAGAACAAAAAAACTGGGCAGAAACAACCGCACAAATTGCGGAAGTGGCTGCCGCAATAAACAGATTAGCGAATTATTTAGAAACACTATAATCTGCTATTTTAACGAAACAAATTTGAGGTTAGCGCTTACCTTTGCGTATGCCTTTTAAACTTCATTCCAACTACACACCCTCGGGCGATCAGCCAACCGCAATTGCGCAACTGACCGAGGGTGTGCTGAATGGAGATCCACAGCAAACGCTGCTTGGGGTGACGGGTTCGGGTAAAACCTTTACGATTGCCAACCTGATACAAAATGTACAACGCCCCACACTTGTCTTAACACATAATAAAACATTGGTTGCTCAATTGTATGGAGAGTTTAAACAATTCTTTCCAGACAACGCAGTCGGTTATTTTGTGTCCTATTATGACTACTATCAACCCGAAGCGTATCTACCTACTTCGGGCGTATACATTGAAAAAGACTTAAGCATTAATGAAGAGTTAGATAAACTAAGATTACAAGCCACCGCACAATTGTTAAGCGGAAGAAGAGACATTGTGATTGTAGCTAGTGTGAGTTGTATTTATGGTATGGGAAACCCCACCGAATATGAAAATGGGATTATTCGAATACATCAAGGACAGGTTTTATCTCGCCAAGCATTTTTACATGCCCTAGTGAATAGTTTGTACCATCGTTCTGTTACAGAATTTGATCGTGGTGCATTTAGGGTAAACGGAGATACCGTGGACATTCGATTGCCTTATGTAGATTATGGTTACCGTATTACCTTTTTTGGGGATGAAATTGAAACCATTGAAAGCATAGAAATAGAAACAGGAAAAAGAATTGAGCCAATGGAGAACGCGGCCATCTTCCCTGCAAATTTATACATGGCGCCCAAAGAAATGCTGCAAGAAATCATTGTAGAGATACAAGATGAATTACGCGCGCAGGTAGAATACTTTAAAAAAGTAGGTAAGCCACAGGAGGCTGCAAGAATCAAAGAAAGGGTTGAATACGATATAGAGATGATTAGAGAGTTGGGCTATTGCACAGGTATCGAAAACTATTCTCGATTTTTTGATCGCCGAAAACCAGGCACAAGGCCCTTCTGTTTATTGGATTATTTCCCAAAAGATTTTTTATGTGTGATAGATGAAAGCCATGTGACGATTCCACAAATTTCTGGCATGTATGGCGGAGATAGAAGTAGAAAAATGAACTTAGTGGAATTTGGTTTTAGACTACCAAGCGCTATAGACAACCGGCCGCTTAATTTTAATGAGTTTGAACAAGTGATTGGTCAAACTATTTTTGTAAGCGCTACCCCGGGTGAATATGAATTAGAAAAAACCGACGGACTGATTGTTGAACAAGTAGTAAGACCCACTGGATTATTAGATCCACCAATTGAAGTGCGCCCTACAAAAAATCAAATCGATGATTTGTTAGACGAAATTGCCATGCAGGTAGAGAAGGGTGATCGCGTTTTGGTGACCACGTTAACTAAAAAGATGGCCGAAGAGATGGATCGATATTTATCCAAAATTAATATCAAATCAAAATACATTCATAGTGATATTGATGCATTAGAGCGCGTTGAAATTTTAAGAGAGCTTAGATTGGGGGTGATTGATGTGTTGGTGGGAGTCAACTTATTAAGAGAGGGTTTGGACCTGCCCGAAGTGTCTTTGGTGGTCGTGCTGGATGCAGATAAAGAAGGATTTTTAAGAAATGAAAAATCATTAACGCAAACAGCGGGCCGTGCAGCGCGAAATGTGAGGGGTCGAGTTATTTTTTACGGAGATCAAATCACCATGAGCATGCAACGCACGATTGATGAAACCAATCGACGAAGGGCAAAACAGATCCAATACAACAAAGACCATAATATCACACCTACAACCATTGTTAAATCAATAGAGCAGGTGATGAAGCAAACTGCCGTGTTGGACATCAAGGGCTATAGTCAAGATAATATGAATATCCGCACCACCGATGCGTTGAATATGGTAGCAGAGCCCAACAGCGAATACAAAACTATTCCACAAATGGAAAAAGCGATTTTACAAACAAAAAAGCAAATGGAAAAATTTGCAAAGGCTTTGGATTTTATGGAAGCCGCCAAGTTGCGTGATGAAATGTTTAGAATGGAACTTCAATTAGAAAAAATGAAAGCGACAACCTAATGAATGATTTTTTTATAGCAGTATACAATGGGTTACTTCAAACAACCTGGATAGAAGCGGTTGCGGTGTTCATGGGTATTGTTTCTGTTTGGTATAGTAGAAAAGAAAACATTTTAGTTTTTCCAACAGGCATTATCAACACCACACTCTATATCTATTTAAGTTTTAAGGGACATTTGTTAGGAGAAGCAAGCGTTAATCTATATTATACGATCATGAGCATCTATGGTTGGTATTGGTGGTCAAGAAAAAAAGAAGACCATATAACTAACATACTTCAGATAACAATTAGCAACACAAAACAAAGGGTACAACAGGTTTTAGTCTTTTTTGCTTTTTATGCTATTTTATTTTTCGGATTACAATTTTTAAAAACCAATTTCGCTCCAGACGCCATCCCTTGGGCAGACGCACTAGCAAGTGCATCTGCTTATACTGCGATGTGGTTGATGGCAAAGAAAAAAGTAGAGAGTTGGGCCTGGTGGATTATAACCAATATTACATCCATTCCACTTTATTTTATAAAGGGTTATGCGTTTACAAGTTTTCAGTTTATTGTTTTATTAATATTAGCAATAGCTGGTTATATTGCGTGGAATAAAAAAGCGAAAGTAATCGATAAAAAAAGCTGAAAGCAATGAAACCAATTCAAAAAATAGTCGTTCTTGGCCCCGAATCAACGGGCAAGTCTACACTTTGTGCCGAACTTGCAGCACATTATCAAACCATTTGGGCGCCCGAATATGCAAGACAGTATTTATCTGAACACGGTACAAAATATACGCATGATGATTTATTAAAAATTGCAAAAGGACAGATTGAAAACGAAGAAAGAGCAATTGAAATATTGCGACAAAAAAATGCCAGTAAAGATGGGCCAACCAGTATCAATAAATTGATTGTGGATACCGACATGTATGTGATGAAAGTGTGGTCTGAATATGTGTTTAACAATTGCCATCCTTTTATATTAGAACAAATTAACGAGCGCCATTATGATCTTTATTTGCTCTGTGATTTAGACCTACCATGGACAGCAGACGAAATGAGGGAGTATCCCGATGAAGGCCCACGCATCGAATTGTTTACTATTTATAAAGAATTATTAATGAATCAAAACACCCCATGGGCGATTGTAAACGGAACCGGTGTAGCGCGAACAGAAAACGCAATTCAAATAATTCAAAAACAGCTTCAATAGTAGTAAAAAAATAATTAACATACAGTAGCCGTTTTCGCACATTTTAATTGGGCGCAAAATAAATTGTGTACTCTTTAGTGGATAAGTCCAACTACTTTTTTTGAATTAAATCCTGAACAGCCTCATCTCCTTCCAAATTGTTCATTTCTCTAAGTATTTGTGGATAACGCCACGCTACTCTTTTGCTTATTGGTTTTGCGGTAAATTTTTTTGGATTGGGAAATCCGGCAACAATCATAGCAGCTTCGGCGCGCGTTAAATTTTTTGCCGACTTATGAAAATAATGCTGCGCAGCAGCCTCTACGCCAAAACATCCAGGACCCGTTTCAATCACATTTAAGTATACTTCTAAAATTCTTTTTTTACCCCAGATCAGCTCAATCAAGAAGGTAAAATAAAATTCTGGTATTTTTCGAATGTACTTATCGTACTGCCCGCCTTGCCATAAGAAAACATTTTTGGCAACCTGTTGTGTAATTGTACTTGCGCCACCACCTATTGGAATTCTAGATTTTTTCTTTTTCTTTTTTGGTTTAAAGCTTCGTTCCATTGCCTCCCAGTCAACACCGATATGATCAGTAAAAGCCTGATCTTCGCTAGCTATTGCGGCCAATTTAATGTTATAAGACATGTCCCCCCAAGCAACATAATCACGTTTTAAACCTAGGCCAAACGCATTGGTTATCTGAGTTATCGTAATCGGGGGAAACACAAAACGCGTGATCACTACATATAGTAATGAGCTTAAAAATAAATACCAAACGACGCGTTTAATTTTTTTTATCAAAATTTGTATTCGTTTAATTGAAGCAGTGTTTGCTTGAATGTATTAAAATTGCTTAAAGTATTTCTACAATAAATCGTTTTCCAATTGGACGATAGGGTGGATTTTTTTTCGCCAACAATCTTCCAATAAAATATGCACCAACCCCAGCAGCGATGGAGGGGATATTTTTAGATTCAAAAACCGCCTCCTTGTTGATGATCGAATTGGTTATGTTTAAACCACTATATAAAACACCGCCAATACTTAAGAAAGAACCATTTGCAAAAACGCTTTGGTATTGACCCTTGTCTTTTGCAAAAGCGCGAATTTCATTTATATGAAGCGTGAGTGGGCCCAGCTTTAATGTATCTTGTCCGTATGTGCCATATGCGGTCATTACAGTTTGAAGCGTATATTGCTTTACTTGAATTGAATCTTTTTTAATCCACTGAATTTGTCCCATGATCCACTGACGGTTACTGAATTCAAATTCAATGTAACTGTCTTTTGTAAAAGACTTAATAGTTACACCTCTGTCTTTTAAAACTAGCACATTACCATTTTGTGCCATTATATTACTAGCCTTAAAAAGCAAACACAAACAACAAATAAAAAGGGTTATTTTTTTCACAAGAGCAAATTACAATAAAGCCAATTAAAATGAACTAAAAAGGCTTAAATGTTTGTGAAAGCGCTTTTGAATTGTCTAATAGATCATTAACGCGCTATACATCAGTGCTGCGCTGAATATTAAAATAATGATACCAGAAATTCGGTTGATCCAGGTCAGGCTGTTTGGGGTTAATCGGGGCCTTAGCTTGCCCGCTAAAAACACTTTTAATAAATCAGATAACAAAACAAATCCAAGACATGTTCCAAAAACAATCAGTTTATACTGAAGCGGATTGGTTGTATCAACCGCGCTGTTATTAATTGCGGCAGTCCAAGCAAACCAAAACAAAAAAACGCTTGGGTTAAGTGTATTCATTAAGAATCCAGAAAAATAAGAGGCAATTAAGCCTTTAAAGCGAAGGGGCTTATTTGTTCCAGCTTCTCCCATGTTTTCAAGCTTAAGCTTTTTAAAAAACAAAGTATACAGTCCCATTAACAATAAAAATCCCGCACCAGCCATGGCAATGGCAGCCTTGTGGTTGAGCACCAAATTAAATAAAGAAGTAAACACATTGCAAACAAAAAGCAAAACTAAATCACTACTTGAAACGCCTGCAACAAAAGCATATCCAGAACGTCTTCCGTTTGTAAGGCTTTGTTTTATGATTGCAAAAATTACAGGACCAATAGAGATACTCAAGATCAAGCCTAATAGCAATCCTTTTAAAATTGGTGCAAATGACATTAAGCTTGATTTTTAATAAAGGCCTTCCAGTCGGTTAACATGTCTCCCTTTAAAACTCTTGGAAACTTGTGTTGACCTCCAACTTTACCTTTGCTTTGCATGAAGCCCATAAAGCAGCTTTCTTTTAATACAGTTACCCGAATGTCTTTAAGTGCACTCTTTCTCTCCACCGCATAGTCGTCGTTCAGTTGAATTAGTTTTTCATCTATTTTTTCCGCCAATCGTTTTTCATCAATATTTTGATCACATGCAACATACCAGTGGTGTGCAAAGAAATTACCACAAGGTTCTCCGGTGACAGTATATTCTGGTATCGACAAATTTAACTCCTCACTGACCAACTGAATAGCCTTGTTCATATTGTCTACGCTTAAGTGTTCGCCAACCAGGCTTAGAAAGTGTTTTGTTCTACCTGTGATAATGATTTCAGCGTTAGCCTTGTCTACAAATCGAACCGTATCTCCGATTAAATAACGCCAGGCGCCAGCGGGTGTGCTAATTAAAATGGCATAATCTCTTCCTTCTTCTACTTCGTGTATCATTAGGGCCTCGGGCTGTTCTACCATTTCTCCGTTTTCATCAAAGTTTTTTTCGTCAAAAGGAACGAATTCAAAAAAAATATGTTGGTTGTATGATAAGCGCATGCCCACTGCGTTCTGTTTGTCTTGCCAGGCCAAGAATCCTTCACTCGCTAGATAAGTTTCGATGTATTCAATTGGCCTTCCCAATAGTTTTTCAAACCCATGCTTATATGGTTCAAAGCTTACGCCGCCGTGCACAAAAAAAGTGAGGTTGGGCCAGATCTCGTGAATATTGTTTAATTGATAGCGCTCTATCACCATTTCTAAACACATTTGAATCCAAGCAGGCACGCCAATAATAAAACTGATGTCCCACTCTGGCGCCTTCTCTACAATTTCTTTTAGTTTTTTATTCCAGTCACGCTCTTTGGCAATTTTTTTACCTGGCTTATAAAAGGGCTGAAACCAAAATGGTGCTTTTTTTGCAGTAATGCCACTTAGGTCGCCTGCATAATACCCAGCCCCCTTTTGCAAATCTGTACTGCCACCAAGCGTAAGCCACCCCCTACCCAATGCCGACAAAGGCACATCACGATATTTAAACAAGCTAATCAATTGCTTGATCATGATGATTTTATTGCCTCTTAATAAATCGTTTGTAACAGGAATATATTTACTAGCAGCCTCACTTGTTCCACTACTTAAAGCAAAATAATTGATCTTGCCTGGCCAACAAATATCCGTTTGTCCTTCGAGTGTTAAGTGCCACCAGTCTTTATAGATCTTATTATAATTATAACTAGGCACTTGTTCTTGGAACTTCTTACCAATATGTCTGCTGGTTAAAATTTCTTCGAATTTGTTTTTTTGACCAAATGCGGTGTATTGAGCGCGTTTTAATAACTTTTTGAGCACACGAATCTGCGCAGTTCTTGGGCTTCTTGGCGCGATGCCGAGCACTTTGCTAATATTCTTTGGTAAATTAATCTCAAAAATCGGCATCTACAGAATCGGGTTTTACTTTTACAGATTAGTTACAAAAATACGAATGTTATTCGAGCAAACGAGCCTACTTTTGTACTATGATTAAAAACACCTTGATTCAGGCTGTAGAAGTTGGCGCAAAAGAGCTAACACGTTTTTTTAACGGCAGTTTTACCGTATCCAGCAAGGCTACGATTAACGACTTGGTTACAGAGGCGGACCATGCTTCTGAAAAAGCAATCATTGAACTCATTCAGTCAAATTTTCCCGATCATTTTATATTAAGTGAAGAAACGGGAGAAATGGCTTCGGCTTCGGATACAAAATGGATTATTGATCCAATAGACGGTACAATTAATTTTGCCAACGGCATCCCAATTTGTTGTGTAAGTATCGGTGTAGAGTATAAGGGTGAAATGATTTTGGGCTCTGTCTACAACCCATTCATGAACGAGCTTTATTTTGCTGAAAAGGGAAAGGGTGCAACGTTGAACGGAAGGCCCATGCGCGTAAGCAAAAAAGAATCACTTTTACAAAGCTGTTTGGTAACTGGGTTTCCATACCAATATTTAGATACTGAGAACGGCCCCCTACAAGTTTTCGAGAAATTAGTGCGTAAGGCCATTCCGGTTAGAAGACTAGGAAGTGCCGCACTTGATTTGTGTTGGACGGCAGCTGGAAGATTTGATGGATTTTACGAGCATAAACTTCAAGCATGGGATAGCGCTGCAGGTTATTTGATGGTTGAAGAGGCTGGAGGAACAGTTACTGACCTGAATGGAAACAGATACAACCCATACCAGCCAGGCATTATTGCCACCAATGGTTTTATTCACGAACAATTGCAGGGAGTTGTCAATGGCGGTAATTTATAATAGATAAGCAGGAATAACAACCGCAAGTAAATTCAAAAAAATAAAAGTAATTAGCAATATATTATGTCAACAGAAAGAACAGAGATTGAAAAATTAGGAGAGTTTGGATTGATAGATCGATTAACACAAAACTTCGAAACATACAATGCATCAACGGTTTTATCCATTGGAGATGACGCTGCCGTAATAGATCATTTTGGAAAACAAACCGTAGTCACAACAGACTTATTGGTAGAGGGCGTACACTTTGATTTAATGTACACACCCTTAAAACATCTTGGGTATAAATCGGTGGTGGTGAACTTAAGTGACATCTATGCAATGAATGCACAACCTACACAAATCACGATGAGCTTGGCTTTCAGCAATCGCTTTAGCTTAGAAGCTTTAGAAGAATTTTATGAAGGTGTTGCAATCGCTTGTGATAAATATGGCGTGGATTTAATTGGTGGCGACACTTCTACATCGCAAAAAGGATTGATTGTTTCTGTCACAGCAATCGGCGAGGTTGCTCCAGATCAATATATTAAAAGAAGTACAGCAGAATCGGGAGATTTGATTTGCGTGTCAGGAGATTTAGGTGCGGCATTTTTGGGCCTAACATTAATGGAAAGAGAAAAGCAAATATTTATAGAAAACCCACAGGTACAACCGAATTTAGAAAATGAAGATTATATCGTAGGTAGGTTGTTAAAGCCAGAAGCGAGAAAAGACATCGTTGAACTTTTAGAAAAACTAGAAATTAAGCCAACATCTATGATGGATATCAGTGATGGCTTGAGTTCTGACGTTTTGCATTTGTGCAAGCAGTCTGAATTAGGTTGTAGAATCTATGAAGAAAAAATTCCAATCAACGAAGCAAGTAAGGCGGCGGCATTTAAGTTCGGATTAGACGCAACCGTGTGTGCCCTGAATGGTGGCGAAGACTATGAATTGTTGTTTACCATGAAGCAAGCAGACTATGATAAAATCACTATGCAAGAAGAGATAAGCGTGATTGGATATATGTGCGATGCATCAGAAGGAAAAAAATTAATTACAAAAGGAAACAATCTTTTTGATATTACTGCACAGGGTTGGAATGCCTTTAGCAAAGAAGCCTAATTGTTGACCACCATATTAAGAAGCGCCAATTCTGCAGATAAAAAAAGCAGGTTGGCGTTTTTATTGATTTCAATCTTTCCAGAAATAGTTTCTTTTTCCATGAGCTCGGCAGGATAAAGACTACACATTTTAATGGCCTCATCAAGTGAAAGACCAACTTGTTGAACTAAATTATGTATTGACTTTAATTGAGTTAATGCAGACCCACTAAGGGTTCCAGCAGACTCATATTTATCGCCTACAAGTTGATGTTGGTAAAATCCTGTACTAGTTGTAGTTACGGCGTCAGTAATACAAAACAGCCGCTCACCCATTATTTTTTTAGCAATTTGAATCGCAGTAAAGTCAACATGGTAACCGTCGGCCACAATACTACTCATGGCAATTGGATGATTGAATAAGGCACCCACTACACCCGGAGCGCGATGTTGTAAACCGCTCATTGCGTTGAATAAATGTGTAGCAGTTTTAATCCCATTGTTAAAAAATTGCGTAGCTGTTTCGTAATTCGCATTGGTATGTCCTGCAGAAACAATTAC
>JACCDS010820582.1_pt1 | contig 12443 bp, 9 predicted proteins | sample 7446441 | NCBI WGS metagenome assembly JACCDS01 (sample SAMN15323445, study PRJNA562643) | freshwater metagenome | isolation source: river surface water | place: USA:Blue River Watershed | collected 2017-08-17
AAATGACGGAGGCAAAAAAGCCCACGAGCGGAAAGGCAATTAATGAGGTACTCGCACTCCCAAACAGTGCAAAAATGAATGAAATGATGGCCAGAAACGTAAAAGCGGAAAGTACGATTCGACTATCTAATATTTTCAATAAAACGATTCCCAAAATACCTCCCGCTGTCATTAATCCCCAATAATAGGCAATCGTATTTGCTCCATCTATTTGCGGATTTAAGCCATGATAGGTAGCTAAAAACTGGGATATCCAAGTCGCAATCCCTTGCTCAGTTCCCACATAGCAAAGCATTGCAATGAAATACAAGATGACCTGCTTGTTTTTGAAAAGTTCGAGGTGTATCGCCCAGGCTCCAGGTTTCTCGTCGGCACCTAATTCCACTGCCGGAAATTTACTTAGGTAGCTGACAATCATCATCAATAAACTAATGCCAATAAACAATAGATATAAAGACAACCACGGAAATGGATAGGCTTGAACTGCAGGTTGAGCTATAAATACCTGGTAAACCATCGGGCTTAAGAAAGAGGCAAACCCGAAAATCAGTTGAGCCAACACCGAATAGTTGGCATAATTTTCTTCTCCACCCGCAGTCCTTAATAGCGGATTAATGACCACTTGCAACATGGCCATACCGCTTCCGATTAAAAAAAGGGAAAGCAGGGCAGATAGGTAATTGGGAGAAAGAACAATTAAAAGAGAACCCAAAGTCGCTAGACCAAATGCCATCAGCATCACTTTTTTCTCTTGGTAGGTTTCTAGAAGTATCCCAGCTGGGATAGACATCACGCCATAAGCGATAAAAAAGGAAAAGGGTAGGAGGGAAACTAAGGTTAGATTTAGGTCAAAGCTTTGGATTAAATCAGGTATGATAGGCCCAATAATGTTCGAAATGAATGAGATAACGAAGAAAGTTATCATGATCAGAAAAACGACATAAGGGCTTTTTTTCATAGACTTAGTTGGTTAACCATTGATGAATGGAGTCGGCTGTTTTAGTAAAATCTGGGTCTAGCATTAAATCATGTGAACCTCCTTCAATGAGTTCTAATTTCGCCTGATAATATTTCGCGGTTTGTCGAAATTCCTCTTGCGTAATCAATGCATCTTCCGAACCACCAATGACCAACATGGGAGTTGTGGTCTGATTTGAAATCGGTATTAATAAGCCTAAATATGCAAAAAACGATTCCGCACACATATTAGATTTGAATTTTTGTGCCACAGACAAATCGTTAAACATTAATTCCGGGTATTTGAGGAAAACGCCTAAGAGGTTTCTTTGGAACAAAAATGGAATGCTGCCTAGGTGATTAAAAATGACACGAAGGCTGGCCATTAATACTCCGGATGGAGGAACAGAAGACATTAAAATTGCTTTTTTACACGAGCCTGTTTTTAAAAAACGTTGGAGAATCATGCCACCCATGGAATGACCTATGATGATCGGAGGCTCGGGTAAATTGACTACAAATTTGGATAAAGCGCGTACATAATCTTGGAGCGAATAAGAAATGGATTTTGTGCTACCTTTTTCCTCATGACCGGGTAGGTTCATGGCCAAGCATTGATAGCCAAGTTTTTCAAAATAGGGAATGAAATATGCCTCCCAGCACCAAGCGCCGTGACTCATTCCATGCACAAAAACGATGGTTTCTTTCATCAAACGGCAGATTTACTCACATAGTTTTTAGGCAAATGCTTTTTAAGATCTTTGACAAATAAATGGAAATCGACCGTAATCGTATGTCGCGGAGTTTTAATTTGATTCAAATGTGGATGGGTAACTTCTCTTTGGCATAATGCTGCGATATTTTCAGGTCGCTTCCAAAGACCTTTAATAGCTCTCGCCGCAATTTTGCTTTGTAATTCAGCCCCTGGCCAAATGCAACCTAATGGCTGGAACATGCCCACGAAAAACAAGTTTTCGTATTTTTCATGTAACATTTTTAGGTACAACGGAACATCGCCTTCACTGTAATTTAAAAAGTCTTTACGGAAGAATGGATGTTCAAGAATATAGCCGGTACAGGCAATGATGGTATCAAATTCTTCTACGCTACCATCTTTAAAGTGCACGTTTTTGCCATCAAAGTGATCAATGTCGCCTTTCGGAAAAACTTTTCCATGTCTTAATTTATAAAGTAACTCCTCGTTAATGGTTGGGTGAGTTCCTGTGATGTTATGTTCTGGTTCTGGAAGTCCGTAATTTTTATTGGCTCCAGAAAATATTTTGACAGTTAATTCGGAAAAGAAAAATTTCAAGCGAGTAGGTAAGAATGCCATACGCGAAGCGACCACATCGCTAGGCTTTCCGAATAGAAATTTGGGTACGATGCGGTAACCTCTGCGCCAACTAATCGTAGTTTTTCTACTAACTCGGCTCGTTTCGACGGATACATCACATGCCGAATTTCCGCCACCAATCACAAGTACGCGTTTGTCTTTAAACGGGGCAGCTTTTTTGAAATCATGCGAATGTAAAAATTCCCCGGTGAACTCACCTGGGTAGCTTGGGAATCTAGGTAACCAATGGTGACCATTGCAGACAACCAAATGGGTAAAATGTTCGGTTTTTTGTACGCCGTCTTTTTCTGAAATGACTTCCCATGTATTATCTGCATTCAATTCACATGATTTAACTAATGTGTTGAACTCGATTTTGGGATAGAGCTTAAAATGAGCAGCGTATCCTTGAAAGTAACGCCTTAATTGGTCGTGTGAAGGGTAGTCAGGAATCCCTTTTTCAAAATCATCGAATGTATAATCCTCGTATTGAGAAAGTGTTTTGGATGAAATAATATGCGTCGTTTCAAATACACTGGAATGACTTTTACTTTCATTGTAAATCCAATTGCCTCCTACATCTGAATTGAAATCATAACAAGTGACGTCCAATCCTTGGTCGAGTATATTTTTGAGAGCTGTAATTCCAGATGGTCCGGCACCAATCACACAAACTTTTTTCATGTTGTCTATCGTGTTGTATTAATCCAAACAATCCATTCCAATAGGTGCACCATCTGGAATATTAGGAGTTTGCATCGGTTTCCAATCATTCGGATTGGCTTTGAATTGGTCAATTGTTTGGGAAATGTACTTCGCCATAGCACTTGGCTTATTGCCATAAAATGCGCGAATCTTGTGTACTGATTCTTGTACTTGTGCTGCGGCTAGAGGAGAAATACTAGGTGCATTCAACACATTTAACAGCGATGAAACGACCTTGTAGTTAATTGTCTCTTGGTTTGCTTGAAGATACGGGTCTACATGTGATTTGTAAATGGTTGCTTGCACAAGCCAGTTAAGCGTTTCTTCTAATCCTAGTTGTTTGACATCTACCGCCTTATTTCCGGCTAGTCTGGATAATCGGTCAGGATGTAATAAAAAATCCAAGGTAAAGTCGGCCGCTGACTCAACCGCCCCCATAGGATCAAACGTAATTCCTGTTTTCCCTTTAAATGATTCCCTTGTACGATCAAAATTGAAGGCGCGCGGCGGGAACAATGCGAGTTTGTCTTTTGGAATCGCTAGCGTTTGTGCATCTAAGGTATTTGTAATTGTGTGCAATGCGTCTAGCTGTAAAGCAAGAGGAGCGGGAGTCATAACCATTTCTTTCCCTCCTCGTACAGCATAATTATATTCAGATCCACCTATGATTTTTGATACAGCTTCCGTTTGATACCGGTGTAAAAAATACAAGGGAACGAACACGTCTTCTAAATGTGAATAGGTTTCGTTGGGACGAATGTTATTCACTGAAAAATTGGAAATGGCTTTTTGGCGAACGGTTAAAATACTTTTTAATTCATCAACGATTGTTGTACCGTTATCCCAAAGGTGCGCATAAATATGTGCCCCACCTGGGTTTCGAGCGTCTGCATCCGTAATGAAGCGAAGGCCTTTTTCGTAAGCTTTATCTAATACTTGATTAAGTTCCGCTTGTGTTTTGTGTGAGCCGTAAGCATAATCCACTGAAACCTTATCCCATTCACCTATTTTGGTATCATACGCGTTACTGAAATCGATTTGATTTCCTTTGAATTGAATGATGGGGTGCGGGTAATCTAATACGCTCGTATTTCCACGTGCACTTGCGGCATAATTATGTGCAAAACCAAGGGTATGGCCTATCTCATGGGCGGCTAGTTGGCGAATTCGGGCCAAAGCCATTGCCATCATTGGGCCATTATTTGTACCATCAATCGCGAAAGGGGCATTCATCAAAGCTTGCGCGATCAAGAAATCTTGACGAATTCGGAGACTACCCAAGCTTACGTGGCCTTTCATAATTTCACCCGTTCTTGGATCGGCGATGCTGGCACCATAACTCCAGCCTCGGGTCGAACGGTGTATCCATTGAATCACGTGATAGCGCACATCCATGGGGTCAACATCATCTGGTAATAATTTGATTTGAAAGGCATCTTTGTATCCAATCGACTCAAAGGCCTGGTTCCACCAGCGACCGCCTTCCATTAATGCTGAACGAACAGGTTCTGGCGTGCCATTGTCCAAATAGTAGATGATTGGTTTCACCGCCTCACTTACTGCCGCATTCGGGTCTTTTTTCTCCAGACGATGTCTAGTGATCCATTTCTTCTCGATTACCTCTTGTACCGGTGAAGCATAATCTTGAAAGGTGATGGCATTGGCTCCTGAACGCGGATCAAACAAACGGGGTTGATATTTATTGTCTGGAAGTTCGATGAATGAATGGTGTTCTACGACGGTGACATTGTCGGCATTAGGTGCGACAGAACGAATTTCTGCTCCTGTTCCATTCCCAGCAAAGGTAAGTCGGGCTTCAAATTCCGTGTTTTTTGGAAAAGATTTGGTACGCTCCAAGGCGAGTGAGCTTTTGGATTTGTCCAGACTGTAAGTGCCTTGTTTCGCTTGTGCCAAGCGCTTCAAAACTCCATGCACATCCTGCATCAGAAAATCGGTGAAGTCAATTAAATACGCCCCATTGATGTTGGCCTCTATTTTAAATCCAAACAAAACGGATTTCGCGAAGGCTTGTTGGACCGATAATTTTTCCAACGGATTATTCGTATTCGCACGGTATCGGGTGTTGGGTTGGACCAGGAAAATCTTATTCCCTTGTTTCTCGAAAAACACAACTTGTTCGTTGCCTAATTGGCCTCTATCTAATCCTAGGTCATTATTTCCTACTCCTTGTGCGAGTGAATATGCATAAAGAAACTCTTCATTGAGCTTAGTGACTTCGAGGTAAATTTTATCGTTTGAATCGTCGTAATAAAAATTGAAATAGCCGGAATGGGATTTCATCAACTTGATTTTATCGGCGATTTGGGCTTGAGCGCCTAGGCTGAGTAGGACGAAAAGTAGTATAAGTTTTCTCATAATCGAATGTAAGAATTATTTCTTTTTAATGATTCAATTGCGCAGGGTAGGCGGGTTTGATTTCTTGGTCATTTTGCCTATCATTGGTATGTAAATATCTAAACTATGAAAAATATTTTATTGTTATTGCTTTTTGCATTTACCTGTGTTGCGCAACCTAAGCCATTGCGCATTATTTTTATAGGTGCACACCCGGATGATTGTGATATCAAAGGTGGTGGAACAGCAGCCCTGTTCGTTGACATGGGTCATCAAGTCAAATTTTTATCGGTTACCAACGGTGATGCGGGGCATCAATCGCAAGGTGGCGGCATGCTTGCCAAACGTCGGATCGCCGAGACGCGCGAAGTAGCCAAGCGATTAGGAGTTTCCTATGATGTGCTAGATAATCACGATGGGGAATTATTGCCAACGTTAGAAATTCGTTTGCAGATTATTCGAAAAATCAGAGAATGGAAGGCGGATGTGGTGATTGCTCCTAGGTCAAATGACTACCATCCCGATCATCGATATACGGGCGTGTTAGTTCAAGATGCGGCATTTATGGTGGGTGTGCCAAACGTCGCCCCGGATATTGAGCCCTTACGTAAAAATCCTGTTTTTCTTTATTTCCAAGATAATTTCAAGAAACCAAATCCATTCCAGCCTGATATTGCCGTGGACATTACGCCGGTGATTGCTAAGAAATTGGCAGGTCTTGATGCCCATCAATCGCAGTTTTATGAGTGGTTGCCATGGATTGGAAATTATGAGTCGGAAGTACCCAAAGATCCTGCTAAATACAAAGAGTGGTTATTGCAAAAACGTGTCGCTAAGCCCAATCCAGAGGTTCAAAAGAGTCTTGTAAAATGGTATGGAAGTACGCGTGCTGCTAAAACTTTGTATGCCGAGGCCTTTGAAATTTGTGAGTATGGCACGCAGCCAACTGAAGCAGAAATTCGTGCTTTATTTCCTATGTTAAAAACAGAATAAATTTTTGATTATGAATCATCGAACAGCCTATTTGTTATGGGCATTATTATTTGTGTGTACAAGCGCATATAGTCAGGCTTGGAAACCCCTATTTAATGGGAAAGATTTAACTGGCTGGAAACACGTTGGCGGAGGCTCTCGCTTTGTTGAAAATGGTTTATTGGCCAGCAAAGGAGGAATGGGGCTCTTGTATTGGGCTGGAGGCAAATTAGGTAATTGCCAAATCCGCGTCGTGTACAAAATGCAAAATTTCAATAGTAATTCGGGTGTCTTCATTCGTGTTCCGGCAGAACCGAAAGAAGAATGGATGCCTGTCTTTTATGGTTATGAAGTTCAGATAGATAATCATCCAGAAACTTCAAATGAGGATGAGTACCACATTAGTGGAACGTTATATGCCTTGACAAAGCCCAAAAGTAAACCTGGAAAACCAGGTCCAGAATGGAACACTTTGTTGATTACCTTGGATGGTCCGCGGACTATTGTGTATTTAAATGATCAATTAGTGACGGATTACCGAGAAGGAGAACCTGTTCCGGCTCGAAAATTTGACTTTGAGCCTTATCCTGGGCGCCGACCTAATTCCGGATATTTTGGTTTGCAAAACCATGGAGATGAAGATGTCGTGTATTTCAAAGAAGTTTCTATTAGACCCTTAAAAAAATGAAGCGTTCCGAATTTATAAAAAAGAGTACGCTGGCCTCTGCTGGCTTTATGATATTGCCTCGTCATGTATTGGGAGGAAAAGGGTTCGTGGCGCCCAGTGATAAATTAGTCATCGCGGCCATTGGTTGCGGAGGCGAGGGGGATAATGATATCCAACATTTAGCTAAAACGCCTAACAATAATTCAACCATTGGATTTTTATGCGATGTCGATCAGCGGCAAGCGGCACCTAAACGCAAGCAATTTCCTAAGGCTAAATTTTACGAGGATTGGCGGGAGCTTTTTGATAAAGAGGGTAAGCATTTTGATGCGGTGACCGTTGCGATTCCAGATCATAATCATGCGATTGTGGGTCTTCGTGCGATGCAAATGAAAAAGCATTTGTATTTGCAGAAGCCGTTGACCCATGACATTCATGAGGCGCGGATTATCACCCAAGCTGCTTCCAAATATCAGGTTGTAACGCAAATGGGTGATCAAGGAGCTTCATGTGAAGGAATGCAAACGATGCGGGAATGGATTGAGGCGGATTTAATTGGGGAAATTTCCAAGGTTTATTGTTGGACAGACCGACCAGTATGGCCTCAAGGGATTTCTTGGCCAAAAACCCCGAGTCGAATTCCGAAGGAATTGAATTGGGATTTGTGGTTGGGCACGGCTCAAAGAACGAATTACATTGAAAATCTTGTGCCATTTAATTGGCGTGGTTGGTGGGATTTTGGAACAGGCGCTTTGGGCGATATGGGTTGTCATATCATGGGACCTCCGTTTAAGTTGTTGAAGTTAGGTTACCCGCATGAGGTGTCGGGAAGTGCATCTACAACGTATAGTGGTGTTTTTAAAGAATCAGCATTTCCAGAAAGTGGGCCTATTTCGAGTTCGTTGAAATATCGTTTTACGATGAATAATGGGAAGGATTTGGATTTGTATTGGATGGATGGTGGCATAACGCCGGAGCGCTTGCAGGCCTTGGCACCGGAAGTGAATATGAATGATGCGTTGGGTGATTTTCCAGGCGAGAATGATTTTGAAGGTTCGACTCTATTTGTGGGAACGAAAGGAGTGATTGCTTGTGGCTGGGGTGGTTCACATCCACGTTTGTTTTCGAAGGAATTGCAAGAAGCGGCGAGTCACATACCGCAAAAATATGCACGTGTTAAGGGTGGCATGGATGGACATTGGTGGCAGTGGATTGACGCAAGTATTGCCGGCTATGGCCAAATGGAAGTGAGCTCGCCATTTGAAGGTTATGGAGGACCGTTGACAGAAACGGTGTTGTTGGGAAATTTATTATTGCGGAGTTTTAATATCCGTGAAAAAGTAAAACGGATGGATCCCGTTTATGGAGCGATGGAAAGTCATGCTTACAGTGGACGTTATAAGGCCTTGAAATGGGATGGGGCGAATATGCGCGTTACGAATTATGAACCGGCTAATCAGTTTATAAGTAGAAGTTACCGAAAAGGTTGGGCTGATTTAGTGCTGTAATGATGGGCCGTTTTATTTGTTCCGAAAAACGTTTTTGGGAACATGTTGAATTTGAGTACGCTCGTAAATGTCCTGTTAATTAACCTAATTGACTATATGAAAATATGTTTACTTGTTTTTCTGGTATCATTTAGTGTTTTGGCTCAGACTAAAATACCATATGGGAAAAATTCAAAAGCTGGGAATTATGCTTCTATTCGTGGTTTTCAGATGTATTATGAGACCTATGGGACTGGCAAGCCGTTATTATTGATTCATGGTAATGGTGGTTCCATGGCAGACTTCAGCAATCAAATTCCGTTTTTCAGTCAGCATTACCGGGTGATTGTTGCCGATAATCGTTCGCATGGAAAATCCATTGATACGCAAGATTCGTTGAGTTATGAAATGATGGCGGATGATTTTGCTGGATTGTTGGATCATCTCAAAATTGATTCTGCCTCGGTCATCGGTTGGAGTGATGGGGGAATCAACGGATTATTGTTGGCCAGCAGGCACCCTTCCAAAGTTCGCAAGCTTGCTGTAACGGGCGCAAATCTAACGCCGGATGCTGGTAAGAGTACTGATCCTTGGGTAGTTGAATATGTTCATCATGTGATTGATAGTTTGAGTCACTTGCCTGCTACGCAGGAAAATAAGCGCTGGCTGAAATTAAATAGGATGTTAGTCGAACAACCACACATTAGTCATGATGTATTAAGTAGAATTCAATGCCCAACATTGGTGATTGGGGGTGATCATGATGTGATAGTGCCACGACACACCTTAGAAATTGCCGAGAATATTCCGCAATCCTATCTGTGGATTTTGCCGAATTCCGGTCATTCCACGCCTATATATTACGCGAATCTATTTAACTCCACTGTACATGAATTCTTGAAAAACCCCTACCGGACGATTGAGAAGCATGCCAAATTCAATTAAACCATGATTAAAAAATTTATTTACCTGTTCGTTTTTGCTTCTATTTTGACAGGATGTCAAAAAAAGGATGCACCCAAAGGTACTGAGGCACATATTGAAGATGTGACTTCAGCTATTGATGACAATGCGTTGACTAATGCGCAAGATGCTCCAGGAGACTGGACATCTTATGGCTTGAACTATAAGGAAGATCGTTTTAGTCCATTAACTCAGATTAATAAGGATAATGTAAGCCAGTTGTCGTTGGCTTGGTCGACGGATCTGGGTACCAATCGCGGGATTGAGGCAACGCCTTTAGTCGTGGATGGAATCATGTTTTTGAGCGGACCCTGGTCGGTGGTGTACGCTCTAGACACACGATCTGGTAAAATCCTTTGGACTTATGACCCCGAGGTGCCGAAGCAAACGGGAATCAAGACTTGCTGTGATGTGGTGAATCGTGGTATCGCAATGTACAAGGGCAATATCTTTGCGGGTACGCTGGATGGTCGTTTGGTATCTATCAAGGCAAGTACAGGAAAATTGAATTGGGCGGTCCAAACGGTTGACACCACACGTGCTTACACAATTACGGGTGCGCCGCGTGTATACGATGGCAAAGTAATTATCGGTAATTCCGGTGCTGATTTAGGGGTTCGTGGTTACGTAACAGCTTATGATGCGGAAGACGGCAAGGAAGCTTGGCGTTTCTGGACGGTGCCGGGTGACCCGAAGAAAGGATTTGAGTCGAAGGCCATGGAAGATGCCGCGAAAACCTGGAAAGGGGAGTGGTGGAAAATTGGTGGTGGCGGAACAGCCTGGGATGGGTTCGCCTATGATCCAGCGTTGGGTTTAGTTTACATTGGCACTGGTAATGGTTCACCATGGAATCGGGAAATTCGTAGCCCTGGCGGAGGCGATAATTTATTCTTGTCTTCGATCGTTGCCGTGGATGTGAAAACGGGGGAATACAAATGGCATTACCAAACGACACCGGGAGAGACCTGGGATTTTACGGCGGTTCAGCAAATGATTTTGGCCGACATGAACATTGGTGGCAAAGATCGTAAAGTCATCATGCAGGCTCCTAAGAATGGATTCTTTTATGTGTTAGATCGTGAAACAGGAGAATTGTTGAAGGCGGATCCGTATACCTATGTCAACTGGGCTACGCATGTGGATTTGAAGACGGGACGTCCGGTTGAAACTCCGAATAGTCGCTATGAAAAATTTAATAAATTGGTCGCACCTTCGCCGATTGGTGGACATAATTGGCAGGCGATGGCTTACAATCCAGTTACGAAATTGGTTTATATTCCATCCCGTGAGTGGGCATATCCACATGGGAATGATCCGAATTTCAAATATGATCCGAAGACTTGGAATACCGGTTCGGCTCCCAATCCGAATAATAAGATGTTGGACGACCCCAAGGCCCACAAAGTGGAAGGACGTTTAATTGCTTGGGATCCGGCATTGGGTAAAGAAGTTTGGCGTTCGCCAGGGGCATCGGTTTGGGATGCGGGTGTTTTAACAACATCTGATTTAGTATTTCAGGGAAATGCGCAGGGGAAATTCAGCGCATATGATGCGAAGACTGGGCAGAAGTTGTGGGAGACCGATTTGAAATCAGGGATTATCGCACCGCCGGTAACGTATTTGGTGGATGGGGTTCAGTATGTAACAGTTGCCGTTGGTTGGGGAGGCGTGATGGGTATGTGGACCAAATACACGGAGACGATTCAACCCGGTCGTGTATTTACCTTTAAGATTGGAGGAAAAGCAAAAATGCCTGCATTGATCAAGGATGAGAAGAAGGTGAAGGTGAACCAACCGGTGACAGCGACTGCGGCGGAGCTTGCCAATGGCGCCGCTTTATTTAAAGTAAATTGTGGTTCATGTCATGACTTAGGTCAAGGAGGTACGATACCGAATTTAACTTATTCGAAGCCGGAGATTTTGGCAATGATTGATGATATCGTTCGTAAGGGAATATTTTTACCTAAGGGGATGCCTAGTTTTGGGAATCGTTTTACGGTACAAGAAGTGAAAAATATTCAACAGTATATTTACGCGGAAGCGAAGAAAAAGTAGACCTAACAGGTAGTTGATAAACGTAAAAAAGGAGGACCGAGGTCCTCCTTTTTTCGCTACCTTTGGCAATCCTCCAAGGTTTGCCAAAGGTAAGGGAATTGAATTACTTCAAGATTTCGTTGATATTCTTCGTATCGTAACGCAACCATTCTTTCACTTGTTTCCCGTTTTCAATTTGGTCCACGGAATTAATGATCACCTTGGTCGACTTATCTCCACGAGTCAAAGTAAACCAAGCATAAGCTAACACATAGTGAAGCGTATCTTTATCCGGTACCGGATAGATCATTTCTTTGATATCCACGATTTTATCTAATTTCATCGTAGCACCTTTCGCCTTCATATTGGTAAATATGGATACATTTTGGTCTAGTGTTAACGTATCTGTATTGTCATAAAATACGACATCTTCTGCGTATGTAGCACGGTAAGCAGCTGAATCGCCTTCGCCGATTGTCGTCATTGATTTGATGGTTAAATCGATATTCTCCGACTTCGCTTTGATATATCCGATGCCACCTTCTGGTGATTTACTTTCTTGCTTTGAGCAAGACATCATTACGCCTGCGATCAAGCAAGCAACTAACGTTAAATTTTTCATGATTTTTGTAAATAAAAAGGCCGACACCAGTGCCGGCCTTAGATTAAAACTAATTAAATGTACCTACCGCGTATTGTAATAAAACTGCTTGGTTGATCTTACGTAAAGAATCAGCCTTTTTCAGGTATTGATCAGGGGTCAAATTCATGTATTTTTTTGCTCCATTAACGTAAGATTCAGTAGAATCTTCATCTAGTTTAGACAAATTTTTATAGAATGTGACTGCGGTAAATTGGCCTTTTCCATCATCCGACATAGGTGCCAAATGTTGCCAAAAAGCCCATTCTTGAATGTTCCCAGCCTTAATTCGATCCATATGGATTGACTTCACTTGTTTTTCGAAATCAA
>JACCDS011616359.1_pt1 | contig 12443 bp, 10 predicted proteins | sample 7446441 | NCBI WGS metagenome assembly JACCDS01 (sample SAMN15323445, study PRJNA562643) | freshwater metagenome | isolation source: river surface water | place: USA:Blue River Watershed | collected 2017-08-17
TGGCTAACAAAATTGCAAAACCATTTTTGAAGTGGGCAGGTGGTAAAACTCAGCTGATTAATGAGATTGAAAAATCTTTGCCACGGGAGATTTCAAGTGGACAATTCACATTTATTGAACCTTTTGTTGGTAGTGGTGCAGTTGTCTTTTGGATGTTAAATAAATATCCGGGCATCGAAAAAGCGGTTATTAATGATATCAACGGAGATCTCATAAACGCATATCGAACTATATCAAAATACCCTAAAGAGTTAATCTCAATCCTTGAAATTTTGCAAAATGAATTTCATACACTTGAGGGAAATGATGAGGGAAAAAAAACATATTATTATCAAAAAAGAGCGCTTTACAATACCCGTCAAGAAGTAAACTGTGTACAAGCCGCTTTGTTCATATTTCTCAACCGAACGTGCTTCAATGGCCTTTACAGAGTAAACAAAAACAATCAATTCAATGTGCCGATGGGCAGCTATAGAAAACCAACTATTTGCGATGCAGAAAACCTACTGGCTGTGAGTCAAACGTTGCAAAAAGTTGAAATACTTTGTGGCGATTTTGAAGAAACCCTTATTTATGCTAAGAGCAACACATTATTTTATTTCGACCCACCTTACAAACCTTTAAGTGAGACATCAAGTTTTAACTCATACGCAAAAGATGAGTTTAATGATGCCGAACAAATCCGTTTAAGAGATTTTTGCCAAAAATTAGACTCCTTAAATCACAGTTGGATACTAAGTAATTCTGATGTAAAGGGTAAAGATAATGTTGACACATTTTTTGATGACTTATATTCTCAATTCAGAATACAAAGGGTGGATGCAAGAAGGAATATCAATGCTAATGCAGAAAAAAGAGGGGCCTTAAAAGAGCTATTAATTACAAACCATTTTTATAATAAAAATAATGTCGGAACAATTTAAACTCTTTTTATCTCAATTGTCTGAAACCAACGCCACTCTAGACTATTTCACTGATTTCAAAAAGATAAAAAGTAATGTAAAAAAAATTGAAATTAAACTTAATCAATTAAACTATCTAATCGGGAAACCAGACATTAAAAAAGCTGTAAATGAACTTTATACTGAGGCGCCGAATTGTTTCGAGGTATTAGACATTTTAATAGCAATAAGGAAAAATAAAAACGCCAAAACCTTCAATAATAGAGGTGACATTGTTCTTCTTAATTCATACTTTACTGCCCCTGATAAAATCTATGAATATTTAGAGGAGACTGGTTTATGTGAAATATTTAAGAATAAAGAAATAAAAAATTTAGTTGATTATGTGTTTGGAGTGGAGGTAGGATTAGATACAAATGCCCGTAAGAATAGGGGAGGTGAAAACATGTCCAAGGCTGTATCTCTATTATTTGATAAGGCCGGAATTCATTATAAAAAAGAAATAAGCATAACAGCATTTCCTGAAATAATAAGTCTAGGTGTGGATGTAAAACGCTTTGATTTCATAATTAAAACAAAAAGGAAAACCTACCTAATTGAAGCCAATTTTTATAATAGTGGCGGATCTAAATTAAATGAGACAGCTAGATCATATTCAGATGTGGCACCGAAAATAAATCAATACCCAAATTATGAGTTTGTTTGGATTACAGATGGTCAAGGTTGGTTCAGTGCTAAAAATAAACTAGAAGAAGCATTTAATATTATTCCAAGTTTATATAATTTAAACACAATAAAAGCCTTTATTTCTAAAGTAACTCTTGAAGCTGTCGTTATATTCTAATACTGACAAACATATCCACTCAATATTTGTAATAATGGAAGAAAATAAGCGAATTGAATTACTTGGTAAATTAGCTACGAATAATGAAATACCTAAAATACTAAAGCAAAAGCAAAATGAATTTATTGTTGAAAATATTAATTTGATTGATAAAGGCCGCTACATTCGTGAAGGTTGGCATGTTCAGCGAGAATTCAAGAATTTCATTAGGATGGCAAAACCTAAAAGCCCTGATATAGCACTAGAAGATGAAATATGGTCTTTATTTGCATTAATGGGTTATAAATTCATGAACAAAAACAGAAACTTCAATCTGCCTTACGACAAAAACGATTCGAATCTTTCAAAACAAATAGATGTTTTTGCAAAAGATGACGAAACTATTTTGATTGTAGAATGCAAAAACTCAGAAACAAACAAAAGAGGTGATTTCAAAAAAGAACTGGAGGGGTACTTAGGTATAATCGATGGATTGAGAAAATCTATACAAGCGCTATTCCCAAAAAATAAATTTAAATTTAAATTCATATTAGCAACTAGAAATCTATCGATTTCTGAGGAAGACAACAAAAGACTCAAAAATCTTAATGGAATACACTTAAACGATGAAAGCATTGATTATTTCTACAAACTATTCTCTCAAATAGGTGTTGCAAGTCGATATCAATTTTTAGGGTCCATTTTTGAGGGTCAAGAAATTCCAGAAATGGAAAATAAAATCCCCGCTGTAAAAGGAAAAATGGGAGGACATACATACTTTTCCTTTTCAACAGAGCCAGAAAAATTATTAAAAATTGGATACGTCTTACATAGAAATAAAGCCAACGTTAACATGATGCCTACATATCAAAGATTAATCAAAAAATCAAGAATCAGAGCGGTTAACGAATTTATAGACAATGGTGGATATTTTCCAAATTCAATAGTTATTAGCATTGATGCAAAAAACTGTCATTTTGACCCAGCTAATACACAGGTACAAAATACAATTTCGGACATAGGTATTTTACATTTGCCAAAAAAATATAAATCAGCCTATATAATCGATGGTCAGCATAGATTATATGGGTATTCAAATAGCCGTTACAAAACAACTAATACTATACCGGTAGTTGCATTTGTAAACCTAAGTCGAGAGGAGCAAGTTCAATTGTTCATGCAAATAAATGAAAATCAAAAAGCTGTATCTAAAGACTTGAGAAATACTTTAAATGCTGATTTATTATGGACTTCAGACAATCATCTTGATAAAATCAGGGCGCTTTGCTCTCGAATTTCAATATACTTAAGTGAAGAAAGAAGTTCGCCTTTATTTAACCGAATTTCAATTGGAGAAGATAAGAAGATCATCAACACACAGGCTATTGAAAACGCATTGCGAAAGAGTAATTTTCTAGGCAAAGTTACAAAAACCAAAATTGAAGAAGTTGGTCAAATGTATAGTGGTGACATAGATCTAGCTTATGCCCGTCTAAGAGAATATTTATTAAAGGGATTTGATTATTTATCCAACAATGTCAAAGAAGAATGGAATAAAGAAAACGAAGGTATAATATTAACTAATAGGGGCGTCTATGGGTTCATACTTTTATTAAGTGACATATTGAAGCATCTTGATGGAATAAACATTGTTGACGTCAAAAAAAACAGCATCAATAAAATCATGGATGAGGTGAAAACTTATATTGATCCCATAATAAATTTCGTTAATCAACTCAGCCCAGAACAAAGATTTGAATTGAAAAAGTCATATGGTGCAGGGGGAGATACAAAATATTACAGGACATTTCAAAAAACAGTTAGAGAAACACATAAAAACTTTAATCCTTTAGGACTAGATGAATATTTGACAAAACTAGAAAAGAACAATAATGATAGGGCATTCGCTATTATTCGCGAAATAGAGACTTTTTTTAATAAAGACTTCAAAATTAAACTTGAAGAGAAGTTTGGTAAAATGTGGTTTAAGAAAGGGGTGCCGGCTCAAATTGGAGATGAAGCTGTGGCTTTGGCAACCAAAAAGAATAGGGAGATAGAAAACGAAGAAGACGAAGTTGATGCTTGGGATTGCATAAACATTATTGCATATAGAGCAATTGCTTTAAAAAATTGGCCAGAATTATTTGAGAAAGACTATACAAAGCCTGGTGAAGAAAAAATTAGTGGTGGCAAAGAAGAAAAAACAAAGTGGATGGTTAAGCTTGAGTTTCTAAGAAATCAAAATGTGCACTCCTATTATGTTACCGAAGATGAACTTAAATACTTAGAAGAATTGAACGATTGGTTAATAAAAAAGGAATTGCGAAATAAATATCAAAAAACGTCAGATTAGAAAACTAGTATCCGGCAATAAATTCAATAACATTAAAATTTGACAATATTGATAATTTTAGTGGGTAAGGTTTATAGTGCACTACCGTTAAACTAAATTTAGCACTAGACGTTTGGCATATTATTTAATTCGAAGAAATACCAGGAATAAAAGTCGCCTAAAATGTAGATTACAGAAATTATATCTTTATTTCTTTAAAATCAACTTTCTTATTAGCATCTAGAAGACAATTCAAGTTCTCCATTCCTCAATGGAATGAAAAAGGTATCAGGAAACCATGCAAAGCTGACCTTTTAACGATCGAATGTAATAGGGATAATATATTATCTACGAATTTTTTACTCCTCACATGAATTGACAATTTTGTGTGAATTTTGAAAACCAAATGAAATGGGTCTACAAAGGCCTTTGTTGGTTGTCTTATAATAAGTTATTCAATTTTAGCCAGGACAGCGAATAAATATGTTATATTTCCTTATCCTAAACTTGCAAAATGCTTGAGCCATATTTTAAATCAAATGACAAACGCTTTTATCTTTTGAAGGGAAATACAATGGAACTTTTACCAAAATTCGACCACAAATTCGATATGGTCTTTGCTGACCCGCCCTATTTCTTATCCAATAACGGCCTCTCTATTCAAAATGGGCAAATTGTTAGTGTAAACAAAGGAAAGTGGGATAAATCAGAAGGTTTTGAATTTGTAAATGACTTCAATAGAAGATGGCTTTCTCTTGTAAGAGATAAAATGAAAGATGACGCTACCATCTGGATAAGTGGTACAATTCATAATATTTTTTCTGTAGGACAAATTCTTACCGAATTAGGTTTTAAAATTCTCAACATTATCACTTGGGAGAAAACAAATCCTCCTCCTAATTTTTCGTGTCGCTATTTTACCTACTCAACAGAACTAATCATCTGGGCAAGAAAAACTGAGAAGGTTCCTCATTACTACAACTATGAATTAATGAAGCAATTGAATGATGACAAACAAATGAAGGACGTATGGAAGCTTCCAGCAATTGCGCCTTGGGAAAAATCGTGTGGTAAGCATCCAACGCAAAAGCCTCTTTCAGTTCTAACAAGACTTATACTGGCCTCCACAAAACCAAACGCTTGGATTTTAGATCCATTTGCAGGCAGCAGTACAACAGGTATAGCAGCGAATTTAGCAAACAGACGTTATTTAGGAATAGACCAAGAGGAGGACTTTTTGAATATCAGCAAAAAAAGGAAGATAGAAATAGAGAATCCTAAAATTGCAGAATCATACAGAAACAAAATAGCTGGATTTATCGATAGTAAACAATATTCATTATTTGTAGAAAAAGAAAAGTCTACAGCCGAAGTTAGAGTAGCACTTGGTTTTTGCCGCACTAAAGATTTGAAAGCTTTAAAAAACAACAAAACATTTTATTTTCACGCTGTAGAGAACAATAATACAGTTAAAGACTTTCCTTCAGGCATTCATGATGCATCAAGGCTTTTGATATATTCAGGGGGCAGAAATAAATCAATTAAGTTGACTGGGCACTCCGCGGAGATAAAATTGATTCATCTAAAACATAAATCCGAAATTAAGGGTAAAGAAAAGTCAGAGACGGAGTTTTATTATGAAATCGTCTTAGAGGACTGTTTTAAACAATCAGAAGATTTGAAAATTAGCTTAAATCCTAAGAATCTATTCGATAGTGCTGATGATAAAAACCATAAGTTATTACAACAATACTTACCAGCACTAACCTCTTGGGACAGAGTTGTGAAATCAATCGACAAATCGAATAACAAAAAAGAGTAATTGTAGAGTTCAATCAACGGGTACGATTGAGAATTTAAACAGCATCTAAGACTACCATCACCAAACCATCTTTCAAAAATGAAATCAACCTTAACCGTGGTATTTGGCAAGGAGCCAGTTGATAAGATTCATAACGGCATTGCTTTATCAGAAGAAGAAAGACGGTTGAATGTAAAAGCATATACATTTGACTCTGAAAAAGAAAAACAAGCCTTTATAAACGGGTTGAACGAAGCGGTTGGCTGGTTGGATGTGTGCATCGCCGAAAATGAAACTACTCCTGTTTTGTTGAGCGGGCAGGAAAAATAATTTTTATTTTCGTTCATCCTCTTACCAACAATGAACCACCTCCAAACCCTCCATACAGAGTACTTACAACCCAACCGCACCATCGAAACAATTTTAGTCACCAAGGGGCCACATACCCAAACGGCTTGGGTGTATAATGATGAGGGGCTTCACTTCAGGTTATTTAATTCCCTTTTAGCGCTGTTTGATTTTCTGAACACTGGCAGTGAGCCCGAGCGGGCGTTTGACAGTGAGCAAGAGTTGGATGCGTTTTTGGTGAGTGGCCCAATTTGATATACGATTCGGCAGGCCATGAGGTCAATTAAAATTAGCCTTAATAACATGCAACAGCATAGAACTAAACAGCTTGGTTTATTCTTCAAACCTAATGAAGTGGTGGCTATTCATGGAAGAAGTTTTTCTATGAAGCAGGTTGTTAGTTGATATAGGGGTTGCTGCTGCCAGCTGCGGCATCGTAAACCCTTAGCGCAGTTTTAACACCATGTCGGGTCCTAATTCGAAATTGCTGGTTAGTTGCACGGAGCCGCTATCGTGGCTTACGCTGATTTGTTCTACAATGGCGTTGCGGTGATGAGTGGATGCATCGATGGCGAATTTACCATCCTTACCAGAACGGGTTGATACAGAGCCTTGAATTTGATCGGAACCTCCGCTAAAGTTGCCACCAATGCTGTAACCAAACGTGATATTGGCCCCCTCAACCGGCACGTTGTTCTTGGTTACAACGGTGCCACCTGCCACCACCTTGGTGTCGCACGATGCCACCGTAAGCACTAATACAAACATTACTAACTTAGCGAGCAACGCTACTGAAACTTTCTTATTCATGGGTGTGGGTTTTTGGAGGGTTGTTAATGAATGGGTTGATTTAAAAAAACGGTTAAAGTCGCGTACAAGAGCAGGAAAAAGAGACCAGATCAAGAGTGCCAAGGATTAAAGAGGGCAACTAACGTAGGGCGGTTATTTTGAAACAAACGTATAAAAAATAGATTTAGTATACGATGTTCGATACAGGGTGTGAACACAGAGAGGGGGCGCGTTTTAATTAGACTTGGCCTGTGTAAAAAGGTTGCCATGTGGTTTTCGAGATGTAGTAGCATCTTGCCTAAAGGCGAGATGGGGCCCAGCAATGCTGCGGGGAGAGACGTAAAGGGGGGGGCTTAAAGCGCTGGGGCGTAAGAGGTCCTTCAAGCGCCGGGGGCGCTTTAGGGATCCTTCAAGCGCCGGCGGCGCTTTCAGGAGACGCAACAAGGTGATTTAAGCTTTGCATCGTAGGGTTCATGGATTTTATTAAGTTGATTTTTTTCTCTCTACGCCAACCTTTCAATTGCTTTTCTCTTTTAATAGCCTCTACAATGCTGTTGAATGCTTCGAAATAAACCAGGGTTTTACAGTTGTATCGGCAGGTGAACGATTTTTCATACACGTTGTTGATGTGTTGTGAAAGTCGCTTGCTTAAATTGGAGGTAACACCAATATAAATAACCGTATGGCTTTTGTTGGCAAGGATGTATACATGGGATTGTTTTGTTCGCATGGAGCGAAATAAAACATTGTAAGTGCTGTATGGGTGTTTAGGTTTTAGAGAGGGTAAGATTTAGACTAAATTGCCCCAGCAATTTAGGGGTCCCTCGAGCGCTGGCGCGCTCTCGGGATGACGACGTGTGGTTTTTTAAAGTTATAGTATTAAATATGTAGGTGTTTTAAAGCTTTAATATAACAAAAGAGTGCTTTTGAGTAAAAAGTAAGAGATAACCCTGCGCCAGCGATTGTAGCGGAAATTTTACGCGGCGGCGGGCCAACAATTTGTTAGCCGAGGAAGCGGTCCCGCACACTTGCGGGAAAGCTACCGCAGGGTTACAAATTGGGCCGGCCGCAAGTAAAATTGCAGCGGAAAGCGCGCCCGGGCGCCCAAAATGTTGAAAAGCATGCTCTCGTCAACGAAATGGAGTGACTTCTTTTACACCAATTTTTCGCGGCCGGAGAAATTTAGAATTTGTCCAGAATAAACCCCCTGCGACCCGTAATCTATACTATTTCTAAATACTGTTGAAAGTCATGCATTCTTGGCAATTTTCTTGTTATATCCCCCGCTGGTGTATACATTTGCCCTGCATTCTAAACTTACATCGTATTACGTATGAGCAGAAACACTGGGTTTTTTACATCGTCTATCGGAAGAAAGTTGGTTATGGGCCTAACAGGTCTTTTCCTTATTTCCTTTCTCTTGGTACACTGTTTTCTCAATGCGCTGATCTTTATCAACGACGGCGGATTGACATTTAATGAGGGCGCCCATTTTATGGGACACAATTGGGTGATTCGCACCATGGAGATTGTGTTGTTCCTCGGACTGATTGCACACGTTGTTCAATCGCTCCTCCTCACTTTAGCAAACAAAAAAGCACGTCCCGTTGCCTACGGCGCCTACAACGGTGCTGCTAACTCGAGCTGGTACAGTCGCTCGATGGGCTTGTTGGGCACGTTGATTCTGATTTTCTTAATTGTACACTTAGCGCATTTTTGGGTGGTGTCGCGCTTTACCGGCATACCAACTGAAGACGCTAACGGCCGCGAAGACCTTTATGCGGTGATGAAGGAAACTTTTAAAATGACGTGGGTGGTGGTTCTCTACTGCTTGTCGATGGTGTCGTTGGCTTTTCACTTGCTGCACGGCTTCCAATCTGCTTTTCAAACCCTTGGATTGAACCACAAGAAGTACACCCCGGCGATTAAAAAAACCGGATTAATTTTTGCGTTGGTGGTGCCTGCGATTTTCGCGGCTATGCCACTCGCTATTTACTTGGGTATTGTTAAATAACGCAACCTCACATTATATGGCATCATCTCCTCGTTTAATTTCAAACATTCCGGAAGGACCGCTTGAGAGCAAGTGGACCAAGTACCGCTCGACGGTATCGTTGGTGAATCCGGCGAACAAGCGCAGTTTAGACGTGATTGTAGTGGGTACCGGTTTGGCCGGCGCCTCTGCTGCTGCAACTCTGGCTGAAATGGGTTACCGTGTTACAGCGTTGTGCTTTCAAGACTCTGCCCGTCGCGCGCACAGTATTGCTGCACAAGGCGGTGTGAACGCTGCTAAAAACTATCAAAACGACGGTGACAGTGTTTACCGTTTATTTTATGACACCATTAAAGGTGGTGACTACCGCGCACGCGAAGCGAACGTACACCGTTTAGCGGAAGTGTCGGGTAATATTATTGACCAGTGCGTAGCACAAGGTGTGCCTTTCGCCCGCGAATACGGTGGAACCTTGAGCAACCGCTCGTTTGGTGGTACACAAGTACAACGTACGTTTTACGCTGCAGGGCAAACTGGACAACAATTGTTGCTAGGTGCTTACAGCGCATTACAACGCCAGGTTGGTATGGGCGCCGTGAAAATGTTGGCCCGCCACGAAATGATGGACGTGGTAATGATTGACGGCAAGTGCCGCGGTATTATTGCGCGTGATTTAGTGAGTGGTAAACTAGAACGTCACTTTGGCCACGCTGTACTATTGTGCACCGGTGGTTATGGCAACGTGTTTTACTTGTCGACCAACGCGATGGGTAGTAACGTGACTGCCGCTTGGAAGGCTCACAAAAAGGGCGCTTTCTTTGGCAACCCGTGCTTTACACAAATTCACCCTACTTGTATTCCCGTTTCTGGTGATCACCAATCGAAACTCACCTTGATGTCGGAGTCGTTGCGTAACGACGGCCGTATTTGGGTGCCGAAAAAAGCAGGTGATACCCGCAAACCAACCGATATTCCAGAAGAAGAGCGCGACTACTACTTGGAACGCCGTTACCCAGCCTTTGGTAACTTGGTACCACGCGACGTGGCCAGCCGTGCTGCTAAGGAACGTTGCGATGCTGGTTTCGGTGTAGGTGCAAGCAAAATGGCGGTGTACCTCGATTTCTCGTCGAACACCGAACGTTATGGCCGCATTGAAGCCAACAAATTGAGCTTGCACAATCCGTCGAAAGAAGAAATCATTCGTCTGGGTCGTGAAGTCGTAAAAGAAAAATACGGCAACCTGTTCGACATGTACGCACAGATTACCGGTGAGAATCCGTATGAAACCCCAATGCGCATTTACCCTGCGGTGCACTACACCATGGGTGGTTTGTGGGTGGACTACAATTTGATGACCACCATACCAGGCTTGTACGCCTTGGGTGAAGCGAACTTTAGCGACCACGGTGCTAACCGCTTAGGAGCCTCTGCGTTGATGCAAGGCTTAGCTGACGGTTACTTCGTTATTCCATACACCATTGGTAGTTACTTGTCGAATGAAATTCGCACGAAGGCCATTCCGACTGACCATGCTGCCTTTGTAGAAGCAGAGAACGCTGTGCGCGAGCGCATCAACACCTTGTTCAACATTAAAGGTTCTAAATCGGTGGATCATTTCCACAAGCGTTTAGGCAAAATTATGTGGGACAAATGTGGTATGGCCCGTAACGCAGAAGGCTTGAAGCAAGCGATTAGCGAAATTCGTCAGTTGCGTGAAGAGTTTTGGAAGGACGTGCGTGTACCAGGCACTAACGACGAGTTTAATCCTGAATTAGAAAAAGCACACCGCGTTGCCGACTTCATTGAATTGGGCGAGCTCATGTGTATGGATGCCTTGAACCGTAACGAAAGTTGTGGTGGTCACTTCCGCGAGGAGTACCAAACCGAAGACGGTGAAGCCAAGCGTGACGATGAAAACTACGCTTATGTAGCTGCATGGGAATTCAAAGGCCTCGGCCAATTTGAATTGCACAAGGAAGAATTGAAATACGAAAACATTAAGATTGCACAACGCAGCTACAAGTAGTAGCGTGTTAAATTAAATACTAAGGACTATGAGCCACGGTAACATGACACTCACACTAAAAGTGTGGAAGCAAAGAAATAAAAACGAGCGCGGGAAGTTTGAAACTTACGTAGCTAAAAACATTTCTCCGGACATGTCGTTCCTTGAGATGTTTGACGTTGTTAACGAACAAATCATTAACGAAGGCAAGGAGCCCATTGCGTTTGACCACGATTGCCGCGAAGGCATTTGCGGGATGTGCAGTATGTACATCAATGGTCGTCCGCACGGCCCAAAACAAGGCGTAACCACTTGTCAGTTGCACATGCGCAGCTTTAAAGACGGCGACACCATTGTGGTAGAGCCATGGCGTGCAGCGGCGTTTCCAGTTATTAAGGACTTAGCCGTAGACCGTTCGTCGTTTGACCGCATTATGTCTGCCGGCGGATTCGTATCGGTGAACACGGGTAACGCGAAAGATGCCAACAGCATTTTGATTAACAAACCCGATGCGGACACCGCCTTCAACGCAGCAGCGTGTATTGGTTGTGGCGCTTGTGTAGCCGCTTGCAAAAACGCCAGTGCAATGTTATTCGTGTCTGCAAAAGTTTCGCAATTGGCATTGTTACCACAAGGTCAGATTGAGAAAAAAGAGCGTGTGTTAAACATGGTAAAACAAATGGACGAAGAAGGGTTTGGTAATTGCACCAACACCGGCGCGTGCGAAGCTGAGTGTCCGAAAGGCATTTCGTTAGAGAACATTGCGCGCATGAATCGCGAATACTTGGGAGCGTCGTTGACGTAACCGTCACCTTTTGATACTTTGAAAAGCTTCACCTGCGGTGGGGCTTTTTTTATGCGGTTGAAAATTTTTTGGTTGGCTAAGATTGATTGGAAATGGAGAATGGAAATTAATTGTTAATGCTAAATTGATAATGGTGAATGGCGTTTGAATTAATTGTAAATGGTTAATTGTAAATGGTCAATGTCGTTGACAAAATATACGCGATAAATTGAGAGTTGAGAATTGAAAATGCGTTTACGCCACCTTGCGCTTCTTACTCTTTGCCGGCTTTCCCTCTTTGCGTTCTCTGCTCCTTTGTGTCCTTTGCGCCCTATTAAAATTGAAAATTGAGAGTTGAGGCGTTGACTTTAATTTACGCTGAAAAAAAAATCAAAATAGTTCTACTTTTTTTTGTCACTTTTGGCGGCCAAAAGTAACCAAAAGCCTGCGTCATTTTGAAGGACTTTGTGACGGAGGAGGTGTAAGACTATCTAGAATAAACGAGCCTCCGTCACACCGCCGACAAATGCTTCAGCCCTTCTGCATCCATAAAAGCATTTGCGGCTAAGTCTGCAAAATAACGCAAGGGATGACCCTGAAGACCAGGATGTAGGTGTAGTTTTGGCTGTATCATGCTATTTCTTTAAATGGTTAATGGGGGGACAA
>JACCDS012399758.1_pt1 | contig 12441 bp, 12 predicted proteins | sample 7446441 | NCBI WGS metagenome assembly JACCDS01 (sample SAMN15323445, study PRJNA562643) | freshwater metagenome | isolation source: river surface water | place: USA:Blue River Watershed | collected 2017-08-17
GGCCTACGAGTCGATGGGCTTGAAGACCTTCGGCTTCGCCTTCGGCCGCGAAGACATCTGGCATCCGGAAAAGGACATCTACTGGGGTTCCGAGAAGGAATGGCTGGCGCCGACCGGTAGCACTGGCAGCCGCTATTCCGGCGAACGCGATCTGGAAAATCCGCTCGCCGCCGTCATGATGGGACTGATCTACGTGAATCCGGAAGGTGTGGACGGCACGCCCGACCCCCTGAAGACCGCTCAGGACATGCGCGTCACCTTTGCCCGCATGGCCATGAACGATGAGGAAACGGTGGCCCTGACGGCCGGCGGCCACACCGTCGGCAAGGCGCACGGCAATGGCAGCGCGGCCAATCTCGGCCCCGCGCCGGAAGCGGCCGACCTCGAAGAGCAAGGCATGGGCTGGAACAACCACACGAGTCGTGGCATCGGCCGCGATACCGTGACCAGCGGCCTCGAAGGGGCGTGGACCACCCATCCGACGCAGTGGGACAACGGCTACTTCAAGCTGCTCCTCGGCTACGACTGGTGGCTGCAGAAGTCGCCGGCCGGCGCGCATCAGTGGGAACCGGTCAACATCGCCGAAGCAGACATGCCGGTCGATGTCGAGGATCCGTCGATCCGCTGCAAGCCGATCATGACCGACGCCGACATGGCGCTGAAGTTCGATCCGGCATACCGCAAGATCGCCGAGCGCTTCCGCGACGACCAGGCCTATTTCTCGGAAACCTTCGCCCGCGCCTGGTTCAAGCTGACTCACCGCGACATGGGGCCGAAGTCGCGCTACATCGGTCCGGACGTACCGCAGGAAGACCTGGTCTGGCAGGACCCGGTGCCAACCGGCCGCAAGGACTACGATGTGGCTGCCGTGAAGGCCAAGATCGTGGCTGCAGGCTTGAGCATCAGCGAGATGGTGTCCACCGCCTGGGATAGCGCCCGTACCTTCCGTGGTTCGGACAAGCGCGGCGGCGCCAATGGAGCGCGTATTCGCCTGGCACCGCAGAAGGACTGGGCAGGTAACGAGCCGGTGCGACTGGCCAAGGTGCTGGCGGAGTATGAAAAGATCGCCGCCGAAACCGGTGCCAGCGTGGCTGACGTGATCGTGTTGGCCGGCAACGTCGGTGTCGAGCAGGCCGCCAAGGCAGCCGGCATCGAGATCAACGTGCCATTTGCCCCGGGCCGTGGCGATGCAGCGCAGGAGATGACCGACGTCGAATCCTTCGCGGTGCTGGAACCCTTGGCCGACGGCTTCCGCAATTGGCAGAAAGCCCACTACGTCGTGACGCCCGAGGAAATGCTGCTCGACCGCGCCCAGTTGATGCGCCTGACCGCCTGCGAAATGACCGCACTGGTCGGTGGCATGCGTGTGCTGGGCACCAACCATGGCGGCAGCCAGCATGGTGTGTTCACCGACCGGGTTGGCGTGCTGAGCAATGACTTTTTCGTCAATCTCACCGACATGTCCTACACCTGGCAGCCGACCGGACGCAACAGCTACGCGATCATCGACCGTAAGTCAGGCACCACCCGGTGGACGGCAAGCCGCGTCGATCTGGTCTTCGGTTCGAACTCGGTGTTGCGTGCCTATGCCGAGGTCTACGCCCAGGACGATAACCAGGCCAGGTTCGTGCAGGACTTCGTCGCCGCCTGGACGAAGGTCATGAACGCCGATCGTTACGATCTGATCTGAGGCTTGCTGCTCCCCCTCCACATGCCGCTATCCGGCGTGGAGGGGGAATGAATGTTGTATTTGTATTTTTTGTTGTATTATGAGGTTGTCTCATTTTGAGTGGTATTCATGGCAACCCGCATCCGTTACCTGCCAATTGAGGATGTCACATCCGGTATGGTGCTCGGCGCACCGCTGACGATTACCGAACAAGGGGTAACGACATTTACGCTTCCGGCCGGGCATTTGCTCACCGACTCCAACATGGCGCAAATCGCGCAGCGCAATGCGGAATGGGCGTGTGTGGTGGAGGATGATCCGCGCAGCGACGAAGAACGATCTGGTGATATACAGGCGATTCGGGACCGTCTGGATCATTTGTTCGCCCAGTCGGATCGCAGCCAGCCGGCGATTGCTGCGCTCTACGACGCTGTATTGCGCTACCGGAGTTTGTGATGCCCTTGCTCATTTCGGAAACGGAGATCATCGAGCGGGCGAGCCAATTGCCGGCTTTTCCCAAAGTGGTTTCCGATATTCTCGCCACCATCGATGACGACAGCGCGACGATCAGCACACTGATCGAACTGGTGGAGAGCGACCCGGTAATCACCGCCCGCGTCTTGTCGCAAGCCAACAGTGCAGCCAAATCCGGGGCCTGGCGCAAGGGCTTGCGAGACATGCGCGTTGCCGTGTCGCTGATCGGTTTGTCGCGCCTCCGGCAGATCGTCATCAGCCTCAGTTTGGCCAATTTTGCCCGCGAAACGCGGGTGACTCGCGATTACTGGGATCACAGCGTGGCAGTCGGCGTTGCGGCACAGGAAGTGGCCAGGCTTCGCCCGTTACCGGAGAACATGCTGGTTTCGCTCGACTACGCGCTGGTGGCTGGCCTGCTTCACGATATCGGCCAGCTGTGGATGGCCCGTTTTTATCCGCAGGAATTTCAGGTGGCACACCAGGCCATGGCGCTGTCGAAACGGGCGAACATCGAAATCGAGCAGCACTACTTCGGGGTGGATCATTGCCAGATCGGTCGGATTCTTGCAACAGGCTGGGGGCTTCCGTCCTCGATCATCGAGGGAATTGCCGGTCATCACCAGCCGAATTTGTCTGCCGGGCGATTGGGGTTGATTACACATGTTGCCGAAGCACTGGTCGGTGCATTGGGCATGGGGGCAAGCGCCCCTGTCTCTCCGCTGCATTTATCGGAGGCAGCCTGCGTTGCGGTGGGCTTGAACTGGAACGACGATCTGAATTCGCTGTTCGGGCGTATTGAAGCGCGCTCACGGCATCTTGGGCTGGTGTTTCAGGTGACGGCTTGAGGGTGGCGTTTCCAATGCTCGCTACTTCAGGCTGATTTCAGCCCTGCTGTTTCGGAGGTTGTTCAGGGCGACATCAGAATTTGTTGATATGCATCATGGGCCCTTTGAGGCGATGGGCAGATCATTTGTCCGACTTGTTCATCCACAGGGATGCGTTCCAAGTCGACATGTTTTTCCTCAGATATATGCTTGCGGCGACCACGGTCGCCGCCTTTTTTGGTTCTGCCCAGGCAGTCGAAACAGCCGAGCGGCAGTATGTCCAATTCGCCGAATTGCCCGGCGACAGCCTGCATGCCAAGGTCGGTCAGCGCATCGAGGTCGATATAGATCTGTCCGGCGCCGGACTCGAGGTCCAGAACAGTGGCGAGCGCTTGAGTGTGCTCTACCGCATGGCTTTCAACCAGATCGCCGAGGGCTGGAGCTGGCAGCCGCTGGCCAATCCGGCGCAAGAAGACTATTACCGCTTCAAGTTCCTGCCCCTCCAGTCGGTGATCGAACAGCGTGGCGAATATGCCGGCGAAGACAAGATCGGCACGGCGCAGCAGATGAAGGTTAACTGGCGCTATGACTACTTCCTGGCTTTCGAGAATCTCTACGATTTCTATGCCCGAACGGTCGATGACGACGCAGGCTTCTCGGCCAGCCTGCCGGCATCAACGGCCGGACATGTCGGCATGCGCGCCATTGCCCATCTGGTCGAACCGGTGATCAGCGAGAGCACGACCTTCTGGAAGGCGATATACAGCCGACCGGTCGATTTCACCTTGAAGAAACGCTATCTGGTCGGTCATCTCGACGAAATCGATTTCGTCGATACCGAGAGTGGCAAGATTCTGTGTCGCATCCTGCCGGGCAAAAATAGCTGCTCCGACCGCTAAAGGGGAGGGCTGCCGGCACCACTGCGGATGCCGGCAGACCGGTTCGCGCTTCAGCGATAGACGAGAACCGGCACCTTGGAGTGGGTCAGCACCTTGTTGGTCTCGCTGCCGAGCAGGAAGCCGCTGATGCCGCGTCGGCCGTGCGAAGCCATGAAGATCAGGTCGCAGCCCGATTTTTCGGCAGCTTCGATGATTGCTTCGTAGGGAACGTCACTGGTAGCCGAAACGGTCGTGCATTCCACCCCCTCGTCGGCGCACTGCTTGGCGACTTCGCCGAGGTATTCGGCGGCCTGCTGCTCGGCCAGTTCGGCGAATTTTTCCGGTGTGGTCGGGTCAATCAGCGCGCCTTCGCCGAAATAGGCGATGGGATATTCCGGCTTGGCAAAAAAGACGGTGACTCTAGCGCCTGCCTCCTTGGCGAAGGACACAGCGCGTTGCGCGGTGGCGCGCGAAAGTTCCGATCCATCGGTCGGGACGAAGATATGCTTGAACATGCGTAACCTCCTGAAATGACCTGCTGGCGTTGCATTCCGCCCTCTTGAGGTTCATGCTACAACCAAGTCGGGAGGAACACAAACATGCGTCTTGTCTTTCTGGGAGCGGCTGGCGAGGTCACCGGTTCCTGTACCTTGGTCGAAACCGGTAATCTGCGTTTTCTCGTCGATTGCGGCATGTTTCAGGGCGGACCGGAAGCGCGCCAGAAGAACCAGCGGGCCCTCGATTTCGGCTTCGATGTGCGCCAGATCGACTTCGTGCTGCTGACCCATGCCCATATCGACCACTCCGGATTGTTGCCGCGCCTGAGCATGCTCGGCTATCGCGGGCCGATCTACGCCACCAAGGCGACGATCGATCTGCTCGAAGTCTTGCTGCCTGATAGCGCCCATATCCAGGAGAAGGAGTCGGAGTGGCAGTTGCGCCACCGGCATCGGCGCGGCAAGGGCGAGCGGGGAATCCAGGCGCCGCTGTACTCCGTCGCCCAGGCTTTGGCCAGCTTGAAACAATTGCAGTCGGTCGCTTACGGTCAAACCCTACAGGCTGCCGATTCCGTCAGTGTGCGCTTTCACGATGCCGGCCACATTCTCGGCTCCGCCACGCTGGAGGTCATCGTGACCGGCGAAGGAAAGCCGCGCCGACTGCTTTTTTCCGGTGATCTCGGCATGCCCGGCCGGGTGGTGCTGCGCGACCCCGAGCCGCCTCCCGCCGAAGCCGATGTGCTGGTGGTCGAGTCGACCTATGGCGACCGCCTGCACCGTTCCCTGGCTGAAACCGAGAACGAGATCATTGCCGCTTTTGAGCGGACGCGGGCAGCCAAGGGCAACCTGATCATTCCCGCTTTCGCCGTCGGCCGGACACAGGAAATCATCTACATGCTGGCCGATCTGGTGCGTCGCAAGCGCCTGTCGCCACTCAAGATCTATGTCGATTCGCCGATGGCCAACTCGGCAACGCGCATCACGCTGGCCCACCCCGACCTGCTCGACGACGAGACCCGCGCGTTGCTGGTCTGGCTGAAGGCGCATCCGGACAAGGTGAATATCGAATTCGTCGCCGATGTCGAGCGCTCCAAGGCGTTGAACGCCATCCGCAGCGGCGCGGTGATCGTATCGGCCAGCGGCATGTGCGAGGCCGGGCGGATCAAGTACCACCTGCGCGAGAACCTGCCGCGCAGCGAATGCACGGTACTGATCGCCGGCTTCCAGGCGGCGGGTACGCTGGGGCGCCGGCTGGTGGATGGAGCACGGCTGGTCACCATCTTCGGTCAGCAGGTTCCGGTCCGGGCGCGCATCTACACGGTGGGCGGCCTTTCCGCCCATGCCGACCAGAACGCCTTGCTCGACTGGCTGCGCGGTTTCCGCAAACCGCCGGGGAGGACTTTTGTCGTCCATGGCGAGGCGGGGGCATCGGCCAATTTCGCCCGGGCCATCGGTGAGCAACTGGCCTGGCCGGAGGTGCATCTGCCGCAACCCGGCGAATCGTTCGCGCTGTAAGATACTGACCATCAGGTCACTAGAGGTGTTCGTTATGTCCGGCAATTCCAACGGCAAGCACAACGGTGTTGATATTCGCAGCGAGAGCCCCCTGGAAACTCTCGGCAATGCGGTCAGCAAGGCCATCGATCCATATGGGGTGACGACCTCCATGCTGGCGGCGCAAATGGCGTGGCTAATGCACCCGCAGGAACTGGCCCGGGCGGCGAACGCCCTGTCGGGCGACCTGCTGGCCTTGCAGTCGCACGTAATGCGCCGCGCCTTGGGCATTCAGTCGGACGACGTCATCAAGCCGCACGCCGACGATGCGCGTTTCGCCGATCCGATATGGACGGAGTCGGCGACCTGGGACATCGTCAAGGAGTGGTACGTTGCCTTCACGCACCGTCTGGAGGACATGTTCTTCGAGACGCCGGGCCTGTCTGACAAGGAGCGCCGGCGTTCCGCCTTCTGGCTGCGCAACTGGCTGAACATGGTGGCGCCGACCAATTTCTTCTGGCTCAACCCGGTCGCCATGCAGCGCTTCGTCGAGACCAATGGCGAAAGCCTCAAGCAGGGCTGGGAAAACTTTCAGCGCGACCTGAAGGCCAAGAACATCCTGATGGTCGAGCCGGAAGCCTTCACGGTCGGCCAGGATCTGGCCACGACGCCGGGCAAGGTGGTGTTCCGCAATCGCCTGGTCGAGCTGATCCACTACGAGCCGACGACCACGAAGGTGCGGGCGATGCCCATCGTCATCGTCACACCGTGGATCAACAAGTTCTACATTCTCGACCTGACGGCCAAGAAGAGCATGGTCAAGTACCTGACCGACCAGGGTTTCTCGGTGTTCATTACCAGCTGGAAAAATCCGGGGGCGGACATGGCGGATGTCCGCTTCGACGATTACCTCCTCGAGGGGGTCAACGAGGTGGTGCGCGTCGCCAGCGAGTTCTGCAAGCAGCCCAAGGTCCATCTGGTCGGCTACTGCATCGGCGGCACACTGGTCAGCACCTACATGGCCTGGGCCAACAAGCGCTTCGGCAAGGACAAGGTGCCAGTGGCACACTGGACCTTGTTTACCACGCTGACCGACTTCGCCCACCCGGGCGATATCGACGTCTTCATCGACGACGCGTGCATCGGTGCGCTGGAAGAGTCGATGGCCAAGAAGGGCTACCTCGACGGCAACGAAATGGCCTCATCCTTCCGCATGCTGCGTTCCAACCCCTTGATCTGGCATTACTGGGAGCACAGCTACCTGCGTGGCGAGCCCTTGCCGGCCTTCGACGTGCTGTTCTGGAATATGGATTCGACGCGCATGCCGCAGGCCATGCATGCCTACTACCTGCGCGAGTTCTACCTTAACAACAACCTGATCAAGCGCGACAAGCTGACCATTGCCGGCGAGACCATCGACCTCGACGACATCGTCCAGCCCCTCTACGCTGTGACGGCGGAAGACGATCACATCGCACCGTGGAAGCAGTGCTACCGCATCCGCAAGGCGATCAACGTCGAGGCGCCGGTGCGCTTCGTGCTGTCCACCTCGGGCCACATCCTCGGTATCGTCAATCCGCCTGCCAAGCCACCCAAGCGGGCCTACTGGATCGGCGAGCCGGTGCGCAACGAGCACTGGGAGCATTGGTTTGAGCGGGCCGAGAAGCGTCAGGGAACCTGGTGGGAGGACTGGACGGCCTGGCTCGGCGAGCGGACAGGTGAACTGGTCGATCCGTACCCGGCGGCCAATCGCAAATTCCCTTCACTGGCGGCCGCTCCCGGAACCTACGTTCTGGAAAAGTAGGGCGCGAGATGCTTTCAGGCTGGTTCTTGCCGGCCTGAATTGGTACATTGCCAGCTGACAGGAATCAACGCGAGACAAACATGATGACAGCGCTGGTCACGACCAAGGACAGGAAACCGCAAGCAGGGGTTGATCTGTTGCGGATTGTTCGCATCAACGAAGAGATCAAGTCGGTCGTCAATGTGGCGTTCAAGATCAACATCATGGCCCTCAACGCCATCTTCCTGGCCAAGCGGGCCGGTACGGCGGCGCGGGGTTTCGGCGTGCTCTCCAATGAACTGCGGGTCTTCTCGCAAGACCTGCGCGATTGCATGTCGTCGCTGACCGGCCTGGTGCATGGCTGCGTCAACGATGTGTCGCTGATGCTGCAGGATATTCGCCATACCCGCCTGCTCCGCGAAGCCGTCGCCCTGTCAAAAGTGCCGCAGATGTTGGCCGTGCTGGCCAAGCGTGAGATCGAAAACGAGCGCCACGCGGCCAGCTTGGCCAGCCAGCGCAAGCAACTCAAGCGGGCGCTTGAAGACGCTTTTCGCATGGTCGAGCTCGGTGGCGTGCTGGCCAAGTCGGCCAAGATCGAGGCGGCTTATGGACAGTCCTTTGCCGTGCCGTTGTCCCAGGTGTCGGGCGAGTTCGACGGCATCGTCGAGGAAATCCGGGCTTCGCTCGAATCGCTGCGCCATTCGGCCTTTTTTACCGGGAATTGAGAATTCGGGAGTGGATGCGTGAAAACAACGAAAACGATCTTTCAGGAAGGCAATCACAAATGGATCGCCATCGTGCGCGACCCCGAGAAGCCGAATTACCTGGTCGATACCAACGAATACCTGATCACCCACGGCGGGCAGGGCATGTTGCTCGATCCGGGCGGCGCCGAGGTGTTTCCTGCCGTTTTCTCGGCCTTGTCCTCCGAGTTCGACCCTTCGGCCCTGTCGGCCATCTTTGCCTCGCACCAGGACCCTGACATCTGTTCGTCGCTGGCGCTGTGGCTCGAATTCAATCCCGGCATGCGCTGTCATGTCAGCTGGCTGTGGAGCAGTTTCATCCCGCATTTCGGCGGCAATGCCGATACCTTCGTCAGCATTCCGGATGAGGGGGCGGATATCTCCCTGAATGGCCTGAGCCTGCGCGCCGTTCCGGCCCACTACCTGCACTCCTCCGGCAATTTCAACCTGTACGACAAGGTCGCCAAGGTGATGTTCTCCGGCGATGTCGGCGCGGCGTTGTTGCCGCCTGGCGAGGATGGCCTGTTCGTCGAGAATTTCGACAAGCATATTCGCCATGCCGAAGGTTTCCACCGCCGCTGGATGGGTTCCAACGAAGCCAAGCGCCGTTGGTGCGAGCGCGTGTCGCAGATGGATATCGACATGCTCTGTCCCCAGCACGGGGCGATCTATCAGGGCGCCGACGTCCAGCGCTTCATCAACTGGTTCGATGGCTTGCAGGTCGGCATCGTCAACGACTGATTGCTTCCGGATTTGACGGCGGTCAAGGTGCGTTCCGGGGGGCTACCCCGAGAATGCCCCTCACCATCAGCAGAGAAAAAAATATGACCACCATCCGTACTTTCATGACTGACGACCATCGCCGCTGCGATGATTTTTTCGCCGAAGCCGAGCAGGCCATCGGCAAGAAGAATATCGACGTGGCCCGGGCTGCCTTCGGCCATTTCCGGACGGCGGTGCTGGCCCACTTCGAATGCGAGGAAAAAACGCTGTTCCCGACTTTCGAAGCCAAGACGGGAATGACCATGGGACCGACCCAGGTCATGCGCATGGAGCACCAGCAGATGCGCGACCTGTTCGCCGAGGCGCAGGCTGCCATCGACGCCGGCAATACCGACGAATACCTGGGGGTGGCCGAAACCCTGCTGATCATGATGCAGCAGCACAACATGAAGGAAGAGAACATCCTCTACCCGATGTGCGACCAGCATCTGTCTGCCGAATTGCCCGCCGTTCTGGAACGACTGGAAACGGAGCTTTGCGCAGAATGAGCCACCCGAAGACCCCGCATGTCGTCGATGCCCGCTACATGGAGCCGCCAGGGCCCTTCGTGGCGACCATGGAAATGCTCGATACCCTCAAGGAGGGCGAGAAGATGCTGCTCCTGCTGTTCCGCGAGCCGCATCCGCTGTACAAGGTGCTGCGCCAGAACGGCCACGATTACGAAACCGAATTGCTGCCGGACGGCACATTCGAAATCCTGATTTCGCGCTGAACGAACGCTTCCGGCTTCACCCATGCAAGCGCTGATGTCCTTTGAAAATGCGCCGCCTTTTGCGGCGCCGCTGCGCTTCTTCCTGACCGCACCGCTCTTTGCCGTACTGGCTGGGCTACTCGTCGCCTGGCAAGGGCCGGAAGTCTTCGCCTCGCGCTGGATGCCTGGCGCGCTGGCCGCGACGCACCTGATCACCGTCGGCTTCATGCTGCAGGTCATGCTCGGGGCCTTGATCCAGATCCTGCCCGTGGTGGCCGGTGCCAACCTGCAACGGCCATTGGGCGTGGCCAAATTTGTCCATGTCGGCCTGACGCTCGGTGCCTTGCTGCTCGCTGCCGGCTTCCTGGCGGGTGTTCCGGCTTTGCTGACCGCTGCCGCCCTGGTGCTCGGGGGGACGGTGTCGGCCTTCCTGGTCGTGACAGCCCGGGCCTTGCTCGGCGTGCCATCCACCAGCCCGACGATTCGTGGCCTCAAACTGGCGATGTTCGGCCTCGGCGGCGTGGTCGGCCTTGGCGTGCTGATGGCGCTGGCACTGGCCTACGGCTGGGCACTGCCGCTCCAGGCGCTGACCGACCTGCACGCCGGCTGGGGGCTGGGCGGCTGGGCCGGGGTGCTGCTCGCGGCCATGGCCTATGTCGTCGTGCCGATGTTCCAGCTGACGCCCGGCTATCCGGCGCGACCGAGCTGGTGGTTTCCGGTCACCATGCTCGTCCTGCTGCTGTTGTGGAGTGTCGCCGTGCTGGCCGGGCAGGTCTGGCTGGTCCGCACCAGCCAGGGCCTGGCGGCGATAGCCGGCATCGCCTTTTCCGGCCTGACCCTGCGCCTGCAAGGCAAGCGGCGTCGGGCACGGGCCGATGCGACCTATCGCTACTGGCAACTCGGCCTGACGGCCAGCATCCTGGCCTTGGTCATGCTGCTCGTCGCATCGCTGTGGCCGGCGGCCAGCGAAACCGATGGCTGGACATTGGGCTTCGGCATCCTGATCGTGGCCGGCGGTTTCCTGCCCTTCATCACCGGCATGGTGTACAAGATCGTTGCCTTCCTGTCCTGGCTGCACCTGCAGAATTCCGGGCAGGCCAAGGTGCCGGCCCCGGCCATGAACAAGATCCTGCCCGATGCCGACACCCAGCGGCAGATGTGGGCCTACACCGTCGCCCTGGCCTTGCTGCTCGGTGCGGTGCTCTTCCCTGATTGGCTGGCTCGTCCGGCCGGCCTTGTCTTCGCGCTGGCCAACGGCTGGCTGGGCTGGAACCTGCTTGGCGCGCTGCGGCGTTATCGTCGCGCGCACGCCGACATTGCCGAAAAACTCGCTGCCAAGCTGGCCGCCCAATGAGCTACCTGGCCCTCAAGCACCTGCATGTCACCTGTGTCGTGCTCAGCGGCCTGGGTTTTTGTTTGCGTGGGTGGTGGATGCTGACCGAATCGGTCATGCGCCAGCACCGGCTGACCCGTGTCTGGCCGCATGTCATCGATACGCTACTGCTCGGCAGCGCGCTGACCATGGCCTGGATGAGCGGGCAATATCCTTTTGTCCACGGCTGGCTGACCGCCAAGCTGTGCGGCCTGCTCGCCTACATCGGGCTCGGCGCGATGGCCCTGCGTCGCGGGCGAACGCGGGAAATTCGCCTGCGTTATTTCGGCCTGGCCTTGCTGGCCTATGCCTATATCGTCAGCGTGGCGCTGACGCGCAATCCCCTCATCTTGCTGTAAAGCCCCTCCCGTTGCGGGAAGGGGCTTTCCGGCTGATTACATCCGGCCCAGCTTGCGATACAGCGTGTTGCGGCTGATGCCGAGCTGGCGGGCGGCAGACGAGATGTTGCCGCCAGCTGCTTCCAGCGCGCGCAGGGCGGCTTGGCGGCTGATTGCATCGAGGCTGTTCGAGCCTTCCAGCGGTGCGGCGGCCCACGGGTCGTAGGCCGGGGCGGACGCGGGGGCATCGGGGGAGCCCAGTGGGGCTTCGAACAGTTCTTCCGGCAGGTGGGTTTCGGTGATCAGCGATTCATCGTCGTCAAGCAAGGCGATGGCGACGCGGATGACGTTGAACAACTGGCGGATGTTGCCCGGCCAGCTATAGCGCTCGATGGCCTGCAGGGCGCCTTCGGAGAACTTGACCGGGCCGCCGCGCGATACCGTTTCAGCTGCCGCCAGCTTGGCGACCATGGTGCGGATGTCGGTCCGCTCGCGCAGGGCGGGCAGGGTGACGCTCATGCCGTTCAGCCGGTAGTAGAGATCCTCGCGGAAAGTGCCGCGGGCAACCTCCTCGCGCAGCTTGCGGTGCGTGGCGCAGACCAGCGAGATGTCGACCTGGATCGAGCGCGTGCTGCCCAGCGGCGTCACGCAGCGCTCCTGCAGCACACGCAGCAGGCGGGCTTGCAGGTTGAGCGGCATGTCGCCGATTTCGTCGAGGAACAGCGTGCCGCCGTGTGCTTGCTGAATCTTGCCGGGGGCGCCTTCCTTGCGTGCGCCGGTGAAGGCACCGCCCTGGTAGCCGAACAGTTCCGATTCGATCAGGGTTTCCGGGATCGACGCGCAGTTCAACGCGACGAAGGGCGCGTTGCGCCGCGGGCCGCTGTTATGGAAGCCC
>JACCDS010237945.1_pt1 | contig 12438 bp, 10 predicted proteins | sample 7446441 | NCBI WGS metagenome assembly JACCDS01 (sample SAMN15323445, study PRJNA562643) | freshwater metagenome | isolation source: river surface water | place: USA:Blue River Watershed | collected 2017-08-17
AGGTCAAGGAGTTCTTCGGCAAGGAGCCGCGCAAGGACGTCAACCCCGACGAGGCCGTGGCCGTGGGCGCTGCCATCCAGGGCCAGGTGCTGGGCGGCGACCGCAAGGACGTGCTGCTGCTGGACGTGACGCCGCTGTCGCTGGGCATCGAGACCCTCGGCGGCGTGATGACCAAGCTGATCCAGAAGAACACCACCATCCCGACCAAGGCCAGCCAAGTCTTCTCCACCGCCGACGACAACCAGAGCGCGGTGACCATCCACGTGCTGCAGGGCGAGCGCGATGTGGCGGCCGGCAACAAGAGCCTGGGCCAGTTCAACCTCGAGGGCATCCCGGCAGCGGCGCGCGGCATGCCGCAGATCGAGGTCACCTTCGACATCGACGCCAACGGCATCCTGCACGTGTCGGCCAAGGACAAGGCCACCGGCAAGGAGAACAAGATCACCATCAAGGCGAACTCGGGCCTGAACGAGGACGAGATCCAGCGCATGGTGCAGGACGCCGAGGCCAACGCCGCCGAGGACGCCAAGGTGTTGGCCATGGCGCAGGCGCGCAACGCCGCCGACGCGCTGGTGCACTCGGTGAAGAAGACGCTCACCGAGGCCGGCGACAAGGTCTCGGCGGACGACAAGGGCAAGATCGAGGCGGCCATCGCCGAGGTCGAGGAGGCGCTGAAGGGCACCGACAAGGACGCCATCGAGGCCAAGACCAACGCCCTGATGGAGGCCTCGCACAAGCTCGCCGAGCAGATGTATGCCGGTGCCGAGGGCGCACCGGGTGCGGCGGGTGAAGGCGGTGGCGCGGGCAGCGGCAAGGACGAGGGCGACGTGGTCGATGCCGAGTTCACCGAGGTCAAAGACGAGAAGAAGTAAGCTGCCGCATCCAGAACGGCCGGCAAAACGGGGAACGGTGCCTTAGACGATGGCGAAGCGTGACTACTACGACGTGCTCGGGGTGAACCGGGACGCGTCCGAGGACGATATCAAGAAGGCCTACCGCAAGCTGGCCATGAAGTATCACCCCGACCGCAACCCGGACAATCCGAAGGCCGAGGAGAGCTTCAAGGAAGCCAAGGAGGCCTACGAGATGCGCTCCGACGGGCAGAAGCGCGCCGCCTATGACCAGTTCGGACACGCCGGCGTCGACCCGTCGATGGGCGGTGGTGGCGGCGGCCAGCGTGGCGGGCCCAACTTTGCCGATGCCTTCGGCGACATCTTCGGCGACATCTTTGGCCAGGCACGCGGTGGGCGGAGCAACGTCTACCGCGGCGCCGACCTGCGCTACAACCTCGATAGCGCGCTGGAACAAGCTGCGCGCGGCACCGAGACGCAGCTGCGGGTGCCAACCATGGAGGAATGCGGCACCTGCGGCGGAACCGGCGCCAAGCCCGGCACCCAGCCGATCACCTGCCGCACCTGCAAGGGCCACGGCCAGGTGCGCATGCAGCAGGGCTTCTTCAGCATCCAGCAGACCTGCCCGGTGTGCCACGGCAACGGCAAGGAGATCCAGGACCCGTGCCGCAGCTGCCACGGCGCCGGCCGCGTGAAGTCGCACAAGACGCTCTCGGTGAAGATCCCGTCGGGGGTGGACGAGGGCGACCGCATCCGCCTATCCGGCGAGGGCGAGCACGGCGTCAACGGCGGGCCGGCGGGCGACCTGTATGTGGTCATCCACATCAAGGACCACAGCGTCTTCAAGCGCGACCACGACGACCTGCACTGCGAGATGCCGGTCTCCTTCACCACCGCGGCGCTGGGTGGCGAGATCGAGATCCCGACGCTGGACGGTTCGGCACGCATCAAGATCCCGGCCGAGACGCAGAGCGGGCAGGTGTTCCGCCTGCGCGGCAAGGGCATCAAGGGCGTGCGTAGCCACAGCACCGGCGACCTGATGTGCCACGTCATGGTGGAGACGCCGGTGCGCCTGACCGACCGCCAGAAGGAGCTGCTGCGCGAGTTCGACGCCATCAGTTCCGGCGCACCCGAGCGGCACAACCCGCGGGCGCAGTCGTGGATGGACAAGGTCAAGGATTTCTTCCAGTAAGGAAAAGCTGCTGCGGTGACCAGCGGCGGCGTCACTTTTCGGTACTCTCTTTCGCATGAAGATCCATGAGTACCAAGGCAAGCAACTGCTCACCCGCTACGGGGTTGCGGTGCCGCGCGGCCGCTTGGTCTACACCGCTGCCGAGGCGGTAGCCGCTGCGCGTGCACTCGGTGGCAAGCGCTGGGTGGTCAAGGCGCAGATCCACGCCGGTGGCCGCGGCAAGGGCGGCGGCGTGAAGGTGGTCGATTCGCTCGAGGCGGTGGAAGACGCTGCGCACCGCATGCTCGGTCACGCGCTGGGTACTGCGCAGACCGGCGCCGGCGGCCAGCTGGTGCGCCGTCTCTGGGTCGAGGAGGCGGTCGGCATCGCCCACGAGCACTATCTGGCGGTGGTCACCGACCGCGCCAGCCAGACCCTGACCCTCATCGGCAGCGGCCGTGGCGGCATGGAGATCGAGGAGGTCGCAGCGCGCGAGCCGGAGGCCATCGTGCGTGTGCAGGTCGACCCGCTCGACGGACTGAGCGATGCAGACGCGGCGCGATTGGCGACCGGCATGGGCATCGCGCCGGAAAGCTACGCCGACGCGCGCGACCTGTTCCGCACGCTGCTGGCCTGCTATCTGGAGACTGACGCCACGCTGCTCGAGATCAACCCGCTGGTCGAGACCATCGACGGTCGGCTGGTGGCGCTGGATGCCAAGTTCGATTTCGACTCGAATGCCCTGTTCCGGCAAGACGACATCAGCGCGCTGCGCGATCTGGACGAGGAGGACCCACTCGAGGTCGCGGCCCGCCAGCACGACCTCGCCTACATCCACCTCGACGGCAACATCGGCTGCCTGGTCAACGGCGCGGGGCTGGCCATGGCCACCATGGACACCATCCAGCTGTTCGGCGGCAGGCCCGCAAATTTCCTCGATGTGGGCGGCGGCGCCACCGCCGCGAAGGTCACCGAGGCCTTCCGCATCATGCTGGCCAACCCGCAGGTGGAAGCCATCCTGGTCAACATCTTCGGCGGCATCATGCGCTGCGACACCATTGCCGAGGGCGTGATCGCCGCCTGCCGCGCGGTCGACCTGCGGCTCCCGCTGGTGGTGCGCATGAAGGGCACCAACGAGGACATCGGCAAACGCATGCTGGCCGACAGCGGCATCGCCATCATCCCGGCCGACAGCCTGGCCGAGGCGGCCGAGCGCGCGGTCGCCGCGGTGGCGAGACAGGGCGCAGCCGCATGAGCATCTTCATCGACCGCGATACGCGCGTCATCACGCAGGGCGTGACCGGCAAGACCGGTGCCTTCCACACCCGTCTCTGCCGCGACTACGCCAATGGCCGCCAGGCGTTTGTCGCCGGCGTGCACCCGCAGCGCGGCGGCGAGGACTTTGAGGGCATGCCGATCTACGCCAGCGTGGCCGAGGCGCGCGCCGCCACCGGCGCCACGGTGAGCGTGGTCTATGTGCCGCCGGCAGGCGCTGCGGCGGCGATCTGGGAGGCGGTAGAGGCTGGCATCGGGCTGGTGGTCGCCATCACCGAGGGCATCCCGGTGCGCGACATGCTGATGCTGCGCGCGCGCATGCGCCGCCGCGAGGCCGCCGGCCACCCGCCTACCCTGCTGCTCGGCCCCAACTGCCCGGGGCTCATCACACCCGACGAGATCAAGATCGGCATCATGCCCGGCCACATCCACCGCAAGGGTCGCATCGGCGTGGTGTCGCGCTCGGGCACGCTGACCTACGAGGCGGTGGCGCAGCTCAGCGAGATCGGTCTGGGCCAGAGCACAGCGGTGGGCATCGGCGGCGACCCCATCAACGGGCTCAAGCACATCGACGTGATGCGTGCCTTCCAGGACGACCCGGACACCGACGCCGTGATCATGATCGGCGAGATCGGCGGGCCCGACGAAGCAGAATGCGCGCGCTGGTGCCGTGAGCACTTCACCAAGCCGGTGGTCGGCTTCATCGCTGGTGTGACCGCGCCGCCGGGGCGACGCATGGGGCACGCCGGCGCGCTGATCTCGGGCGGCGCCGACACGGCCGAGGCCAAGCTGGCGGTGATGGAAGAGTGCGGGTTTGCCATCACCCGCAACCCGTCCGAGATGGGGCGCGTGCTGGAAAAACTGCTGGCCTAAAGACCTGGCGCTCTTGCCTCTGCCGGCGGCTTCGCTGAATAGCTGATCCGCACCTTCTTGTAGACCTTGCCGGTGGCCGGGTCGAGGATGTTGGAGACACCGCGATACTCGAGCAGCCTGCGCGTCGCCGGGTCATAGAGCAGGTCGAGCGGGTCGACCACGAAGCGCAGCAGCGAATCTGGCTCGACCCGCAGCAGCGCCGCCGGCGCGCCCTCGAAGCTGTCGTCGCGGACCTTCTTGGCGCGGAAGTGATAAGCATCGAGGTTGCCGGCCACCACCAGGTGGAACTGCACCGTCTCGCCGGCCAGCAGCTTGGGCAGGTTGTCCTGCACCAGATGGTTGAAGCCTGAATCCGCCGCCACCGCGCCCTTGGGGATGTCGAGCGATTTGGTCTGCTCGCCCTTCTCGCGCGTCACCTTGAGCAGATCAAGCCTGCCGCCGGCGATGCCGCGTAGCGCCTCGACGTAGCCCTGATCGGGGCTCTCGGCGCGGAAGATCGGGATGGTGCGGTTCTGCCGGTAGTCGAGGGTCTTGCGCGAGACCAGCTTGCCGGCCACGTCGAAGTAGCTGATGGTCGCGGTCTGCACGCGGCCGGCCTCCACCTCCTGTTCGTGCAGCTCGGTGTACAGGTACTTGCCGTTGTCCAGGTTGGTGGCGTAGCCGTGGAAGCGGACCGTCTCGGCGCCGACGGCCGGCGGCAGGCAGAGCAGCGCCAGCAGCGCGGCGCGTGCCAGCCCGGTCACGCGTGCGGCCCATTGGGCCATGCAGCAGAGAGCGTTTGCCGTCATCTCGTACCCCTTCAGAATTCAGCGCGGTCGCCGCGGCTCGAACAGAATGTGCGTCACACCCCACTCGCGGCCCTCGTCAAAACCGAAGAACTCAGCCACCGCCATGTAGAACATGCGCCAGCGCTGCACCCACAGCTTCCAGTCGGCGCCGTAGGCCTTGCGGAAGATGGCGGCGACCTCGTCGCGCGCGCCGTCCATACCCTGCAGCCAGTGCTCGCTGGTCTGCTGGTAGTGGCGACCGTCGACCCACCACTGGTCGACGATGCGCAGGTCGTCCTGGAAATGCGCCAGCAGGTGCTCGCTCGGCATGATGCCGCCGAGGAAGAAGTACTGCGTCATCCAGTCGGTCTCGTCACGCACCTCGTAGGGGTAGGACAATGTGGGGTGCGCAAAGATGTGCACGAACAGCTTGCCCTCGTCCTTGAGCCAGCGGCGGATCTTGGCCAGCAGCAGGCCGTAGTTGCGCATGTGCTCGAACATCTCGATCGAGATGACGCGGTCGAAACCGCCGCCCAGTTGCTCCGCCGTGAAATCGAAGTCGACGACGTTGCCGGTGTGGATGGTGAGGTTGCGCAAGCCACGCTCTCGCGCGCGGTTGGTGATGAACTCGCGCTGCCCGTGCGAGTTGGAGAGGCCGACGATCTGGCTGTTGGGGTAGCGCTCGGCCAGCCACAGCGACAGCGAGCCCCAGCCGCAGCCCAGGTCGAGGATGCGCATGCCGTCCTGCAGCTGCGCGCGCTCGGCGTAGATGGCGAGCATGGCCTCCTCAGCCTGCGCCAGCGTCTCGCGGCCGGTCTGGTACCAGCAGCAGCTGTATTTCAGGCGCGGCCCCAGATGAGCATGGAAGAACGCCGCCGGCACCTCGTAGTGCTGCACGTTGGCATCCTGCGTGTTGACGGCGATCGGGCTGGCGCGGAGTTCCGCCAGCCAATCGCGGAACTCCGCCGAACGCAGATGCGGCCAGCGCGCGGCGGGCTCATCCAGACGCTGGCGCATCATGCGGCGCATGCCCAGACGCATCAGCCAGTCTGGGATCAGGCCGCGCTCGGCCATCTGGATCGGGGTCATGGTGGGGTCTCGTCTGTTCGCGCGTGGCGCAAGTGATACGTGCGGGCCAGATTCTAGCCGGCCGCGAGCGCCTGCCGCCGCGGCTCAACCACGCCGGGGCGGCAGCGGTATGAAGGCGCTGGTGCGCCGCATGTACTCGGCGTAGCCCGGCTTGCGCTGCACCAGGCCGGCCTCGAGGATGGGCAGACCCGACATCTTCAGCAGCAGGAAGGCCATCACCAGCGGGGCGACCAGCGTGAACGGCAGCAGGTCGGAGCCCCAGGCCAGCGGCACGTAGGCCAGCCAGTGCAGGGTCTCGAAGAAGTAGTTGGGGTGGCGCGACCAGCCCCACAGCCCACGGTCACAAACCTGGCCGCGGTTGGCCGGGTCTTGGCGGAAGGCCTCAAGCTGGCGGTCGGCGATCGACTCGCCCAGCACCGAACCGGCCCAGATGAGCACCGCCAGGGCGATGGCCGCCGGCGGCAATGCGACGCCGGTGGCTGCCGGCACCAGGAAAGCGCTGGCAGCCAAGATCAGCGTGAAGATGTTCTGGAACTGGAAGAAGAACCACATGTTGCGATTGGCGCTGGCGCCCCAGCCGGCGCGGAAGCCGGCGTAGCGCCAGTCCTCCGGCGCGCCCCAGTTGCGTACCCAGAGGTGCCAGCCCAGACGCAGCCCCCACAGGCCGCCCAGCACGCCAGTCAGCAGGCGTGTGACTGCATCGCCGCTGCCGGTGGCGGCGAACCACACCGCCAGGCCACCCAGGCTCCAGGCCCAGATGGCGTCGACGATGCCGGCGTTGCCGGTGCGCAGTTGCAGCAACCAGGCGATCGTCTTGGCCGTCACGACGATGACGATTGCGCCGAGGAATGCATCCAGCGGGGAGAGTGGAAGGTTCATCGGCACATCGTCTCAGGTTGCAGGGTCAGGCGCAGTAGCCCTTGGTCTTGCAGGTGCTGCCGGCCTGCACGGTCCAGATCAGCGCCGCCGCGCCACCGGTCGGCACCGCCGGTGACAGGACGTAGGTTGCAGCATCCACGGCGGCCGAGCCAGTAGCCGTGATCACGCCATTGGCGCCGGTCGCCACCGACGCGACGGCGGTCTTGTCGGCGTCGCCGGTACCAGTCGTGGCATCCGCGGGCACGCCGTTACTGCCGGCGGTGCAGCCGGTGAGGGCGCCAGTAGCCTGGTAGCAACTCTCCACGCCCAGCTTGAACGGCTGGATGGCCGAGACCACCTCGGTGAACTTGGCGCGCTTGGTGTACGACTGGTACTGGGGGACAGCGATCGCCGCCAGGATGCCGGCGATGGCAACAACGATGAGCATCTCGATCAGGGTGAATCCGCGCTGCATGGGAGCCTCCGGGGAACAGGTGATGCCGGCATCGCCGGCTGCGGCCGTCACCATGACCGCCGCCTGCCGATTGTCCCGGGGCTGCCGGTCAGCCCGCATCGACCGCATGACGGATGCCCGCTTGCCGCCCGCCAGCTCAGGCGCCAAACGCCTTGCCCCACTGCCCGGCGTAGAAGGTCGCGCCGAGGTCCTTGCGGGCGCGGGCGGCGTGCTCGCGCTGGCGCAGCTCGTCGTCCAACACGCCGTCGCTGCCCAGGTGCCCCACGGCGATGATGGCCATGATCGGCGCATCGGCCGGGATGCCGAACGCGGCACGCGTCTTGGCGTCGTCGAATCCACCCATCTGGTGCGTGCTCATGCCCATGGCATTGGCCTGCAGGCAGAGCGCGAGTGCGGCCGCGCCGGTGTCGTAGGTGGCCCAGCGGTTGTCGGCGCTGTTGTGCCCGAACTTGGGATCGGCGCAGATGACCACCAGCAGCGGCGCGTTGCGCGCCCAGCCAGCGTTGAACGGCACCAGGCAATCCAGCGCCTGCTGCCAGGCAGCGGGGTCGCTGGCCTTGTCGGCGACGACGAAGCGCCAGGGCTGGTCGCCGTAGCAGGAGGGCGACCAGCGCGCAGCCTCGAGCAGCGCGGTGACCTGATCGCGCGTCAGCAGGCGTGCCGGATCGAAGGCGCGTCCGCTCCAGCGGGTGGCCATCAGGTCGTGGATCGGCACTGCGGTGGCGGCGTTCTTCTGGCTCATGTGTTCTCCGTTGGTCTCTGGCCCGGTCGCATGTCGACCGGGGATCTTGTCGGTGGCTTGAAACTGTCCGCTGCTCTGACGGCGCTCCGGCGTGGGCGTTCCCCACCCCTTGAAACACGAGCGCCCGGCCTCCATCTGCTGACCACCACAGTCCGCCCGCGGACGATGGCGCGGGGCCGCGACTGCGTGGCCAGCGCCCTCGCCCGGGGCCATTCGATCATCCGCCGGAGGAAAGCATGTCCGACATGAAGGAGACCCTGGGCTTTCAGGCCGAGGTCAAGCAACTGCTGCACCTGATGGTGCACTCGCTCTACAGCAACAAGGAGATCGTCCTGCGCGAGCTGGCCAGCAACGCGTCGGACGCCTGCGACAAGCTGCGGTTCGAGTCGTTGGCGGACGCGAGTCTGCTCGAATCGGACCCTGAACTGCAAATCCGTGTCGCCTTCGACAAGGACGCGCGGACCATCACCATCACCGACAACGGCATCGGCATGAGCCGCGAGGAGGCCATCGAGCACCTGGGCACCATCGCCAAGTCGGGAACGCGCGAGTTCTTTTCCAAGCTCACCGGGGACGCCAAGCAGGACGCCAGCCTGATCGGTCAGTTCGGTGTCGGCTTCTACTCCTCGTTCATCGTCGCCGACCGCGTCACCGTGCGCTCGCGGCGTGCCGGGCTGCCGGCGGCCGAGGGCGTCGAGTGGGTCTCGGACGGCAGCGGCGAGTTCACCGTCGCCACCATCGACAAGCCCGCGCGCGGCACGGAAGTCATCCTGCACCTGAAAGACGGCGAGGACGAGTTCCTGTCCGGCTGGAAGCTGCGGGAGGTCCTGCGCCGCTACGCCGACCACATCCAGATGCCCATCCTCATGGACAAGGAAGCGTGGGACGAAGAGGCCAAGGGCATGAAGCCCACCGGCGAGCAGGAGCAGGTCAACGAGGGCACCGCGCTGTGGACGCGCCCCAAGGCCGACATCACCGACGAGCAGTACGCCGAGTTCTACAAGCACGTGGCGCACGACTTCGAGGCGCCGCTGGGGCACGTACACGCCCGCGTCGAGGGCCGTCAGGACTACACCGTGCTGCTTTACCTGCCTGAGCGTGCGCCGCTCGACCTCTACGACCGCGACGCCGCGCGCGGGGTCAAGCTGTACGTGAAGCGCGTCTTCATCATGGACAACGCCGAGCAGCTGCTGCCCGGCTACCTGCGATTCATCCGCGGCGTGATCGACGCCGCCGACCTGCCGCTGAACGTGTCCCGCGAGATCCTGCAGGAGTCGCGCGATGTCGAGGCGATCCGCGCCGGCGCAACGAAAAAAGTTCTCGGCCTGCTCGAGGACATGGCCGAGAACCAGCCGGAGAAGTACGCGCAGGTCTGGGGCACCTTCGGCGCCGTGCTCAAGGAGGGCACCGGCGAGGACTTCGCCAACCGCGAGCGCATCGCCAAGCTGCTGAGGTTCGCATCGACCGCCAATGAGGGCGATGCGCAGAACGTCTCGCTGGCCGATTACGTGGGCCGCATGAAGGATGGCCAGACCGACATCTACGTCGTCACCGCCGAGAGTGCCACGGCGGCGCGCCACTCGCCGCATCTGGAGGTCTTCCGCAAGAAGGGCATCGAGGTGCTGCTGCTCGGCGAGCGCGTGGACGAGTGGATGCTCAACCACCTGCGCGAGTTCGACGGCAAGAAGATCGTGCCGGTGACGCGCGGCGACCTTGACCTCGGAGACCTTGCCGACGCCGAGGAGAAACAGGCGCAGGAGACCTCCGCCGAGACGCACAAGGGGCTGGTCGAGCGTGTGCAGAAGGCGCTGGAAGGTCGCGCCAAGGCGGTGCGCGTGACGCTGCGGCTGACCGACTCGCCGGCCTGTCTGGTGCGCGAGGCGGGCGAGCTCCCGCCGCACCTGGTGCGTATGCTCAAGGCGGCCGGACAGGATGTGCCGGATGCCAAGCCGACACTTGAGCTCAACCCTGAGCACGGGTTGGTCAAGCGGCTGGATGCCGAGCAAAGCGAGGAACGGTTTGCCGACCTGGCGCAGGTGCTGTTCGACCAGGCGCTGCTGGCCGAGGGCGGCGCGCTGGAGGACCCTGCCGGCTATGTGCGGCGGGTCAACGCGCTGCTGGCGGGCTGAGCGGCGCGGCCGGGGGGCGGCCGGGGGGCGGCCCAATCCGCGCGGAGCAGGCGAGGCGGAGCATGGCAGGGCCTGCCGGGTCGGGTGGGCGAGAGGCGGGCGTAGAATGCGGCTCCGCCGAACCCCCGGCGCAGCTCAGAAAGAAACGGTCGCGCGATGCCCATCCAGTGGTTCCCCGGACACATGGCCGCCGCCCGCAAGAAGGCGAGCGAGACGCTGGCCGCCGCCGACGTGGTGATCGAGGTGGTCGACGCGCGCATCCCCGAGGCCTCGACCAACCCGATGATCCACCAGCTGCGCCGGCACCGGCAGCGGCCCTGCCTGAAGATCCTGAACAAATCCGATCTGGCAGACCCGGACGCGACCACCGCGTGGCTGGCGCATTACGCGGCGCAGCCGGACGTGCAGGCGGTGGCGCTGTCGTGCAAGAAGCCCGGCGACGTTGCCAAGGTGCGCGGGCTGGCGGCCAAGCTGGCGCCCTACCGCACCGGCCCCGGCAAGCCGCTGCGGCTGATCATCATGGGCATCCCCAACGTGGGCAAGAGCACGCTGATGAACGCGCTGCTGCAGCGGCGCGTGGCCAAGGTCGGCGATGAGCCGGCGGTGACCAAGTCGCAGCAGCGGCTCGATCTGGACGAGAACACGGTGCTGATCGACACGCCCGGCATGATGTGGCCCAAGATCGCCCACGACATCGACGGCTACATGCTGGCCGCCAGCCACGCCATCGGCCGCAACGCGGTGATCGACGAGGAGGTGGCGGCGCAGTTGGGCGCGATTCTGCTGGTGCGCTATGCCGACCGCGTCGCCGAACGTTACAAGCTGGGCCCGGAGGCGGTCGCCACGCTGGATGGCGAGGGCCTGGTCGAGGCGGTGGCGCGGCGGCGCGGTTTCCTCGTCAAGGGCGGCGGCATCGACCTTGAAAAAGCTGCGCTGAGCCTGCTGCAGGACTACCGCGATGGCGCGCTCGGCCGCATCAGCCTGGAGACGCCCGAATCGCGCGCGACGATGCTGCGCGAGGCCGCAGAGCGGGCGGCCGCTCTGGCTGCCGCCGCATCGGCTGAACAGTCGCCTGACGCCGCGGTCTGAACCCGGCTGACTTCAAATACCGGCCGCGTCAGACCAACAAACGCCAGCGATACACCCGACACTCCTGCAGACATCTGCTCGCCAGAAAGACCCCACAACTGAACATGCGCACCGAAACCCCCGTCACCATCTACCTCGACCAGTACACCCCGCCCGCGTGGTGGGTCGACACCGTCGGCCTGACAGTCGCCATCTTCGACGACCACACGCAGGTCACCGCCCAGCTGCAGGTGCGCCGCAATGCCAAGGTGCCGGCCGCGGCGCTGTTGCTCGACGGCGAGGCGATGACGCTGGTCTCGGTCGTGGTGGACGGCGTCGCCCTTGATGCCTCGGCCTACACCCTCAGCGACAAGGGCCTGAGCCTGCCGCTGGCCGGCGACACTGCGCACATCACCACCGTGGTCCGCATCGAGCCGGACAAGAACACGACGCTGTCGGGCCTCTACCGCAGCCGCGACGGCTACTTCACACAGTGCGAGGCCGAGGGCTTCCGCCGCATCACCTACTACCCCGACCGCCCAGACGTGATGGCGAAGTTCACCTGCCGGCTGGAGGCGGACAAGGCTCGCTTCCCGCAGCTGCTGGCCAACGGCAACCCGGTCGGCGACGGTGACCTGCCTGGCGGCCGCCACTGGGCCGCCTGGGAAGACCCCTTCGCCAAGCCGGCGTATCTCTTCGCCTGCGTCGCCGCAAAGCTCGACATGCTCGAAGACTGGTTCGTCACCGCCAGCGGTCGCCGCGTGCGCTGCGCGGTCTACGTGGAGCCGGGCAAGCTCGACCAGTGCGGGCACGCCATGGCCGCGCTCAAGCTGAGCATGGCCTGGGACGAGAAGCGCTTCGGCCTCGAGATGGACCTGGACCACTACATGATCGTCGCGGTGGGCGACTTCAACATGGGAGCGATGGAGAACAAGGGCCTCAACATCTTCAACACCAAGTATGTGCTCGCCCGCCCCGATGTGGCCACCGACACCGACTACCAGAACATCGATCGCGTGGTCGCACACGAGTACTTCCACAACTGGACCGGCAACCGCGTGACCTGCCGCGACTGGTTCCAGCTGAGCCTGAAAGAAGGTCTTACCGTCTTCCGCGACCAGGAGTTCGGTATGGACGTGC
>JACCDS011054770.1_pt1 | contig 12435 bp, 5 predicted proteins | sample 7446441 | NCBI WGS metagenome assembly JACCDS01 (sample SAMN15323445, study PRJNA562643) | freshwater metagenome | isolation source: river surface water | place: USA:Blue River Watershed | collected 2017-08-17
GTCAATCTGGTAAAAAGTCCCATTGGTGGAAAATGCGACATCGCCAGTCAGAAAATATCCGCCGCGCCAGGCCCGTGCAGTTTGCTCGGCCCGTTGCCAATAGCCCGATGTAATCGTTGGCGAACGCACGGCCAGCAAGCCAATTTTTCCTGATGGCAATTCCTCACCAGTGTCCGGGTCCAGAATTTTTGCAACCGCAATATCGACCGGGCGCCCGATTGAACGGGCTGGGGCAATCGCGTTCAGAGTGGATTCACTTCTAAAGAGTGCCATCCCCAGCTCGGAACTGCCGAAAGCATCAATAAAACGCGATTGTGGCGAACCGGCAAGCAAGCGCCGGATATGGCTTTGATGGGCGGCATCTCCCATGCTAAACCAGCGCCGCACCGATGGGAATTCATTGTCGGCCACTCCCCCCTCTACCAGCAGCATGTAGCTTTTGGGGAAAGCGGCAATCGTAGTGGGGGCAAAGCGGCCAATGGCAACCCGGAGCGCTGCGCCACTTTGCGAGCCCAATACATAGGTCGGAATGCCGTGCAGCACCGCTGTTTCGAGATGGCTAATTGCCGACGAGTGTGATTGCGGCAAGGCACTCAGGAAACGTTCGTCGGGCCCTTCGGCAAAACGTCCGATGCGGGCACGCTTGCCCATAAAAAACTGGCGATGCTCAAAGCGCACCGACTTGGGCACACCGGTGGTGCCCGAAGTATGGCTGAGCATGACCAGGGTCGAGTCTTCCGGCGCTCTGGGCCACCATTTGGGCATTGCCGTAGCAGCCTGAATGTTGGCGGACGACACATCGGACAGCGTGTACTGCCCCCCGGCCTGTTGCAAGCCCTGTACAAAGAGACTGGTGGTCAAGGTGGTGTCATCCACGACAACCGTGTTCAGGCCCGATTCCATGAGATAGGCGATACCAGTCTCTGGCGCAATCGCAGGGTTAATCAGGGAGATGACGGCCCCTATGCTGGTCAGTGCCAGGTAGTGAAGAAATGGGGCAATCCCATCGCCGACACATACCGTGACGATATCACCTTGCTGTACCCCGCGCCGGATATACCATGTGGCGAGTGCCTTTCGATACTCTTGCAAGGCCGTAAGGCTAAATGCGTCGGTGGCTTTTCCTGCGATCAACCTACAGGGCTGTTCGACGTACAGAAAAGGGATGTCATGGACCGGGCTATGGATCAGGCAGCGGTCGATAAAATTGCCGCTCCCCAGCGAATCATCGGCCCGCAGTGCGGCCAGGGCGATGTTATCCAATCTCGTATCGGTGGCAAAGTTGAACTTGTGTTCCATGGTATCAGATCCCCAATTGAATGTCGTCAAACCGGTTTGTGCCAAGGTGGCGTAACAATCGGGCCGCCTCCTGGCCAGTCGCCGCCTCCACATCGCCCTTCACGCAGTCGGCCAGCCGACGCAACAGGGACAGCGGTTGAGGATGCTGGAACACATTGCGGCCAATACACAGGCCGCTGGCACCACTGGCCACCGCAGCCCGGGTGGTGGCAAACAGGACTTCCTCGCTCGTTTTTTCTCCGCCAGCGAAAAAAATCCGAATATCGGGGCTATGCCGGGCGATCAAGTCAGTGACATCAGAGACCGTATCGGGCACAGCCAATTTCACTGCATCGGAACCCAATTCGGTCATGACCCGTACCAAATGATCAAGGCGTTGTACCTTTTCCTGCACCGATGCCGCTTTCACTTTGTCGTAGAGCATGGTGAGGATCGGTAAACCCGCCGCATGCGCGGCATCGGTCACCGCCCCGAGCGTGGCGATATTGTGCTGAAAATTGGTCGACGTAAAATTCAATTGAATTGAAACCGCATCGGCCCCGAGCCGAAGCGCCGATTCAACATCGGAAACCATAATCTTGGTGTCAGCCTCCCCTGCAATACTGGCCATCCCATTCAGGTGGACAATAATCCCGGTGGCCGGATGCAACATATTGCGGGAAATCAACCGCTCTATCATTCCCTTGTGACCCAATACCGCGCTGATGCAATCACTGGCAATCCATTTGCCCAAATCGTCGGTTTCCTGGAGGCCGTGAATTGGGCCAACCGTCAGCCCGTGATCAATGGGAACAATCAACCCATGCTGAGAATCAGAAAACAGGATGCGCCGAATTCTGAATTTTCTACCGATGTAACCCATGGCCGCCTCTTATTTTTCAATGATGGATTCGTTGATTTTTATACCGACATGTCGGCCTGGTTCCGTTACATAACCCAGAACTTTGTCACCGGGCTTTAATTCAGAAATATTGAGCGGACGTGCCTGATCGGAGAAAATCCGAACATGCCAATCATCCTGCATAATAATATTAACCCGTTCCTTACCCGCAAATTCAACTTCGATCAAGCGTAATGGCCGTTGTTCGATTTTTACCCGTCCAACAGTTGCCCGGCGAATTCTGCCCTTTGAATTAACCAGCATCACCGGAGAACCCGCTTTCAATTCACTCATATAATCGGTACGATTATCCGTGTTGAAAACATATGAGTGAACTGCACCGGCATTGACCCGGAATGGACGTAGTTCCATATAAGGTAGAAAGAAAACTTCGGCGCAGCACAGCAGCCCGCCCTGCGATGTGCTGCCAACCAGCATGCCCTCATCCGGTTCAAACAAAGTAGAGGTGTCGATGCAGGCGCGATAGCCCATGCCGACCGGACGACTTTCGATGACTGTCCCGACTTGAATTGGCAGCGTACCACTTTCTGCGTGTGACATTCGGGCCAGAAAATCATCCATCGCATCGTGCCCGCGCGGTGAAAAAATCACGCCTTCTGCACCATATTCCATAACGCCGTATGACACAATGGCGTCATCAACATTGGTTGGGTTCTTAATTTCTTTCATCAATATAGTGCCAGTTGATTGTAATGATGCAATGACCAATTCCAATGGAATATTAGTTGGATCGCGAAATAAAATCCACAAATAATTAAACTGCATGCCTTCATGAATCGAATCGAGCAGACTTTCACGATCATCCACATAGCTGGTATAACAGGTTAACAGGCCCTCACCATTCATGGCCAGCAATGCTACTGAATCAGAACTGGCCACAATGCGCTTGCCCGCCTTACCCTGGGTTTTGAACTCAGAGAAATAAGTACTTTCGCGAAATGCCTTGATTTCATTTTCATTCCGCAGGCTCAGAATAACCTGCATGCGGGCTGGAATAGCAGGGAGAAAATTTTGGATATTATCCAGATAGACAATTACCCCACCATAACGCGAATTGATGACTCGCACAAAAATGCTGTCATCAGGCCCTTTATTTGGAAGCTGTACCGTATCAAACCAGATATGTCTATCGGCATCCGAGGCGCGCTTTGATTGAGATGCACTCTTGATATTAGACAACTTTACCGATGTACGTTTTGAGATGGTTTCGTGTGTTTCAAAAATCCCGGATTCCAGCACGTTTTCTGCAGCGTGGGTTTTTTTCACTTTTTCCGCAGCTACCAAATTGCTCATTCACTTCTCCTTGCTCATGGGCTTCAAATTATTTATATGAGGATGCGGCACGTTACCCAAAAATTTTGGTCAGCGCTAGCCACAACAGTTGGTATTAATGTAGCGAGAAATTTTGACGCTGTCAATTTAAATTCAGTATCATTTTATTTTCAATACGCTAATATAATCATACTTAAAGACTTATTTCATAAAAAACTTTCGGTATGGAAATGGTTTGCATTTCAATTACTCATATAAAATACTTAAATATCGCTGATTTTTGATCAAAAAATGGTTGAATAATTCCAAAAATTAATAAAACAAGTATTTTTCTTGTTTATTTGGAAAATAGTTGTCTGTCATCAAATTGTAATGATTGTTACACTCTTTAATGTTGTTTTTATCGTCAATTTTCCAGCGACCAGATCCATCAAGTGAATGCAGCGGGTCGCACCTGGGCGGCACACAACAAAGTAGCGATGGAGGGGGGAAAACGGGGTAAGATGGGCCATATCCACTTTCCGTTGCCATCATGACCGAAACCGAACTGCGCAACCAATGCCACACCCTGTTACCGCACCACTCACGCCAATCCCTCGCAACCCGCTTGGCAGCCATGGCCGCCTGGTGCGAAACCCATCAAATTGAAACCGATGTGTATGGCGAAAGCGAACTGATCAGGTCGTTTGAAGCCAAAATCGCCAACTTGCTCGGTTTTCAAGCCGGGGTATTTTGCATAACGGGCACTATGGCGCAAATGGTGGCGTTGCAGGTGGCTTGCCAGCAAAGCACCAGCTCGCGCGTTGCCATGCACGCTAGCGCCCATATGAAGCTGCACGAGAACAGCAATTATCAGGTATTGAATCTGTATCAGGCACTTGATATCGGCAACCCGTTTCGCCCGCCGCTGGTAGCGGACATCGCCGCCGTGCCAGAAAAACTGGCCGCTGTGCTGTATGAATTGCCGATGCGCGAAATTGGTGGCCAATTGCCAAGCTGGGACGAATTAAATGCCATCAAGGCCCATTGCGCGCTGCGCGGCACCCATTTGCACATGGATGGCGCACGGTTGTGGGAAGCGGCTGCCGGGTATGACCGCGCCTTGCAGGAAGTGTGTGCCGGGTTTGACAGTTGTTACGTCTCGTTTTACAAAGGGATAGGCAGCATGGGCGGCGCGATGTTGCTTGGCAGCAGTGACTTTATCGAGCAGGCCCGGCTCGGGATCAAGCGCCTGGGTGGCAACCTGTTCCAGCGCACACCGTATGTGCTGCCGGCCGTCATGCAGTTTGATGAAAAGCTGGCGCAAATGCCGGCCTATCTGGCCCGAACCCATGATTTTTATCGGCTGCTGGCCCCGTTTAAGTGCTTCTCCATGAATCCGGCCCGGCCCCAGGTCAACCTGTTTCATCTATACATTGCGGCAGAACCGGAACAAGTTAATGCGGCACGCAACCATGTGGCGCAGTCTGAGAAGGTTTGGCTGTTTGGCAATGCCCAGCGCACCGCCCTGCCCGGCCAATCGATGCTGGAATTTTATGTCGGGGAAAATTTGCTGGCGCTGCCGGATGTGCGAATCAGCGAGTTGTTGCAGTTGTTTTGCCAGCAGCTTGAGGCGGCAGGGCGGGAGCAGGCCTAACTGGTAGATGCCAGCGTGGCACAATCCGGCAAAACCCGGTGAAAGCCAGCAAAAGCTGGTTCAAAAGCACGCGATTGGCTCAACTTTTTAGCAACAGATATCGTAAAAATACATTTGATACCTTGATAAACGTGCCAACAGGCATTCGGCGCGGCATACTGACAGTCTTCTGTCGTCCTTTTTGGGGGATGTATGTTGCGCCATGTCAAAATCGCATTGATGGTATTTTCGATCGGGTTTGTCCTACTGTTGCAGCCACAGGTAATCGCTCCGGCACACGCCGATGACAGCGGCGGCAAAATCATTGATTCCGACTGTCAGCAAGCGCCCAAATATCCGCTGCCGCAACCGTCCGCGCTGCCGCAGGCACAATATCAAAACTTCGATGTCACGCTGTACAACTTCCTCAATTGCGGCAATTACTATTTGCCCGGCTGGAGCCGCGACAAGGCGGTACGCAATACCGGCCCGTGGGTCGATGGCAAATACTATGGCACCCACCCAGCGGTGCGCATCCACTATTCGCCACAGGTCATAGCCTGGCTCAAGGCTGGCCGCCGTGGCACCATTCCCGATGGCGCGATGATTATCAAGGAACAATACCAGCCGCCCGCCGCACGTTATGAAGGGCTGGACGAACAGCAACTGAAACAGGCGTTCAAAACCAGCGGCAAGGATTGGACCGTGATGATCAGGGACAGCAAGGGTTCCGCCGATGGCTGGTACTGGGCCGAAGTCTATTCCGGCATGCTGCCCGACCGCAGCAACGCCTATCAGGCACCGTATAACTACCCGAATGGCGGCTTTGGCCACTACTGCATGCGCTGCCACGCCTCGGCCAAGGATCAACACACCTTTTCCAGTTTGTCCAACATCGCTGGCTTTCCGAATGATCCGCTGACTTTCATGAGCGATTATTCGTGGCTGCCGAAAAATCAGGCCAGCACGGGCACTGCCGCGCCAGCAGTAGCAGCGGGCACAGCGGCCTCGACCAGCGCCCCGGTCAGCAGCGCCAGCACAGCGACACCAACCAAAGCCCCGGCATTAGCTGCCGCCTCGGCCAGCAGCAAAGCCCAAGCCCGGCCCAAGAGCATCGTCGCCCTGCCCGATTTGTCCGGCACCGAACCGTATTCCCACCGGCCACACGGCCATAGCGCCAGATACCGGCCTCCGGCCAGCCAGCGCGCGGTTGATGCCAGCACGGCCAATAACTTCGCCAGCCTGTTTCCCTCGATTTTGACCCGGCCAGTGCAAGCGATGGTAGGTGAAACCTTCGACCGCATCCCGGCCACGCCCAAACGCGCCACCAGCTACGTCAGTTCCGATCAGTGCCTGTTGTGCCACGGCGGCGCAAATTCCGGCCTGCAACAAGCGATGGTGTTGCCGATTCCGAATCCCGACCCGAACGGCGATCCGGTGATTAATGTTTCACCGTATGGCGAATGGCGTTGGTCGCCCATGGGCCTGGCCGGGCGCGACCCGGTGTTTTATGCGCAACTGGAGAGCGAACTGGCCTATATCAAAACCCTGCCAGACAAAAAAACCGCGCAATCGCTGCATGACACCACGGTCAATACCTGCTTCCGCTGCCATGGCGTAATGGGCAAGCGGCAATGGGATCAGGATCACCAGTGTGACCCGACCAACCCGCAAAAACCGTGCGACCCGGCCAACCCGGCTCGGCCCCAGTTCAAACCCGAATTCACCCAAATTACCGACAGTGCCGATCCGCATTTCAAATACGGCGCACTGGCGCGTGATGGCATCAGTTGTCAGGCCTGTCATCGGCAAAAACCAAGCGTGCCGCCGGACAAAAACACCAATCCGCTCGAATACTTCCTGAAAAATTCGATCACCGGCCTGTTCCAAACCCTGCCACCGGACAAATTGACCGGCCCGTTTGAAGACGTGGCGACCACGCCGATGAAGCACACACTGGGCATCACGCCAGAGCACAATGCCTATCTGAAAAGCAGCCGCATGTGCGGTTCTTGCCACTCGATCTACCTGCCGGTGATCGACAAGCCGCCGATCAAGCCGGTTGGCCCACAAACCGCACACAACATGGAACAAGCGACCTATTTGGAGTGGCTCAACAGCAAGTATCAAAACGAAATCCCGCCGTTCGCAGCCTGCAACCCAAAAGACCCGTTCGCCGCCTGCGCCCGTAGCTGCCAGGGTTGCCACATGTCCACTGATTTTGTCGATGCTGCCAAAAAAATGGCGGTCGATCCCATCGCCACCAAAATCGCCACGATTCAAGATCAGGACATGCCCGCCGCTGAAGGCTTGATTCCCGCCAAAGAGCGCTTTGTGCCGCGTCGCACCAGCGGCTATGCGCGCCATGAACTGCTCGGCATGAATGTGTTTTTGCTGGAAATGTTTAAGCAAAACAGTAGCCTGCTTGGCGTGCGCACCACCGACTACATGACCGGCAACAAGTATGATCTGAACCAAACCATCCATAACCTGACCGCCCAATCGCGCGAGCGCAGCGCCCGCATCAGCGCTGAAATTACCAGCGCCAAACGCGGCAGCAATAGCACCGAACTGGAAGCGAAGGTAACGGTATCGAACATGGCCGGGCACCGGCTGCCAAGCGGGGTTGGGTTTCGCCGCGCCTTCATCGAATTTACCGTACAAGACACTAGCGGCAAAACCCTGTGGGCCTCTGGTCGCAGCAATGACCTGGGTGTGATTCTTGGCCCGGATGGCAAGCCGCTGCCTTCCGAGTTCTTTGACAAATACACCGGGCCAGATGGCAAACCACGCCAGCACTACCAGCCGCACTATCAGGAAATCAGTCGGCAAGATCAGGTGCAAATCTATGAAGAACTGGTGCAAAATGCCGATGGCCAGTTCACCACCAGCTTTTTGCGGCGCGACCATGAAGTCAAGGACAACCGCTTGCTGCCGGTCGGCTGGACTGAGCAAGGCCCGGCTCCGAAACATTTTAATGGCGTGTATCTGGAAGCGACCCATCCGAAAGGCAATGCCAAAGAGGATCCCGATTACCGCAATGGTAGCGGCGGTGATAGCCTGAAATATCGGGTTAGCCTACCGGCCAGCGTTGACCCGAAAGCATTGAGTGTGCGTGCCACGCTGTATTACCAATCGATTCCGCCCTACTTTTTGGCGGCCCGCTTCGCCGGGGCACCGGATGGCCCGGCTACCCAGCGGCTGTATTATTTGACCTCGAATTTGAATTTGAATGATTCACCGGCCAAGGGGTGGAAGATGATGTTGGGGAGTGCGACGGTACAGGGCAAGTGAGGCAGACTGGGGCACCCGCTTGCATCCGATGTTACATGGGGCAAGCGGGCAAGCCAGCCTTGGCAGCGGCGATCCGTTTCTTGGCCCCGCATACGCAAACTGGATTCAAGCCTGTATTTGAAAAACCGAATAATTTGTATAAAATCGCTGTAGTCACTTCACCTATTGCCTATCATGCCAACCATCACCTCTCTGCCGCTTTTGCCAGACACCAACACGACTGAACCTGATCTTGATTATGACGCTTGGCTGGCGCAAAAAGTGCAAGCATCGCGTGCTGGTTTGGCCAATGGCAGCAATCAGCGCTTTACCCCGGATGAATGGGCTGCGATTCGGGCCGCGAAAAAAGCCGCTCGTGCTGCGGCATGAAACTGGTATTTCGCACGCAAGCGTATTTGGCAGATTTGGCCAAGTTGCCGTTGAAATGTTGTCACGCTTTTCCCTTGACCAAATGAATGCCACATGGCAAGCTTGGCACTACTTTCACCACTCTGGGACGGGCGATGCTGCGGATTTTGCATATATCGGATTTGCACATCGGCAAAGAAGGCCAAGGTGCGGCTGGCTGGCGCATGCGGCGCGTGTTGGGGCAGGCGTGGCTTGATAATCTGCATGCGATTGCCAAGGATGGCAAGCCGGACATTGTGTGCTTTACCGGGGACTTGGCGCAGGCGGGCAAAGCCGGGGAATATGCCTTGGCGAGCACGTTTTTGGACGATTGTTTGCAGGCGCTGGGCGTGGGGCGGGACGTGTTGTTTGTGGTGCCGGGCAACCATGATGTGGATCGCAGCGTACAAGCCGAGGCCTGGAAAAAATTGCGTGATGCCGCTTGGCATAACCCTGCCGGTTTGAGTCAATGGCTGGCGGGCGGGAAAGCGCCGTTTGGGTTTGATGCCGCATGGCGTGATGCGGTACTGGCGCGGCAACAGGCATTTCGCGATTGGCAACGTGGTTTCTGGCCGGAACGGCATGCCGCACCGAGCGCTTCCCTGCTCGGGCAACGGTTCTCGTTGCGGCTCAAGAATATTCCCTTACACCTGATCGGTTTGGACAGTGCGTGGCTGGCCGGGGATGAAAACGACCACGGCAAGCTGCGCTTGACTGAAGACCAAATCATGCATCTGTTGCAAGATGAAACTGGGCAAGTTTTGCCGGGCTTGAAGGTGGTATTGCTGCATCACCCCTTGAGCGAATTGGCCGATGAAGAGCGCGCACAGCGTCTGTTGCGCCAGTGTGGCGTGGATTTGGTGTTGCACGGGCATGTGCATAAGGCGCGGCAGGTGCGCTGGCAGCCGCTTGGGGAAGAATCGGATTTGTTGATCACGGCGGTCGGGTGTTTGTATGAGCGGGACACCTTTCCCAACAGCTTGCGCGTGCTGGATCTGGCGTGGCATGAGGGGGATCGCATGCATTTGCGGCAGATTTGGCAACGCTGCTGGTCGGCGGAAGGGCATTGGCATGACGACGATGCTTGGCACAAGGACAGCAGCCAAGGCCGCTTGCGCTTCGATTCGGCCACGCCGGTTGCCGCACCGCTACAGTTTTTTCAGGCGGAAAATCACATCTTCGGGCGTGCCGATGAATTGGCGCAACTGGCGCAGGCGTTTGCCGCTAAACAAGCAAAACCGGTGGCGATTTGTTGCAGCGTGGAAGGCATGGCTGGGGTCGGCAAGTCTTGGTTGGCGGCGGCGTTTATTCGGCAAAGTGAATGGAGCGGGCGGTTTTTGCGGCTGGCTTTGCCGGAAGCGCAAAACATGAGGATGGAAGACATCGCACGCGCCGTGCTCGACGCTGAACGGGTGGCGGCGAGTGCGGCTGGTAGTGTGGCGGCGTTGCGCGAATACCTGTTGCAAGGCAATCGATTATTGCTGATCGAAAACGTGGATAGCCCGGCGCAGGCCGAGCAGGTGGCGGCGCTGATGGTGGGCTTGCAAGATTGTCGGCTGTTGCTGACCGCGCGGCACCGGGAAATGGGTTTGTCCGCGTATTGTCGGCCAGTGGCGGTCGGGCCGCTGGCACCGGATGCAGCAATCGCGCTGTTGCGGGCGGAAGCGCCGCGTTGCAAGGAGGATGACGCGGCCTTGCTGCGTTTGGTGGCCAAGCTGGGCGGGTTGGCGCTGGCGCTGCATATCGCGGCCAGCCATTTGAACAAGGGGCGTTCGGTGGATTGGTTTATTGCCGAATTGGAACGGCAGGTTGGGTTTGAACTGGGTAGTGCGGATGTGGTGGATGCGGCGCTACGCAAAGCGCATGAAGCCGAGCGGATGATTTTGCATCCTTCGTTTGCCATTTCGTGGCAGGCGTGGTGCAAGCATGCATCGGAAGCACAGGTGCAGGCATTGGCGCGTTTGGCACACGGGCCGGACGGCGGCTGTGGCGCGAGTTTGGGCGCGGCAATTGCGGGTTTGGTGCAGCCGGATCAGGTGACGCGGGAAATGGATGCGGGTTATGAGGCGCTGGTGAGCGAGGCGAGCCGCTGGAGTTTGCTCAGCGTGGTGCAGGAACAAGGCATGCTGGTGCGCTGGCATCCGCTATTGCAGCAGTGGTTGCGGCAAAAACAGGCCGAGGGTAAGGCAGCGGCCGAGCAAGCGTGGCATGGCTGGCTGTTGGCGCGCTTGCGAAAGCCGGAAGATCAATCCGGCGAATGGGTGGCGTGGAAGCAGGTGCAGCAGGAACCGGCTGGTTTGCGGCAAGCCTTGCAGACCTGTACGCAGGCGGAGGGGCGGGCGTTGGGTGTGGTGGCATCGGATTATGCACAATATATCGGCCCGTTTGCCTTGTGGCAGAGTTTTGCCGAGCGCATGCTGGCGGGTTTGGCGGAAGACGATGATGCACGGCTCAGTTTCTATTGGATTCGGGGGCAATGTGCGCGGTGGGTGGGTGATTTTACAGCGGCGGCGGATGCGGCGACGCAGCACAAGGCGTTTGCTGCGGCGCTAGGGAAGCAGCGTGAGGTGGCATTGGCGGCGGGTTTGCTGGCGGATTTGGCAGAGGCGCGTGGCGAGTTGGACGAAGCCTTGCGCATCCGCCGCGAAGAAGAATTACCGGTGTATGAGCAATTGGGCGATAAGCGGGAGCGCGCGGTGGCAATGGGCAAAATAGCCGATGTGTTGCAAGCGCGCGGCGAGTTGGACCAAGCCTTGCGCAGCCGCCGCGAAGAAGAATTACCGGTGTATGAGCAATTGGGCGATAAGCGGGGGCGTGCGGTGACGATGGGCAAAATTGCCGATGTGTTGCAAGCGCGCGGTGAGTTGGACGAAGCCTTGCGCATCCGCCGCGAAGAACAATTACCGGTGTATGAGCAATTGGGCGATAAGCGCTCTTTGCTGATCGGCAAAACCAAGCTTGCCTTACTGCTGTTGCGACAACCCACCGAGTAAACAACCCCCGAAGCCTTGGAACTCCTGCAACAAGCCCACCAAGCCGCAACCGAACTGCGCATCCCCGAAGCCAACCAAATCGCCGCCATTCTTCGCCGTCATTTCCCGGAAAACAAATAGGCCAAGCTGGTAATATGAGCATCACCTATTTAAAAGCAGCAAGGCCAGCATTGTTGTTCCACAAGAAATTTTGATATCGTAAAAGAACTTATGAAATATTCCATACCCTTCGGGCTGTCACTCCAATTGCTGATTGGCCTGTGCCTGCAAAATACGCCGCACAACGCGCAAGCATCGTCAACGCGACAAACACAGGCACCTGATGCAGCAGAACAGGTACAGCAAGCATTTACTGAAATCGTGACCGCAGACAAAAAACCGTTTCAGCTAGCAAAAAGCGAAGCGGCCAACCCCAAGGCATTGTTAGCCAAAACATTTGGCAAAAAAATGCTGGCCCGCGTGCAAACAGTCCACTCCAGGGAAATTCGGATTCAAAAGACCGGCCAACCGTCCGCACAACACTTGGGAATATTGACATTAACCTATGCCAGCGCAGCCGACGCCAAAGCGGCCTTTGGCCCGCCACAGAAAAAAAAGAGCGGCCATCTGGATCACACCAAGATTTTAACGCGCTACCAACGGCTGCAAAGTGGGGCGTCCCTGCTTTTGCTATA
>JACCDS011139950.1_pt1 | contig 12426 bp, 13 predicted proteins | sample 7446441 | NCBI WGS metagenome assembly JACCDS01 (sample SAMN15323445, study PRJNA562643) | freshwater metagenome | isolation source: river surface water | place: USA:Blue River Watershed | collected 2017-08-17
AATGTTTTAAGCCTCAAGATGGAATTATTCGTCACACAAACTCCTGTTATTTCACGATGGCAGCCAAAGATGAAAAAGGAAATTTAACCGAGGTGCCTGGATTGATTCTGACGAATGAGACGGAAATTAGACGTTTTTGTGAAGGAAAGATTATTCGCAAATTATCTCAAGAGAAGCGCGAGATTCTTAAATCAAATTTGACAAGTATCACGCGAGAAGAGATGGAGGCGGATTGCAAAGAAGAACGGTGCCAGATTAAGTCAACTTAATTTAAGCCAATGACCATTTGTTTATTTCCAATTACTTGTACTTCTTGTTGACGTTGAAATTGTCGATTAGCTATATATGGAACACCTTCATTAGGATCATTTAAAAATTGTTCCATTTCCGATAAAGTAATTGAGCCATCTGAATTCAAATCAGCAATTCCTTGTAATCCTTTCAAAAAGAAATAGGTAAATAAGCTATGCTGCTTTTCTGGATACCAGTTAGAAACTTGATCTGCTTTTGAAGACATCAAAATCATACTATTGGCATCATTAAAGAGATCAATTTTAGGTTTTAAGGTTAAAGGACTAGCATTGCTAATAATTGAATTCCCATCACCTGTCTGACCAGAAAAACAAGCATCTAACAATACCATTTTTTTACTTGCTGGCAACGCGGCTATGTCGGCAAAAAATTCATTTACCGCATATGCATTCATGTCTGTCAAATAGTTAGGATCAGCATCGTATGGCACTAAATAAGCGTTATTTTGATTTATCATACTAGGAGCACCATGACCTACATAATAAACAAATAGTTCAGATTTGCCATCAGGACGCAATATTCGTTTTAATCGATCTTTCAAATACGTTTTTATAAAACCGGCAGTTGGCAATTCATCCATTGATTTTGGAAAAATATTATTGGGATCATAGCCAAGGCGTTTAATAAGATATTCACGCATTAAACTTGCATCTCTTTTTGCAAACTTCACTTTAGGTATGCTTGCATTTTGATATTCCCCGACTGCAATGATGAAAGCAATGGCATTCGGATTTTTATATTTAGTCTGAACAATGTTATTTTCAATGTCAACAAATCTTGGATCTTCCCCCTTTTTTCTTTTTGGAAATACAGCGATAACTTGTTTTTTAGTGGATATACGAAATGTATTACTTTGCGGCACAGTTTTATATTGGGCCATTACAAAATGCCCAAAAACAAATAAAACAACACAAATTAATAAACGCATTTAAATGACTATTTAGTTATACTGAATGAACCACTTGTTCCATCTGCAAAGTTATTAATTGTTCCTCGTTGAAAATTCTCAGGGTTCAAAAATTTTGTATAGCGCTTACGAACATCATCTGTTTCAAGTTGTAATTCAGCTTTTGCCTCATCTAACAACTGTTTCTTTACTAGATCGTAATTATACCCTATTAATATTTGAACTTCTGTATTCCCAGATGGCTTAACTGAACGAATGACTTTAAATAAAGGCTGAACTCTACCCAAACGCTTAGAAACTCGATTTGCCGAAACCTCAATTGTTTTAGTTAAAGATACGGCATCTTGTGCAGATAATTGATTATTGGACACGTCACTTTCGATCACTGCTCGCATATTGGTTTCTACTAATCCGACTAATCTATTTTTAGCTAATTCCGTCGCTTGCATTTCAGCAGCAGATTGAGTTTGGGCAACGGATGAACCATTCGCAATAATCCACTGTGGAAAGCCATCTTGGTCTACTTCCGTTTGGCGACGAAATGCCAAATCGAGCTGAAAATTCATTGGTGGATTCCCCGGAAAAACACTCCAACCCTCGGCGAGGTATCGCTTTGCCTCCTTCTTAACATCACGAGACACTTTGACGAAAGTAAATTTCTTTTTGGAAGCAATAACCTTTGGATTAACATCTTTCTTTTGTGAAGACTTACATTGTACATGCAATAAAGTTAAAACCAATAATGCAACGTAATATTTATATTTCAACATATGTTAATTTATTATCTAGCCAGATTCAGATATCTGTAATCAACTTGAAGTTTTCTCTTATTAATTCGAACTTTTTGTAGCCACTCTTGAAATTTTGAACTTTCCATACTTTTAGGCAGCAAAATTCCTCGATTTAGCATTGATCTATCTAGGAACAAATGTGATTTATCTTCAACTAATGGAGTAGAAAATGGTTCAGGAGAAAAAAGTATGAAAAGTTTATATTGCTCCGAATCAACTCCACGTGATAACTTAAACACTAATTCATCCACAGCACCAATCTCGTTTAATTGATCTAACTTCTTGGAAAAAAATACATACTCTTTGTTTCTCTGAATTGGAATTGCTCCTTGATACAACTGGCTATTTTGGTATGGTAAAATTCTAGAGGTTTCACCTAAGCTTGGATCATCCAAATAAAGTGCTAAAAATCCATTTTCTGGAGACTTAAATTGCACATAAAAATCCTGATCATTTCGGTAAATCTCGGTTATACAGGATACCTTTTCACAATTTAATGTATTCAATTTAAATGTAATTGGCCCAGATTCTATTTCGCGAACGATACCAGCTACTTTAACTTTTAGCCATTGTTCTCCATTCAAATTCTGAAAAGTAAAAATGGGTTCACTGGTATTGCGAACCCATTCTCCTTTAACAAAGGAATCTGAAAAAAAAGCAAATGAAGATTTGGTCTCCACTGATTTATTGACCGACTTATTTTGCAAATACGTCGAATTTCCATTAATAATGACGCGACCAAATACTCTTTCTATCCCATCTATTTTGGCTTGTTGCAATGCCATTTCCTGCGCCTGAAGAATAGTTTGATTTTTCTCAATTCGCATTAAATTTTCACCAATCGTAGCAATTTCTTTTTGGGAATACCCGCTAAACGATACGATTAAAAATAGAAAAGCTAGAAAAGCAGCATTAGTTTTTACCACCTTCAGTTTGGTCATCAATAAAATTCTTGATTGTACCTCTTTTTAAATTTTCAGGATTCAAAAACTTTTCATATCGCTTACGGACATCATCAGTTTCTAATTGTAATTCAGCTTTTGCTTCATCCAATAATTGCTTCTTAACAAGATCATAATTGTAACCTAGTAAAACCTGCACCTCTAAGTTTTCAGATGAACTAACAGGTCTTTTAACTTGGAATAATGGCTGAACTCTTCCTAATTTCTTGGCGACTCTATTAGCCGAAACCTCAATCGTTTTCGTTAAAGAAACCGCATCTTTTGCAGACAATTGATTATTGGCAACATCCGATTCGATGACAGCTCTCATATTTGTTTCTACTAGGCCAACTAATCTATTTTTTGCTAACTCGATAGCTTGCATCGTTGCAGCCATTTCAGTTTGACCTACAGCGGAACCATTGGCAATAATCCATTGTGGGAAACCGTCATTGTCTACTTCAGTTTGACGACGGAAAGCTAAATCTAATTGCTGAGCCATCGGAGGATTTGCAGTAAAAATATTCCAACCGTCTTTGGTGTATCTTTTTGCTTCTTTTTTCACATCACGTGAAACTTTAACAAAATGAAATTTCTTTTTCATGGCAATCACTTTTGGATTGACATTTTTGTTCGATTTACATTGCCAAGCAAATGCTGCTACACAAATAATCATTAATACTTTTAAAATTTTCATAAGAATCAATTTGTTTTGGTTAAAAATAAGTTAGTTATGAATGGCTATAAGATTAAAAACATAGTTTTTAAAACTAGTTTCTCTTAAGATTTTTGAAGAAGGATTTCTATCTAAAACACGTTCGCAACTCAAGCATCCTTCTTTTTCTGGTCCAAAATAGAGTCCAAGTTTGATGTAACCTGTTTCATTTTCAACAAAATCACATGAAAATGTTTGTGTAGCTAAATTCAATCGAATATTGACAGGCTGTAAATTACCTGCTTGCATAAACTCCTCAGAGCGCTGTTTAATTTGATTTCCTAGGTCAGCCCAACTCGCACCAGAGACAGAAAAACCTCGAATATATTTACCATATGTTTTGGCTTTTGGCGCTGATTCTACAGGTGCTGGAGCCGTTGCTTCTGGAGCGCTTGCAACTTTTGGCTGTGCAGCTTCCTCAACTACTGGGGCTGCCACTGGCGCAACTGGTTTAGGCTCCTCAACTGGCTTTGGCTTTGCAATCGGCGTTGCATTTAGAACTGCAATAAATTCTCCTTCCAAACTTAAGCCATCTAAACCAATCTCAAATTTCTTCCTAGTGCCAGGATATACTAATTCAAGAGAAGGAGAGATATTATCAGTTGGAATATCTACTAACACATTATCTGACAATTGCTTCAACTTAACTGAAAGTGAAAAACCTTGATATGTTTGACCATCCAAATCATAAGAAATTTCAATAACCCCTTTCTCTACGTTAAAACCTGCTACAATATTGGAAACTGTTTGAGCCTCTGAATTAAATATGACTCCTAATAGAAGAAATACACTGGCTCCAAATGTCTTTAATAAATTAGTATTCATGAATTCTTTTTTGAAATGACCTCAATTTTACAAAAAATAAATTTCATGCTTAGCAACAATATCTTGATAATTATTAAACGGCAAAATATTTCACAACCACTTAATAAGTATTTTTTGTGATTTAAATTAAAAATTGGTTTTTTGGTGGAATTTTAATTTTAAAACAATAATCAAACTATCAATATCAAATGAAATCACTGAAACTTTACATTTCTATTTTGAGCTTATTTGCACTATTAGCTTCGTGTTCAATCACATTACCTATTTCTGCCTCTTCGAATCCTTTAGGGACTAAAAGAGGTCAATCTACGGGTACTTGTTATTTAGGAGCATTATGTTTTGATGTGGATGCATCCATACAAACAGCTGCTAAAAATGCAGGAATTACTAAAATTTCAACTGTAGATCTTAAAACAACCAATATGTTAGGTATCATTATTACCTACACGACTGTTGTTACGGGAGAATAAGTAGATTCTACAATGGCTCAATTTATCCGAATTATATTTGGGAGCATGTTGATGGTTTCATATCAATTCAGCTATAGTCAAAAGGTTGATATTGGATTAATTAGCCAGCTAGAACTAACTGATTTTAAAAAGGTAGAACGTGTGAGTAAAAGCGATATAGCACTCCATGAGAAAATTGATTCAATTGCAAGCACAAAAAGCTATCTGAGTAAATCATTAGTTAATCATCGAGAAAAAATACTCGTTTCTATTCATACCCAATTATCTATTGAAGAATATTTAAAACCAATAAAAAAAAACAAATCTAAATTCACCCAAGTAAATTTTTGGGTTTATAAAGGGGTTCATTTTGTCAGTTTGGAATTCAAATTGGCAAACAAAAAAATAAATAGAATAATTTATCAAGAACCTAATTTAACCACCATTGTAATTTTGGATTTATTTCAAGACTTGAATGAAAGAAACTCCAAAAGCTTGCAATTAATTAAAGGACTTTCATATCGTACATCTGCTTAAACAGCAGAAATGAATTATTTCAAAATGAATAGACTATCTATAAAAATATTAAGGTTCGCATTATTGAGCTATGTAGGATTCTCTTGTAGTATAACTATTCCTAGAGCTATTAATGAAAACCCTATTGGAAATTCTGTAGGAAAATCAACTAAAACTACATATTTGGGCATATTCAGTGTTGGCGAAGATGCTTCCATTGAACAAGCAGCAAGAAATGGTAGCTTAAAAACCATTTCCACAGTTGATTATCAAATAACAAATTTCCTTGGCTTAGTTTCGAATCAAACTGTCATTGTTACTGGATCTCAAACCATGCCTGAGCCAATTGCTCAGAATATAGAAGAAGAAAAAATTACCCAAACGACCGTTTCTGAACCTGAGAAAAAGGAAACCGTTGTTAATCCTTCACCAGTTGCAAATACAACTACGGCCAATGTTGTTACTGAAATCAAAAAAGAAACAGTTGTCAAAAACGAATCAGAAAAACCAAAAATCAATGCTGCTGTAGAGAATAAAGAATTAGCTTCTTTGCCAAAATTAGCTGAAGAAGTTAAGCCTACGAACAAAGTTGAAAATAGAGAAACAAAACGTGTAGAGGTGGCAGAAGAATTGATTAGTTCTGAAAATAAGGATACCAATAAACGAATCAAGGGATTTTCAATTAAAGCAAAAAGTTTATCCGATTTTAGCAAAAAGATAAGAGAAGAAAGTAGTGAGTATATGCAATACGGTGATTTAACACCTATTAATATTAAACTAAATCTTACTACACTTACTTTCTCATGCGATTTCGTACAGAAGACTTCCGGGTTTATTAAAATGGGTTTATTTTATGGACCAAAAAGTATAGGCTGCGAAAGCTGTGAAAATGTTATCGCAAATAATCCTGGGTCAGAAGTATTAGCCAAGTCTGCAAACAACATTTTTGTGAGTCAACTAATTGGAGTATACAGTAAATAATTCATCATGCTTAATATATTTCGTAGCATTTTCATTTGTTTTCTTTTAGTGTCTTTTACAAGTATGGCGCAAAAGGAAGTTGCCATTCCTGTAACTGAAGAATGGGAACCGGGTGGTACTTTGCTCGATAATCAAGACATGACGGTAGAAATTGAATTCAAACTGTCAAAAAAACAATGTGATAGCTCTGGTTTTGGAGCATCAAATCATTTATTCAGATACAAAATATTAGCAAAGAAAAAACCACTAGGAGAAGATCATTTTTTAACTTTTAAAATTATCTATCAGGATTGTTTTGGTAGGTATATATGTAAAACCAATAATTTAAATATTGGGATAAAGCGGAAAAATGATGTTTGGGATGGAATTCAGCCCTTAAGTGACCCCAATCAAGATAATTTCTTTCGAGGTGCTAGGTTAATTGTTCCATTTTCAGAAGTTAGATTAGTTTGGGCTAAAGATCCTACAAAAGACTCAGAGTGCTATCAAAAGGTGGTAAGTATACCAAGTGGATTAAAAACAAAGAAAAGTCCCCCTAAAACTGAGGCAAAACCAGATCTAAAAACGAATGAACCGGCTTTTCGATCGACCGAAAATACGGAGTCTGAGCTTGCCGCAAAAACACAGGAGCTGAAACCCAAAACAAGCCCTAAAAGCAGAAAATCTGATTTAAGAATAAAAGGTCCGAGTGGTCAAATTGTACGTGGTCAAAAATTCAGAATAGAATTAAGTGATATAACTGACTCTGAATGGAATTGGTATTTAGACGATTGTGATGGACAATTAATTAAAAGCGCATCAAGCTTTTATGAAGGTTTTGCTGACGAATCAACAACTTTTTATGCAAAACCAATTGTAAATAATTCCAACAAGGAAATCTGCCTAAATTACCATGTTATGGTAGATACCGTTTCTGAGGTTAGCTACCCTGCCAGAAACCTAATTATGACTAAAAATGGTAAAGTTTGTGCTGGTGAATTAGTTAAAATGTATCCGATGGGTGGATTACTTGGTACAAATGCTAAATGGCAATGGTTCAAAAACAATTGCAGTGGAGACCCCTATTTTGAAGGTGATACACTTTATATTGATGCACCTAAAGAGAACATGACGTTTTATGTTCGTGCCATTGGAAAATTCAACACGACTGAATGTATTTCAAAACAAGTAACAATCATTAGCCCCAATACTGATTTAAGAAAAATTACAAGCTTAAATGATAATGCCATTTGCCCAGGTGCACCTGTAAACTTGACTATTTCTGGAATCCCGATGGAAAATGAGCCTACCTGGAAATGGACAAACAATCAAAATGAAAATTTAGGAGAAGGCTTATCAATTACCTATCGTCCATTTACAACAACTGCTATTTATGCTCAATTAGATGGAATTTGTGAAAACCCAATTATAATTTCAAAGGATCTCATTGTTTCCTCACAATCATCTGCTCCAGAAAATGCTAGTATTAGTTTTATTGACGAAAATAATATTCGAATAAAATTACAAGGAGGGGAATTAAAAGGCAGTTCGCAATGGGTTTGGTATAAAAACAACCTACAACGCAAAAACAAAATCTTTTCAGGAAGTGCGACATTTGAAACAGGATATGATCCTAAATTGACTTATTTAGTTCGTGGAGAAGGTTCTTGTGATACTACCTTAGCCATTGTAATTGATTCTATCCGCAATCAACGCAAAGCCACTTATTTAAGTGTTGGTCTAAGCCCAATGGATATTAGTGGGGCGCAATCAGCTAAAACGTTAGTATTCTCAATAGGTCATATTTCAAATCGTTTTGGTTGGTTTATTAAAGGAAAATATGCACCTCCAAGTGGTATAACAAGTACGTTAACATCGAATAATACAGCGCTTACTAATTATAATTCTTCAGTCAATTATTATAAATACAACGGGGAAATTAAAACTGACCGTATGGCTGTAATAGGCGGATTCCATCTTGGATTATCAAAGAGCTTATTTTTTAATATTGGAGCAGGTTATGGAACTAGAAGTTTGTTTTGGGGCATAAATGAATATACATTAAGTTCATCAGGCACTCAAACGGGTAAGTCGTTTGCAAAAAATATTAATAACAGTTCAAGTGGAGTAGAAATTGAATCAGGAATTACAATAAGCACTGGAAAACTTCATTTAACCACAGGAATTGGATATTTGGGATTGGGTTCATCGAGTAAACCGTTTACTGATGTATCTGTAAGTATTGGAATTAATTTATGAGAACGCTAAACAAATATTTACTTTTATTCATTTGCGTGATTAGCCTATCATGCGAAAAAGATCCTTTAGCTCCCATTGGAAGAGGAAATATTAATACATTAAACACGAATGATCCTATTAATATAACCCCAACTTCAGCTGTAGTAGGTTTGTCTGTGCAAGACGAGGGAGGAGAAGCGCTAGGCGGCAGTGGATTATATTATGCTTTAGGCAATTCTATGCCCACCGCAAATGATAACATTGCAACCGGTTCAACTGCATTAGGTTCTACCAGTATCACCCTGAGAGATCTAATTCCAGGTAAAGCCTATTTTGTCAAGTCGTATGCAACTACCAGATCAGGCAAAACCTATTACGGTAATGTGAAGTCGTTTTCAACTACCCCACATGCATCAAATTACACGAACGGCATGATTGCTTATTATCCTCTAAACAATGATGCAACAGATTACAGTAACACAAATAATTCGCTTAGCTTTTTAAATTATCTACAACCTGCAAATAGTAGAAATGCATCTACTAAGTCGGCATATTATTTTAATGGTGGAAATTCTACCCTATACAGAAGTACTCCAAATGCATTCCCTAGAGGTAGATCACCCTATTCAATTATTTTTTGGTTTAAACCTACAGTCACTACATCTGGTACAATTATAGGTTATGGAACAGGTGGCGGTCAAAATTTCGCATCTACCTATTTTAAATTGAATAATTCTGGCGGATGCTCCATATATCACTGGAATTACGATTGGGATATTTCTTATTCATTTAATCCAAACTATTGGTATTTCGCCTGCATTACGTATGACGGTACAACTGAATTAGCTTACATTAAGGAATATGGAACGACAAGAGATTGGTCAATTAAAGGGGTCACTGCAACCGCAATCAATATTAACCCCTTGTATTTATCTATTGGTTCTCGAGTAACTAATTCAACAGGCAGTGCCACAGAATTCTTTAATGGATCCGTAGATGATGTCCGAATATTCAATCGTCAAATAAGTTCAAGCGAAATAGGATACTGGTACTCGAATTAAACTATGAAGTATAAATATGCATTTCTATCAATTGCTATAATCAATGTATTGATTATGGCTTGGGGACTTTCAAAGACATTTTTTGAAGACCCCATTCCTTCAGCTAGCTTAATTGAAAAACCTGGGCAAATAGAATTAACATCAATACTTTCTAATCACTCCACCCAGGAACTAGCTACAATTTTCCCTAAAAAGAAATTCAAAGATTCAATTGATTACGAAAATGCTGTTCAAGTTGAGCAAACAATTTCTCATACGCTATCTTTAGTCAAAGGCGATACATTAGAAACCTACCGATTTTTCGTCAAAGATTTATTAGAGCCTATTATTTCCAACGATACATTAAAAACATATAATCCAGAGTACTTATTAAGACAACTTAATGCCGGAGCAAGTTATATGTCATTAGGTATATTCAATCCAAAAGCTTCATTGTACGCTGACGCAATTGCAGATCAATATTTTCAACTTGTAAGTAATCAGTTAACAAAATTTCAAGAAAAATAACCTGACTTGGTTAACCAATTCAACCTTCAATATTTGGTTCAACGGGTTGGAGAATACAATTATTACCCCAACAGAAAAGAAACTTCTGCGGATAAATTCTTAAAGACCTTTTTAGAAAATGACTATTTCCATTTAGTAAATACCACTTGGCAAAAATCAAGTATTGTTCAAAAAATATTTCTATTTATATTTTTTGGATTTTTCTGCTTTGGAATATTATCAACATTATCAATTATCATTAAACGCAATAAAGCCTAATGTTTAAATCATTTTTTACACTAATCATCCTGCTAAGCTCAACGCTTTTCAGCATAACTTGCCATGGTCAATATGATCAAAAACTAGTCAAATTTGATTTTAGAGAAATCAATGACAACCCTTATGGAGTTGTGAAGCTCTACATGAAAAATGAACGAATTAAAGTAAAATATTTCGCTTCAAAAGATGAATCAGGAATTCCTATTATGGAAAGATTTAATGAATGGGCATTTAGCAAAAAATTAGTACTCGTTTCAAGCGGCACTTATTATTACTACCCAAATAAGAACAATCGCAACAAAAACTCTGCACTACCTGTTGGAATATGTGTTGATAATGGAAAAGTGATTAATAAGGCAACTGAATCTAAATTAGATGGCCTTGCCATGGTGTATAGTTCTGGTAAAATTGTAGTTGAAAACCTAAAAGACAAGTCTATTCCAATACGTCAAAAAAATGGTTCAATTGTCAATTTAAATCTAGCTGATCCTTTAGACAAAAATATTTTCTTCAAATGGGCTGAAGAAGTAAAAGCAACTGTATTTCAGACTCATTTATTTGCACATAAAAATAAATTACTCGTTGGCACTAACTCCAATTCGTATAAAGATTTCCGCCGATTTCTTGCCGTGTGTACAAATGACAATGGGGAATCCTTACATTACATCATCAACTTACCTTTTAACTCTACCATCTTGGATGGAAGCACTAAAGCAGTTGAATACTTGAAAAATGTAGAGCGTGTGCGCGATATTTCATTCTTAATTAACCTAGATACCGGCGCTCAAAATACCCTATTAACTTACCACCCAAAATCTGGCGACCCACTTCCAAACCCAAATTTCAGTGGCACAAAAACTTTGAAAGATGCGATTAATTTGATCGCTTATTACTACGAATAAGTAAGAGATGATTAATCCCTTTTATTTTTTATATATGTTCATGTTGATCTTACCTAAACAGTTTGATCCATCATTAGCCGGCGATTTCGATTCCAAATCGAAATTAAATGGTGCCACAAAAAGAACCTACCAAGCTTCCCCCAATTTTGCAAGACAACTACAAGCGGATGAAAACTTCCCCATTAGATTTCGTAAAGGGTATCATGTTTATTCTGCTAAATCAAATTATATCATACACTACTATGTCGCAAACGTAGATTCAAATGTTAAAATTTTACCCAGGACGAAGGAATATAATAACTTCACGGATATTAAACGAAAGTTTCCGCGTACCACATTCATGATGAATGCGGGTATGTTCCATTCAAACTATGATGCAGTAGGGCTATTAATTAGCAATGGTCAACTAATCTCAAAGTTAGATACAACAACTAAAGAAATGCACGGTAATTTCTACATGTATCCAAATGGTGTATTTTATTTTAATGCAAAAAATAAGGCAAATGTACTAACGACGGAAGAATTCAAATCAGCTAAAATCTCTAAGTCAGATATTCTAATGGCCACTCAATCAGGTCCTATGTTAGTGATTGATTCGAAAATCCATTCTGCCTTTTCTCCATTTTCAAAAAATCTAAATATACGTAATGGTGTCGGGGTTACACCCGAAGGAAAACTCATTTTTGCAATTAGCGAAAGCCCTGTTAATTTTTACGATTTTGCCCTTTTTTTTAGAGATTATTTAAATTGCCCAGATGCTCTTTATTTAGATGGTGCGATATCAGATATGTATTATGAAGGCAGTTTAGGGATCAATCTTCAAAAATCTAAATCAGAAGGTAAATTTGGTCCGGTAATCGTTATATCGGAATAATAATTCAAGTTATTTCCATTTCATTAAGTAAATAAATGTCAATTATTTCTTTAGCTATTAATTAGCTAAAGAACCTATGACAAACAACTTAAACTCCCGCCGGGATTTTCTCAAGAATTCCGCATTACTCACCGCCGCAGCAGCATTTCCCAATATCCTTCATGGAAGAC
>JACCDS010487505.1_pt1 | contig 12425 bp, 8 predicted proteins | sample 7446441 | NCBI WGS metagenome assembly JACCDS01 (sample SAMN15323445, study PRJNA562643) | freshwater metagenome | isolation source: river surface water | place: USA:Blue River Watershed | collected 2017-08-17
CGCGTGGGGAGGGGCGGCGGCGCTCAGCCCGGCAGACGACATCCTGATCCGGGTGGAGCGTCCGCTGGACTTGGATAGCGAGGGCCAGCTAGTCGCGTCGGTCCTGTCCAAAAAGATTTCTGCCGGATCGACGCATGTGTTGATCGATATCCCCGTCGGGCCGACGGCCAAAGTGCGCTCAGCTGAGGCGGCCGAAAAATTGGGGCGCCGACTGGTCGACGTGGGCCGGCAGCTGAGGATCGAGGTCGCTTTGTCCATTACGGACGGCTCGCAGCCGGTCGGCCGCGGCATCGGCCCGGCACTTGAGGCCAGGGATGTCCTGCAGGTCTTGCAACGGATGCCGGAGGCGCCGGCAGATCTCCGTGACCGGGCGCTGTCGCTGGCGGCACAGATCCTCGAGTTTGGCGGTGCATGCCGGACAGGAGATGGATTGGGGCTTGCCATGCAAGTGCTCGACAGCGGTCGGGCATGGGAAAAGTTTGTCCAGATCTGCGACGCGCAAGGTGGACTCCGTGAACCGCCGAAAGCTTTGCATACGTCTGAGATCGTTGCCGCCGAGTCGGGCGTAGTTTCGCGAATTGATAACCGGATGTTGGCGCGTGCCGCGAAGCTCGCCGGTGCACCGAAGGCTCCAGCCGCAGGCGTCGATATGTTGGTTCGGCTCGGCGACCGCGTCACTCAGGGGCAGCCACTGTATGTGCTGCATGCGATGGCACCGGGTGAGCTGGACTATGCGCTGCAGTTTGTTCGAAGCCGTCCCCCCATTGTGGAATTTGCGGAGGCAGGTTAACCACCCCTCTTGAAATCTGAAACATCGGTGTGATGTAGGCAGAGCAGGCACCTTGTCAATAACCAGTTGCAGTGGAAAGGAAACATCATGGAAAGCATCTATCTGAAGATCGACGGTATGTCCTGCGGCTCGTGCGTGAATGCCGTGACCAAGGCTTTGACGGCAGTCCCGGGCGTTTCCTCCGTGGGCGTGAGTTTGTCCGACGGTACCGCCCGTATCGAGGGTATTGGATTGAACGCACCGGTCCTTGAGGCTGCCCTTGTCGATGCAGGCTACGATGGGAAAGTCATAGAAAAGGTGATCGCGGACACTGCTGTCTCCAGTAAGTCGGCACGCCCTGGCGGTTGTGGCAGCAGCAAGTCTCATGGTGGCTGCTGCTGCGGCTAAAGGTCAGCGATAGAACGTGCCATGCGTTCCCCTTCAATGGTCGTATCGTTTCCAGAATCGGAAGCTTTTGCAGCGGCGTTGTCTTCTGCGGTAGGCTCAGAAGTGGGCCGGATCGCGTTGCATCGCTTTCCTGATGGCGAATCGGTTGTACGGATCGATGCGGATATCGCGAACAAAGACATCATCATCGCCTGCAGCCTGGCTCGGCCCGACGAAAAGATTCTGCCCTTGTTGTTTGCGGCTGATGCGCTACGCGAGCTTGGGGCGCAACGCATCTTGCTGGTGGCGCCTTATTTGGCATACATGCGGCAGGATAAGCGCTTTCATCCTGGTGAAGCCATTACATCTGGCACCTTCGCGCGGCTGTTGTCTGCGTATGTCGATGGGCTTGTGACGGTCGACCCTCACCTGCATCGATATCATTCACTCGCTGACATTTACCAAGTACCCACGCGCGTGGTACACGCAGCCTCATCAGTGGCTGCTTGGGTCCGAAAGCATGTCGACAATCCATTGCTGGTTGGCCCTGATAGCGAAAGTGAGCAATGGGTTTCGGAGGTGGCGGCGGATGTCGGGGCGCCTTTCATCGTCTTGCAGAAAACCCGGGTTGGAGATCGACAGGTAGAAATCGCCATGCCACGTTTTCAACAGTGGAATGATCGAAATCCCGTCATCATCGACGATATCGTTTCGAGTGCCCGAACAATGATCGAAGTCTGCAACGAGCTTCGGCAACAGCAAATGGCTGCCCCCACTTGTGTGGCCGTTCACGCCCTCTTTGCCGAGGATTCGTATGACCGATTGGTTGCTGCAGGTGCTAAGAAAGTGGTTAGTTGTGACACGGTGCAACACCCGTCGAACGCGATTTCGCTGATTGAGCCACTGGCGAAAGCGGCACTTGAGATTTTGTAAAAATAAAAATATCAGGACAACATCATGACGCAAAGAACCGTTTTGGCATGGCGGCTGTGGATTGTCTTCGCGCAGGCGATCACCGTGACCGCTGGGGCGACAATCGCTTGGCGTGCATTTTCTCCAACGACGTCAACTGCACCAGTACCGGTGGTAGCTGCGGTGCAAGAGGCATCGTCAAATTCATCAAGCCCACCGAATAGCGTGCCAGCAAAGCTGGAAATCGGCTTCAGGTCTGCGGCAAAGAAAGCTGCCGCTTCGGTGGTCAATGTCTACACGCGTAAAGCCATCACCGGCGACGAGCAGGCAAGCTTGGGATCTGGTGTCATCGTAAGCGCAGACGGCTACATGCTTACCAATAACCATGTCGTCGAAGGCGCCGCCCAGATAGCGGTCATGCTTCCGGATGGGAAGGTGGCGGATGCCCGCGTTATTGGCACTGACCCCGAGTCAGATCTTGCGGTCCTTCGCATCGGCGCGAAAGGACTGCAACCTATTATATTTGCTCAGCCTTCGTCGATTCAAGTCGGCGATATCGTGCTGGCCGTTGGTGATCCGTTTGGCGTTGGTCAGACCGTCACTCAAGGTATCGTCAGTGCCACCGGCCGCAACCGCTTAGGCATTAACACCTTCGAAAATTTCATTCAGACCGATGCGGCAATCAATCCCGGAAATTCAGGTGGCGCCTTGGTCGATACCTCCGGAAACCTAGTCGGAATCAACACAGCGATCTTCTCGAAAAGCGGTGGGTCGCAAGGCATCGGTTTTGCGATACCGGTGAGTTTGGCCAAGCAAGTGATGGAGCAAATCATTGCCAATGGCAAAGTTATGCGCGGCTGGCTCGGTGTGGGGACTCGCGATGTGATCTTTGACGACTCTTCTTCAGTGCAAACTGGCGCCGCGTTGATGCAAATACAGCCGGATGGTCCCGCTGATAAAGCAGGGCTGAGGGCAGGTGATGTAGTCATTGCCATTAATGATAAGAAGGTCACCGACTCAAATGAATTGATTACCCAGACAACCGCGCTGAAGCCAGGTACACGCGCGGAATTTTCTGTGCGCCGTGGAAGCGAATTAAAGAAGATTCCGGTAGTTCTGGGTGAGCGTCCACCAGTGGCCAAGCGGTGAAATAAGCGTTTGGCGGTTCGAGACTCTGGGCAGTCGATCCTTTTCTTAGGAATTGTCGGCCTATCTGTGGGAGGGTGGATGAGGTGCCATGTTTTTCTAAACGCGGGGCAAACAATTGGACAGAAAAACAATCATCACTATTTGGTATGCAGCGTTCGCCTTACTTGCCGTTGTTTGGCTTCAGGATCTTTGGCGAGAAACGCAAAAGGTCGAACCCTTACCGTACAGTGCGTTTATCCAGGAACTCAAGGCAGGCAACGTCAAGGAGATTTCTGTCCATCCCGACTATATCGAAGGCTCACTGAAAAAGCCGCTAAAGGATGGTCGCGACCGCTTTGTGACCACCCGGATCGAGACGGCATTGGCGGAGGATTTGTCGAAATACGATGCGGTCTTTACCGGTGTCACACACAGCAGTTTCTTCAAGGACTTGCTGGGCTGGATAATCCCGATGCTGATTTTCTTTGCGTTCTGGCGATTTGCGGTGGCCAAGATGGCAGGAAAAGACGGTCTCGGCGGAGGCTTCCTGTCGATTGGAAAAAGCAAGGCGAAGGTCTATGTGGAAACGGGCGTCAAGACAACGTTCGAGGACGTGGCCGGTGTCGATGAAGCGAAAGACGAACTACAGGAAATTATCAATTTCCTCAAAGACCCAAAGCGCTACGGCCGCTTGGGCGCGCGCATCCCCAAAGGCGTTTTGCTGGTCGGACCGCCTGGAACGGGCAAGACTTTGCTGGCTCGTGCCGTTGCGGGGGAAGCCGGCGTACCATTTTTTTCGATCAGTGGATCGGAATTCGTTGAAATGTTTGTCGGTGTAGGGGCAGCAAGGGTAAGAGATCTTTTCGAGCAGGCCCGGCAAAAGGCGCCTGCGATAATTTTCATTGACGAACTGGACGCTCTGGGGCGCGCGCGAGGCGCCTATGGCATTGCCGGCCATGATGAAAAAGAACAGACGTTGAATCAGCTGCTTTCAGAGCTCGACGGTTTCGACACTTCCTCCGGATTGGTCTTGCTTGCCGCGACTAACCGTCCGGAAATTCTTGACCCTGCATTGCTGCGCGCCGGACGTTTTGATCGGCAAGTATTGGTAGATCGTCCTGACAAGGTGGGGCGTCGTCAAATTCTTGATGTTCATCTTAAAAAAATTTCGCTTCATCAGGATGTTGATCGGGAACAGCTGGCTGCCTTGACCCCGGGATTTTCGGGGGCTGACCTCGCCAACCTAGCCAATGAGGCGGCCCTGCTGGCGACTCGCCGTGGCGCTGAACAGGTGACGATGGACGACTTTACACAGGCCATTGAACGAATCATTGCCGGGCTGGAGAAAAAGCGTCGATTGTTAACTGGAAAAGAACGCGAATATGTCGCGTATCACGAAATTGGCCACGCGCTGGTGGCAATGTCGTTCCCGGATGCTGACCCGGTACACAAAGTTTCGATTATTCCGAGGGGCGTGCACGCATTGGGCTTCACCATGCAACGCCCGACCGAAGACAGATTCATCCTTACACAGCAAGAGCTGAAAAACCGGATTGCCGTCATGCTGGCAGGGCGGGCGGCCGAGCAGGTGGTTTTCGGGCATTTGTCGACGGGAGCGGCAGATGATCTAGTGAGAGCGACCAGTATTGCACGCAGCATGGTCATTCGCTACGGGATGGATCCGGGTCTGCAAAACGTGGCATTCGATGATGAGCAGCCGATGTTTTTGGAAGTCAAGCAAGTGATGCAAAGTGTCGGTAGGTACTCTGAGGAAACCGCCCGAGAAATTGATCGAGCCGTAAAGCAAATTATTGAAGAGGCTTATCGCGCCGCGTTGAATATTGTGGAGAAATCACGTACGCAGTTGACTAAAGCAGCCAAGCGATTGATCGAAAAAGAAACGTTGGACGAAGGTGAACTAAAAGCATTGCTGAAGGACCCCGCTTGAAAATTCAAGTGCGACATAGGGCGGCTCTTTATTGTCACGAATGAAAATAAAAAGACCCCATCCGATAGCTGAGGAGAAATCAAATGGAAAATCTGCCCATGGTGTCGGAAATTTCTCCAAGGGTCACTGCTCCACAAATTTCCCCTCGGTCAGATATTGCCGTTGCCGAACTGGTCACGCTATGCGTGACCATGTTGGTGGTTTCGACTACCGCTGCTGCCACAATGTCGGCGGTGCCATTTTTACTGCAATCGCTCGAAAGCGGAGGCGCTAGAGCGACACGTGATCTCGGCCTCATCAGCTCGCTTTATTGGGGAGCGATGTTTGTGATTGCCCCCATAACTGGAAGACTGTCGGACAGTCGTGGAAGACGGAATTACTTGCTAATGTCGGTGGCTATCTATGCCGTATCGACTTGGTCGCTGCTGTTCGTGTCGACGCCTTGGCAATTATATTTTTCACGACTTCTGGCAGGGATAGGGGTTGGCGGCGTGCTTCCTTTGATGCTCGCAAAGGTTGCCGATGCAAGTACGGATGAACAACGAATATCACGATTCGCCATTTTGACTACGGCGGCAATGGCCGGAGGCCTTGCCGGACCTTATCTCGGCGGGCTACTGGATACTTCTGTAGTGTTAACTGGCTTCCAGGTTTCAAAAAGTCTTGTCGCTGCCGCTATCTTGTCAACCACTGCGATGGCTTTGCTTCTCTTCTTAACTGCGCGTGATATTCCGACGCCCTCTCCTGCTGACACTGGTTCATCATTGACCGGACAGGGAGTCTCTTCATTTTTTCTCCTTTCCATGGTTTTGATGTACGGGGTCGGAATATTCGAGTTTGGGCTGTCATCACAAGCCCTAGGAACACTCCAATTGAAGCCTGACCAGCTAGGACTGATGTATACAGCGTGTGCATTAATCATGTTACTGATGCAGGCGCTTTTCTTTGCAAGTAACTTCCGGCGCTTTGCTGATCGCTATCTTTTAGTTCCTTCATTTGCTGTAGCGGCCATTGGTTTGCTTTTGTTTCCGACGGTAACCGGGCTTAATCAGCTGCTTGGGGTATTGGCACTTGTCTCTGGCGGAGCAGGGGTGGCGGCTCCGTTGATTTCCTGGCGTATTGCTTCCCTCGCGCAAGGACGAAGAGGAGGGCAACTTGGGCTCCAGAGTGCGCTTAGTAACTTGGGCCAAGCAACTGGTGCCTTTACCGGCGCCATGCTTTCCGGCTGGTTATTCCAGTCACCTTATTGGCTAGGCGGGTTATTGCTTGGAAGCGCCGCAGGACTGCTCTTGATATCTGTGGCTTGTTCAAGCCAGCGAATCGGCGAAAGATCAAGATTTTAGCGTAGCCGATGGGAATTATCTGAGGCACGATATCAATCGAAATCCGCAATGTGCTTTTACCTTTACGTTACGAGAATATGGGAAGAGATTTGGGAAAATTGTCCCTTGTGTATATGGTTGAGATCGATTATTTGGGCGCTACCGGTGGAATCTATATTTATGCGCGCAAGATTGGCGTCAATAGAACTTACTACACAATGTAAAAGCGTGGATACCATTAAGAGGGGATGAGGGGAGCGACATCATCATGGAACAGTGGTAATGCAGATGTAAATCGTGCCCGTTGGCACCTGTTGCCTTGTGCAATTTTTGGTCGGAACGACGGCGCTCCATTTACGAAGTCGATAGCCTTCACGAATATCGAGGATCAAGGAGCGCGGGCCGTGATGGATGATCAACCTGTCCTCTTGCGTAATCGGAAGCGCACGGACGTTGATCGCATCGACCTCCAAGGACGTAAACTGACGGCTAGAGGTTACAAGGCGCGGGGTGGACAGTCCTGCACATCGGGCTGCCGGAAGGCTTGACCGGCCTGATTGCCTTCGGCGATGTACCTCTTCCAATGTCAAAGAAAACGCTTCGTTTCTTGCAAGCACGCGGCGGCAAGGTGGCGATGATCATGGGAGACAATCAGACGAAGGCAGGCTAAATTGGCAGCGAACTTGGCATAGATATTGTTTTGGCTGATGTGGTACCCGGCGATAAGGCTTGCAAAATCAAGGTTTTGCGGTAGCAGGGCAGGACAGTCGCGATGGTAGGTGACGGCGTCAATGGTTCCGTGGCACTGACGCAATCAGATATTAGATTTGCCATCGGTCCAAGCACGGTAACAATCGAAAATGCCTAAGTGGTTCGGATGAAAAGAGATTCCATTGATGTCGTTGGCTCAATTGAACTTTCACGTGGGACATTGGGCGAGATGCACCAGAAACTTTAATTGCCGGTTGGCTGCAACACCATTGCATTTCAACTTTCGGGCGGAGTGCACTATCTGTTTATGCTTTCACCAGAAATCGCAGTCTTGTCTATGTTCGGCTATGCCGCCATCGCAGCCTTCAATGCTCTGCTGCTCAAGTTTAGCTGCTTGAAAATAGATGGCGGCTTCGGTCATTGAAAACACATTTACTGAAACTCAACCGGTGTTTCGGATCTGTATGCCTCGATCTTCACAAACCGTCGAAGTTAGTCTAGTCGGGCGGCTAGTGCAAATAAATTTTGCGCTTTGGCATTTTATCGTTTGGCTAGCTTTGACTCGGCTTGGTCTGATTCGCCCGAGGATAAGCCCGGCACTTCGATTTTCGGCAACACTGGATGGATTAGGCACGACGTTTGTCAAGTTGGGCCAGGGACTTGCGGCGCATCGCGAATTACTGTCGGATGACTACGTCAATGCGCTCGAAAAGCTGCAAGATCAGGTCACACCATTTTCTTCCGAGTTGGCCATTGCTGAACTAGAGGTGTCTCTTGGTAAGACAGTAGAAGAGGTTTTTTCATTTTTCGACTCAAAGCCGCTTGCTGCCGGCTCGGTGGCGCAAGTACACAGGGCCATTTTTCGAGACGGACGGGAGGTCATCGTCAAAATTCGACGCCCCGGCTTAGTGCGCCAGATCCGATCAGATGTCCGCATCCTACGTTGGGTCATCCGGTTCGTAATAATCGTGATTCCTTCTTTAAAAAAGTTCAGTCCATTGGAATTGATCGATGAGCTGGCTCGTAACCTGAGCCAGGAGCTTCAATTCCGACATGAGAGTGCCAACATCATCCGCTTTTGCCAAATTTTTCAAAATTCCCAGTCCATTTATATTCCCCGGGTGTTCGAGCAATACACCACCGATTGGGTACTGGTGCAAGAGTTCAGCCACGGCCATCGAATTGATGACCCTGTCCTGGTCGATGATGGTCCACGCCTTGCTAACGTCATGGTCGATGCATTCGTTTACCAATTCTTCGTTGCTGGCAGTTTTCATGGGGATCCTCACCCAGGAAACCTGTTTGTCATGACGGATGGAAAAATCTGTCTGCACGACTTCGGCCTGATTGGCTTTCTCGATCGATCCACGAGAATTTCACTGGCCTCGTTCATGCAAGCCTTTGCACAACAGGATGCTGACTGGTTGCTTGACGCGTCCCTCGATCTCGGCCTTCTAGCTGGCTCTATGCAGCGACAAAAATTCAAGGCAGAGTTGGACCGACTCACTCAGGAATATGCGAGAAAACCACTCAAAGACTGGTCATTTGGAGAAGCTCTTCTCTCCATTGCCCGCATGGGTAGCGGTGGAAACCTAAGGCTTCCGCATCATCTGCTTGTGTTGATGCGAACAATTTTTCTTCTGGAGAGCCTGATTCGGCATCTAGATCCTCACTTTAATCTCCTCGAGGGCTTGTTCGAGAAGGCCGGAAAATCCATCAAATCAACGGTACAACCAGACGAAGCTGAGTTAATGGCTCGTATCAAATATGAGTCGCTGGTGTCCATGTCAGAATTCCCAAGGGTGCTCGCCAAGGTGATCCATCGGGCGCGTTCGGATGGCTTGACGTTTACGTTTCATCACGAAGGGCTACATGAGTTGACGTCTGAGCTTCGCCGCGCTTCTTCGCGCGTCGGTTTGTCGCTGTTGGCATTAGGTTTGTATATAGCTGCGTCGCTACTCATGCAGCATAGCGCTGGCCCGCGCCTGCTTGGCGTGCCTTTGTTGGCATTGGTGGGTTATGTGCTTGCGTTCTTCATTACACTGCGCCTGCTATTTTCTTTCACGAATTTGCCTTGAAAGGAGGTTTGTTATGTATGTTATTCGAAATCTACTGTGCAACACCTCTATTGTGGCCGTGTGCCTATTGGCCGGATCATCACTTGCAATCGCGCAAAGCAGCAAGGTTGTTCAGGGAATTGAGGTTTCCTATGGCATAACGACCGCTGCCAATGTCGACAAATCACGTGATCGGCACGATGGAAAAATGCACAAACGTGGCAGGATTTTTCCTCGGGGAAGCCATCACCTGGTTGTAGCATTAAAAGATCAATCCAGTGGCAGACCGATTAACAATGCGACAGTCCGCGCATTTGTCCATGCTCTTGATGGCAGTGCCGTCGAGCGAAAGCTTGAGCCGATGCATATTGCCGACAGTGTTTCTTATGGTGGCTACTTTGACTTACCGGCGAGCGGATCTCCCTACAAATTAGTATTCAATGTCTCGGCTCCCAATATTTCCTCCAGCGCTCCTCTCGTAGCTGAATTCGAATATCGATCACAGGACGCCCGATAGCTAGATTCAATTTTTTCTATCTACATTAAAAATCAGTAGACTTTATCAGGAGAAATAATTGAGTACTCAGCCATCACATGAATTGCATTCGGATATACAAGACGAGGCGCAGTATTTTCCCTATCGAATGCGATTCCGCGAGGATGGTGATAGTCACTTTCAGCATCGTACGGAGATGGATGCTGCCACACGGCGATCGGCTGATCCTGATTTTGCCGAGTGGGCCAAGGGATATGGCGCTGTCGTGCATAGTGACGAGACACAAGTCCGGATACATCGTCTGATAAGTGACTTAATGGCTTCTGGTCGGAAGGGGGCGGCGTCTCAATTTATCTCCTTGATGCACGCAGCCGACCGGCTTGCTAGTGCAGCCATGTGGCTGACCGTGCACATGACTTACGCGCGTCGGGTTCGATTCGATGGAGCACCGTTGACTCAGGAGGATTTCAAGCCGATTCCGGATGGGCACACCGGAGGATCCCTCAATATGGTTCCCGCGTATGTTGGCTATCTCCTAGCTAATGCCCTCTCAGGGCGCACACGTTCATGGCTGATGGGGCAAGGACACTGTGTTGCTGCCATAGATTCGGTTAATGTACTGACGCAAAACCTACATCCCGAACAATCTGCCCGTTACACGTTCACTGAAGAAGGCCTTTCGCGGTTGTGTGCAGATTTCTATTCTTATGCCATTTCGCCGGATGGTTATCCGGCTACCCCGTTAGGCAGCCATGTGAATGCCCATACGGCGGGTGGCTTAATCGAAGGCGGATATCTCGGATTTGCCGAGTTGCAGTATGTGCATATGCCACTGCCAGGCGAGTCCCTTGTTGCGTTTCTTAGCGATGGGTCGTTTGAAGAGCAGCGTGGTGCGGATTGGGCACCTCGCTGGTGGCGTGCGTCGGATTGTGGAATGGTCTTGCCTGTCATGCTGCTCAACGGCCGGCGTATCGAACAAAGAAGTTCGATGGAGCAGGAAGGGGGCGTCCGATGGTTCGCTGAACATTTGCGGCTCAATCATTTTGATCCGATTGTCATTGATGGCAGAGATCCCGCAGCTTTTGCCTGGGCGATCCTGGAGGCAGAAACTCGTTTACAAGCCTGTGCCAGCGCAGCACAGGCTGGGCATCTGATTTATCCGGCGCCTCTGCATTATGTCATCGCGGTTTCGGAAAAAGGGTATGGCTTCCCTGGCGCAGGAACCAACAAGGCGCACAATCTTCCCTTGGATGATAACCCTTCGGCCAGTCCTGTTGCACGAGACACTTTTAATCAGGCGTCTGCACAGTTATGGGTTTCATCAGAGGAGTTGACGACTTCGGTTCGTGTACTGGCAACACATTCGGCAGACGCCCGAGTGTTAGAGCGTGATCACTCGCTTACGGTCCGGCGGGTCTCTATTTGCCCCCCTGATGATTTGCCTTGGATCAATTTCCAAGAAGGTAGTTCTGCTGTCGCGATGAAAGGCATAGATGACACTTTCCTTAGCTATGTTCGTGCCAACCCTTCACTGCGTGTGCGAGTAGGCAACCCGGATGAACTGCGTAGTAATGGGATGAGTGCAACGCTAGTGGCGCTTAAACACCGGTCAACTCTGCCTGAGGAGGGCTCTCCGGAGGCAATAGACGGCGCGGTAATTACGGCACTTAACGAAGAAGCCGTTGTATCGGCGGCGCTGGGAAACAAAGGCGGGATAAATTTGGTTGTCACCTATGAGGCTTTTGGTACGAAGATGCTGGGGGCAATGCGACAAGAGAGCAACTTCTCCCGCCATCGATCTCGTGCAGGACGGCCACCCGGATGGTTATCCGTTCCCTTCATCCTGAGTTCTCATGCGTGGGAAAACGGGAAAAACGAGTTGTCGCACCAAGACACGTCGCTTTGTGAAGCATGGATGGCCGAGCCCATTGACGTCGCTCGGACCGTTTTCCCCCCCGATGCGAATAGTGCGATAGCGTGTCTAGAAGCCTGCTACGGAACGACCGGACAACTTTGGGTCTTGGTCGTTCCCAAGCGTTCGGTGAAAGTTTGGCTGTCGAGCTACCAAGCCAGATTGTTGGTCTCTGATGGCGCACTCCGCATTGTAGGGCATGGCGGAGAAGACGAAAAATTGGTCTTGGTTGCGATCGGTGCCTATCAGCTGATCGAAGTGATGAAAGCGTCAAGCCGATTGGCCGAAAATGGCGTGCTTCACTCAGTGGTTGTGATTAATGAACCAGGGAAACTGAGGGCTCCACGCGATTCGCAGGAAGCGGGGCGGACCATGCCCAAAGACCTGCTGGCACAATATTTTCCCGCGCATTCTTTAGCGCGCGTGATCTGTTCTCATGCTCGTCCGGAATTATTAACTGGAGTGCTAAGGCAGATTGATACTGGCATTGAAAAGACCATTCATCATGGATTTATCAATCGTGGTGGAACCCTCGATACCTTTGGGATGATGTATGCCAATCGTTGTACGTGGGCTCATTTATTGGAATCAGCCGCCTCTGCTTTACAGACAGACATCACTCGCTGGCTGGATGAGAGAGAAATTGCAGCAGTTCAAGGTAGGGCAGAACCGCGTGCCTTGGACTTCGCGTTGACGAAAAGATAAAGCGGCTGGGCAATGTGCTTTTCTGTTGCTGCGAGTTTTACGGCCGGCACGTTCTTGATCGGGTTTGGCGTCATGACG
>JACCDS010450315.1_pt1 | contig 12422 bp, 12 predicted proteins | sample 7446441 | NCBI WGS metagenome assembly JACCDS01 (sample SAMN15323445, study PRJNA562643) | freshwater metagenome | isolation source: river surface water | place: USA:Blue River Watershed | collected 2017-08-17
TGCAGCCTTGTCCCTCGCTTGAGCGAACTCAGTAAATGCCGGCTTTGCAAGAATAAATATAAATTTTTGCTCTAGTATCGCCTGCACATTCCCGCTGCCGCGGAGCAGCGATCAATCGAGGGGAAATGCATGGCGACAGTTCAGCAGATCAGTAGTGATCCGGTCGATTCCGCGATGTTGGTCGATGCGAATCGCATCACAAGGTTGCCGGATAATTTTCCACGTCTCTGGTCCACGGTTGAGCAGTTGTACAAACTGCTCAAGATCGATATGGATGACACCGTGGTCAATGATGCCTATCGCTTTCAGCACATCAAGTCACGAACCGGCTCACGCGTTTACTCGGCGGGCGACCGTTGCGATGCCATCTTTATCGTCTACGCTGGCTTTCTGAAAACGTCATGGGTCGATAAGTATGGCAATGAGAAGATTCTTGATTTTCCGATGAAGGGTGATGTCGTCGGTTTTGACGGAATCGATGCAAGGCAGTTCAGGAACACACTGACCGCCTTGTCCGACATCGAGTTGATCGTCGTGCCTATGGATTTTTTCCACTCAAGCGGCAGCAATGCTTACGGCTTTCGCCGCCGCCTGATGGAGTTGATGAGCAACGCTCTGGTTGCCGGTCAGAAAGTCGAATACATGATGGGCACCCTGCCTGCCGAGGCGCGGGTCGCAAAGTTCCTGTTGTCGATCTCTCAGAAATTCAGGGCAATGGGATTTTCCGACAAGTCGTTTCATCTGCGCATGACGCGCGAGGATATCGGCAGTTACCTGGGACTGACCCTCGAGACGGTTAGCCGAACCTTGTCTGGCTTCAGTCGTTGCGGTCTGATCCGGGTCGATCAGAAATTCATCGAGATCATCGACTGCGATGGCTTGAAACTGCTGCGCCGGTTGCCCTCGCTGAAGCGTTGACCAATGCCGTGGTCTGGCAAACCCCCCTGGTCTGACAAACCCCCCCTGGTCTGACAAACCCCTTGTCTGACGAACCCATTTGTCAGCCGTGTCAGAAATCACGGTAAAGCTTCAGACCGCCTGCGTGCGTCATCGGAAGCTGCTCATCCCGTCGATAGGTCTGGGTCGACTTCAGTTCACCACTGATCCACCAGCCATCCGACAGCCGGTAGCGGGTGGACAGTGACACCGAGGCAGACTTGTCACGTTGCAGCGCTTGCAGTCCAGTCGCTTCGCCATAAAGCAGGTCGGACAAGCTGCTGGACAGTGACCAACGCCAGCTCTCACTGATCGATGCATCCACGCTGGCATAGGTCTCTGCAGTAATACTCGTCTGGGCCGCACTGCTCTCGCGGATTTCACGCAGGCCAGCCGTCAGCGACCAGTCGTTACCAAAGCTGTGACGCCAGCTGAGCGATGTCGAACGCCGGCGCTGCGTGGCACCCGACTCGCGGCGTCGGGTCACCCTCGCCTCCAGTCTGACGCGGTCATTGGGCCCCAGCATCACGGTCATCCGCGGCGCGCCACCGCTCCAGCTTGAGCCTGCACCGACGCTGTACGAGTCATGGCCGGTACTCCACGGCAGGGCCAGTTCGGTCGCACCAAATTTAACGAATGGTCCGGTTGACAGACTGAAGGCCTGGGCTCGTACCGGGAACAGCTGTTCATACCGCGTACGACGCAGATCGGTGCTGGTTTGCCATTCCATGCCCGGCCGCAGTGCGAGGCTGCGCTCGCCCGTCAGCTGTCCTTCCCAGCGCTCACCCGGTAGCTGTTGCGTACTGCCGTAGACCCGCTGGGGAAGAAGCCAAGCCATGGCGGTGAGGCTTTCTTCGGCGCGTGCGATGATATGCGTTCCCAGCGACAGCATCGTGATCACGATGCGCGTCATGAGCCAATCACAATCTTGGAGGGGGTAAGGCATGCTTGATCGCAAATCAGGGGTGCCAGGAGTTTAACGCGGGAACAGGCGAGCACAGCAGATTCGCCGAAGAGGCACCGCAATAACTTAATTTTTTTCATATCATTGACGTAGTTGCCAGTCAGGCATCCGACTCGTCCCCTCGGAGATAATTTCAATGAAATTAATACAATCAACTGGCAGCGCTTCCCGGCATTGGGGCATTGGCGCCCGCCTGACAGTGATGACCTTCGCTCTGGTCGGCGTCGTTTTGGCAGCGCTGGTTGCGGGTATTGGGTATTCAACATCGATGCTGCTGGAGCAGCGCGCGATCCGTCACGTCGAGGATGATGCACAGGCGGCCGTGAACATGATCGGCATGTTCAACCAGGCGGTGGTCAGCTCGGTTCAGCGTTTCTCCAACATGTTTGCCGCCGAATTTGGCGGTGAATTCGAATTGGACGGCGGTCACACCGTCGAGGTCGGCGGTCGTGCGGCACCGTTGCTCAAGCGAGGTCCGACCGTCCTGAATGGGGACTTCTCCGTGCCTGATCGCTTCACTGCAAGGACGGGGGTGCCCGCTACCATTTTCGTGCGCAGCGGCGATGACTTCATCCGCATCTCGACGTCGGTCCGCAAAGAGAATGGCGAGCGTGCCATCGGGACCGCGCTCGACCACGCCAGCCCCGCCTATGCGCCGCTGTTGTCCGGCAAGCCCTTCCACGGTCTCGCGCAGCTCTTCGGCAAGCAGGTCATCACGGCCTACCAGCCGGTTCGTGCCGCCGACGGCAAAGTGATCGGCGCGCTGTACGTGGGCGTCGACATCTCGCCGGATGTCGCTGCGCTGAAGGACAAGATCCGCAAGCTGAAGGTCGGTCAGTTCGGTTATTTTTTCGTGATCGATGCCAAGCCCGGCAAGCAGCTGGGCACCTTGCTCGTTCATCCGGCCAAAGAGGGGCAGAATATCCTCGACATGAAGGACGATGCTGGCCGGCCGTTCGTACGCGAGATGCTGGACAAGCGTAACGGCGTCATCCGCTATCCATGGGCAAACAAGGAAATGGGTGAGACCACGGCCCGGGAAAAGCTGGTGGCCTTCCGTGAATTTCCTGAGTGGGGCTGGCTGGTGGGTGGCGGCTCGTTCGTCCATGAGATCAATGCCGAATTCACTCACCTGCGCAATCTGTATATTGGCGCCGTGCTGGTTGCGCTGACACTGGTCGCAGCGCTGCTTTACTTTGCCATCCGGCGCACGGTCACTGTGCCGCTTGGTGAAGTCCGTGGCCTCGCGCAACGGATGGCGACGGGCGACCTGACCGGCCGGCTCACTGCGCGCCGTCAGGATGAGATCGGTGACCTGATATCAGCGATGAATGGCGTCAGCGACGGTTTGTCCGGAGCCGTGCAGAAGGTGCGCGATAGCTGCGATTTGATCGCGACGGCATCCGGTGAAATCGCCGCCGGCAACCGCGATTTGTCGGCGCGAACAGAGCAGCAGGCCGCGAGCGTCGAAGAGACTGCTTCATCGATGGAAGAGCTGACTTCAACGGTAAAACAGAATGCCGACAATGCCGCGCAGGCGAACCAGTTGGCCGCATCGTCGGCCGGACTGGCGTCACAGGGCAGCGCGATGGTGGAGCGCGTGGCAAAGACGATGCAGGAAATCGACGCCTCATCCAAGCGTGTTTCCGACATTATTGGCGTGATCGACGGCATTGCGTTCCAGACCAATATTCTCGCGTTGAATGCGGCCGTGGAGGCGGCTCGCGCAGGTGAGCAGGGTCGCGGCTTCGCCGTCGTGGCCGGTGAGGTCCGCGCACTGGCGCAGCGAAGTGCGTCGGCGGCAAAGGATATCAAGAGCCTGATCGGTGATTCTTCAAGCCGCATCGAGGAAGGCACGGCGCTGGCGAATGATGCCGGTGCGATGATGACGCAGGTCAGGCAAGGGGTATCGAAGGTGGCTGACCTGATTGGCGAAATCAGCGCGGCCAGCCGTGAACAGAGTGCCGGTATTGATCAGGTGAACCTCGCCATTGCGCACATCGATCAGGGCACGCAGCAGAATGCTGCGCTGGTCGAGCAAGCAGCCGCTGCGGCCGACAGTCTGGCGCAGCAGGCGGCGGCGTTGCAGGAATCCGTACAGACCTTCCGGGTGCGCTAACAGCTAACAGCTAACGGCTAAAGGCTAACGACATTCAGCCTGATACTTCTCGGTGGCGCGCCGCAAGCGCGTGCGCGCCTTCACTGCCTTGTCGAGCACGGCTTCGCGCAGATCTTCCTCGCGCCATTTCACCTGCAGCGCCAGCGCCTTGCATTTGCGCTCGCGCGCCGCAGCACCGCGTGCGGCGAGGTCGCGTATCTGCTGGTCCTGACGTTCGCGCTGCTCGCGCAGCGCCTGCAGCCGGGCGACCTCGGATCGCTCGCGCCTTGACTGGGCATTGTCGCGGTCGTCATCGCTGGTGCGCGTGCTGGCCTGGCTCGTCGAGGGCTTTGTCTGTGATGCGACCTCGCGCTCGATCGTGCCGTTATCGCTGTCGCAACGCTGGTCGGTGTAAGTGACTTTGCCCTGCCTCTCACAGCGGTAAGCGGCGGATGCGCCAGTGCAGAACAAGAGCAGCGCGCACATCAACGCGCTGGAAGAGCGTAATTTCATCGGGACTCCCGGGACGGTTGGATGCCGGGAAGGTGCCTCGTTGATTGACTAGAGCACCTTTCCGGGGTTCATGAGGTTCAGCGGGTCTAGTGCCCGCTTGATGGCCCTCATCATGTCCATCTCGGTCTCGGATTTATAACGCCGGATCTCGTCGCGCTTGAGTGCGCCCAGGCCATGCTCAGCGGAGATTGAGCCGCCGTGGCGGTGCACGCTGTCATGAACGATCAGGTTGACGGCCGGCTGCGCAGACAGGAAGGCATCGGCATTCTCACCCGCCGGCGCCGACACGTTGTAGTGCAAATTGCCATCACCCAGGTGACCGAAGGTGACCATCCGGCAGCCTGGAAAATGCGACTGCAGCTCGGCATCTGTCGTCGCGATGAATTCGGCAATGCGCGAAATTGGCAGCGCGATGTCATGCTTGATATTCTTGCCCTCGGCGGCCTGAGCTTCAGAGATGCGCTCGCGCAGCGCCCATAGCGCTGCTGACTGGGTCAGTGAATTGGCCACGACCGCATTCCTGATCAGCGAGCGTTCGAAAGCCACATCAGCGACGGATTCGAGCAGCGCGGTCGCATGTGCGTCGGATTCCGCATCGGAGAGTTCAAGCAGCACATATTGCGAATACCGCTCGGCAAACGGTGAGCGCAGCGTGAAGTGCTTTTCAACGAGCTGCAGGCAAATGTCTGAGATCAGCTCGAAGCCTGTCAGCGCGGCGCCGCAGCGCTGACGCGCCAGTGCCAGCAGGTCGAGTGCGGCGCGCGGCGAGTCGAGTGCGAACAGGGCGGTCACTTGCGCGACCGGCTGCGCAAACAGCTTGAGCACGGCGCCGGTGATGATGCCGAGCGTTCCCTCCGCGCCTATGAACAGGTCACGCAGGTCATAACCCGTGTTGTCCTTGCGCAGTCCGCGCAGGCCATCCCAGATGTCGCCCTGGGCCGTCACGACTTCCAGGCCAAGCGTCAACTCGCGGGTATTGCCATAGCGGAGAACGGCGGTACCGCCCGCATTGGTCGACAGATTGCCGCCGATCGTGCAACTACCCTCAGAGGCCAGGGACAGTGGAAACAAACGCGCAGCCGACGCGGCGGCTTCCTGCACCTGCAGCAGCAGGCAGCCGGCATCGGCGGTCAGTGTATCGTTGACGGGATCAACAGCACGAATGCGATTCATCCGTGCCAGCGACAGGACAACGGCATCACCGCTTGTATCGGGCACGCTTCCCAGCACGAGACCGGTATTGCCGCCCTGCGGCACGATCGGTACCCGATACTGCACGCATAACCGGACCAGTGCTGCCACCTCGCCGGTACTGGCTGGCCGCAGCACGGCGCGCGCGCGACCGGTGAAACGACCGCGCCAGTCGGTCAGATGACGGGCCATATCATCGCCAGTCAGCACATTGGCGGAGCCGACGACTGCAGCGCACTGCGCGAGAAAATCAGTGCTCATGCGGCTCAGAGGCACGCTCGATGGCCTCGCGTGCCAGGCGCTTGGCCTGTCGCTTGTAGGGGCGCAAAAAGAAAATCGCGGCGAAAAAATACAGGGATGACAGCACGATCTCGCCCCCCGCCAGCCACTGCGACAGGCCGGTCTCGCTCCATGCGCGTACCACGCCCTCGGTGAAGTACAGCAGGATCATCATGGATGCCCACTGCATCGTGTAGATATCGCGGCGAAGCGTGCCCGGCAGCGGCGCCAGCAGTGGCAGGGCCTTCAGCACCATCCACGAACCGCCGGGCCGCAGTGGGGCAAGCACCAGCTCCCACAGCACGCATAGCAGGATCAGCAAAAGCAGGCTGCCGGCAGCGGTCTGGTGCAGGCGTACCTGGGTGCGGGTCAGTTCCATGGTTTAGCCTGAATGAAGTTTGTTCGCGGTCTGCGCCAGACGGCGGCCAAGCGCGATCGCGAGTTGTCGGGTGTCGTCGCCCAGCGGGAAATCGCCATTGATGCCCGACCAGTGGGTCGCGCCATAGGGCGAGCCTCCCGCGGCAGTAGTCATCAGTGCGGCCTCGGTGTACGGCAGGCCAACAATCAGCATGCCGTGATGGAGCAATGGCAGCATCATTGAAAGCAGGGTGGATTCCTGGCCACCGTGCAGGCTGCCGGTCGATGTGAACACGCAGGCCGGCTTGCCAGCGAGCGCGCCGGAGAGCCACTGCGTGCCTGTGCCATCGAGGAAATATTTGACGGGTGCCGCCATGTTGCCGAAGCGGGTGGGCGAGCCGAGTGCGAGCGCTGCGCATTCTTCGAGATCGACCAGCTCGACGTAGGGCGCGCCCGACGAAGGGACGACCGGTTCGGTGGCTTCGATGACGGTTGATACCGCCGGCACAGTGCGCAAGACGGCTTCGCAGCCGGCGACGCTTTCAACGCCTTGCGCAATCAGCTCGGCCAGCTTGCGGGTCGCGCCGTGTCGCGAGTAATACAGGACCAGGATCTTTAGCAGGGGCGAGCTCATGGCTTGCTATTATAGGACGCTTTGTTTCATTCAAATTCTCCGAGACGCATGACGCCACGCTCGCCTCACCCGTCCGGCCACTGGACTCGCGCGCAAGTACGTGACCTGTGGAATTTTGTCATGCACAGGCTGCGCGAAGAGCGGCTTCCCGAGGTCGCCGGCAGCCTGACTTACACCACCGTGCTCGCACTGGTGCCGGTTTTGACGGTGGCCTTTGCCATCTTTACGACCTTCCCGCTGTTCACCGCTTTTCGCGAATCGCTCGAAACCTATCTGGTGCCGTCGGTGATGCCGGCCGGTGTCGCCAACACGATCCGCGACTACCTGACGCAGTTCGCTGCGAAGGCCAGTCGCTTGTCTGCCATGGGCGCAGGCTTTTTGTTCGTGACCGCGATCCTGATGTTCGGCACGGTGGACCGGACGCTGAATCGTATCTGGCGCGTGCGCGAGTCGCGTCCTTTCTTCCAGAGCCTGATCGTTTACTGGGCCGTGATGACCCTGGGGCCCTTGCTGATCGGCGCTTCGCTGACCGCCGCCACCGAGTTGCTGCCGTGGCTGACTGACGCGCCACGCAAGGTCTCGTGGCTGCACAGCGGCCTCGCATTGCTGCTGTCGATTTCGCTGTCGACCCTGGCGTTCGCACTGCTGTATCAGACGGTACCAAACCGGTTCATCGACTGGCGTGAGGCCGCCGTCGGTGGGCTGGTTGCCGCGGTCGGCTTCGAGATCACGCGCCGGCTGTTTGCGTTCTCGATCGCGATTGGTGGTGGCTACAAGGCGATCTATGGCGCGCTGGCGGCGGTGCCGATCTTCCTGATCTGGATCTATCTGTTCTGGCTGATTACCCTGCTGGGAGCCGTGGTGGCCGCCGCCTTGCCGGTCATGCGCTATGAGCGCTGGTGGCACCGCACCGCGCCCGGGTCGGCGTTCCTTGACGCCGTGGCGGTGCTGAAGGCCCTCCACGACGCACGTGACAGTCACGCCGCGGTCGACGCGCTGCAACTGCGGGAGCTGACCCATCTGGGCTTTGAAGAATCGGAAAGTCTGTTGCAGCGCATGCTGGAGGTAGGCTGGGTCGGACGCATCCGGCCGCAGCGCACAGCAGGCTTTCAGTTACGCCGCAAGGCACAGGCCAGGCTGGAGCGGTGGACCTTGCTGGTCAATCCCGCCCGGCTCACGCTGGCCGACGTGTACGAGCGTTTTGCGTTTACGCCTGACCGCAATTCGCCCCTGGCCCAGCAGGTCGCACGCACGATTGCGCGCGACCTGTCGACGACGCTCGCGGATTACTTCACTGCGGCGGCCGCAAAGCCAAACAGCGCGTCGAGCACCTGATCGGGCTGTTCAGCCATCAGTGCATGGCCACTGCCATCAACCACCACCGTCTTTGCACCGGACATGCCCGCGGCCAGCGATGCGGCCGCTTTCGGTGGGGTCATCATGTCCTTGCGCCCAAGCAGGAACAGCGCGGGACAGGTCAGCGACGCCGCGGCTTGCTCGCCATTCGCATAATCGTTGCAGGCCGAAAAATCCGTGAAGAACACATGCTCGGGATTACGCTGCGTGACGCGCTGCATCAGTCGCCGGCTGCCGCCTTGCACATAAAAGCCCGGGCCCGGGGCCGACGGCTTTTGCGCCATCGACGAATGGGACCAGATGTTCACCATGTCGATCGCCACCGGTTCGCGTTCTCGCGAGGTTTCCAGCAGCAGTGGCGACACTTTCATCGGATAAGCCGTTCCCACCAGTCCGATGCCCGCTACCCGCTGGGGTTGTCGGGCTGCGGCCTCAAGTGCAATCAGTGAACCCATGCTGTGTCCGATGAGAACGGCTTTGCCGACGCCGGCCGCGTCCATCAGCGCATTCAACCAGTCCGCCATGGCCTCGACGCTGCGGAGCGCCTGGCCACCGCTGCGGCCATGGCCGGGCAGGTCGACGGCGAGCACTGAAAAACCATGGTGTGCGAAATAGCGAGTCTGCAGCGCCCAGACCGAGTGGTCATTCTGCGCGCCATGGATAAAGACTGCGGTTGCCAGTGATGCATTGAACGGTTTGCCGCCGGTGTAGGCATACGCGCGCTGCGAGTTGATGTTGAAATTCATCGTCAGGCCCCTTTCTGTGCGGCCTTCAGTCCGCGCTTCAGGTCGTCAATCAGATCATCAGCATCCTCCAGTCCGATGGAAAGGCGCATCGTGCCTTCGCGGATGCCGGACGCTTCGAGCTGCTCGGTCGGCACGCGGAAATGCGTGGTCGAGGCCGGATGAATGACCAGCGATTTGGCGTCGCCAACGTTCGCGAGGTGCGAGAACAATTGCAGTGATTCGACAAAGCGGCGACCGGCGGCGCGGTCACCCTTGATCGTGAATGAGAAGACGGCGCCGCAGCCCTTTGGCAGCAAGCGCTTTGCGAGTTCGTGATCGGGGTGGCCCGGAAGCTCTGGGTAGGAAACGGACTCGATGGCAGGATGTGCGGCAAGAAATTCCACGACCTTGCGTGCGTTGGCAACGTGCTTCTCCATGCGCAGCGACAGCGTCTCCATCCCCTGCAGGATGGTGAACGCGTTGTATGGGCTCATGACGGCGCCAAAGTCACGCAGGCCTTCGCGGCGCGCGCGCAGAGCGAATGCACCCACCGTGGATTCTTCGGCAAAGACCATGCCGTGAAAGCCGTCATAGGGTTCGCATAGCTCAGCGAAGTGGCCGGTTTTTTCATAAGCGGCCTGCCAGTCAAACGTGCCACCGTCGACCAGCAGCCCGCCCACAGCGGTACCGTGACCGCAGAGGAATTTGGTGGCCGAGTGAAAGACAAGGTCGGCACCATGGTCGAAGGGCTTCAGCAGATAGGGTGTCGTGAAGGTCGAGTCGACCATCAGCGGCAAGTGATGTTCGTGCGCGATTGCTGCGACCTTGTCGATGTCCAGCACATCAAGACCGGGGTTGCCCAGGGTTTCGGCGAACAGCACTTTAGTGTTGGGCCGGATGTTGGCCCGCCATTCATCGAGATCGCGCGGATCGATGAACGTGGTTTCGATACCGAAGCGCTTCATCGTATAACCCAGCAAATTTTGCGAGCCGCCGTACAGCGCGCGTGAAGCGAGCACGTGCGAGCCAGCGCCGGCGATGGTGGCAAGCCCCAGGTGCAGCGCCGCCTGACCACTGGCCACGGCGAGCCCGGCGACGCCTCCCTCGAGCGCAGCAATGCGTTCTTCGAGCACGGCCGTGGTCGGGTTCGAGATGCGCGAATAGACGTGACCGGAGCGCTCCATATTGAACAGCGACGCGGCATGGTCGGAATCGCGGAACACGAATGACGTCGACAGGTAAATCGGCGTGGCGCGCGCGCCGGTGGTTGGGTCGGGCGCGCCTCCGGCGTGCAGGGACAAAGTGTCGAAGCCTGGGTATCTTGGGTCGCTCATGCCGGCGGATCTCCTCGTTATCGTGTCGGGACAGAATCGCGATTATAGGCGGGCGGCGCTGGCTTTTTTGACATGGGTCGGCTACATTGGCCTCGCTGGGGGACAAAAAACGGAGGTGATCAGATGAAGGTCTCTGAGATACTGAAAGTCAAGGGCAATATTCTTTACACCGCATCGCCGGACATGCCGCTGCTGGAGGCGATCAACATCATGTCGGAGCGTGATGTGGGTTCGCTTGTGGTGATGAAAGAAGGCAAGGTCAGAGGTGTGCTGAGCTTCCGAGAAGTGATGAACGCCATCGACAAGTCCACCGGTTCACTGGGACAAGGCACGGTCGGCCAGCACATGGCGACCGATGTCATGACCATCGCGCCGGATACCGATATCAATGAAATCCGGCGTCAGATGCTTGAGCGTCACGCGCGCTACGTGCCGGTGGTTGACCATGACGCGACGCTGATGGGCGTGATGTCCTTCTATGACATCGCCAAGGCTGTGCTCGAGGCGCAAACCTTCGAGAACAAGATGCTGAAGGCGTACATCCGCGACTGGCCGGCCGAGGCTGAAGAAGAGGAGTGAGCCCAGGCGCCGGCGGTCGGTCTGAGGGCGCACAGCATTTGAATGTCGCCCGGCTCATGCCGGGCTTTCTGTTGTCGTGCCGGTCCCGGCCGTGTCCGAAGAATCCATGAGTACATCCCCGTCGAGCCAATTCGCGCTGCTGACTCAGCGCCGTTTTGCCCCTTTCTTCATCGCGCAATTTCTCGGCGCGTTCAATGACAACCTGTTCAAGACGGCGCTGGTCACCGTGATCACGTATGACGCGCTGTCCTGGACTGACATGAATGTCGGTCTGCTGAATAACCTGATCGCCGGGCTGTTCATCCTGCCCTTCATGCTGGCGTCCGCCACGGCGGGCCAGATCGCCGACAAGTTCGATAAGGCGACCATCATGCGCGCTGTGAAGCTGATCGAAATCGCGATCATGGGCGTGGCGGCGATTGGCTGGTACACCCATACGCTGTGGCTGCTGGTTGCCGCGATTGTCGGCATGGGTCTGCATTCGACGATCTTCGGACCGGTCAAGCACTCGTATCTGCCGCAGCATCTGGCGGATGCCGAGCTGATCGGTGGCAATGGCATGGTCCAGATGGGCACGTTCGTCGGCATCCTGACGGGCCAGCTGGCGGGTGCTGCCGTGATGTCCCAGGGCGATTTCGCCAGCATCATGATCGTCGTGCCGACGCTGGCGGTGGCCTTGCTCGGTTTTGTCGCCGCGGTCTTCGTGCCGCGCTCGGCACCGGCGGCGCCGCAGCTCCGGATCAGCCGGAATCCGTTTCCCGAGATCGCGCGTAACCTCGCATTTTCGGCGTCCAACCGAGACGTCTTCATCGCGATGCTGGCGAACTCCTGGTTCTGGTTTTTCGGCGCGATGATTCTGGCGCAGTTTCCCGTGTTTGCACGGGATGTACTGCACGGCGTGCCGGAGATTTTTGCCGCATTGCTGACGGCGTTTTCGGTCGGCATCGGCATCGGTTCACTGTTGTGTGAGCGGCTCTCCGGACGGCGCATTCATCTGGGGCTGGTACCGTTGGGCGCCCTCGGTCTGACGCTGTTTGGTATTGATCTGTATCTGGCGTCTGCCGGACCCATGCCGGCGCAACTGACGTTGGCAGGTCTCTTTAGCGACCAGGTTCGCGTGGTCGCCGATTGCTTTCTGATGGGCGCCTTTGGTGGCATCTACGTCGTGCCGCTGTTCGCGCTGATCCAGACCCGCTCCGAGCGCAGCCATTTGTCGCGGACAATCGGCGGCATGAACATCCTGAATGCCTTGTTCATGGTGGTCGCTGCGCTGGTGGCGATGGCACTGCTGTCGGCCGGCGTGTCGGTGCCGGGCATTTTCCTGTTCACTGCACTGGCCAATCTGCTGCTGCTGGCCGTGCTTTGCCGGGTGCAGCCGGTTTATCTGCAGGAGGCGCGGCGCTGGCTGGCCGCGCGATTCGGCGGGCAACGGCTGGTAGAATGACGCCCTTCGCCA
>JACCDS010464079.1_pt1 | contig 12422 bp, 7 predicted proteins | sample 7446441 | NCBI WGS metagenome assembly JACCDS01 (sample SAMN15323445, study PRJNA562643) | freshwater metagenome | isolation source: river surface water | place: USA:Blue River Watershed | collected 2017-08-17
ATTCTATCAAGAAGATGGCAAAGAAAAACGCAGACGCGCCCAAGTATTCTAAAGAGACTTACAAGTATTGGTACGAATCCATGCAATTACAACGCAAATTCGAAGAGAAATGCGGTCAGTTGTACGGAATGCAGAAAATTAAAGGCTTTTGTCACTTATATATTGGACAAGAGGCTTGTTCTTCAGGTTCAAAATCTGCCCTAAAGGAAGGCGATAAATACATCACAGCTTATCGTGACCACGGTATCCCTTTGGCCTTAGGAACTTCACCTAACGCAATTATGGCAGAATTATACGGTAAAATTACCGGTGCTTCCAAGGGAAAAGGTGGCTCGATGCACATCTTTGATAAAGAAGTAGGTTTCGTAGGAGGCCACGGTATCGTAGGGGCTCAAATCCCATTAGGCGCTGGTCTTGCTTTCGCAGAGAAATACAAAAAAACAGGGAATGTATCTATCACCTATTTTGGTGATGGTGCAGTTCGTCAAGGTGCTTTACATGAAGCATTTAACATGGCGATGCTTTGGAAATTACCTGCCATTTTCGTGGTAGAAAACAACGGATACGCGATGGGTACTTCCGTAGAACGTACCTCCAATGTAACCGAATTATATACTATTGGTGAAGCTTACGATATGCCTTCAGAGCCAGTAGACGCGATGAATGTCGAAGCAGTCCACGAAGCCGTTTCTCGTGCCGCAGCTCGTGCTCGTGCAGGCGAAGGTCCTACTTTCTTAGAATTCAGAACGTATCGTTACAGAGGTCACTCTATGTCAGATCCTCAGAAATACCGTTCTAAAGAAGAGGTAGAGGCTTACAAAGACCGCGATCCAATCGAACAAGTTAAGCATACAATCTTAACACACAACATCTTAACTCAAGCAGAACTAGACGAGATCGATGCGAAAATCAAAGTTCAAGTTCAAGAGTCCGTTGAATTCGCTGAAACATCTCCTTTCCCAGATAAATCAGAGGCCTACAAAGATGTGTATGTCGAAGAGAATTATCCTTTTATCCAAGAATAACAAAATAAGGAAGCCGGTTTCAGACCGGCTTTTTTGTTGATTATCAATTAGTTGGTAAAATGAAAGTGGCAGATTGAATGAAGGTAAATTAGGAATACCTTTGAAAAAATAACCACATGAATTTTATCCTAAGCATCGCCGCAGGGCTTTTATCGTCCTATTTATTTTTGGTGTTCTTTTTAATCAATAAGAAACCTAAAATTCTCATTTCGAGCCAAATTAGTCGAATCCGATTTAATGGGGAACAAAACTATCTTTTCAAGTTTGTAAATTTAACCAACTCAGAAATCTTTGATGTCCATATCGAACTTACCTTCTATAAACCGGTGGGGACATTTAATGGCAGCAACTTGCAGGGCCGGGACATAAAACTGAAAGATAACTTTATTGCCTACGTCCCTCGCGAGAGAAAAACAGATCAATTTTCCTTGCATGCGGTCCGCATTAGAACTACAGAACCTTTAGAGGAAACATGGCAGGATGAATCCTCCTTTATTCGACTAACCATCATTGCAAAACATGCCTTATCAGGATTCAATAAAGTTTTCGTGCAGGATTACCCTAGCTTAGATCGTATCAGTTCAGGGAAATTTTTATCTGGAAATTCTATTGAATTAAAATAGGAATTAGCGGAATCAATTGAAAAATTAATGAGTACCTTTAACGAAGGTTTAACAGTATTAAAAACCCAACCCATGAGAAAAGATATCATATTAGGCTAGGCCTATCAGAATTTGAAATAAACGAGCTTGTGGAAACACAGGCTTTTTTTAGCTACCTATCCTATGCAAATAAACTGCGACCTTGGCGAAGGAATCGGGAACGATGCCGAACTTATGCCCTACATCGATGAGGCAAATATTGCCTGCGGATTTCATGCCGGAGACGCGTTTACCATGCGTGAAACGGTTGCCTTATGTATTCCACATGGGGTGAAAATAGGAGCACATCCTTCTTATTTAGATCGAGAAAATTTTGGGAGAAAGGACATTGAACTGAGTTCGGACGAAATCTATTTGCTAGTCAAGAAACAGGTCGAAACACTAAAAAAAATAGCAGACCAGGCTGGTGCAAAATTAAACCATGTAAAGCCTCACGGAGCCTTGTATAATACGTCGGCAAAGAATCCAGAAGTAGCTAAAGCCATCGCGAAAGCGGTAAAAGATATTGATCCGGGATTGATTTTGTTTGGCCTAAAAAATAGTCACTCCATAGCGGCAGGCAAAGAGATAGGTTTAAAAACGGCAGAAGAAGCTTTCGCAGATCGTCGCTATGAAAGCGATGGGTCTCTAACTCCTCGAAATCAACCAGGTGCTTGCTTCGAAAGTGTTGCGCAAGTTTTAGCACAGGTGGAAAAGATAAAGGCCGACACCTGGTGTATCCACGGTGACGGCCCTCATGCTTTGGAATTTGCTAAAGCTTTACAGGAGTTTAAAACTCCACAATAAATCCAATCGTAGGCGTTACTTGTGCTCGGTCATTCAGAAATTGAGTGGGGATCGCATTGCTACCGTTCTTTGCAATAGGCAATCCGTTATTCGTTGCAAAAGCCGAGTTGTCTTCTAAACGCTTAAAGGTATAGGTAGGGACGCCTTGAATGACAGCTGAATACCAATTTGTTACGTCCAGGAAAAGATCGATAGTCGTTTTCTTTAAATTGTATTTTTTATCAATCCGTACGTCGCTGGAATGGAAATTAGGTAAACGTAAGGAATTCAAGCGCGAATAATCAAAGATTCCCTGACCCAATGTCAAATAATTAACTTGAGATGCAGCCTCATCATAAGGGGAATAAGGTGCCCCGCCCTGGTAACGGAAACGAAGTCCAAACTCCCAATTGCGTGGGAATTTATACCCCCAAGTGACGCTTACTAGGTGGCGATTATCCCAACTTGAGGCAATTAATTTTCCATCAAAGCCACTAAACATACTGCGGTAATAGGTGTAGGACAGGATACCGAAGAATTTGTCGGTTAGTTTCTTTTGGGCGAAAAATTCAAGTCCGTAAGCCTGACCATCCCCGGTCGTGGTGACATCCTCATTACCTAAAATATTAAAATCCCCTCCTAGGTTCGCTAAAGAGATTCCATTGCGATTCGATATAGGTACGTTCGCATAGTTCTTCACAAATCCTTCCAAGGTGAAGCGCAAAGATTCATCATGTAAATATTCTAAGCCAGCTACATAATGATCGCTTTGCTGGTATTTCGCATCTTTATTGACCAATTCAGGTAGATCTGGCACAAAACTTGAAGAGGTAGGATAAGCGTAAACGGAAGTGGCATAGCCTAAAATCGTATACGGCGCCAATTTAAAATAGCGACCTACCGAAGCATTGGCGGTCAATTTATCCGAGAGCACATAACTCAAAGATACGCGAGGAGAAAGCGTTTCTAAAGGATCCATCCCCGTGTCAGTGAAGCTATTCATGTCGGTACGAAGGCCGGCGCTTAAACCTAATTTGGCATCAAAAAAGGTCTTCGAAACCTGCCCAAAAGCGCCGTATTTCCAAAGGGAATTCAAAGGGCTGCTGTAGGAAATGAAGCCGTAAGGATAAGCAATTCTTATCGAAGGATCAGGATTTGGATTATTCAAAACCTGATAAGTGCTATTCGTATACTCCACGAATTGAGTCGATAATCCAAAGGTTATCTTCCAGCCATTGCTATTCTTGTTTACGTCTAATCGCAGTTTATTTTCTGTCTCCCGAGATAAATAATCGAAGTTTACTTCAGTTGGATCTTTCTTTATATTGTCCTCATAGCGCTTGATGTTATTATCAAAAGCATTTCTAGAGAGCGCAATATTTACATATCCATTATCGAGCAATTTTTTTAGCGACAAACCTACCGTATAGTTCCATTGATTAATCAGTGGATTCGAATTATAGATGTATAATTTTTCAGGTGTGGCCTTTTTCAGCGTGCCAAAAGAAAACTCATCAATCGCCCCCAATCCCATCAACGAAAGTGTCGTGGTAGAGTTGATTTGCTTCGTAATTTTAAACTGACCATCCCAGAAATTAGGGCGAATAGGAATATCTAATGCTTGAAAAAGGAATTGCAAATAGGAGCGGCGAACGGAGGCTAAAAAAGTGGTTTTGCCTGATTTTGACAATGGCCCTTCGGTGGTTAAGGCGAATTCTGTGGCACTTAAACGGGCATTACCTTGAAATTTATTGGGATTACCGGTGCGTTGTTTGAATTGAAAAACAGAGCTTAACGCGTTATCATAGCGGGCATCAAAAGCAGATGAACTAAGTTTTACATCTTCAATGAAGGACACATTTAGAATACCTTGAGGGCCACCGCTGCTGCCTTGTGTTTGGAAGTGATTTAATACTGGAATTTCAATGCCGTCCAGGTAATAGACGTTTTCGTTCGGGCCACCACCGCGGATAATAATATCATTTCTGAATCCTCCACCTTGTGGGCCGCCACCTACGCCGGGCAAGGTTTGGATCACTTTGCTGACGTCGAAATTGCCACCAGGATTACTCTTGATTTCCTCCGATGTTAGGCGCTGTACACTGAGAGGGGATTCTAGTGTCGCGGCCTTGGCGGTGCGGCGGTTTTGGGTGACTAAAACCTCTGTTAATTCCTGGTTAGATGGAATTAACTCGATGTTCAAATAGTTCTCATTTCCCGCGTTGATGATCACGTTGAAGGCTGTGTACTTCTCATATCCTACTGCAGAAAAAGAAATGTTGTATGTTTTTAGGGCCAAACCCGTTAAACGGAATGCCCCTTTTTCATCTGCCGTCGTACCTTTTGTAGCGCCATCTAATGTGACCGAAACTCCTGTGATTGGCTTTTGTGTCAGTTGATCAACAATCTTTCCGGAGATTCGACCTGTGTTTTGGGCAAATATAGAAAAAGAGACTAGTAGAAGTACGAGGGTATGTTTCATTTTTGCTAAACACCGAAATGTCTAAAATTGTTTCATTTTAAGGCAGCATGAGCACCTTTTTTGCTACCGACCCAGTAGCTGATTCGTAGCGTAAAATATAACTCCCTGAACCAGGAAGCGGCGCCGGAATCCGAAGCGTTTCTCCAGCTGTTACCGCTAAAGTAGCCCCTAAAGCGCGTCCTGATAGATCAAACCATTGAAGGTTTCCTACCGACTTTACCCGTATGTTAACTGCTGTTGACGCTGGATTAGGCCAAACATACAATTCCTCTGATGGAACCATAATTTCGCTGGTATTTTGTAGTAATTGAACACCCCCGGAAGCTAGGCCGATGACGATATCCATCTTGCCGTCTTTATTGAAATCGGCGGTGGAGATTTGGGCATTTTGGCCAAAATTAAAAGGCAAACGCTTTGCCTCCAGACCTAAACCAGAAACAGTTAAATTTCCATAAGCGTCTAAGGTAATTTGCTCAAAATTCCCATCGCCCGTAATATCCGCATAGGCGATACCTCTAAATTGGGTATCCAAACGCTGGTAAGGTTTAGTCAAATTCGACCAATCATAGACTCGAGTTCCGCCTAAATAATCCAATACAACTAGCTCAAGCGTACCGTCCTGATTTACATCAAATAAACGCGGCGTTTCTCGAAGTGTTACCACAGGCAAGGCTTTTTCAGCACTTAGCTGGCCAGCCACATATTCGCGGTAATTCGCAACGCTCCCTTTCATGTAGAACAGTATCAATTGGCCACTTAAAGCCTGTAATTGTATGTTTGTCACACCTGTCATAGGAAGAAAATCGCGTGATTTCATGGTCAACGTACCATTCACATTTTCATACAAAGTGACTGCGCTGCTCCCAATTAGCAAATCCAAATCGCCATCGCCTTCCACATCATAGAAAACAGGCGAGGCAAAATCCCCCACATCAATCATCTCCTCTTGTAGAAAAGCGTTGGTTTTTAACACTAGCTTGCCATTCTCCGAACGATAAAAAGAGGCAGTAGTCAAAGAGGAATTCACATCCGGTAAATTCGAAGAGGTGATTACATCCAAAGCTCCATCTCCATCCAAATCCAATGGAGAAGCACTCGCCAAGGAGGGAACCACATGCGGCGCTCCCGCTGGAAAATTCGTATCTACCCCACGAAATAAAGGCTTCGAGCGCGTTCCCTCATTGCGCATAAATAAGAAGCTAGGACAACCCACATGACCAATAATTAGGTCAGAAACCCCATTCTTATCTGGATCCCAAAGCGCCAAGGTATTTCCTAAATGCTGAACGGCTGTAGTGGATTGTGTCTGCTTAACCAATTCCGGCACCAGGCCAAAAGTAATATCATCACACTCATTCAAATAGAAATTACCCCAATTCATGGACTTCGTAGTAAACTTCAGGTCCCCTACATTTTCATAATACGTAATAAAATGACCTGATGATTCAAAGGCCAACACATCCACATCCCCATCCCCATCGACATCGGCAATGGCCGGGATATCAGTGGCGCTGACATAAATATTGAGCAAGCCATTAAGACCTGTAGATTTTAAATTCCCGAGCGATTTAGGAAAGTTATTATTCAGATTGGGATATACTTGAATTCCTCCAGAGCTGGAGGCAAATAGATCTTTGTCGCCATCGCCATCGTAGTCCACTAGATTCATCCAGTTTTCGATCAGAGGAAAACGCGTTTGAAATTCAGGAGCATATGCAAATCCCCCTGAGGCATTTCGCAAAAAGGTCTTCAGGTGCTGGGCACTGCGGTCGAAAACCACCAGGTCTTCTTTCTTGTCGCCATCAAGGTCAATAAGGAAAAACTGCACAGAGTTAAATCCTCCAGCCCAGGGATTCTTTAAACCAACGACCGGGGGATTCGTGATCTGCTGAAAGGAGATTTGCTGCGCGTTCGTGTAGAAAGCGACGAAACAAAATGCCCAGAACAGCGTGATTTTTCTCATCGCTATAAAGATAAGAAGGGACTAATAACAAATAGCTGATATGTATTGAAAATCGTAGCTATTGTATTTTCCCAACTAATATTACTACTTGTTTCGCTTCTTTTGCTCCCCTTGAATCAACGGCAATAACAACATATCATACATTTCCTTCATCATATCAGCCACGAGTGGATCGGATTTTTTCGGGATGCCTGCGTCATAGGGAGGCTTTGGGTCATATTCAAGATCCAACATGACTGCTTCCGTATATTTTCTACCTAAAAGATCATCAATAATGGCCAAAGACATATCGATGCCAGCCGAAACACCGGCCGAAGTCCAATACTTGCCGTCTTGTACCCAACGACCTTCCTTGTAATTCGCTCCATACATTTTCATGACTTCCTCAGCACGATACCAATTAGAAGATGCATTTTTCCCCTTCAATAAACCTGTTGCTCCTAAAATCCAAGACCCCGTACATACGCTAGCGGTATATTTCGTTGTCTTATCAATCTTTCTAATCCAATTTAGTGTCGTAGTATCTTGCGTTTGCATAAACGTTTCGCCAGCTCCGCCTGGAATAACCAAAATATCCAGAGAAGAGACATCATCAAAAGAACTGTCGACTTTCACTTCTAAACCTCGTTGGTTTTTAACAACTCCTCGTTTTTTGGCAATAAAATAGGTTTTCGCACCCATAATCTCAGCGAGCGTATGGTAAGGCCCCATGGCATCTAAAGTGTTGTATCCATCGTATAGAAGGATTCCTATTTTCTTAATCGGCACCTTGGTTGGGGTAAATAAAATATCCATCATTTGTTTATGTCTATCAGCGGTTCCAATAACCAAACTATCCGGATTAGTTTTTTGTGCCCAGGTAAACATGCTAAAAAGCAAATGGACAATAATTGTTGATACAATCAGTTTGTAAGATTTCATATGAGTTGAAATTTATGAGCCCATCGACAATCTATCCATGGGCTCAAGTATTTTATTTAAAATTTAGCGCTTAATGTCACACCCATTGTTCTTGGTGTAGCTATTCTAGCTTGTCTACCAAAGCTGCTGTCCGGATTTCCATAAGCTAGATAACGTTCATTATTCAAGTTTTGTCCCCAAACAAAAAGGCTATAAGTACCATTCGTAATTCCCACTCTTGAATTCAAAAGCGTATAAGAAGGTTGCTCAATTTTATTTTGAATATCCGTGAATTGAGAACCCATGTTTCTTAATTCGCCTCGAACGACAAATTTAACGGTCTTAGATACCGGATATTCATACTGAGCCCCTAAGAATAAGGTATGATTAGGCGCATTTGAAAGTTTGTTTCCACCTATGGCAGTTGTTGTTTCTACACCAGTACTAAAGTTGACCCTCTTCAAATTGAACCCCTTGTATTCCGTTGGGTTATATCCAAAACTTGCATCTAATTGAAGTCCTTTAGCTGGAAGAGCAGAAATCTCTAATTCAACACCAGCAGATTGAGCATCGCCCACATTTTCTCTCGCATAGGTAAAAGGCGCGACTAAATTAAAGAATTGCAAATCCTTCCATTGAATTAAAAAGGCAGACGCGCCGATGCTTACTTTTTTGTCTAGCAAGAAAGACTTGTAGCCCACTTCGTAATTATTGGAATACTCAGGGTCAAACGTTTGGCGAACACTTTCAGGCAATGAACTTGCGTTGATACCTCCAGCTCTAAATCCTCTGGTATAACTACCATAAATATTGGCTAAGTCATTCACCGCATAGCTTAAAGAGAATTTAGGTGAAAGTGCAGAATACGTTCCTACGGCTGTAATGTTCGGTTTAAGTTCCATCACGGCTCCATTTAAAAGTACCGCATCTCCGAATCCATTAAAGGTCGCTTCTCGTTTTTCATAATCATAGCGCAATCCAAATGTCGCTTTCAACTTGGCCGATAATAAATAACTTAATTCTCCAAACCCTGCAATACCTGAATTGTTACTACGATTACGGCTAATTAAAAATGCGCCTTGGGAAAGTCCGAACATTCCTGCCTCAGCATCCGATAATTCATAAGCGGTATTTGTGGTAGGCTCATACCCTTTCTGAGCGAACATATATACCCCAGCAGTATAGTGTAATTTTCCATCTGAATTCGAGTTGATACGGAATTCTTCACTCCAAACTTTTTGTGGAGGTAATAACTCGCCAATTTTACCTTCATAATACGAGTGATAAATGCCTGGGAAGTCTAAATCTTGAAAGCCAAAAGAGATCGTTTGCAAAGCAGAAATAGACGTTAGCGTGTACTTATTCCCTTGGTATTTCGCTACAAGAGAAGTATTTAGAATATTACGCTCGTGTTTTGCAATGCGCGCTAAATTGATTTTGTCAGGATTTGCAAACGCATACGTGTCGCTGAATTGAGATACCATAAATCCAGAATTATCACTCTTATCTTGTTGGCCTTTCAAATTTAATGTCAGATTAAATCGATTGGAAGGAATCCATTTTAAATAGAGATTTCCATACAGATTTTGTTCATCGCCTACTGACTTGCCATTTAATTTAGCATCCTTAGTGCTAGTTCCCGTGATGTCATTTTTTAAGAAGCCCTCCTGCGTTTGATAAAGACCATTTAAGCCTAAGAAAAGTTTGTCTTTCACCAATGGAGTCTTATAACCCACGCTGTAACGTTGTAAACCTAGATTACCAAAACTTAATTCTGCAAATCCACTGGTTTTATTGGTCGGCTTTTTCGTAATAATATTCACCACTCCTCCCATGGCATTACGTCCATACAAGGTTCCTTGTGGACCTCTTAACACTTCTATTCGTTCAACATCAGTCAATGCAAAACCGTTAGCTAAAATATCCATGTTGTTCACATCGTCTATATACGTGGAAACAGCAGGATTTTCACTGAATACTTGAATACCGCGTATCGATTGAATCTGTTGGAAAGAAACACCAAGTTCTTGATAATTATAATTTGGAACTAAAGCCGCAAGGCCACTCAAGCCCCAAGTCCTTGTATCTTCAATTTTCTTGGCAGATAGCGAGGTAATGGAGGTGTTTACTTTTACGAGGCGTTCTTCTCGTTTATTCGCCGTAACGATAACTTCTTCTAATTGGGTAGTTTTAGTCGAATCGATTTTAGATTGTGCAAATGTAGATGTGCCGCATAGGATTAATCCTAGGACACATAGTATTCCTTTATAATTCATGTTATTGTCGTTTGATAAAATAATTTTAGGCATACAAAGTGTACGCCATAGCCACAAGTGTCTTAACTGAAACTTGTGATAACTCTCTTAAATCAAACGGTCCTGGGGTGGGTGGAAAAAGCCTTTAGCGGCTGAATTTAGGGAGAATCCCATTAATGGGTAATGATTCTCAACGGTATTAAATGCCGTGAAACGAGCCGTAAAAACAGGCTGAATAGCTTGAAAGCTTAGGACAACTTCAGGCATTTTTTCTAAACGCTCCGAATTAGACTTTTGCTCCTTTTCTTCTGCGGCCTTTAGCTGCTTCGCTAGGTAACATTGACCATTACAATCCAACATAGGTTTATCGCGGTTCTCGCAAAGATTTTTGGCGATGTAATCTTGATTCACACGGTAGTAAGCCACAGCACCCCATTGATTCATCAACGGAAGCTGCATAGCTAAGAACAGTAAAAGGGCGACTATGCGTTTCACGGTGCAAAGGTAAGTCACAAAAATTTACAAAAAATATAACTTTCGTCATTTATTTCATCCTTAAAGGCAGTAACTCCCCATTGGTAACGGCCACCGGTTTTTGGGAAACAGTGTAATATTTACCTTGACTCGCGTTAAAGAATTGTACTAAAGCTCTATGAGAGTCCGATAATAGGTATTTTACAAAAAGTCTGACTGGAGCACTTGAGGATCCTATTTTTGTATTTTGTAGAGACCCGAATCTACCTAATCCTCCTTCTGTCACACTCTGTTTTTTCCCAAAAACATTGACAAAAGAAGTGGACGTACCCACAAGAGCGCCAAAGATATTCAGGGCCACATCTGCTACCGATCCATCACTAACAGCGATAGTCAATAATTTATTGTTTGTAAACCCTCCCAACGTGGTAAAAGTTAGGTTATGCGCCGTATTTCCTAAGGTGATAGTCGTATTTTCAAAAATATGAAAAGCATAATAAGTCGCCGTTAAACCCCCGTCATGGAAATTTCCACCTGAAAAATAGAGATTACTATAGCTCGGGATCGCCGTTGCAGACCCAGCCTGCAAGGTCCCACTATACAAAAACAAATCGGCTATTTGGTTAGCGGCACTTAGTTGTAATGTGCCTGTACCTAATTTGGAAAAATTACCTCCCTTCATTAGCTGCTTAATACCATCATTCACGCCATTACCCGTCGTAATCACATTATTATTCGTGGTAAATGTCAAATTTCCACCTGTTCTACCTAAAGAAGTCAAGGTATTATTCACCGTTATACCACCTCCCCCCGTTAACGCAATGGTACCTCCTCTACCAGAATAGGACGAGGCATTATTTGTACTCTCAGCACCACTCGCATTAATGGCCGCATTCACGTAAACAGAGCCAGCCGACGAATTCAAATTTATACTCCCCCCCTCCGTCAACTGAACCGTCGCATTGATTGAACCAGGAATGTTCGTACTAATAGCCGCATTCACATAGATATTCCCTGCTGTATTTATGTACAAGGTTAAATTTCCCCTATCACCATTCCCCGCAATTGCATAACGTAGGGAAATGGGTGCTAGAATGTTCACATCTGAATTTCCATTCATCACTAAAAACTTGTTGTAATTAGGTCCGTGCGAATTCCAGGTTTCGATGGGTGCATTTACATTAATGAGACCAGATTGGGTACAAGAAACGCAAGCCGTATGGATGGTGGCCTGACTGTAATTAGTTCCTAAAATCAAGTTTAAATCTGACACATTAATATTCGCGTGATTCCCCGATGGGGTAAATACATACGTCGTATTCGTGGCATTACTCGTCAGCGAAGGAGACCACGTTCCGTTGATGGTGGGTCCAGTGGTAAAACGAAGGTTTGCATACCCACTAACTGCTGTCGCATTAGGAACGAGCTCGCCCGTATTCAATTGAACGGCATTCGAGGCACTAAATCGAAGCTGCTCTAATTCGGTTGAACCTAAAACAGCACTGTTCTCTACATAAATTTGGCCATCGGTTCCACTGCTACCTGCCGTTCCTTGCCAGCCCGTGATGCGTAAAGTCCGGAAATCCCAGGTGTTTTTTGGTCCAAAACGAATAGCATGTGGCCCTGATCCTAATTCAATTGAAGATCCTTCGGATAAAATCGAAATCGGACCCAAAGTCTCCGAAAAACCTCCCGTACTTAGCCTCCCACCGTTAAAATAGATGTTTGCCGTATTAGCAATTACTTCAGAAGCCCCTAATTCAATCGTCCCCGCACTCAGTACCGTAGCTCCCGAATAGGAATTAACGCTATTCAAAGTCAGCCTTCCCGAACCATCCTTAATCAAACTAGTGGCCACAGTTAACGCAACGGGGCTATTTCCCCACGTATAGGCCA
>JACCDS011669842.1_pt1 | contig 12420 bp, 11 predicted proteins | sample 7446441 | NCBI WGS metagenome assembly JACCDS01 (sample SAMN15323445, study PRJNA562643) | freshwater metagenome | isolation source: river surface water | place: USA:Blue River Watershed | collected 2017-08-17
AAAAAATCCGCTCTGCGGATTTTTTTATTTAGATTTTTTTAGTATTTTCCTTTTCCTTTTTATCTTTAGAATAAATTTTCATAATTTTAAATATTTTAACATCTTTAGAATTACAATATTCTGAAATTTCATTTTGTTGTGCTGTTGTGTCAACAATATTTAAATTGTTTTCATGTTGAACTAATTCTAAATATTCAAATTTATTTCTTAAAATAGAAACTGTTCTAATACAAGATTTTTTATGTAAGTTATAAGAAGATAGAGAAAGTTCCATAGTTGATTTAGAAAAAACAAATTTAATATCAAATGGTGTATCATAAATTGTTGTGTTAATAATGTTATCATTAACAATAATATCAGAATTAAAAGTTTTGCGTTTAATAAAGTATTTATTAGATACGAAATCTAATTTTTTATTTCTACTATAGATATCATCAACTCTTTCAGTAATATGTTCTATTGTTTTAGTAAAATGTTGTATGTAAGATTTTTCTTTAGTATTTTCTATATAAAAATATAATGAGGTAATCATAAATATAAGAAAAACAAAGACAAAGTTAATAAATTTTTTCATTTTTTCTCCAATGTATTTGACATTTGTATTGAATAGAATTATAATAGTAAAACAAAAAAAATACAATAGGAATTTTTATGAAAAATGAAAAAATAAATAAAAAAAATGAAAATGAACTTCATATAGCTTTTTCTTTGGGTGCAATTATAGATACAAAAAAAGCTGAAGAAGCTTTAGAAAAAGAAGGTGTAAAGGGTTTTCATGATATATTAAGAAAACATAAAGAAAGAAATTCTATTTTTTCACCAGGTCCGGCTCTTGGATTTTTTATGGCTTTAAGGCGTTTAAATAAGATAGTTCCACCAGAAGTATTAAAAATAAAATTTGCATTGATTACAAAAATAGATCCTAATCCAGCAGTTAGTGCTGTAATTATTGAATCGATGAAACATTATTTAGAAGAAAATGAAGAAAACAATATGGGTCTAGGTTTCGATATGATAATGATGACAAATGGTAAAAGCACAGATTTTTGCCATAAAGTATTTGATACAGATTTAATGTTTACAACTTCTGAAAAAAGTGCAAAAGATTTATTTAAGCTTGGTGTGTCAAGTGTTTGTATACCAAATATAGATTTTAAAAATAATAAAGAGTTATATGAAAAAAGAAAAGGAAATATTGTATTATTTACAGACTATGATGGTGTAATAGGTGATGCAGAATCTGAAAAAGTTTTTCAAGCTTCTTTAAAAGAAAGTAATAATAATAAAGACGTTGCTATTTCTAATTTTTTAGCACATGAACATAAAAATAAAGATGTAGCGATGGAACTTGGTCCTTTAGGTAAAGTAATAAAAAAATTAGGTAGAGTAGTAAGTTATCAAAAACAAAAACAATTAAATTTTGAAGAAACAAGTGATTTGATGAATATTGTTGTGGTAACAGCAAGAGGTGGAGAATCAACTAATCGTTTATTTAAAACAATGGAAGACCATGAATTAGAAATTAGCGAACTATATATGTTACAAGGTCAAAATAAAAATGATATTTTAAAAGAAATGGGAGAAATATATAAAGGTTATAATTTATTATTTTTTGATGATTCAGTCATTCATTTTAAAAGAAGTTTAGAGTTAAGAAGCATAGCTTCTGCTTGGGTTCCTAATGATGAAAATACAATTTAATCAAATTTATAAAATAAAAAAAGAAAGTAAAGACTTTCTTTTTTTATAATTTTAATTTATTGGAGATAGAATTTTTTGAGCCAGTGCTGCTGCCTTCTGGCGGTTCAAAATCATCATCTGAAACTTTAAAAATATTGGATAAGTCTTTCCTATGTAAAGTTCCTAATTCTTTATCAAATCCAGTATCTTTTAACATTTTAGTAAGAGAATCAATAAATTTATTATGACAAGGATTATTTTGAAACCACTCAAATACTTGATTTAATTTTTCAAAATTTTGCATCCCGACAGAATAAATTTCTTGATGAAATTTACTTTCCATGCCTTGCATAATATTTTTTGTTTCTTCAAAAGTTTTTGATTGTTTATAAGATCTTTCTGCTCTTAAAGCGTCAAATATATCAGTAAAAGAAACTAAATTCGCAGGCAATGAAACTTCATTACCAGTAAGTCCATAATATCCTTTGCCGTCTATTGTTTCATGATGGTTATGTGCTACATCAATAAAAAGTTCATAATACTTATCTAGTTGTTTTTCATAATTTTCTAAAAATTTTTTACCATTAGACGTATGTTCTTTCATAATGGAAAATTCTTCTTCTGTTAACTTACCATTTTTTTCTAATACATAGAGAGGCGTGTCTTTTTTACCTATATCATGAGTGCTTGCGGCTAAAGATATAACAATAGATTCTTTTATGGGTAATTGTAATAATCGTGATAAAACATAAGAAAGACCAGCAACAGAATATGAATGAGTGTCTGTTCCACTTGGTAAATTTTGAGATTGATTAGATACATCTTCTAAATCTTTAATATTCATAAATAAGAAATCCTTTTCTTCCATTAATATATAATAATATATTTTTTTAAAAATAAAAGATATATAATAATATATTTTTTAAAAATATGTTATAATGGTAATATAAGTTATAAAAGGAGATAAAAATGTATAGATTCAAATTTGAAGAGAAATATATAATCCCAGAAGAAGATTTAGGTTATATAGAAGTAATTTTTAATGATATTAACAAAAAAAGATTGAAATTAATCGAGAAAGGAAGGTTGGTAGAAAATTTTCCTAAAATAGATTATGCTGTAAATATAAAGGATATTAATGAATTAAAAAGAGAAATAAAAGAAAGTGAAGAATTGAGTCCACTTCAAAAATCAGATTATTTAAGAAATTTAGTAAATAGAAGAGGTAATCTTCTTGAGTTAGTATTAAAACAAGATAAAATGCCTACGTTGGAAGGCTGGAGAGTTTTAGGTACATTGGAAAAGGCTGATAAAAATTCAATGTCAAATCATTATCTTATAAATAGTTTTAATTCGAATGAGCCAATTCCGCAACAATACAGACATGTAGATCCTTGTAATTGTGATCATTGTGGTCATAGAAGAGAAAGGAATCAAACTTTTATCATTCAAAATGATAATTCTAAAGAATATTTACAAGTCGGATCTGGTTGTATGAAAGATTTTGTTAAAGATCAATCTTTACAAATGTTAATGTTGTATTCTGGAATTAGTTCTATGTTTAATGAATATTTAGAACATGGAACAAAAGGAACATATATTTCGTATGTTAATAGAGAGAAATTATTAGAAGCGGTTGTTATGCTTGATGAAAAATTGGGTGGTAAATATATATCAGTAAAAAATGAAAAACTTTATCAAGGACAAGTTGCTAATACAGTAGTATTAAATTGTATGTTAGATGAAGGTTATTTTAATGATTTTGTAAGAAAATTAAAATATGAGGTACATGAAGAAAATTTAAGTTCTTCAATGGCAAATCAAATTAAATCATATATTCAAAATTTAACAGAAGAATTTTTAAATAATGAAGTTCCTGAAAGTAGAACGCAAAAAGTAAAAGAATTAGAACAATTTTACAAAAACAATCCTCCTACAAATAATGATAATGAATTTTATATCAATATGCATACATTAATGACCGTTGATGATCCTTATATGAATAATAAACATATAGGAAGATTATCATATTGCTTAGAATATTATAAAAAAATAATGGATAGCTTGAATCCAAAACCAGAAGTAGAAAAAAAGAATATGTTGAAATCAGAAATATATTTATGTAATGCAAAAGAAGCAGAAGAAGGTGTTAGAATAGAAGAGATAATAGTAAGCTTAGAAAATATATCAACTTACGATAGTCAATATGGTACAGTTGCATATCATACATTTAGAACATTAGATGGTAAAAAATTAAAATGGTCAGCTTCTAATAGGTTAGAATGTTTTCCATATAATGAATATGAAGATTATATGTCAATGTTATCAAAAATTAATTTGAATAAAAATGAAGGTAATAAAACATATATGAAAATTGCCTGTTCTATATCAGGATTAAAAACAGATCAAAAAGATGTTCCTGAAACAAGGATATCTCGTGTAGGAATTATACCAAATGAAAAAGGAGAATATAATTTTTATACTGATTTATCTGAATTAACTAATGATAATTTTATAAATATAAAAGGAAAATATACGTTAACTGAATTTAAGGTTTCAAGTATTGAAAAAGGATTTTTATCTAAAGATTTAGAAGGATATAAAATAACTGTTGATTTAAAAGATGGAACTAAAAAGGATATATTTACAATCAATAATATTGGATTAAATGAAGGAGATATCATTAAGGCTCCTATAAAGTATTTAGGAAATGAAATAATATCATTAAAATTAGATAAGATAAAAATAATTCCAGAATTTAGTCAAGAGGTTGATATAGAATTAACAGATTCTAAATATGATAAATATAATCCTAATGAGGAAGTAGTCAAAAAAGTTAAAAAATCACCAAAAAATAATTAATATAAGTATTCTAGAGGAATTACAAATTAAAAAAGTTATAATAAACTATAAAAAAATAAAATAAGAAGTTAAAAAAAGCTTGATTTGTAGAACGAAGTTGTATATAATAACTTCGTTCTTAACAAAAGAGGAATTTAAAAATGAAAATGTTAAAAAGCACATTAGTATTGTTGGCTGTATTAGGTTTGGCTTCTTGTGGTAAAACTGAGCAAGAAGTTCGTCACGATGAAGTAGTAAAAGCTCAAGCATTAGGTTGTATAGATAGTAATGCTGGCGTTGCATATGAAAAAGATGCAAATATGGAAACTAAAAATTTAATTGATGTTTGTTTTGAAAAAGAGAAACAAAGAAAAGCAGAAGTGTATAAAAAAGAAGAAGCTGAAAGACAAGCAAGATTATTACAAATCCAAAAAGAACAACAACAATTAGCATTAGAGCAACAAAAGCTTCAAATGCAACAACAATATAGTCGTCCTGTTGCACCAGGTGAATATCAAAGTAGAATTGGCGATACTAATTGTGGATTTTGGGACGGTTTAGGACAGTGGCAATGGTATCCTAATATGTCGCAATGTAAAGAAGAAACAGACAATTATTTAGCATATGCTGTATTTGCTGGATTAATTGGTGCAGAAGTCATTGACGAAATGTTTGATCAACAAAAATATAAAAAATATAATCAATACAAACCAGTAAAAGTAAAAGATTACTATAGTCAAAATGGAAAAGTTGTATCTCAAAGAGATTATCAAAAAGATTATAGTGTATATAATACAAGAAAAAATTATAACGTGTCTGGTTACAAAAAAGAAGTTACAAGGCCAAAACAATACGATTCAAGTTTATATAGTTCTGGAAGTAGTACGAATAAAAATGCAAGTTATAATACAACAAGTAATTCAACGAAAAAAGAAGTAGTAAAACCAAAACAATATGATTCAAGTTTGTATGGTTCTGGAAGTAGTACAAATAAAAATGCGAGTTATAATACAACAAGTACTTCAACGAAAAAAGAAGTAGTAAAACCAAAACAATATAATTCGAATTTGTTTGGAAATAGTCAGAGTGCGAAGAAACAAAGTTCTTCAAGTTCTTCAACGAAAAAATCAAGTTCATCAAGTAGTTCAAGTAAAAAATCTGGTGGTGGTAGAAAACCTAGATAATAATAATAATAATAATAATAATAATAAATAATTAAAAAGTGACTGAGGTCACTTTTTTTTTTAATAAAAAAACACAAAATAATTAACATTTGACTTTAATTTTAAATTGTTTTATAATAGAGAAAAATAAGAGGATTAAAATGATTGATAAAGATATAGAAAGGTATAAAAAACAAATTAATAATTTAATAGATTATTATAATACGCCTTTTTTTAAAGAAAAAATGTTAGAAATTATTCCAAAAGAAACTAATATAGTCTATTTCAAAATAAAAAGTGAAGTTGGAAGGTTAATGAGTGATTGCTCTCGTTTAATAGATTTCAGAGATAAAATAAAAGATGAATGTATAGAATTTGAATTTAATGGTAAAAAACATTTTTTATCAGAAGATTTAATTATGAAATATAAGGAATTAATAAATAAATATGGGAAATATACAATAGGACTCTATGAAGAATTGATTGAATATGGAAAAGAAATTCAAAAAAATAAAAATAATTCAATAAATAAATATCTTGAAAAAATAGAAGAGAAGGAAAATAAAGAAGAGTTAAAAGAGATAAAAGAAATATCTTTTTCTAATTTTTATTCAAGAAGTGAAGAAAGAATGAATTTTGCTGTTCAAGTGAAAATATATAGTTATACTGAAAATAGTCTTCGTGATAATATCAAAAATATAAAAGCTTATTACAATAGAAATCAACAATTAAATTTTATAGAAGCTATAACAACAGATATATCAATAAGTGGTTTAGGGTTGAAATTATCTAAAGAAGAATTGAAAGTGAATCAAAAAATAGTCATTCGTTTTGTTGGTGTAGAGAATGAGATGGCGATAAGTCAACCTTATCTTGAATATATCGTAGTGAATAAAAAAATACTTGAAGATAGAATATATTATGCATTAAAAAGGTTAATAAATGAAGAAGAAGAAGATTTAAATAAAGAGATGGATATTTATATAAGAAGCCTAATTCAAGGTTATAAAAGAAAATATAAAGTATCTATAGATAATATGGAAAATGCTATTTTATCTAAAGGTTATGAACAATATTTCATATCAAAATCAAATTGTATACCAGTATTTATAGAAGAATATGAAAACAATATATACCCTAAATATATATTTCATAATGAAAATATTCAAAATATAAAGCAATATTTTACAAATAATAATATTGACGTTCTTGGAAATATATTAAAACAAATAAATTTTAAAGATAAATCTGAAATTGAATTGCATAATTCGTTTTTTGCAGTTTTTTATGGTGAAAAAAACGGAGAAAAGTATTTTTATGCAAGAATAAAAAAAGAAGAGAATGATGAAAATTTTAAAAAATTTGTAGCGTATGGTTCTAGATTAAAAACTTTAAAGGTATTTAAATATGAATTTATTAATGTAAATACAAAAAAAGATGCTTTTATAAAGAGTTCTTTACCAATAGAAATATTAAAATCTAATAGTCCACATGAAATAAAAATGCAACCTTTGGTAGAACAAAAAATAAATAAGATAAATAAAATGTTAGTATTAACAGATATATCAGATTTATGTGTTGAGGATAAATATAAAAATATAAAAATAACGCAAGAAGATTTGTATATATTTAAACAAAATCAAATATTAATTCAGCAAGAAAAAATAATAGAATGGGTATTAACAGATAATAATGAATTAAGGGAAGAGGATAGATACTTATATCAAACAGAAATAGAGTTGTCATTAATGGGAGAGATTTATAAAGGTTATACTGTAGATGTATCCACGAAAGGATTTAGGCTTCGTTTAAATAAAAAAATAGAGGATAGAAAATTAGGTTCTAAAATTCATGTAACATTTAAAGATTTTGAAAAAAATGAAAAGTTTAATTTAAAAAATTTAGCTTATAAAATAGTTATGATTAAAGGTGATATTATTGGTTGTAAATTTGTGGGTGAAGAAAAATATCATGAAGGTGTAAATTTTTGGAAAAAATATGTTTATTTAAACTATGAAAAATTAAGACTATCAGGTGCAAGAGAAAACAGTGGTGATTTATCAAGAGCATTAAGAAATATTTATTCTAAAAATCACAATAATATGATTGCATATTTTAATTTACAAAACAAAACAATAATTCCAAGAGTTATAACCTTATCGGATCATATAAAAAATAAATCAGAATTTATAAAAAAAATAGGTTATACGGGTAATGATACAAATAAGTTTTTTAAATCTTTATTTTTTAATCAAAATTTTTTAACGCATATACAAAATGAATATGATAATTTTAGTAAAGAAGATTCACATAGAAATATTTTAGTATTTATAAATATAAAAAAATTTAAACATACAATTATGTATAAAACATTATTTGAAAATCAAATAGGTAACGAGAGAGAGTTAAAAGAATATTTATATCCAGAAGATAATAGTGAGACTTTTGTTTTTAGTTTACAAATATCAAAAAGAGGTAGAATATTTAATAAATATTTTAAAAATGAATTATTATATGTTCAAAGTTATTATAAACATAAAGCAGAAGATTTAATGAAGGAAATAACATCAGTAGGTGGTATTATTGAGTTTAAAGATATTACGCTGTTTATAAAAAATGAATACAAAAAAGATAAAAAAAGCTTGACATGATATAATAATATTATGTATTATAAACGTATAACAAAAATAAATAATTGGAGTACGTTATGAAAGTAGAAAACATAGATAAAATTGGATTAGAATTAATTAAAGACAAAGTAAATTGGACAAGGGTAGGTCAATTTAAATTTCGTCAATTATTAGAAACATTAAATGATGAAATTGAAGTAGAAATTAAAAAGAAAAAGAAAACATTAGATTTAAATTCTGATTTATTAAAAGGATATGATAAAGATACAAGAAGTGAAATTGAAGCTTTATTAAATGAAGATAATGATTTATTGCTTGAAGAACAAGAAGTAAATTACACAGCACAAGTAAATGATTACGATCCATTTACTGAGGATTGATTAAAAAGGGAGAAATTTCTCTCCTTTTTTAATTTTTTGGAGAAATTATGAAAACAGAAGATATACAAAACAAAATCAAATATAAATTTTATAGTTATTTAGTTAAATATCAATTAGCTAAATATAATCAAAATGAAGTTGGTAAAGAAATTAATCAAAACGAAGTTACAACAACTCGTCGTTCAATGTTAGCTATAGATATGGCCGCTCGTCAAGAAAAAATTAAAAAACAAGAAGAAGAGCAGATATATAAAAATTCTATAGGAGAAGATTTTAATAATAAAATTAAATTAAAATTAAATGATATATTGAAAAATTCTCATTTATTCGATGCTAAATTTTTAAATTTACATGAATTATTATTTGTATTGTTGGATAAATTACATTTACCAGCGACAACTATTTCAAATTTAGAAATGATTATAAAAAATATAACATTTATAGAAAAAAAGATTTGTGATTTAAACAATAAAAAAGATATAAAAGACAAACTAAGGAATACTTTGGGAATTCTTGGTTTAGATTATTTGAAAATTTTAATTCCCTATATCATTGCTGAAAATACTGTAACAAGAGATGAATCGTTTCCTTTAATGAAAAATAAGGTTATAGAACATATGTTGTTAACAGCTAATACAAATTATCATCTTGTTAATTATCATAAAGAAACATTTAAGGAATTAAAATTAAATAGTACAGAAGCATATATAAATGGATTATTTCATGAAATAGGAACAAGTGCTGTATTTAAGATTTATTTACAAGTGTTTGATCAAATATGGAAAGAAGAATTAAAAAAAGCAAGAGAATCATTAGATCAAAAGAAGTTTGATATTATATCAAAATTAGAACCTTCACATATAGATTTAAGAGATGTATTGTTCGAATATCATAATCAATATACATTAAATATAGTTTCTGATTTTGATTTTCAACGTTTACAGACAGGTAGAGTAATAGAACATTTTTGCTCTGGAACAAATTTTGAAGAAGATTCTATATTTGAGAAAAGAAATAATGTTTATCTTGATATACTTAAAAAATCAAATGCTTATGCAGAAGCAAAAGAGTTGTTGGATTTAAACTTAATAAAACAAGAACATTTTAATTATTATTGTTTATCATATGGAATGAAAGAAGACGAAATAAATTATTTGTTAAAAAATGTCAATAAAAATTTAATAAAATTATGATTAAGATAACATTAATCCGATTAATATTATTAGTATTATTGTTGTATGTAAATTCTATATCAGCGGCAACATTGAAAGGTGTTTTTGCCGATATAGAATTAAGTGATACAGATGGTGTTACATCTGTGTTTTTAGTGAATAAGGAAGCATTTCCATTAGATTGTAGATTAGGTATAAATGGATTTCAATGGAAAGTAGAGATACCTTCAAATAATAAAAGTGAAATATTTTATTATGATCCTAAAAAGTATACATATGATATGGTAAGATTTAGATGTTTAAAATCAAATAAAAAGAATTTAAGTACAACATTAAGATTTAGGTTATAATATATTAAAAAAGAATAAAAAATATTCTATTAAATTAAAAAATAAAAAAAATACTTGCATAAATAAAAAATCGCTGTTATACTTTTTATAACGAGATAAGAAGTATGAACAACGTAGAAATAATTGTATTAATAAACTATATCATTGAAAATAATGATTTCTTTTTAAATCAAGAAAAGATTTTAAAAAGTGTTAAGAAAGAATTTGTAGAAAAAGAAAGTGCCTTTGAAATATTTAATGATATAATATATTTAAAAAATTCAAAACAAGAAATGATATTATTTACCCACAACACATTTATATTATCGATAAAGCCAGAAGATATAAAAAAAGATAATATATTGATTCAGTTTATAGATCCTATAAGATATGAACTCGGAAAAATAATAAAAATAGGTGAAGAGAAATTTGAATCAAATCTAACTATTCGTGATTTTTTTATATTTATTTTAAAATCAAAATCAAAATATTTTAATTATAAAAAAGAAGCAATCGAAATTATAGAAGATTGTAAAAAAAATAAAGAAAATATAAAAGAAGATAGTATAGAATTAAAAATAGAAGACATATTGGAAATAATAGGTCGTTGTTATAAAAAAAATTAGGAAAAAGTAAAATGAGTAATCATCCAAAAGTCGAATGGCAAAAACATGAACAAGGTACTTTAATATTTTTAGTACTTATGTCTTTATTTGGTCTTGTGTATATTAGTTCAAATTTTATATTTAATATATTATTTGCTATCATAGTAACATTATCAACATATCCTTTTTATGAAAAGATAAAAAATAAATATAATTTATCAAATAGTAAAGCTGCTGGTATATCTACACTATCTGTAGGTTTAATTTTAATAGCCCCTGTTTCTTATATTATTAGTATTTTAGGTATAGAGAGTTTAAATCTATATAATTATTTACAAGGATTATTTGGGAAAATTAATTTTGAAACAAAAGAAACGACAGTAGATACATTATTGGCTACCATAAAATTATCAGAAAATTATGTTTCAGAAGTACGTAATGTATTGTTAAATCATGTTGACGTTCAAAGTTTAGGGAAATCATTAAAAGATATTTTACTTTTTTTATCTCAAAGTGCTATAGGTAGTGTTCTTGGAACAGTAGGTTTTTTTATTATATCTTTATTTACAATGTTTTTTTTATATAGAGATGGAAGCAAAATCGCAAATAAAGTAAAAGAGATATCTCCTTTGCATGATTATTATGATGATATTTTAATGAGAGAAATGTCAAGATTATCAGGTATATTAACATTAAGTATATTGAGTATATCAGTAATACAAGGTTTATCATTTGGTGTAGTTGCATTATTTTTAGATTTAAATTGGTTATTTTTAGGTGTAGCAATTGCATTAACATCATTTATTCCTATAGTAGGAACGATGTTAGTATGGCTTCCACTTGGCATATATTTATTATTAACTGGTAATTCATTTGAAGGTGTATTTGTTATTTTGTGGGGTGCATTATTTATAGGTGTATTAGTAGATAATATATTAAGACCTTTTATTGTATCATACATAAGTGGAATTTTTGATAATGCAAAACTTAGTGCAGAAGAAGAAAAAAACTTTAATCCTTTAAATCATACATTAATTGTAACAATGTCAACATTAGGTGGTGTTGTTAAATTTGGAATAGTAGGTCTATTTTTAGGTCCTATAATAGCAGGTATATCAATAGCAGTATTGGAAATATATAGATTAAGGGTATCAGGAATTAATGATATAGAATCAAAAAAGCCTTTAGAGATAAGAAATACAGAAAATGAAATAGAAAAAATAAAAGAAGAAGAAATTGACTTTTCAATATTTGAAAAAATGAGAAAAGAAGACAGTATAAATGATGAAAATATAATAGAAGAGTTCGAAAAAGATATATCATTTACAGAAGACGTTGATAATTTAGAAATAGATTTAAATAAAAAGGAATAAGTTTTTAAAGGATTAAATAATTAGAGATTATTTATGTTTAAAAAAAATAAAAAAATTAGTATAGCTCTTATATTATCAATATTTGGATTAACTTTGTTATTCCAAATATTTTTATATATTTACATGTATAATAAAAACATTGAATATAAAAATCAATTAGAAGATAATTATTTAGAAATATATTATTTAAATGACTTTAAATTAAAAATAATATCAAATAATGAATTAAAAAAATTTTTATTAAATG
>JACCDS011942414.1_pt1 | contig 12417 bp, 20 predicted proteins | sample 7446441 | NCBI WGS metagenome assembly JACCDS01 (sample SAMN15323445, study PRJNA562643) | freshwater metagenome | isolation source: river surface water | place: USA:Blue River Watershed | collected 2017-08-17
AAAAGCCATCAGAAATGATGGCTTTTTTGTTTTGGAATCACAGTTAATTCTTATATCTTCGTTAGACATATCAACTTCCAACCGCAAGCTATTATGTATCGAGAAATTGAAATAGATAAAGAAAACCTAACCATCATGGGAGTCAAGTTTTCTAGTATAGAAGCATTGGAAATTACTGCAAATGCAATTGGCAGCAATATGTTTGAAGGTTTTGAACCTACCAAAGAGTTGGTACAACTCTATGTTGATTGGAAATTCGGTACTGTATCAGAATCAAGTTTCTTGAAAGCATTGTATGCAAATTCCAAATAATCAGTATCGATATGTTGACCCTATCAACCAATATGTACAGCAAAATGGGGTTTTACGCAATCTTGCCAATATTGAGGATGAAAAAGTCCTATTGGCCTATGAAAGTTTAAAGGTTGCGAAACGACTTGAAGAGTTATATTACAATCCAATAAAGATTAAGGATTCAAGCGCATTATTGGAAATCCACAAGCACCTCTTTCAGGATGTATATGAATGGGCAGGGAAAATTCGAACTGTGAATATTAGTAAAGATGGAAAGCCCTTTTTCGAAGGCGAACGATTCCAAACAGGATTTCAATATATTAATTCACTGATTGTTGAATACTCTAAAATATCCTCCAACAGAGATTCAGAAATTGCCGGAAAATTGGCTGAAATACTCGACAATATTAATTTCATGCATCCGTTCAGAGAAGGAAATGGAAGAACGCAACGAGAGTTTATAAGAACACTCGCCCTTCAAAAAGGCTTCAAACTAAATCTCAATCCTCCAAACAATAAAAGTATTTACAATCGTTACATGAACGGCACAATTCATAGTGATGTGAAATTGTTAAAAGAACTAATTCTCGAAGAATTAATAAAAATACAATTCTAATTAGTATCAATTTAATCTTGCTTGGCAACATCGGAAAATGGCAAAACTCACCATCAGAATGCGATAATCAACAAATAACTTTTCTAATCTCTAAAAATCAATCATCGGTTGCTGGTAGTATTTTTGGTCAATTAGGGGAGCAAGTAAAGCCATCAGAAATGACGGCTTTTTTTATGCCCGATTCTTGGGAACCCTTGATATCATTGAAGACTAGAGAAGCCAAAATACTCAATTGTGCGGTTCGATATACTCCCTTCTCAAAAACCAATAAATCTTTGAATATCGAACCAATAATTTCCTTCTTCCCTCTTACATCCACTTTTTTGTATAAATGAGTCACTGTTTTATACACTAATAAAGGGGATCCATTTATTGTGATTTGATATTTTTATGATTAGCTTCGTATACAATCAAGTTGTAGCCAATAGTAAATGGACACACTAACATTAGGATACGGAAATAGAAAAGGTGAAACTTTTAAGAACGGCTCGACAAAAGCTGACAGAAAATATATTGACTTTATTGTTTCAGGACAATCTCTTGGACAACTTTTTGGACTTCCAGACGTTGACTTAATTGGGACTTTCGGTTGGACAGAAAATAAGGAATACGAAAACAAACAAATAGACGAGTTTTTAGGACTAACAACACCTGAATTAGAAACTGGGCGGACTTGTTTTTATATTTGTCCTGAGTGTGGTGACATTGGTTGCGGTGCAATAACCGCAAAAATTGAAGTGGCTGAGAAAGAAGTAATTTGGAAAGACTTTGGTTATGAAAACAATTATTCTGAACCCCACTTGACTGACTATAAAGAAATCGCACCATTTTCGTTTGACAGAAAACAGTACTTTGAAATACTTGAAGGACTAAAAACATTGACGAAATAATGAGAACAACTGGCTATAACAGCACCTATACGCAAGCAGGGGTTTTATCTCCGTTTGACAGTTCAGTGCTCAGCATTACCATTGTTTCTGAAATGACCGCCCTTCGCAAATCTGCAAAACATTAGTTGCAATATTATGACGACACTTCGAAACATGTTAACAATAATAATTGTTGGGCTGGCTTTTCCTCTTTTCGGACAAGTGAACACTAAAGACACCGTTTTTATTCAAAAAGACAGTTTACTTGGGACTGCACAATCAATTTATTTTGACAATAACAAAAACAGCAAATTCTATGACAATATAAATAATTGGATTTTTCTTCAATTCGATAACGAGAGTTACAAATATTCAACTGACTATTTGAAAGAAAATAAACAGATACTAACTAAAAAAACACCTGTAATTCCTTTGACTAAATGGGTGACATTGAAGCAATACAATGGCAATTTTTACGCATATCATCCTTGTGATTTTTATACTCATTTCAAGGCTTCAATTAATGACACAACATATATAGACTGGACGGGTGAAGGACCAGTTGCTAATAAAATATTAGAACAAAAGAAAATAAATGACAATACCTATGAGTTTAAACTAACTGGTATTTATGACAAAGACCGAAAGCTTGTAATTCATATCATAGACAGAAATAAGGGCATTGCCATTTTTGAAGAAATAAACAATGGAGCAGACAAGAATTATTATTTAACAATATCGGCTGACAAAATAAAAAGTGTTCCATTAATAGTTAACAACTGTGAGACACAAAAACAACTCGAACTAAACTTTGAAGAACCAAACTATATAGAATTACTAAAAACGAAATGAAAGGAAAGGCTAAACATAACAGCACTTACCCAATAGGCGGGGTTTCGTGTTCTGCACAAAAATTATTCATCACTTGAACAATCAATTAGTTCAAAGTCGCATAAAACCTCAATTCATCCCAAAATTAGTTCGAGAATAGCCCAGCTCGGGGTGCAAGAAAAGCCATCAGAAATGATGGCTTTTTTGTTTATATTTGTATTAACTACATCATGCCCCATTCAAAAGTTTATAGCAAAAAAGACATTTTTGATTCCGTAGCGGAATCAAAGGATATCATTGCACAATATGGGGTAAAATCAATAGGTCTCTTCGGTTCCTTTGTAAAAGATTCAGTAAATGACAGCAGTGATGTAGATTTATTGGTAGATTTCATTCCAGAAAAAAAGTCATTCGACAATTTCATGGATTTAGCATTTTACCTAGAAGAGTTATTTGGACGAAAGGTAGAATTAGTTACTCCACAATCTCTCAGTAAACACATCGGTCCACATATATTGAAGGAGGTAGAAAATGTCTATCAATCCGGATATTGAGTTAATTAAACATATTCTTGAGGAAACCTCATTCATTTTAAATCATACGGCTGAATTAAGTCGTGAAGACTACTTGGCTGATGAAGTTCTCTGCAGAGCATCTATAAGAAGTCTTGAAATTATTGGTGAAGCAACTAAAAAACTAACAGACGAATTCAAAAACCATCACCCAAGCATTGAATGGAAAAAGATTGCTGGCACGAGGGACAAATTGATACATGATTATTATGGCATTGACTATGATATTGTTTGGGATATAATTAGCTCGAAAATTAAAGAACTAAATCAGTACCTCATTGACTTGAAATAACAGAATCCCAGTTAATCAAGAGCCTACTCCAATTTTCTTCCAATAATTTTACCCATAAAAACACCTAATAATCCGCCAAAATTACAAAACAAACGCAGTTTTGGCGAAATATAAAAGCAATTTTATCCTTAATCCGAACGAAATTTTACCAATTTAAATTGGGCTACATTTATACCAAAGCTACGTAAACCCTAAATCATCCCAAAATTAGTTCTTGAATAGCCCCGTTTGGGGAGCAAGAAAAGCCATCAGAAACGTAAGGCTTTTCTATTTTATATTTGTTCATATTTCACATATGGCATATTCTAAACATCTAGCAGACCGAATAAGAGCAAGGTTAAAGGGAATTCACTATTTTGAAAAGACAATGATGATTGGCCTTATTTTTATGGTGCTCGATGTTATGTGTTTTGGATTAGATTTTGATAAAAAAATGCAACGAAGACAGATTGATGGTGCGTGTTGGGAAACTAAATTACGGGAATTTGTTGCACCAAAATGGAAGCACAATAATGGACTTTACAGGACAAGTAATGTGAGGATTTTATTTATTAAGGCGTCTGGTTTTAATTTTGAAGAAAGGCTTGATTTTTGGTTTGAAAAAGGATTAGAATTCAACTTATTATTAACACAAACATAATACAAATACGATATGAAAAAAATGACCTGCAAACAGCTCGGCGGAGCTTGTGATGTTGAATTTTTAAGAGAGTCCTTTGATGAAATTGCAAACCAAAGTAAAAAACACGGAATGGAAATGTTCCAAAAAGGAGATACTGCGCATACTGATGCAATGAATAAAATGCAAAAGATGATGAAAGAGCCTTCTGACTTTGCTAAATAGTTTGAAAGCAAAAAGGATGAATTTAATAATCTAAACAATATTTAACCCTTCAATTTTCTTATTGTCACATACTCAATCATCGGATTATAGCTGCATCTTTCTTCAATAAGGGGAGCAAAAGTGCACAAGGTGACAAAAATGTGGCCTTGTTTGTTGTCTGTCAGCGAGTTTACTATGCTAAATCTTTATCGAATTAAGTCATAATTTTGACTTCAAATGACAGAACTAGAAAATTATATTCATACCTTCTTTGGTGTTAATCAAAATGATGTTTCTCAAATAGTTAAATTCTTTAAGCCCGTTCAATTAAAAAAGGGAGATTATTTTCTTAAAACTGGAATGAGCGCTAATAAACTGGCATTTGTTCAAAGTGGAATGCTTAGAGAATTTGTGGAAATCGAAGGAAAAGAAATAACTAAGTGGATAACTTCAAAAGGATATTTCGTTGTTGATTTAGGAAGTTTCGTATTTGGTCAGTCCGCACGTTGGAATATTCAAGCTTTGACAGATTGTGAACTTTATATTATTGATTTTATTGATTATCAAAATATTGGTCAATTTATTCCAAAGTGGTTGGAGTTAGAAAAGATGTTCATTACCAAATGCTTTTCAATTTTAGAAGACAGAGTTCTTCAGCAACTTTCATTGTCTGCTGAAGAGCGTTACAATCAATTTTTTGAATTCAATAAGGAATTATTTAATGTTGTTCCACTTCAATACTTGGCATCAATGCTCGGGATGGCTCCTGAAACATTAAGCAGACTTAGGAAAAAGAGTATGGCACCAACTTCTTGATATTTATCAAGTAGAAGCTAATATTCAAAGTATAAATTTGTCTATCAAATTATACTTATGAAAAACATACTTAAACTTGAATCGGCAGGATTGTTTATTTTTTTTACAAGCGCGTATTTTCTTTTTCACTCAGGTACTTGGGGATTATACATTGCATTATTTTTTGTTCCGGATGTGTCCTTTGGTTTGTTTCTTATTAACAAAAAATTAGGAGCAATTGCTTATAATATATTTCACCACCAAGGTATATTGGTGTTACTTTTTCTAATTGGATATTATGTAAAAGAGGAATCAATAATGAAAGTAGCCCTAATCTTTCTTGCTCATTCAACTTTTGATAGAGTGGCTGGTTATGGATTAAAGTACTTTGATAGTTTTGACCACACGCATTTGGGATGGATTGGAAAGAATAAACATTTGAATAAAGAACAAAATGATTAACCCTTCAATTTTCTTATTGTCACATACTCAATCATCGGATTATAGCTGCATCTTTTTTCAATAAGAGGAGCAAGAAAAGCCATCATTTCTGATGGCTTTTTTGATTATATTCGTGTCTCGTCATGAAATAAATCTTTCAAAAAAATGAAATTAACCACAATCAACTGGAGCCTTGTTACATGGAGTATTCTCAATGTAATCGTTTTACTGTTATTCATTTATATTATCTACCGACTATATAAATACTTGATTAAAAAATAGCAGAACCCAAGATTACTTCTCGGATGAAGTATTTTTTCGAGCATCAATTAGAAATCTTGAAATTATTTAGCTCTAAAATCAAAGAACTAAACCAGTATCTAATTGATTTGAAATGAGAGTACCCCCTAAAAACTAGAATTAACCTTTCGGTTAATTAAATATTCAACCATCGGTTGTAGGTTGTTATTTTGGGACGAATTCTACAAATCTCAATAAAGTATAAAGAATCATGCAAGACTTCATCGACCAAGCCGAAAAAAATGGCGTATTACTTATAGATAACGGCAAGTGTCAATTTTGTGGTGCAGACTATCAAAAAGGCATTTTTGAATGTATGGAGAATTATAATAAAGGACTTGAACATTTAGATTTTAACGATTCGAAAAATCACTTGTTTAGATTTTTAAGTGTTGATGCTCATGCCTTGCAACACTCAGAAATTCACGGTCGATGGAGCAATCATTTTCATTTGACAAGGTTGCACTTAATACTTGAAAAAAAACAAACATGGGATTACAACAAATCACATCTTCTCAGTGACCACTTAAATAGATATAAATCTAACAAACCAAATGAGTTTCTTATATCCCCAGAATCATTGAATAGAGGAAAAATTACTGCAAAAGATTTGACCAAGGTAATAACAGCAGAAGAATGTGCTAAACTTATTATAAAATGGGCAGATGAAGTATATCATTCATGGAATTCAAACCATGGAACTGTTTCTCAAATTGCAGAAGGTTTTTTAGATAACTATTACAATCAAACAACACTCAGACGAAAAATAAATAATGGCAAATAGCAAAACGTTTTACCTCTGATATTTCATAAGCGTTTGCAAATTTTTTATCACGGTTTTTCGTTTATGAATCAACCATGAACATCCCCAAAACGAACAAAATAATTAATTGGATGATTGCCCTTTCAATTATCGCAATTTTCACTCCATTTATTTTCATTGAAATGGGACCAAAGTGTATCGAACATTATGGGGAAAACGTGCCTAACATTTACATTTTAGGCGGCTATATTTTAGGGAAGGATACTTCTTGGTGGGGAATCAATTTCGCCTTTAAATTTCAACTTATCGCCATTCTTGTTTATATCGCACTAATCTATAATTTTAAACGACATCAAAAATTAATAACACTAATGATTAGCTTGTTACTTTTGATTTTATTTCCAATTTGGCTAGATATATATGTTGGTGGATTAAAAAACAATAGCGATTGCTCAGACCTAATCGTATATCCAATGCCTGGTTTATTTATTTGGGCATTGATTTTAGCACTCAATTCATCGACAATACTTTTACATTATAAAATTCAAAGAAAGCAACAGAAGAAAGCAAATGAAAATTAACCAATCCAATTGCTTAATTTTTCGATCTTTGTTCCTATGGATGCACACGAATCAACACTGATAGAAAATACCATAAATTTCGTCAAACAAACATTGAAAAATGCCGAAGGCGGACACGATTGGTGGCATATTCAACGGGTGCATCTAAATGCGAAGCGTATAGCTGCTAATGAAAACGTAGATCAACTAGTGGTAGAATTAGCAGCATTGCTACATGATATTTCCGATTCTAAATTCAACGGCGGAAACGAAACGCTAGGCGCTGAAATAGCTGCTGATTTTTTAAAAAAACAAGTCTTAACCGCAGAACGAATTGAGCATGTTGTTCAAATTATCAATCATATTTCTTTCAAAGGCGGAAAAGAACCACGCCAATTTTATAGTCTAGAATTGGGTGTCGTTCAAGATGCCGACCGTTTAGACGCTATTGGCGCTATCGGCATCGCGAGGTGTTTCAATTATGGCGGATTCAAAGGAAGTGAGATCTACAATCCGTCGATCTCTCCAAATCCAAACATGACTAAGGAAGAATATAAAAAAGGCGGTCCATCAATCAATCATTTCTATGAAAAACTACTATTGCTAAAAGATCTCATGAATACGCAAACAGGCAGGTCCATGGCAGAGCATCGACATGAATTCATGCAGCAGTTTTTGCAAGAGTTTTTTGACGAAGTGGAGTAATTTGTTATTTATCATATTTCGTTAACAATTATCTTCAAAACCCATATTTTCAACTGATGACCGACCTCAAGGAAATAAAAAACTTTGGCCCCTACATGGTAAAAATCATGAATTTGATTGGGATATATTCAAAAGAAGAACTGCTTGCAACGGATTACATCACCATCAAACATAAGCTACTCAAAGCAGGGGTAACCCCTCACTTAAATATCTTTTATTCCATCGAGATGGGTTTGCAAGGAAAATCGTGGCATGAAATCTCAACACATGATAAAATACAAATACAAAATATTTTAAACCAATTCAACTAACAATTTAATAGAGTATATTCGTTTCGTATATTATCATTACCATGACTAAAATTCAGCGAACATTGATTTTAACTCTATTAACGTTAAGTGGGCTTTATTTGATACAAAATGCATCTGAAAATAAAATTCCTTTAGATTCTTCCACCAAACATGATACATCTGGACCTAAAAACCCAGCTCTTAAAAAATGGGAAGCAACGCCAGCAGGAATTGAATTTAACAATTGGAAGGTTTCATCCGATGGCAAGAAAGTATATCTGAGCGAATCTAACATTAAATCGTCAATACAAGGATATACTAATATGAATGCCGTAATTACCTCACTCTCACTTCCTCAAGGTTCAAGATTGGGTTATGGAATGATGGTAAATATTCATGGTGACGACTTTATTTTATCGTTTGGACCAGAATTAAATAACGAATTCCATGATTTACGTAAACTTTCCGTTGGACAGAAGATTGTAATCAAAAGTCATCACGTGTCTCATGCCCCTAAATATTCATTTCCAATCATTGCTGGTGAATATATAGAATTCAATAGTAAAATTCTTTACAAACGCACAACTAATAAAAGTGGTTGTTAATGTAGAATAAACTTCGTATTCTGTAACATTTATCACCAACCACATCCTTTTTTTAGGGGAATTTTGCAATTATATTGGGTAGTTTAATCGCTGAACTTCCAATCCATCCCCCGAAAAAATGAACCAAACTATTAAAATTGGATTAAAGGAAAACTGGAAACAATTCACCATTTTGGTCATTGTAAATGCTTTCGTTGGGGGAATGATCGGAATGGAACGAACCATCTTCCCACAATTTGCAGAATCAGAATTTGGCATAACTTCCCATTCGGCGATACTCTCTTTCATAACAGCATTCGGCATTTCAAAAGCCATTGCCAATTATTTTACAGGTAAACTTGCTAACCAGCTGGGACGGAGAAATCTACTACTCATTGGTTGGTTATTGGCCATACCCATTCCATTGATTCTTATCTATGCATCAAGTTGGAATCAAGTAATTTTTGCCAATATTCTGTTAGGTCTAAGTCAAGGTCTAACCTGGAGCAGCACCGTAGTAATGAAGATTGATCTTGTGGGTGAAAAAAATCGTGGATTTGCCATGGGGCTCAATGAATTTGCCGGTTATTTCTCCGTAGGAATCGTGGCGTTTCTGACTGGCTATATTGCCAACACCTTCGGCATAACCCCCTACCCTTTTTATATTGGAATTGCTATTTCTTTACTTGGGCTAATCACCACATTGTTGTGGGTAAAAGATACTTCCGCTTTTGTTCACCAAGAAAATCTAACCGATAACACATCCCCACTCAAAAACGTTTTCTGGGATACCACTTTGCATAACAAAACCCTCAGTTCGGTTACGCAAGCAGGACTAATTAACAATTTGAACGATGGCATGATTTGGGGATTGTTGCCTATCGCGCTGATTTCCTTGAATTTCAACCATCAAAACATTGGTATTGTTACTGCAATTTACCCGGCAGTATGGGGAATCGGCCAACTATTTACAGGCAAAATGTCGGATCACTTTTCTAAAAAATCCATGTTATTTTGGGGGATGCTTTTGCAGGGGTTATCAATTTTAATTATTCCCTACAGCCACAGTTTTGCTGCGTTGGCGAGCATTTCAGCGATTTTGGGATTGGGGACAGCATTGGTCTATCCTACATTCTTATCAACCATTGCGCAAGCAACCAGCCCAAAACAGCGAGCTGAAAGCATTGGTACTTTCCGCTTATGGAGGGATTTAGGATATGCTTTTGGTGCCATTATCTCGGGAATTACAGCCGATATTTTCGGAATAGAATACGCCATTCTTTCAATTGGCGCACTCACGTTAATCTCAGCATTAATTATAAAATTCAGAATGCCAGAAGTTACTCCAATCTATAAACGAACTGCCTCTCACTTGCTATAAAAAACCTTCAAAAAGCAGAATCAAACCCGTTTGTTAGTTTGTATTCAAAAACTTAAATTTGTATGGTGAAAAATCTTGTTTTCTTAATTTTCTTTTGTTCTTTTTTTAATCTATACTCACAAGTTGGCGTTGGCACCAATACGCCCAAAGCAACTATTGAAATCACAGGTCAGCCCAGTGTTTCATCAACTGCAGATGGGGTTATAGCTCCAAGAATTACAAGGGCACAGCTAATTGCAAAAACCGCGTATTCCTCAGACCAAGTCGGAGCCATTGTATATGTTTCGGATTTATCGGGGACGGTAAATGCGTCCACAACCAATGTCACTCAAGTAGGTTACTATTTTTTCAATGGAACAAGCTGGAATTCGATGAATTCAGGACTCTCCAACTTCACCATTGGAGATATAAAAACAGGGATACAAACCACAGATCACAACGGTTGGATTAAATTAAATGGAAGAGCAAAAAGCACCCTAACCTCCACCCAACAATCCCAAGCTACGGCACTTGGAATTGGCACAAACATCCCTGATGCCACCAACTCTTTTTTAGTTCAAAACGGAGCTACTTTGGGAAGTATTTCAGGGAGTAATAGCAAAACTATTGCTCAAAATAATTTGCCCAATGTAACATTATACGGAAGAATCGGGGTCTCCGATGCCAGCGTCACTGTTGTATCTGGGGGAAATATTAAATCTATGAAAGAGGCCAACAACAACTGGACAGTTGATAATCCCGACCGCTACACAAACACCTCCAATATTATTGAAGTACAACTCAATGGCGGAGTAACACAACAATCATTAGATACAACACCTAAGAGTTTAAGCGTTAATACGTTTATTTTCTTAGGTAATTAAAAATCCATGATGAATTAGTTTTAGTTACAGCTGACTTCTTCAAAATTGAATACGCCATAATTTTTATTGGAGTATTAACAATTCTATCCGCACTGAATATCCAATTCAGAATGCCGGAACAAATGAAAAAGCTCTAAATCATTTGTTACCTTTGCACAATGATTCGCAGAGGTACTATAAATGACGTTGAATTACTTCATTCAATTGGAGTAAAAACCTTTGATGATACATTTGGCAATACCTGCACCAAGCAAGATATGCACTTTGTTCTCGATAAATTTTTCAACTACGAACAGTGCATTGCTGACCTATCTGATGTTGAAGATCATTTTTATTTTTATGAAGAAAACGGTGAATGTCAAGGATACATGCGAATCAATTCAAAACACGATTGTCCAATCCCTGAAATCTCCGAATTCAAGAGCCTTGAATTGGTTCGATTGTATGTCTTAAAAGATTTTCATGGAGCGGGAGTTGCTAACAAACTAATGGATTTTGCCGTTCAATTTGCAACTGAAAATGGATTTGAAAAACTATATTTATCAGTCTGGGAATACAATTTCCGTGCTAGAGGCTTTTATGAAAAACACGGTTTCATCAATTCAGGAATAGAAAACGACTTTCCTTTGGGATCCACCCCACAAACAGATTTGTGGTTTGTGAAGTCGTTAATTTAAATCACAGATTTTGAATTAAATCCAATTTATATAAAAACCCGATTCGCTACAATTTACTATCATAAATCAGAAAATAACTATTAATTACTTTAGTCTGATTCTTTCGATTGTTTACCGAAACGCGAAGGTCAAAATAATACTACAAATATAAATTAGTAAAAAAATCTGTTTATGAAATCAAAAGTTATAACAATTATTGGAATTTCTATTTTATTCACCTCATGTGCCATTGTTCATCCAGGTGAGACAGGTGTAAAAAGAAGCCTTGGAAAATTAAATGATAAAGCATACGAACCAGGAATCCAGTTTTATAACCCATTTTTTTCGACTATTTTAAAACTGCCCATAAGAACTGTCAATTTAGAGGTTAAACTCCCGTTGCCAAGTCGCGAGGGATTAACCATTCAATCAGAAATTTCGATTCTTTACCGAATTGAAAAAAACGCTGGTCCTGATGTCATTAAATATATTGGAATGGATTATGAGGATGTGGTAATTCTACCAGTTTTTAGATCCGCAGCGGCCGATGTTACTTCAAAATTTTACGCAAAAGACATGCACTCCGGTGAACGGGCGCGAATCGAAAGGAATATACGTGATACCATGATGGCTGTCTTGGGGGATAAAGGATTCATAGTGGAAAACGTATTGTTAAAATCTATTTCACTTCCTACAGGTTTATCAGCTGCTATTGAAGAAAAACTTCGTGCGGAACAAGAGGCGCAACGAATGGAATTCACTAAACAAAAAGAAAAATTGGA
>JACCDS010858033.1_pt1 | contig 12416 bp, 10 predicted proteins | sample 7446441 | NCBI WGS metagenome assembly JACCDS01 (sample SAMN15323445, study PRJNA562643) | freshwater metagenome | isolation source: river surface water | place: USA:Blue River Watershed | collected 2017-08-17
CCCGCCAGCATGGTGTGCACGAGCTTCTCGTGCCCCGGCACGTCGATGAAGCCCAGGCGCTCCGGCGCTGCCTGGCCTGCTGGCGCGCCACTGGCCGGCGGCACGTCGAGGTAGGCGTAGCCCAGCTCGATGCTGATGCCGCGCGCCTTTTCCTCGGGCAACCGGTCGGTGTCGATGCCCGTGAGCGCGCGCACGAGCGTGGTCTTGCCATGGTCGATATGCCCGGCGGTGCCGATGATCACGCCAGCGACTCCGTCAGGGCCGGCAACTGCGACGTCAGCTGCGCCGGGTCTTCCAGGCAGCGCAGGTCCAGCAACAGGCGGTCGTCGTTCAAACGGCCGATGACGGGGCGTGGCAGCGCGCGCAGCGCCGTGGCCAGCGCCTCCAGCGTGCGCCCACGGCCGTCCAGCGCCCGCAGCGCGAGGCCGGCCGAAGGCAGCCGCTCGACCGGCAACGAACCCGAGCCGATCTGGCTCTGCAGCGCCACTTGCTCGACGCTGAAACGTGGCTGGACGGCTGCGGCCACGACCGGCGCGAGCTGCGCAGCCAGCGCCTGGATCTGCGCCTGCGGCCGCGTGAGCAGGCGCAGCGTCGGCAGGTCCTGCACCAGCCGCTCGGGCCGCAGGTACAGGCGCAGCGTGGCCTCCAGCGCCGCGAACGGCAGTTTGGACAGGCGCAGCGCCCGCTTCATCGGGAACTTGCGGATGCGGCCCACGGCCGCCTTGCTGCCGACGATCAGGCCGGCCTGCGGGCCGCCCAGCAGCTTGTCGCCACTGAAGGTCACGACATCGCAACCCGCGGCCAGCATGGCCTGCGGCAACGGCTCGGCCGGCAAGCCCCATGTCGACAGGTCGACGAGCGCGCCGCTGCCCAGGTCGGTCATCAGCGGCACGCCGGCCGCGTGCGCGATGGGTGCGAGCGTCGCCTCGTCCACCGACGCCGTGAAGCCCTGCACCGCGTAGTTGCTGGTGTGGACCTTGACGATGAGCGCGGTGCGCGGCGAGATCGCGCCCGCGTAGTCGCGCGGATGCGTGCGGTTCGTCGTGCCCACTTCCACGAGCGTGGCCCCGGCCGCGCTCATCACGTCAGGCATGCGGAACGCCCCGCCGATCTCGACCAGCTCACCGCGCGAGACGATGGCCTCACGCCCACCGGCCAGCGCGGCGATGCCCAGCAGCACGGCGGCGGCGTTGTTGTTGACCACCGTGGCCGCCTCGGCGCCGGTCAGCTCGCACAGCAGGTCTTCGATGAGGTCATCACGGTCGCCGCGGCTGCCGCTGGCCAGGTCGTATTCGAGGTTGTTGGGCGAGCCCATCAACGCCAGCACCTGGTGCAGCGCGGCATCGGCCAGCAGCGCGCGGCCGAGGTTGGTGTGGATGACCGTGCCGGTCAGGTTGACGACCGAACGCATCGCCGGCTGCATGCGCGCCGCCACGCGGGCGGCCAGCGCCTGCGGCAGCAACGCCAGCTCGGCCAGCATCAGCTCGCCCGCGATGGCGCGGGCCCGAAGGCCGTCCAGCAACGCCCTCGCCTCGCGCGCGACGAGCGTGTGGCCGTGCTCGGCCACGACGCCCGCGCAGTCGCGCAGCAGCTTGTCCAGAGCGGGGAGGTCCTTGGGGCTGGCCTTGGAACCGTGAACCACGGATTCGTCGGGCGCGTTCATCAGTGTCCCCGTCCGGGTGGCGGGGCTTCGTCAGGCTCGCCGAACAGCAGCAGCAGGTTGAGGCCGTGGCGTTGCTGGCCTTCCTCGCTGACGAGAAGGTCGAGCGTCAGCGTCGCGAGGTCGTCGGCGACGGGCTCGATGCCGTTGTCGCGCGCCGGGTGCATGAGCTTCAGGTAATGGCCGCATTCGCTGCAGCACTCGGCCTGAATCGCCGGCTGGGTTTCCGCCGCGGCGGCATCGGCCGCCACGAGGTTTTGCAGCGAAATGCCCTTGGTGCTCTGGCAATGCGTGCACTTGATGCGCACGTAATGCCACTGCGTCGCGCACAGGCCGCAGGCCAGGTAGCGCGCGCCGTCACTGCCCAGCCGCTCGACCGACGCGACCGGGCGCGAGCCGCAGCAAGGGCAGACGGTGGGTTCGTCGACACGACCGAACGGCGCCACAGGGCCGCCCACATGTGCCGCCGACGTCTGCTGCGCCAGGCGCACCCAGTGCAGTTGCAAGCCGGCAGCGATCAGCGGCGCGGCAGCCATGTCCAGCCCCAGCATGATGCCGGCCAGCAGCCGGCCGGCTTGCGTCTCGAGGTACTCTTCACTCGCGGCGGCAAGCTGCAGGGCGGCGACACGGGCAGGCCCTTCGGCCAGATGCTTGGCCAGGTCTTGCAGCAGCGCACGCAGCGATTCACGCCAGACTGCGGCACGCGGCCAGATCTCGGCCGGCAGCAGCGGCAGGCCGGCACGGGCCGCCGCCTCCACCTCCTCGGCAGAAGGCAGCGGCACCGTGACGGCGGCGGTGAGCGCGCGGTGCTGCGCATCGGCCAGCTCGGCCGCGAACAGCAGGAAGTCGCGCATCGCATGGCCGGTGGCCAGCTGGCGCAACCGCACCGCCCGCGCGGCGAAGACGCCAGGCTCGGGCAGGTGCAGGAAGGTCAGCTGCTCGCCGGCACGGACGGCGATTTCTTCAGGGCTGAGGACCTTCTGGGAGCTCGTCGAAGTCACTGCTTGCCTGTCATCTCACGGTGCCACAGGGGGTGATTCTGGCGCGCCCAGCCCTCGGTCACGGTACCGCGCGTCATTGCGCGGATGGTGCCCTTGACCCAGATCGCGGCGTACACGTGCACGATCACCGAGATCACCAGCACGGTCGCCGAGAACGCGTGCAGCAGCACGGCGATGCGGCGCAGCAGGATGGGGAAGGCGTTGGCGAACCACGGCTGCCAGAACATGAACCCCGTCAACACCAGCACGGCCAGGCTGGTGGCCATGACCCAGAACACCTGCTTCTGCCCGCCGTTGTAGCGGCCGGCCGGCGGCATGCCGCTCTTGTCGCCGCGCAGCATCTGGGCGCTGTGCTTGAGCCATTCCCGGTCGGCCGCCGTGATCACGTTGTGGCGCCACAGGCGCATGAACATGACGAGGAAGCACAGCGCCATCAGCAGGCCCATGAAGGGATGCAGGATGCGCGCCCAGGTGCCGCCGCCAACGAAGGCCGACAGGAAGAACAGGCTGGGGTGGAAGAAGGCCAGGCCCGAAAGGGCCGCGCCGATGAAGAAAAGCACGATCAACCAGTGGTTGGTGCGCTCGCTCGCGCTGTAGCGCGGCAGGTAGCGGATACCCATGATGCGTCCTCCTCAGACCTTCTCGGCGGGTTCGCTGTCGGGCGTCTCGTCCTTGGACTCGATGGGGCCGACACGGGTGTAATGGAAGAAGCCGGCAACGGCCGCACCGATCATGGCGGCAACCGCCAGCGGCTTGGCCACGCCCTTCCACAGCGACACCAGCGGGCTGATCTTAGGATCAGCCGGCAGGCCGTGGTAGAGCTCCGGCTTGTCGGCATGCTGCAGCACGTAGACGACGTGGGTGCCGCCGACGCCCGGCGGGTCGTAGACCCCGGCGTTGGCATAGCCGCGCTCCTGCAGGTCGGTCACGCGTTCGGCGCCGAAGTCCAGCATGTCCTCCTTGGTGCCGAAGCGGATCGCGCCGGTGGGGCAGGCCTTGGCGCAGGCCGGCTCCAGGCCCACGCCGACGCGGTCGGAACACAGGCTGCACTTGTAGGCCTTGCTGTCCACCTTGGAGATGCGCGGCACATCGAACGGGCAGCCCGTCACGCAGTTGCCGCAACCCACGCAGTGCTCGGAGATGAAGTCGACGATGCCGTTCGCGTATTTCACGATGGCACCCGGCGCCGGGCAGCTCTTGAGGCAGCCCGGGTCGTCGCAGTGCATACAGCCGTCCTTGCGGATCAGCCACTCGAGCTTGTCCTTTTCGACCTCGACCTCCGAGTAGCGCATGACCGTCCAGCTCTGGGCGGAGAGGTCGCGCGGGTTGTCGTAGGTGCCGTGGTTCTCGCCCACCTCGTCACGCAGGTCGTTCCACTGCATGCAGGCGACCTGGCAGGCCTTGCAGCCGATGCAGGACGACACGTCGATGAGCTTGGCGACCTCGATGGTCTTGCGGGCCTGGGTGCTGGGCGTCGTGGTGGCCGAGCGCTTGGCGATGTCCAGGGATTGAAGTGATGACATGCCGGACTCCTCAGGCCTTTTCGAGGTTGACGGTGAAGCTCTTGAACTCGGGCGTCTGCGTGTTGGCATCGCCCACGAAGGGGGTCAGCGTGTTCACGAGATACCCGGGCTTGGCAACCCCGACGAAGCCCCAGTGGTTGGGCAGACCGACCGTGTGCACGCGCTTGCCGTCCACGTCCAGCGATGCGATGCGCTTGGAGACCACCGCGACCGCCTTGATGAAGCCGCGGTTGCTGCTCACCTTGACCCAGTCGCCATTGGCGACGCCCTTCTCCTTGGCCAGCTCCTCGCCGATTTCGACAAACTGCTGCGGCTGCACGACAGCCGACGTGCGCACGTTCTTGGTCCAGTAGTGGAAGTGCTCCGTCAGGCGGTAGCTCGTGGCCACGTACGGGAAGTCCTTGGGCGTGCCGAAGGCCTCCATGTCGCCCTTGAACACGCGCGCGGCCGGATTGCTCTTGGCCTTGGCGTTGTTCGGGTGCATGGGGTTGGCCGCCAGCGGCGTCTCGAACGGCTCGTAGTGCTCGGGCAGCGGGCCTTCGGCCATGCCGGTGGGCGCGAACAGACGCGCCACGCCTTCGGCGGTCATGATGAACGGCCGCACGGCGTCCGCATCCGTCGGGTTGGCGTCCGGGCGGATGTCGGGCACGTCGGAGCCTGCCCACTTCTCGCCTGTCCAGCCCACCAGGCGCCGCTTGGCATTCCAGGGCTTGCCGTTGGTGTCGCAGGACGCCGCGTTGTAGAGCACGCGGCGGTTGGCCGGCCAGGCCCAGGCCCAGTTCAGCGTCTGACCGATGCCGTAGGGGTCAGCGTTGTCGCGACGGGCCATCTGGTTGCCGGCCTGCGTCCAGGCGCCGGCGTAGATCCAGCAGCCGGACGACGTCGAGCCGTCATCCCGCAGCAAGCCGAAGCCGGCAAGCTGCTCGCCCGCCTTGGCCAGCACCTTGGTCGGGTCCTTGGGGTCCACCAGGTCGGCGAGCGCCTTGCCGTTGTACTCCTTGGCGAGTTCCTCGGCCGACGGGTTGGTCGGCTGCAGATACGGCCAGCTGAGGTTCAGGATGGGGTCGGGGAAAGCTCCGCCGTCCTTGGCGTAGGCGGCCTTCAGGCGCGTGAACAGGTGGGCGATGATTTCCGGGTCGCCCTTGGCTTCACCGGGAGGCTCGGCGCCCTTCCAGTGCCACTGCAGCCAGCGGCCGGAGTTGGTGAGCGAGCCCTCCTCCTCGGCGAAGCAGGTGCTCGGGAAGCGGAAGACCGTCGTCTGGATCTCCTCGCTCTTCACGTCGTTGTGCTCACCGTAGTTCTTCCAGAACTCGGCGGTCTCCGTGTTGAGCGGGTCGATGATGACGAGGTACTTCAGCTTGGACAGGCCGGCGACGATCTTCTTCTTGTTCGGGAACGAACCCACCGGGTTGAAGCCCTGGCAGATGTAGCCATTGAGCTTGCCCTGGTTCATCAGCTCGAAGGCCTGCAGCACGTCATAAGCCTTGTCCCACTTCGGCAGGTAGTGGTAGGCCCATTCGTTGTCGGCCGTGGCAGCCTTGCCCCACCACGCCTTCTGCTGGCTGACGAAGAACTTCGAATAGTTCTGCCAGAAGCTCATCTGGCCCGGACGCAGCGGCTTGATCGCGCGCGGCTTGTAGTAGGTCGCCAGGTCCTGCTCCGTTTCACGCGGCAGGCTCATGTAGCCGGTCAGCGAGGTGGAGAGCAGGCCCAGGTCGGTCAGCCCCTGGATGTTGGAGTGGCCGCGCAAGGCGTTCATGCCACCGCCGGGCAGGCCGATGTTGCCCAGCAGCAGCTGCATGATGGCGCCGGTGCGGATCATCTGCGAGCCCTGGCTGTGCTGCGTCCAGCCCAGGGCGTACATGATGGTCATGACCTTGTTGGGCTTGGCGGTCTCCGCGATCATCTCGCACACCTTCAGGAACTTGTCCGTGGGTGTGCCGGTGATCTTGCTGACCTGCTCGGGCGTGTAGCGCGAGAAGTGCGCCTTCATCACGTTGAGCACGCAGCGCGGGTGCTGCAGGGTCGGGTCGACCTTCGCGAAGCCCTTCTCGTCGAGCTCGTAGCCCCAGCTCTTGGGGTCGTAGCGACGCTTGGCTTCGTCGTAGCCGCTGAACAGCCCATCCTCGAACTTGTAGTCCTCGCCAACGATGAAGCTGGCGTTGGTGTAGGCCTTGACGTACTCGTGCTGGATCTTGTCGTTGGACAGCAGGTAGTTGATGACGCCGCCCAGGAAGGCGATGTCAGACCCCGCGCGGATCGGCGCGTAGTAGTCGCTCATCGCGGCCGAGCGCGTGAAACGCGGATCGACGACGACCAGCTTGGCCTTGTTGTGGTGCTTGGCTTCGATGACCCACTTGAACCCGCAGGGGTGGGCCTCGGCGGCATTGCCGCCCATGATCAGCACGAGATCGGCGTTCTTGATGTCCACCCAATGGTTGGTCATCGCACCGCGCCCAAACGTCGGGGCCAGACTGGCCACCGTCGGGGCGTGTCAAACGCGCGCCTGGTTGTCGAAGACGAGCATCCCCAACGAGCGCATCGCCTTGTGGGTGATGTAGCCCGCCTCGTTGGACGATGCGCTCGCGCAGAGCATGCCGGTGCTCAGCCAGCGGTTGACGGTCTTGCCGTCGGCCGTGGTGGCCTGGAAGTTGGCGTCACGGTCGGCCTTCATCAGCTTGACGAGGCGATCCATGGCGTCGTCCCAGCTGACGCGCTTCCATTCCGTGCTGCCCGGCTCGCGGATCTCGGGGAACTTCAGCCGATTGGGGCTGTGGACGAAGTCCAGCAGGCCGGCCCCCTTCGGGCACAGCGTGCCGCGGTTGACGGGGTGGTCCGGGTCACCTTCGATGTGGATGATCGACGAGGTGACGTTCTTGGCCTTGTCGCCAAGGCTGTACATGATGATGCCGCAACCGACCGAGCAGTACGGGCAGGTGTTGCGGGTTTCTGTGGCCCGGGAGAGCTTGAAGTTACGAGCCTCGGCGAGAGCCGCCGTCGGCGAAAAACCCAGTGCGACAAGGCTGGACGCCGCCAGCCCCGCACCGCTCACCCGGAAGAATTGCCTCCGGTTCATGTCCATTTTGGAGTCTCCTGCGGACGTCGTTGTCCGCTCGTTGAGCATCGGAAAACGAGCCGTCACGCGGCATCCACTACGTGATTGCGTCATAAACGCAATCCCTTGTCCATCGACGGCTCCCCAGGGCAAGCATTGCACTGGGACATTCCCTCGCTGTCAGTATTTTGTCAGGTTGCCTTGGAGATGGAAATACTTGGGAACTTGGACGAATAGTCCTTGCCCTGCGCTGAGATCTTCGCAGCCACCTTGCGGGCCAGCGCCTTGTAGAGCGCCGCCACCTCGCTGGCCGGATCGGCCGCGACCGTGGGTGTGCCGGCGTCGGCCTGCGCGCGGATGCTCATCGCGAGTGGCAGCGAGGCCAGCAGCTCCGTGCCGTAGTCCGCCGCCATCTTCTGGCCGCCTTCAGCGCCGAAGATGTGCTCGGCATGGCCGCAGTTGGAGCAGACGTGGACGGCCATGTTCTCGACGATGCCGAGGATGGGAACGCCCACCTTCTCGAACATCTTCAGCCCTTTCTTCGCGTCGATGAGGGCGATGTCCTGCGGCGTGGTCACGATGACCGCGCCCGTCACCGGCACACGCTGCGACAGCGTCAGCTGGATGTCGCCGGTGCCCGGCGGCATGTCAACGATCAGATAGTCCAGCTCCTGCCAGCGCGTCTGGCGCAGCAGCTGCTCGAGCGCCTGCGTGGCCATCGGGCCGCGCCAGATCATGGCCTGGTCGTCGTCGACGAGGAAGCCGATGGAGTTGACCTGCAGCCCATGAGCGATGTGCGGCTCCATGGTCTGGCCGTCCAGCGTCTCGGGGCGGCCGCTGGTACCCAGCATGGTCGGCTGGCTGGGGCCGTAGATGTCGGCGTCCAGCATGCCGACCTTGGCGCCCTCGGCCGCCAGCGCCAGCGCCAGGTTGGCGGCCGTCGTGCTCTTGCCGACGCCGCCCTTGCCCGACGCGACGGCGATGATGTTCTTCACGCCCGGCAGCAACTGCACGCCGCGTTGCACCGCGTGGGCGACCACCTTGGTGGCGATGCTCACGCTGACGTTGCCCACGCCAGGCAGGCTGCGGGCGGCGGCGATGACGGCCGCGCGCAGCGCCGCATGCAGGCTGGCGGCGGGGTAGCCGAGCTCGATTTCCACCGTCACGTCGCTGCCGGCGACCTGCACCGCGCGGATCGCCCGCGACTCGCCCAGCGTGCGCCCGCTGCCGGGGTCGGTCACGGCTTGCAGCAAGGGTTGAAGCGTGGCTTCAGAAATGGCGGTCATGGCAGGTAGCGGTTCACAGAAATTGCAGGCAGTCAGTCTAGCTGGGGCCGCCGGAACACGCCTGTTTCGGGGTTTGTGCGTAGAGTGCCGGGGTGCTGCCTGATGCCGGAGACTCTGCATGCAACGCCCTGCCCTGCTGCTTGCCGCCCTGCTGCTTGGCACCTCTGCGCTGGCCGACACCGGCCACGGCAAACTGCTGCTGACCGGCGGCGTGTCGAGCATCGACGGCGCGGCGGGCGGCGGCTTGAGCCCCTGGGCCCTGACGGGCAGCTACGCCACCACTGGCGAGATCGGCGCCACCGCCTTCGCAACGCGCGTGGTCACACGCGATTACGGCTTGTCGGTATTCGGGGCGGCCTTGTCCATCAACGACCGCGTGGAGCTCAGCCTGGCCCGGCAGGACCTGGACACGCGCGACAACCTGGCGCCGCTCGGCCTTGCGGGCCTGCACCTGCGGCAGGACATTCTCGGCATCAAGCTCCGCCTCGCCGGCGACGCCGTGCTGGACACGGACACGGCGTCGCCGCAGGTCGCCGTCGGGCTGGAGCACAAGCAGGCTCATGCCGGAGCGCTGGGCCCCACGCTGTTCGGCCCGCTCGGCGCCCATGAACGGGGAACGGATGCCTACGTCAGCGCCACCAAGCTCTTCCTGGCCACAGGCGTGCTCGCCAACCTGACGCTGCGCGCGACACGCGCCAACCAGAACGGCCTGCTGGGCTTCGGCGGTGCGCAAGCATCGAGCCTGCGGCTGCGGCCGGAGATCTCCCTCGCCCGGCTGCTGGCCAAGGGGCTGGCGATCGGGGCCGAGTACCGCGCCAAGCCGGACAACCTGAACGCGTCTGCCCTGGGCCAGGGTGCGCTGGCGGAGGACGCCTGGAAGGACGTGTTCGTCGCCTGGGCGCCCAGCAAGCGCTGCTCACTCACCGCCGCCTGGGTCGACCTCGGCCGCATTGCGCCCGCCGTACAACCACGGCGTCAGCAGGGCGCCTACCTGTCGGTGCAATGGTCACCCTGACGGATCCGTCTGTTGAGCGGATCCCACAGGCACTGTAAAGAAGTCTTTCGTTAACCCCCCAGCCACAGCCTTCAGAAGGGTGCCGGGCAAACTGCCCGCCATGCAAACTCATCGCCTCCGCCACACGACCGCCGCCGCCCTGATCGCCTGCGGCAGCTGCACTGCCGCGCTCGCGCAGACCAGCCCGACACCGCCGGACGCCGCAGCCTCTGCCGCCACGCGAAGCGCCCGCCCCGAGCCGCAGCCGGCCGAGGCCAAGAACCAGCAGCTGCAGCGCGTCGAGATCAACGGCACCGCCAGCGACGACGCCATCCGCCGCGCGTCCACCGCCAGCAAGATCGTCATCACGCGCGAGGAGATCGAGAGGTTCGGCGACTCCACCGTCGGAGAAGTGCTGAAGCGGCTGCCTGGCGTGACCACCGGTGGCCGCCCAGGCCGCGGCGGCGACGTGCGCATGCGTGGCATGGGGGCCGGCTTCACACAGATCCTCGTCGACGGCGAACGCATGCCGCCGGGCTTCTCGCTGGACCAGCTGCCGCCCGAACAGGTCGAGCGCATCGAGGTGCTGCGCGCGCCGACAGCCGAATACGGCACACGCGCCATCGCCGGCACCATCAACGTGGTGCTGCGCGAACCGATGAAGAAGAAGCTCAACGAGTTCCGCGCCGGCGTGGGCATCGAGCGCGGCGAACTCGCCCCCAACATCAGCTGGAGCCGCAACGACAGCTTCGGCGCCGGCCACACCTACAACATCGGCGTGAACGCGATGCGCGGCAAACGCGTGGACGACGTCTACACCGACCTCGTCCGCCAGGACCGAGCGACGGGCAGCGAGTCACTGCAAACCACGCGCGGACAGAGCGAGGGCACCCGCGAGAACCTGAACCTGAACGGCCGCGTGCAGTTCAAGCTAGGCGGGCAGGACACCCTGTCCATCCAGCCTTTCATCGTCGTCAACAAGTCGGACGGCTACTCCGACATTTCGCGCACCGTCACGCCGACGCCGACCGACGACGACGGCTACTACGACCGCGTACAGACCGCGAGCGACAGCCGTTTCACGATGGCGCGGCTGAATGCCCAGTGGCTGATGCGCCTGGATAGCGACACCCGCGTGGACCTGCGCGGCGGCGTGGGCGGCGCCAGCGGCAACAGCCACAGCGTGCGCCGCGAGAACCACCCCAACCTCCCTGCCACCGACCGCGAGGTGGTGCAAGACGACACCACCGACAGCCGTGACCGCAGCTGGAACTTCACGGGCAAGTATTCGCGCAGCCTGGAGAGCGACAACAACCTGGTGTTCGGCTTCGAAGGCGAAGGCAACACCCGGCGCTCGCACCGGGTGACCTTGATCGACAACACGCCGCAGGAGGGCCTGGGCGATTTCGGCGACGACATGGACGCCTCCACCACGCGCTTCGCAGCCTACGCGCAGGACGAGTGGACCGTCGGCAAGCAGTGGGACTTCTACGCCGGCCTGCGCTGGGAGGGCATCAAGACCGAGAGCAGCGCGGCGAACTACGCGGTGAACAACACGTCCAGCGTGTTCACGCCGCTGGCCCACGCTCGCTACAAGCTGGACCCGGCCGGCAAGCAGGCCATCCGCATGAGCCTGACGCGCAGCTACCGCAGCCCGCAGCTGCAGGATCTCGTCGCGCGGCCCAGCATCAACACCGACGAGCACCACGACATCACGACGCCGGACCGCGCCGGCAACCCGAACCTCAAGCCTGAGCTGGCCACCGGCGTCGAGATCGGCTTCGAGGACTACCTCTCCAAGGGCGGCATGCTGGGTGTCAACTTCTTCGCGCGCAGCATCAGCAACGTGATGCGCAACGTGACGGAGCTCGAAACCGTGTCGTGGAGCGCGACACCGCGCTGGGTCTCGCGGCCGCGCAACCTTGGCAAGGCCAGCACGATGGGCCTGGAGCTGGAAGCCAAGTTCCGCCTGGATGAGTATTTCGACGGTGCATTGCCCGTCAACGTGCGCAGCAACCTGAGCATCTTCACGTCCAAGGTGAACGACCTGCCGGGGCCCAACAACCGGATCGAAAGCCAGCCCAAGGCGACGGCCAACCTGGGCTTCGACTACCGGCTGCGTTCCGTGCCCGTGTCGGTGGGCGCCTCGGTGAACTGGACGCCCTCGTCGACCATCCAGCAGAGCCCGCAGACGGCGGTGACCGCCGACCGCAAGGTGGTGGCCGACGCGTTCGCGACATGGAACCTGTCCCTCGAGCAGTCGCTGCGCCTGTCCGCCAGCAACCTGGCGCCGCTCGACTACTACACGGGCAGCGTCAGCACGACCGACACGCTGATCGCCACGAGCCGCAGCGGCGGGCCGAGCTATACGCAGTGGCAGTTGCGGTGGGAAATGAAGATCTGAGGCAGAGGGCTCGCCGCTTCACATGACACGGGGCTGCGGCCTCGTTTTTTTTGGTTACTTTGCCGAGCGTGCGCATGCCCGGTGCATTGCCGGGAGTCCCGCCCGGCGGCGGGGTGACTTTCTTCTGCGGCGCCAGAAGAAAGTCACCAAAGAAGAGGCGCTCAATGCAATCCGCACTCGAGTGCGATGACGCGCTCGCGATGCTCGAGCCGGAGCACACCGCGACGCGAACCGCTGCGCTCTCGCCCACCACTTGTCCAAACCACCAAGGCTCGGACCAGCACCCCGCTTAACGCGCGGCTGCACGCCGACGCTTGGCATTAGCAATACAGAACAGCCGCGCCGCCGGCGGCGCTGCATTGGGCTGTTTTGGTGAGCACGGCGTACAGCCGCGCGTCGGACGGGCAGATGGGACGTTGAGGCGCACTCGTCACAAGTCAGACGCGAGAGCGCAGCGGGTCGCTTCTGGGCGCCATCCAGCAGGCTGTTTTCG
>JACCDS011105595.1_pt1 | contig 12415 bp, 9 predicted proteins | sample 7446441 | NCBI WGS metagenome assembly JACCDS01 (sample SAMN15323445, study PRJNA562643) | freshwater metagenome | isolation source: river surface water | place: USA:Blue River Watershed | collected 2017-08-17
TCGATAAAACGACGTGCCTGCTCAGGGCGCAAAATTCCAGAAGCCGCTGAACCACTAGGGTTAACAGCGTTTGCTCCGCTTGTAGATCCAAGAGTTGCTGTTGGAATGTTTCCAAGTGTATTTGCACCTGGATCTGTTACTCCACCAATTCCACCTGATGCGAAAGCACCTTGGCCCTGGTATAAACCTGGTGCTGTTCCACCTAGTTCTCCAGACTCGCCTGGCTGGTTTTTGATTATTTCTTCTGACATATTGTCACCTCCTAGTGATTTGTTCATTTGAATAGATCGGCTGTTTTGAGGAAACTACCGCCCCATAGGGATTTTTCAACCATTTCAGGCTGAGACTGAAAGATATCGCCGATATCTCCAGACTTTCGGAATGCGGTGTCTGCTTCCACAGCGTCTACTCGTTTTCCAAATTCATTAAACTCGCTTGATACTGCTGCAATATCTTTTGCAACTGCTGCAAACGAATCCTTTACTGTGTCAACATCTACCTTTGAAGACTTAAGAAGTTCTACTTCTGCTTGCAAAGATTTTACTGTTGATAATAGATCGCTAAAGGCTGATGTTAGATTATTCTTGATTTCTGCAATTGCTTCTACAACTACATCATCTGACTTAGATACATCTGCGTCTGTGTCTGCTACTTCTGCAACTGGTTCAGCAACTGGTGCTTCTTCAGTCTCTGCTGCTGGCGCTTCATCTGACTTAACAACATCTGCTGTTTCTGTCTCTTCTGCCTTTGCAACTTCTTCTGTAACTTCTTCAACCACGGCATCTGCCTCTGGAGCGACCACAACATCTTCAACTACATCTGTCTTTTCAACTTGTGTTTTTGATTTTGCCATATGTTGTACCTCCTTGTTAATCTTAGAAGTATTAATGCCTTTAGCACTATCAACTAAGAATTTTATCATTGTTGTTTTTTCGTCATCCGTTTTTTCAACGAACCCTATATTTTCCATCTGCTCTCCAGTAACTGGGCTAAGTTCTGACTCGTTCTCAGATGATATAACAATTCCATTTTCTTTATCATAAAAAACATTTTCTAGCACTGTTGCGTCTGCCTTGATAACATCTACGCCATCAACCTTTTCAACCGAAACAATATTTGCAAACTGATTTGCTGGGGAATCTACAAGACTCAACTCAACTAAATCATAATCTTTAATAATTCTAATTTGTGAGTCTGACTTCTCATCATAACCATCATCCCACTTATTCATTCGTCCACCAATAGAAAAACCAGTTAAAGTTCCATCGAGAACTTTCTCCCAAGTATCTTGTGCACCCTTTGAAACATATGCAGAAACGAATACGCCCTTATAGAACTTCTTTGTCTCTGGATCGAAATACTTATCTTCTTTAAAGTTAACCATCTTGCCTACTGCTAGTGGCTGATGCATTTCTCTAATGTTTCCCCGAAACTTTGCGAAAGCATTCATAGATGCCTCAGATGTAACAATGTCCATTTGCTTGTCAAGGTTATCTAGTGATGCAAAACCTGAAACGATACGGCGCTCTTTGTCTACCTTATTAAAAGGCATAGAAAGACGAAGATTTTCCCCATCTGAATTCCAATGGGCCTTAGATATATTGCTCACCATTATATTATATACCACCTTTTTTGATATCTTAAATATTGAGATTTTCAAACCTTATGGTCACTATCTGGCACCCCAGGAAGGTTTCATTGCTTTTAAAAATGAGGATAGCAGTTCTTTTTTCATCCCAAATACCTGCTTTCCTGCCTTATAATAGTAACTATCTTTTTTAGCCAGATGAACAAAGAGAAGCAGGACATAGTCTTTTTCGCTATCGGATGGGAAGTCTGGCCTTGAATGAAAGTCGTCTTCTCCTTTAATAAAAAACACAGAATTTGGGATATTTGAGAAACTTTGACCCTCAATAATTAGTGGCCAATCGACTGTGGAATCTATCACAATGTCCATCACCCATTCTCCAGTTACTACGTCTTTATGGTTTCTTAATTCTGGAACATTATTACCCTTAATCTGATATCTAACTATCTGGCTATAGATTATTTCTAAAGAGTCGTCCCCAGTTTCTTTTCTTGCTGTATTTAACAAAATGTGTTTTAGATCGTCTGGCAAAAAAACTATTTTATAGTATCTTCTAAACTCTTCACCATACTCTATTTTGCTTTCATCTTTAGTTTCTTCAGAAACAAAACATTTTAGTTCTTCAAACGTCTCATAATTAAAAAAATTAGTCTTGCATATTGATTTCATTATTGTGCAGAGCGTCCTTCACCCTTTGGGTTGCGGCCTGCCAAAGTTGAAGAACTATCAGAATTATTGTTTGTTCTTTCTGCATCTCTAGACCTTGTTGTTCTTGCTTCTGCCGATGCTGCTGGGCTTAGATCTAGGACCTCATCTCCACCATCTCTTTGTGGCATATCTAAAACAACTCTTGCCTCGTTAGGTGTCATAATCTGATTCTTAACATATCTTTCAAGAATTTGAGACTGAGCAATTTCATCTGTCAATGTCAACTCATTAAATACAAATTCAATAATATCTGTCTTTTCACGAATGATCTTATTGATCATCTTTTCTAACTGTCTCTGTGCTGGTCTTGCAACCTGTTCCTTAAAGGTGCGATCCTGTGCAAGTGCTGCTGCAATAGATCCAGAATCGCCACCCCCAAGTTTAGATAGTGGCACTTGATGTGCTACAAGGATATCATCACGGTTTTGCTTACGATACTCTTTAAATGAGCCGTCCTGTATACCGTCTTCGATAGGCTCCATCTTAAATTCAACCTTGTTGTTTTCGCTATCACCTGGAAGTGGAATATATAGCGTTCTGTGCGATTGCCCCCTGAGACTTGTCTGCAAGAATCTAAACATCTTGTCTTCTGCATCTCCAGAAAGTTTCGCACCCTTCAGCGTTACAACATAACGTGGTACTGCCTTGTTTGCAAAATAATCAATATTGTATTGTGAGGCTAATGAGTCTCCATGTAGTGAGTTGATAGCCGACATGATGTCTGGCACTCCGTAGAATGTATTAAGAGGTGAGTACTGTTTGAAGTGAATGATCTCGTTTGGTCTAGCATCTGTTGTTAATGGATTTTGGTTTTTTGCTCCAAAGTTACGGAAGTAGACAATCTTGTTTCCAATAATCTGAACATATCCATCTTTAATTCTTCGTACTCGCATTGTTGTTGCTGGTATATGTCCAACGTATCCAATTTCTCCACGAGTTGTTCTTCCAATTTCTAAGTAACCATTTCCTGTTGATTGCAAATCTGTGTAAACTTTTTCCATTGTTGCTGTGAAAGAATCATCGTCATTAAGAGACTCTAGCCAGTCACGCATTTCAATCTTTGCTCGTTCAATTCTCTTTCGTGCCTTCTGTGTTGCACTGTTATCTTCTGAGGCCTCAAGTCTCATCATTGTTCTTGGAGAAACCTTAAACTCATAACCAAGTCCAACGATGTTTTCTACCTTAGCATCAATGGCTGCATGGTTTGCAAATGAAGTGTCGTAGTAGTTTGCTAATTCGTAAAGATTCCACGGGGGAGTAATAACATCAAACATTCCATAGCCGTTTACATATACTAGCCCTGGGTTTATTTCTTTTGATTGTGCTCCATCAATACCGCTTTTTCCAGCAAGCGCTGCCGTTGTATATTGTGTTGTTGGCTCAACCATTTTGGTTGACATTCTACTTGTTCGTCTTTTAAAGTTTGAGTCTAAGCCATCTAAAGTTTTTAATGTTTCCCAACTACCTTTAAATGGGTCTGAATTTGCGAATAGGTCATCTTTCTTTTGTGCATCATCAATTCTTGCACTGATTTCATACTCGTTATCTTGCATGACTAGTCCTCATCTCCATACTTGGCAATTGTATCCTTTGCTGCCTGAACAGCGCCAAGGTCATTTAGTGAAGGAATTAGTCCAGCCTTTAGGCGATCAACTTGCTCTGAATATTCTTCCTCTGTTACTCTTGTTAGTCCTGGAACAAATACGCATGTACCGTCTCCTGGATCTCCGTAATACATGGCAGTCTTTTTTAGTTCTGCAATTCTAGAAATATCGTTTTTGTCTGATGGGATATTGAGCACTGAGCCATTGCCATCTGTAAACCACTTGCCATTTGCCTTCTTGTATACATAAAGGCCCCAGTCATAGTTCTTTTCAATGACTTGTCGTCTAACATTCTTTACAATTGGTTGACCAGTTTTTGGGTCTATTAACGAATCCATATCCATAAGTATACCATATCATACTGGATCTTGTACGAACTGGTTCCAATTTACATCCGTAAAGAGTGTATATGCGTACTCTCCAAAACGAACTGGTCTATCGTCATCAACAATTATCTTATTTGTTCCCGTATAACTCTTGTAAACATCTGAAGGATTGACTCCATAATAACTTGTTTCTGATAAAACAAGCACCTTATTCCAGTTAAACGATCCACTATCCCAAAATTCCCAATCAAGTCCATATGCTCCAAGAACCTTGACTCTAAACCATGGTCTTTCTGCTATGTTCTGTACCTCTTGCAGATTGGTAGATTGGTAGTAAGATATGCTGTTGAATAGAAGTGGGCCAGTGAGTCTTACTGCCCCCTCAAAAAATGAAAAGTTTAGACTGCTTGAAAAGTTAATTCCAAGGAATCCCCACTCTTGCAGAGTTATTACGGGCTCCTTTACAACCTTGCCATTCCAATAAAATCCAATACCATTCTGAACAAGACCAGTTTTTGCATCGATTGCATAAATCTTTGCTCTTCTTCCAGACGGATCACACGCAACCATATAAAATTTTATGTATGAATCTTTACTTTGTACTTCAAATATTTGTGTTGGGGCATATGGGAAATAGTCTCCATCAAACCTAACAGCCATCTGCATAGCAATAACTTTAAAGCCCTCAGCCCTGCTTTCATTTACAGGAATAACAAGACCCCTATTTACAAGTGGATCATATTTTCCTTTTAACTGAATACCGCTTGTTTTGGTTAAATATAGATATGGAGATGATCCAGTATAAATTGCAAAAGGGTTGTTCTTTTTAAAGTTGTAGTAAATCCCAGTCTTTGTGTATGGATAAATTGATGTTCCAAATCTTGTTCCAATAGGGCTTGCATCAGATTCGTTAAGTGCTTGTGAGGCATAAGAAAGTTTTTTAATTGAAACATTGCTAGTTGATGAATCTTTGACATTTATTTCTATATGTGTAACAATTGATAAGTCATTAAAGTCAACACCGCTTGGTGGATAAATTATCATATTGTCAACAACCTCATACTTTGTTGTCATCCAGTCTGACCCAGGAATCAAGACTCCATTTCTTGCTGGTCTTTCTGTTTTTGTAAAATAAAAATATGTTTGATTTGCTCCCAGTTCGGTATATTGAAAAGTAACATATGTCTTTACAATTGCGCCATCTGTATCATATCGATAATCTTTTGCAACTCTATTTTTTAAATCCTCGTAGTCATTGTACCCAGTGAATAAGTAGTTATCTAGTGACTCATAAGTTCTTTGAACTGGAACTCCATACTCATTTGATAAGTCTGCATATGTCCAACCTGGAGCATCTGTTTCTATTGCTATAGTCTTTGATGGTATTGGATAGTCAATGTTGAACTGAATAAAATCAAGATCAAAATATTGATCTCCTCTTCTATCAAGAACAGACTCTGCAAAATATGTTAGTGGCAGTTGATCTTCCCAATATGCGCTTGCTGAGATTGTAAGTTTGTAAGTATCAAATACTGTATCTGGCAAAAGCGTATAACTTGCTACATGATCTAAAAGAGAATCTTCATCAAGGACGACAACTCCTCCACCAGATATTGCCCCGTTTACGGTGTAAGTTCCGATAGGGTTTTGTATAGATGTGGTATCCAAGCCTCCATCTATATTAATTAGTTGGTTATTTTGATAAACTGCAAATAGGTCTTCATTCCAAATTGGAACACCTATCTCATTAAATAGAGATCTAATCTTTTGGAAATTATACTGTGTGCACAAGCCGATATTGTATATTCTTCCAGTAAATGTTGACGTACCGCTTTTATCTCCGCCAATGTACATTCTTAGGTCTGAAAGTGAGCCGAAGAAGTTTGATGCTGGATTTCCAAATCTTGCTACAAATGCTGGGATATTCAAGCCTATGTCTACTACTTCTCCTGGCTCAGCCAGTAGCGGAGAATAAAGAGTTTCTGACACACCATTGTAATTAATTACATAGGATATTTGATTATTTAAAAGTTGTATTAAGAAATAACTTCCTGTATTTTCTTTTTCAATTCTGACTAATGTTTGAGCAGATGTAGATGTTTGTGGCAACTTAAAGCATCCGTAAAATGCTGATATTGGAGAACTCATGAAGTCAAAGTTTTTAAAGAACATATATCCAGAAACCGAGTTCCATGATGCGTTTGGTCTAAAAGAAAAGAAGTCTCGTGTATCTGTTGACTGAACTGCTTTGCAATCTGAGAACAAATCTTTTTCTGTTTTTGATGACAATATTATTTCTGGAAGAGGGTGAGACAAAACAGAAAGTGATCTGTTTGTTAAAGAAACATTATCGCTAAATCCTTGCTTCCAGGAACCAATTTTTGGATAAGAATAGTTTGATGTGTAGTCTGCAAATGAGTAGTCAATAAATACTGATGTTCCGCTATAAGATGTATTGATGTTTTCTGGTATATCTACACCTTGACCAAATACAAACCTTCTTTTTGCAACTGCTGTTGCTACAACATAGGGATAAATTCCAATACAGTCTATCTCTATTGGATATATGTCTTCATATGCATAGAAGCCTATCCAGTCTTGATCTTTTCCGTTATCATCTAGCATTGAAGGCAAAGAGAGAGACTCTGTTAGATAGTTTAAAGAAATAACTTCTTGACCATTTATAACAAGAGATGCGGTATCTTTTCCAACACGCATGTGAACTAGCATTGGCCTTGTCCATTCACCAACGTAGTACGCACTATATTCGTTTCCTATTTTTAATCCTATAGATGGACCGTCTACATAGATTCCATCATCTGATGCGATTGGGCCAATAATTCTTTTTCTATCGTTGCTGTAAGAGTTTATTCTAAGCCAAGTCTCTAAAGTATACTGTCTAAATTTTCCAGACTCATTTAAAATTCCAACTCCAGGAACTATAAGAGATGGACTATCCCCATTTGGATACATTGTTGTAAGACCAGAGGTTCCATAGACAATTGGAATACCTGAATTTTTGGCCTTAAGCATATTGTCAGAAACTAAATAGTATGCATCTAATTCTTGCAAACCATAGCACTTTGACACTACCCCCTTTTGTGGTGCAAGAGATATGCTAGATGGAATATCTGTTGGTATCACGCCAAGAGATGTAGATGCAAACTCTTCTGACCACTGACCAAGGCTTATTCCGTTTACCAAAAATACATCTTCTGTTTCTGATCCACCAATAAAGTTAATTTTAAAGACTAGCCTAAAATTAGTGTCGTCTGGTGGGGTATCAAATGTCTCAGAAATAAAAACCCAGTTGCTATTTATAATTGTGTCATAATTTTTTAAGTGAGTTATGTCTTGTCCACTTGTAGTGTCTGTATATTGGTAGCCAATCTCAAACCCAGCAATGTATGCGCTTTCTGAATAGAAATACACTGCAACAGAAAACGTTCTTAGATAATCATTAAGATCTCTTAGATTCATTATGTCATTGCTTATTGCAGTTATTGATGCTAACTCATTATCTGTTGGTGTTGCAGTTATCCTACCAACATAACTATTAATGAATGGCTCATCAACTGACTCAGTGTAGTTTTCATATGTACCGCCAACTATCGTCCAGTTGGAAAGATTTCTGTGTGACTCAGAAATCAAAGATACGTAGTCTGCTTTATCATCTAAAGCCCATAAACCAGTCGGATGCTCAGCAAAGACTTTTTCGGCATATAGGTTAGATGGATTAGACATTATAGGTCTATTTTACCACAGAAGCCTACTTGTTTATTTTAATTTCACAGTAGTCTGTTGTACAGTATGACTCACCCTGAGCCTCAAGATTATCTACGCCATCGTAGATTGCCCCAAAGTCGATATGCTTCAATTTGCCAATATATGACTCATATTGCTCTTCAGTAATCTGAGTGTATGGCTGCTGTGGATAAACAGTATTCCCCATTGGTAGGAATGAGACTGCTTTTAGTTGTCCCTCGTACATATGCAGTGCTGGAACAACATGCTTTGACTCTGTTTCCTTGTCAAATGAAAGTGTTACAGAAACACCATTGTCAGACCAGTACTTCTGAGCAGTTGCTGCAAGTGCAATCTTCTCAAACAAAGTGACATCCTTTTCAGATCTTGGGTGACCTGATTTAATTGGGAAGTATACAACTGATGTGTTTGCAGATACTACGTCGTCTTCGATTGTGTACCCTGCTGCTTTGAACAAGTGCATCATTGGATCTGTATTTCCAAATCGAACTGCACGAAGGAAGAAGTTTCCTCCAGGTCCCCAGTGAACTCCAGGAGTTGCACCAGAAAGAATTGAAACTGATCCTGATGGCTTAACTGTTGTTACACGAATTGATTCACGAACACATAGCCATTCTGAATACTGGTGATCATAGTGACGAATCTTATTATAGCCCTCATCCATCCATTCACGAACAACTGGCAAACCCTTCTGGTCTGCAAATGATGCAATACCAGTAAGTGATGTACCAATACGACGATTGCGCTGCATGATACCGTTTGTTTGTGGCCAATGTGTCGGAACAAGGGTTACAGTCTTTCCATAAAGGTATGCAAACTTCAGGGTACGCAGGAAGTCCTCCTTAGATTCATGACGATTTAAGTGCACTTCTACAAGTGTACATAGTTCGTATGATTCCAATGGCTGCTCCGCACATGGGTTGAATCCCATCACACGATAATCTTTCCCGTCTGGCGCATCCTTTAGTCGTCCATAATTACGAGCAACGTCAAGCCAGATAAAACCTGGTTCTCCGTTTTCTGTAATTAAATCTACATAATCTTCGTACTTTGTTCCTACTTCTGCTGAAATAGAATTATTAGACATCCAAGCCCAGCCTGGATTTTCTGGATCAAATGAGTTACGTTCTGGGAACATCTCTGAGTTCTTTAGATTCATAAATGTTTCATCACCTGCATTACCCAAAGCAAGAGTTGCTGATCGTCTTACGTTACCTGATACCACGCAGGTACCAATAAGGTTTACAAGGTCTACGATAGCACGAGAGTCTAGTGTTTCTCCGCCTCTGGAGCCGATTACACGATCTATCTGGTTGTGCAACTTGATAAGAGGTGCAGGTCCTGATGCAATGCCTCCAAACCCCTTGATAGGGGCTCCAAGAGGTCTAATCAAATCGTAGTTAAACTTCTGAATACTTTGGTTTGGTCTTAGGTATGAGTTAATGAGAAGTCGTACTGACTCTACCCATCCTTCACGAGTGTCTGGAATTTCGAACACCTGTTCTGGTTCTGTTGGAGTATAGATTGAGAAATTCTTATCCTGCCCTACTGTGTCAAACCCCACACCAATGCCAAGCATTAATGCATCCATCACCCAAGCAAATAGTGCTCCTGGATCATTCTTATCAAGGTCCTTCGTTGAAACCATTGCACAGTTTTGAAGTGCTGCTGAGTTCTTCTTCTCCATGGTCATAGGAGTTCCGAATGCCCACATACCACGACCTGGTGGTGTCCACTTTAATTCAAACATTCTTTGAAAGGCTTCTTGTGCAGATTTCTGTGCTTTGTAGTCATTCCAAGGAAGACGGTTTTCTTTGGCATGATTCTTTTGAACTGAATACATACCCTCGATTACACGCCGACAAACCTCATGCCATCTTTCCTTAGTCCCATCTTCCTTCATGCGAGAGTATGTACGAATAAAAGTAATTTCTCCAAGTGAATTTTCTGCTGCATCCTTAAACCCAAATGGGCTTTCCTGGTTCTTGTACTTTTCTACAAAGTCCTCTGGAAGTCTAAAACTAAAAAAATCTGACATGTGTATCGTCCTTTCAAAAACGGAATAGTGTTAAGTATAGCAGAGTTTTTAAAAAAGTAAAACTCTACCTAAATGTATTGTTGAGAGTTTTACTTAAAGGTTTTCTTTTGCCAAAACTTTAGTCTGTAGCCATTTTGAAAAGTAGATCTAACTTTCATTGCTTGCTCTTCCGTCAAGGCTATGTCAAAGTCTTTATCTACTTCCATTTGCCAATCTTCTCTTTTAAAAGGAATCACCTGAGACATTGCAGTTCCCTGCTTAATTATTCCTTTAAAATTCTTTTTTACTAAAAAAGAAAGATGCCCATCTGTAAAGTAAGTGTCGGTATCAACGATTGCATCGATTGCCTTAAGGGGAGTCAATTCTTGATGGATAGGGCTTGTAAATAGTGTGCTGTATCCATCTTGTGTTTTTACCATCCATGTTGGATGAATTCTTAATATTTTATCGCAATAGATGTCCCTATCAATAGGCAGATGGGAAACTTGTTCAATCCCGTGCTCGCTTATTAATGCAGCCCTATATTTATTTAAATGCCCAGGAAGTTGAAGATTAAACTTTCCATCAGTTGTGTCTAAGTGAATGTCTACTGGAACCTTTAGTATATATCCAGCAGACATGGCATCAAAAAATGCTTGACACTTCTTTACAGTAAGTTTCATTTGGCCTCTGTCTGGGGTTTGATCATTTCCAGCAACTGCAGGCTGATCTTTATACCAAGATGGAACGTTCTTTGTTGCTGGCTCTGGCAAGGGAACAACCTCTGCTAACTGCTTATACATCTGCAAAAATTTAATGGTATTCATGGCTCTTCTTTCTTTTGTTTATAATTATATCACATCAAACATGTTCCCATTTACCAGGCTCATGCATATCAAGCATTAGGCTTGGAGCAATATAGAAATACAGAACATCTTGTTCATTTTCTACAACTGTTGAATTTTTTACTCCTCCAGACATAATCAAAATACTATTAACGTAAGGATGGATTACTACATCTTGATTATCTAAGTGCACAGTCTCAATAATTTTACTGTTTTTATTTAAATAAACTTTTCCATAAAAGGATAAAGATTTTTTTGATCCTGAAGTGAATATAACGTTATTGTGCTTTGTAAAAATTCTTTCTGTGCTAAAATATATTTTATAGTTTTGTCTTTTTTTATGTATTTTATTTTCCTCACACATAAAGTCTAATAAAGTTTTTATTGATTCAATTTCTGAATCGTTTATTTCAGCAAAAAAATAATCAATCATTCTATAACTCTTTTTCCAAAAAATATGTAAGGGTGTGCTGGCTGATCAAAAAATTGCTCTCTTAGATCTATTGCCTGTTCTGCTGAAGTATTTGCAACATTGTCAGTTTTAAACGCAGAAGAATACAGCCTGTTTCCAATTTCATTTCCATATTCATGAATAAGATTTTTATTAAACAAGTACCTAAAACCTTTTTCTCCATATATTAACGATTCTTTGCCAATGTTCTTTTTTCTAAGTATTGGGGATACTGAAAATCTGTCTGAAAATATATTTCCTAGCCCATCATCACCTTTCCAAGCCCCATATACATCTGGATAGTCATTAAGTATGTGGTCTCCAACACAAATTGTTCCACTAGGATACTTATTATTAAAGTATACGCACATTATTCCATTCAGTTTTGGATGATTTTTAAAAAAAACATAGTACATCCAGGAACCTTTAAGTTCGTCTGGATATACTAGTTCTTTAAAATTTGAAGTGTTTAAAACTTCAATCATTTACATTACTCGCTTATTTGATAGCCGTCATAGACCAAGTAGTGGTCTGTGAAGAACATGTCATAAGGCTCGCAGTTGATAGAAACAACTTCATGCTCTGTAGGAGACATAACTAAATCAGTTATGTCTGTCCAAGTATTTGAGTCAGCAGACCATAACTGATCTGTAATCAAAAGGTCTTCAGACTTAATCATTTTTGCAACACCGTCTCTTTTTGCAAGCATCCAGTGGGATCCTGAGTATAACTCATTTCCAACCATAACTGCAACAGTTGCAGTAGATGTTCCTATTTGCATGATTGTTGTTTCCTTATCAGCAACAACATTAACGTTTTCTGGAATACCTGTCCAGGCTTGCATTTCAGCATTACTAAAGTTTGCACCTAGTCCAGGGATTTCTGTAGAAACAAGAACATCTCCTACCTTAAGATCCTTTGCTAAAACATACCCATTTGTAGTTAAGATCAAAGTCTCTACACCGACTGATTTAGCAGCAGTAAATGCAGTAAATGCTCCAAAAGCACCGAAAGCACCAAAGGCTGCAAAAGCACCGAAGGCACCGAAGGCACCGAAGGCACCGAAGGCACCGAAGGCACCGAAGGCACCGAAGGCACCGAAGGCACCGAA
>JACCDS012159206.1_pt1 | contig 12413 bp, 14 predicted proteins | sample 7446441 | NCBI WGS metagenome assembly JACCDS01 (sample SAMN15323445, study PRJNA562643) | freshwater metagenome | isolation source: river surface water | place: USA:Blue River Watershed | collected 2017-08-17
CGGAACAATTCAGTCAGCTGTGGCAGGTTGTTAAACTCACTGGTCAGCGTGTATTTGGCAAAATCCGCCGGCACGCCGGGTGAATTTGGCACGCCCAGGGTTAAAGCGCCGGAGCCGGCTTTGACCAGCAAAGAATCGGCATGACCATGATAACAGCCTTCAAATTTGACGATGGTATTGCGGCCGGTATAACCGCGGGCCAGCCGGATGGCACTCATCGTCGCTTCTGTGCCAGAACTGACCATCCGCACCATCTCCATCGATGGCACCAGTTTGCAGACGAGCTCTGCCATGTCAATTTCGGCTGGGCAAGGCGCGCCAAAACTCAGACCTTTTTCTGCCGCGCTGATCACAGCGCTGCGGATAGCCGGATGATTGTGACCGAGCAGCATCGGCCCCCAGGAACCGACGTAGTCGATGTACTGTTTGCCATCAACATCAAAAATATAAGCGCCGTCGGCACGGTCGATAAACACCGGTGTGCCGCCGACATGTTTAAAGGCCCGCACTGGAGAATTGACGCCACCCGGAATGGTTTGCTGTGCGCGTTCAAACAGTTGTGCTGATAAAGTCATCTGTAATTCCAACTCTGTTATTTATGTTTGGCGCTGTACCAAGGCACTTCGCATTCGTATTTGCTGATCAGATCTTCAACGCCGAGCGTCAGCGCAAACAAGGCCATCCGCACCAGCACCCCATTGTCGGCCTGACGGAAAATCGCCAGATTGGGGTTCAGATTTAAGTCATTGTCGAGCTCATTGGCCTCAAGGCGTGAGTCACGCGGCAGCGGGTGCATGATGACCGTATTCGATTTACAGTGCTTGGTGTAGATTTCCTGGTTCAGGCGGAATTTGCCGCGGTATTTGTTGGCTTCTTCCTGTGACGGGAAGCGTTCTTCCTGAATACGGGTCTGATACACAATGTCCGCATCGATATTGCCGGCAAGCTGGTCGGTAATACGGACCTGATGGCCGGCATTCTCAATGGCTGAAACAATTTCATCCGGCATCGCCAGCTCATTGGGGGCGATTAGCGTGAAACGGATGTTTTTATACAGGCACAGTAACTTCGACAGCGAGTGCACGGTCCGGCCAAATTTCAAATCGCCAATCATCGCGATATGCATGCCTTCGACGGTTTGTTGTGATGCAGCCAGTTCCCGTTCTATCGTGAACAGGTCGAGCAGGGCCTGGGTCGGGTGTTCGTTAGCGCCATCGCCGCCATTCAGGACAGGTACCCGGCTGCCTTCGGCAAATTCAGCTACTGAGCCGGCTTGCGGATGACGCATGGCGATGACGTCGCTGTAAGAGCTGATCATCCGTGCGGTGTCGTACAAAGATTCGCCTTTAGAAAGCGCCGACGACTGGATGCCTGTGGTCTCGCGGACTTCGCCACCCAACAGGTTGAAAGCACAGCCAAAACTGACGCGGGTACGGGTGCTGGGCTCAAAAAACAGGTTGCCCAGAATGGCGCCATCCAGCACTTTGGTGCGTTTTTGCCGTAAAGCGTAGGGCTCCATCGAACGGGCTATCTTAAAGACGTGCGAAATGCTGTCGCGATCAAATTGCCTGACCGACAGAATATGTTGACCTTTGAAGTTCATGAGCGGGCCTATAACTGGGAGTGACAGACAGCGGCCGGTGCTTGTGAAAACCGGTCCGCAAACTGCACGACATTATAATCAAAGAAGGCGGTCAAACCCAGTATTAAAACGGTTTAGCGACCGCCAGCAGAATGATGGCAAACAGCAGGATCACCGGCGTTTCATTAAAGAAGCGGTAAAAACGTGGGCTGCGCCGATTGCGGTTGTGCTTAAAATCAGCCAGTAACTTAAAGCAGTAGCCGTGGTAAATGTACAACAACAGCACCAGCGTCAGTTTGGCGTGCAGCCAGTGACTGGCCGCGAACCAGGCGGCTCCGTAAAGATGGATCAGCCAGCCGCCGAACAGCGCCGTCAGCACTGCAAAAGGAGTGACAAAATACAATAGCCGCCGTTCCATCACTTTAAACTGCGCGTCCACTTCCGCCGATGTGTTGCCCGCGTGATAGACAAACAGCCGCGGCAGATAAAAAATCCCGGCAAACCAGGCCACCATAAAGGCGATATGCAGGGCTTTGATGATTAACAGCCAGGACATCTGTACTCCTTACAAAGAATCAATATCAGCAGCTATAACAGATTATTCTGTCGCATCAGCAGGGCACGGACTTGTTCCCAACTGATTAAACCCAAAGGTTGGTCTGGCTGTTGATCGTCATACACCAACACCGCGCCTTCACGCTGGTCACCAATCTCGGCAAACACTTCGGCCATGGTGGCCTGATGGCTGACGGCGCCAACCGGTAAAAACCGCAAAGCGCTGTCGCCGGTCATCGACATGCCAACGTCATAAGTGGCCAGCTCGAAGTGCTGATCAACTGCATAAAGACGTCGCACCAGCACCAATTGCTGAGGCTCAGCCCGGTCCAGCGCCTGAATCACCTCTGCATCCGTGGGATTGTCCAACTGAATATAATCGTGCCTGAGTAACGCCAGCACGCCGACTTTTTGCAGCACATCATCTGCCGGGGCCAGCTTGTACGGCAGCTGCATAAAATCAAGTTGCTGCAGAAAAATCGATTTGGTGTTAAAAAACTGCACTGCGGTGACATAAGACGCCGTGATCACCAGCATGGAAGGGACAATCAGTTCCGGGTTGGCTGCAAGCTCCATCACCGCCACCAGCGCGGCTAATGGCGCATGCAAAGTAGCCGCCATCATGCCGGCCATCCCCAGTAAGGCATAAGTGCCGGCAACACTGTGATCGCCCATAAACAACGAGGGTACAAAAGCCAACAGAGTTCCCATGACTATACCAATGCCAAACACCGGACCGACAATGCCGCCGGGCACGCCGAGGCCAAGTGCGATGACTGTCAGCAGGATTTTTCCGACAAAAATAGCGAACAACAGCACTAAATCATCAGGGGCTGCGACGGCATAATGAATGGCGCCGGTTTCGGCGCCAAGCGCTTGCGGCACCAGATAGCCGATTGCAGCGGTCAGACAAGCGGCCAGTAACAGGCGAAATGCCAGGTGCCAGCGCTGGAATGTCTGCATCGTCAGCATCAGGCTCTGATTAAAAAAGGTCGCCACGACGCCCATCGCGACACCCGCCAGCAGTAAATAAGGCAAATGCCAGTTACTCAAGGTCAGCATGGTCAGCGTGTGCAGGTCGTTGCCGGTACCAAAAACGCTTTGAGTCACCAAAGCCCCCACAGTCGATGCGAGCATAATGGGCACAAACACATGAATTCGATATTCCCGCAGCACGACTTCCATGACAAATATCACGGCCGCCAGCGGTGTATTAAATGATGCCGAGATGGCGGCTGCGATGCCGCAGCCAGCCAGGATCCGAATGCTGTTGTAGGGCAGGCGCAAATATTTTCCAAACATACTGGCACCGAAGGCGCCTAAGTGGACAGAAGGCCCTTCACGGCCAACAGAAAAACCTGCACTTAATGCAGCGATCCCGCCGAAGAACTGATGCAGAGTGTTTTTCCACGGCATCAGGCCATATTTCAGTTTAATGCGGTGGATCACAAAGGGGATGCCAAGTCGGTAGTGCTTCAGGCCGATCAGTAAGCCTAATACGGTGATGACGGCAGCGGCGATGAAAGGCAGCATCGCCCGTGGTTGGGCGGCCAGATTGGTAAAATCGTCGCTGTGGGTCAGATAAAAACTTTGGATGCCGGCAATGGCCAGCCGGAATAACACGATGAGGAGCGCCGCAACCAGCCCGCCCACAGCCCCAAGCAGACAAAGCTGCAGGGAGGTGACGGGCAATGCCAGCCGGCGACGCAATGGTGGCAGCCACTGTTGCCAGCGATTCATGTTAAAGTACCCGGACAAAAACTTTGTTTTGCAAGATAACACTTTGAGTCTGCTGATGAAACTGAGAATAGAAAATCTGCGTATCTGGCTCGTCACCCATTGGAAGTTGGCAGCGGCACTGTTGATTGTTGTCACTGTCAGTTTTCTGGCCGGCAACTGGCAGTTACTGGGAGCGTTGCAGCAGCAAACTACCACGCTGGAACTGCAACAGCAGCAGATCCAACAGCTTGAACGCGTTCGCAGTGAAAGCCAGCGCAGCCGGGATTTCGTGGCAACGGAGCTTGCCGTTGAAAAAAACACCAACCAGTTGCTACAGCAGGATGTGAAGGCATTGCAGCAGCAAGTGTTTGAATTAAAAAAGGAACTTGCGGTATATCAGAAAATTGTGGCACCAGGCCCTGAGAGTGGCACTTTGGTGATTGACAGTTTCCGGCTTTCGTCTGGCAGTGAAGCCGGGCGTTTTCAATTTAGTCTGCTGTTGATCGAGCAAAACAAACAAAAAAAGAAAACATCAGCACAGCTCGAAATCAAGCTGAAAGGTAAAAGAAAAAAACGCTCTGCTGAGGTGGATTTGTTGAAGCTGGCCGGTTTTTCACCGAAGGCCAAACGTTTGCAAATTCAGAATTTCCGTAGTGTTGATGGTGAGTTTGTGTTACCGGCAGGTTTTACCGCGGAAACTCTGGAGATCCGGCTGAGCAGTCAGTCGGGCCAGGGCGGTGCCGCAGTGACACTGAAACGGGAAATGCCGTGGGACGGTCAGGGTGAAATACTTGATTAAAACGCTCAGGTATTAGATAATTCGCCACCAAATTTCTGTCCGGTCCGGAGATATGATGTCAGACATACAGATGCCCATTCAGTTTACCGATGCCGCAGCTAACAAAGTGCTGGCCCTTGTCACCGACGAAGAGAATCCAGCTTTGAAATTGCGGGTTTACGTCACTGGTGGCGGTTGTTCGGGGTTCCAGTACGGCTTTACCTTCGATGAAAAGGTCAATGACGGCGATCTGACCATTGAAAAAAATGGGGTCACTATGGTCGTTGATCCGATGAGTCTGCAGTATCTGGTTGGCGGTGTTGTGGATTATACCGAAGGCCTGCAAGGTAGCCGTTTTACCGTGCAAAACCCGAATGCTACGACGACTTGTGGTTGCGGTTCGAGCTTTTCTGTCTGATCCGGCGACCAGCCAGTCCGTACTGGCTGGTCTGTCCTGCCTGTTTTTCTCGCTGTTTTTTTCGTCTAATGTTACATTAGTCCGTCTTTTGCAATAAAATGTCGATCATTTCATAACATAAATGTTACGAATATCGGTACGCTTTTGGTTTTTTTCCAAAAAATGTTCTGTTTTGTCCGAAGACGAAATATCTATCGAATTGATTTCTATTAGGTATTTATAGAATGCTTGTTGTGCGTGTCAGTTAAAGACAAATTTTAACTGGTGTAACTATACGCTTATCGCATCCTATGGTTTAATGAACTGATTTTTATTGCTTATTGGGACACCAATAAGGTTTGGATTTTTATTTGGCAGGAAGTGTTTTACATAAAAAAAGCGTTCAACGCTGGGAGACAATTTGGTTATGAAAGGTACTAAAAGCGTCATTTCTGACGAAAATAAAAGGCTGTGTTTATGGCTGAAGCGGCAACGCCAGGAAAAAGGCCATACCATGCGCAGTTTGTCCGAAGTATTGGGCACACCGCATTCTTTTATTGGGAAAGTTGAAAATCAGGAACGTCGTTTAGATGTCGTGGAATTTGTCCGGTACTGCCAGGCATTGGAAGTGGACCCAGCGGAAGGATTAAAACAAGTGACCCAGGCCTGATTGGTGTCGCTTGTCCGGAAAAAGCCGCATGATGCGGCTTTTTCTTTGTCTGCGAAATGAATATTTCAAAGCGGTTGGCCACGTTTGTTGAGCAGATATCTGATGTACCACAACAGCCCTAATGCAGGCAGCACCATCAGCGACGTCAACAAAAAGAACAGGGCCCAGTTGCCACCAAGCCAATCCACCATACTGCCGCCAAACGAGGCCATCGAGGTACGGCCGAAGTTACCGACAGATGCGAGCAGCGCATACTGACTGGCCGAGAATGCGACTCCGGTGAAGGCTGACAGAAAAGACACAAAGGCGACGATTGAGAAGGCCGTGGTGAAGTTGTCGATGATGATGGTCCAGAACAACAAACTTTCATCGGGTCCGGCTGCAGCGAGCCAGGCAAACATCAGGTTGCTGCCAGCCATCGCGAGACCACCAACCACCAATCCCTTGAAGACGCCATAGTGGGTATTAAGCAGGCTGCCAAGCAAAGTGAAGAAAATGGTTGCGCCCCAGCCAATCAGTTTGGAGTACTCGGCGATTTGTTCATTACTAAAACCAACTTCGCGATAAAACTGAATTGACATCCTGCCAAGAAAGGATTCGCCGAGTTTAAAGGTCAGGATGAACACCAGCAAACACAAAGAGAGTCTGATCCCATTGCGGCGCACAAAATCAGCAAAGGGCTCAATGACAGTGATTTGGAGCCACAACAAGGCCGGATGGCTCTGCAACGACTGATAACGCTCTGCCGCTTTTTGCTGCAGCAAATCACGATTGCTGTCCGGTTCTTTTATCCAGAAAGTGCTCAGGCTCAGTAGCAGCAGCAATGCTGCCAACATCAGATAAACATTGGACCAGCCAAAGGTGTCCGCATAATGAAAGGCCAGATAGCCGGGGAGGGAATAGCCAGTCCACCAACCTGCAACGCCCATTGCTGCAGCTGCCGGCAATCTCAGTCTGTCCTGACCAATGATATCAATGCGGTAACCGTCAATGGCGACATCCATCGATGCCGCCGCCGCCGCGATACCCAGTGCTAACAAAGATGTCCAGATCAGGCTGGCAGCAGGGTTAGTCCAGGCGATGCCAAAGGTTAGTATGACGATAAAAAGTTGCAGCAATAACACCCAACTGCGTCGTTGTCCAAGCAACTGATACAACCAGGGCAGCCGGACCCGGTCGAGCAGCGGCGCCCAAAGAAAATTGACTGCGTACACGACAGTGACAGAGCCAAAATAGCTGATAGCGGCGCGGGAGAGGTTGGCATCTTTCAGCCAGCCAGTCATTGCACTGCTGATTAACACCCACGGATAGCCTGACGAACAGCCGAGCAGAAAGATGAACCAGAGGCGGGGATCCCGGTAAAGCGCTAGGGTTTGCAACCAACTTTGGGTCGCTGGCCTGACTTCAGTCATGCTGAAGCTCCACATCTAATAAAGCCAAAGGCAGGCACATTAACAAAGTGGAAGGCGCAAAGCAAAATGGACGGGTTTTTCAGGCGCTACAGATGCTGCCCGGTTTTCAGGGTCTGATGCCAACAAAATCGGCCGGTACTTCCGATTTTCCGAGCAAAAATGCCATGCAGCGCTGCAGGTCGCGACGTTGTCGACGGTCTTGCCTTAATTCCTGCAAGGAGCAGAGTTCGAGTTGATAAAGCAAATGCCAGAACACCATTTCACGGAAGCTTTGCGGGATATTCTGGCTCACCTGCAGCTGTGCCCACTCTTCCAGTGTATCCCAGACAAACAAATGCATTTCCTGCTGCGGCAACTGACCACGCAGGTAGCGCGCAAGATAATAAGCTAACTGCTTTGATTTATGCTCCAGAAATGCATCCAACATATCGGTACCTTGCCTGACAAAGGCGGCGCTGGCCGCTTTGGTTAACTGAATCGTTAACATTTATCCCCGTACAGCGGGCTTTGAAACTGTGGACAGCATCGGCTGTCCACAGGGCAAGTATAGTCGGGATTATTTAGCAGGCAGTAATATTGCGCGGACAATCACAATGGGGGCTTTCGGGACATTTTCCCAGCCCAGTTTCTCATTCAGGCCTGTGGGCTGCGCTTTAATCTTTTCGATAGTATCAAAGCCGTCCACGACAGTACCAAATACGGCATAACCCCAGTTTTTACCGGGATCCAGGCTTGGGTTGTCATTCAGGTTAATAAAAAACTGATTGCTGCCGGTGTGCGGCCCTTTTTCCTGATGCGCCATGGCGACGGTGTAGAGTCTGTTCTTGACGCCATTGCCAGATTCATTGGGGATTTCCTGCAAGCTCTTAATGGGCACGTATTCGCGATCATAGCCGCCGCCCTGTAAGACAAACTCAGGTTCCAGCCGGTGAAAAATAGTGCCGTCATACATCTTTTTATTGACGTACGTCAGGAAATTATTAGTGGTCAGGGCTGCTTTCATCCGATCCAGTTCGATGACAATATCGCCTTGGGTGGTTGTCAGCTTCACTTTGGGAAACAGATTGTCTTTTTGCAGGTATTCCCCATTTGCCCACAGCGGGCTGCTTAACAACAGCAGACAGCTCAGCAGGAATTTTTTCATGCTCAGTTCCTCAGAAAATCCTGCCAGCTTGGGTCACGCAGCATGTTACCGAGGACTTGTTCGGTCAGCAGGCGCAGTTCACGTTCTGCCACGGCGGTGTCGAGCTTGAACGGGCCTGAAAAACTGCTTTTGCCACTGTAACTCTTATTAAATGAACCTGAGTCGCGTTCAATCAGTAAGGTCAGTTCGACATTGTTTTTCACAACGTGCTCGACGGCTTTGAGTTCGGCATTGGCTTCGAGCTGGTTAATCTGCAGGGTCACAACCACGGGTTCGCCAGGCACGATGCGGGCGCCTTGCTGTTGCAAAGTGGCCGTCAGCGTATTTTGTAACTCGCCGGTCAGGTTGTTACTGGTTGGATAAGATTTGACCGAGTCGCCATCGCGCATAATCAGAGTGCCGCTGGTGGGTCTGTTGTCCTGCACAGTCAGGCTGAAAGCGGTATTGCTTAATTGATTTGATTGGCTGGAGAGAATTTGCGGCGCCACGATAAAAGAGGGCACAGGGTTACTGCAGCCGGTGACCCCGACGGCAAACACTGCCGCTAACAGAATTGAACGCATGATTATTTCCTTCTGATCGCTTCAAAGACGCTGAATTTTGCATTACTGGCGATGTGAATACAACCGCCAAACAGCCGGCCAAGCTTGTCGCCATAACCGAGATGACGGTTGCAGACGATGCGCAGCCGGCCGCCAACTTTTAATACCCGACGGGCGTCGGCGAACATTTGCCAGGCGATATGGTCGGTCACCGCCTGCTGCTGGTGAAAAGGTGGATTACACAAGATGAGATCTGCCGACAGATCCGCTTGCCGGCTCATGCTGTCGTCGACCACGAAGTCACAATGGGGCAGAGACGCCGGAAAATGCCGGCTGACATTGTCATGCGCCGACTGCACCGCCATGTACGATTCGTCACAAAATACCAAGGCGGCTTGTGGTTGCTTTGCCAGCACCGCGAGCCCCAGCACGCCATTGCCACAGCCTAAATCAATCACACGCTCACCGGCGCCAACCTCCGGTAAATGTTGCAGTAAAAAGCGTGCACCAATATCGAGCTGTTCGCGGGCGAAAACATTGGCGTGGTTGATGATATCAAACAATTGTTCGCCGGTTGGTGTTGGCAATTCCGCTGCCCAGATCAATGGATAGTCAGGTTTGCCTGGCACTGTCGCTTTTTTATCGCAGACGGCGGTGATCAGCCGGCATTTTTTTTCCGTTAAAGAAGCACTGACCGGGCCGATTTCTTCCCGAAAGATACTGAGCAGATTGGCGTGAATGTCTTTCGCTTTGGCCGCAGCGACCAGTCTGGCTCCGTCCGGCAGTTGCTGCTTGAGCTGGCGCAGCTGATAACGCAGGTAGCTGTGATTGGAAGGCAGTTTCAGCAGTACAGCGCCAAACGAAGGGCAAGGCGCAGTGCTGGCCAGTTGTGGCACAGCCGTCAGGCCATTCTGGGTCAGATTATGCTGGGTGGCCAGTTGGCTGATAAAGGAATCTCCCCACTGTATCGGAGAGAAATTATGAAGCGCGCAGGCCAAAGCCCCAAACTGATCATTGACCAGCAATAACGGGCTCTGGAGTTCAGGCTGATGTTGCCAGACATAACGGATCAGTAACTCATCTGCCGCGTCCCACGCTTGCAGGCTGCGGTTTTTCTGAGCGGGTGGATAGCGGTCCAGCTGCAGTTGCAGCTGATCTAAGGTAAATTGGCTGGACATACAAAAGACTGGCCTGGCAGAAAAGGGGAGATATTTTGACAGAAGCGTGGTCATCTCACAACGACCCGGCAAGCGCAGTTGCATTGCAATCTTTTCAGATGCCGCAGGCTGAGCTTTATCTGTGGCGGCGTTTTTTGTCTGAATCAGAATCGCTGGCGATGCAACAGTGGCTGACGACATTGCAGTGGCAGCAGCCCGCAATCCGGCTTTATGGCAAATCGGTCGCGATTCCGCGGCGACAGATCTGGATGGGAGATCCACACTGCAGCTATCGATATTCTGGTGTCACTTTTGTGCCACAAGCCTGGGAGCCTTCGCTGGACTTATTACGCCAGCGGATTTGCCAACACACGGGTTATCCATTTAATGCGGTATTGCTGAACTGGTATCAGCACGGCGAGCATCATATGGGCTGGCACAGTGATGATGAGGCTGAATTGGGACCAAATCCGGTTATTGCTTCGCTGAGTCTTGGGCAAACACGACGTTTTGACCTGTTGCACAAACAGGATGAGACCCAATTGAGCCTGCAATTGTCCGATGGCGACCTGTTGTTGATGGCGGGGCCTTGTCAGCATTACTGGCAGCACCGAGTGCCGAAGCAAACGAAGGTGCAGTGTGAGCGGCTCAATCTGACTTTCCGTTATTTACCTGTGCGTTGAAGCAGTACAGCCTGCGCTTGGCAAGGGAAAATTTATATCTTTTTTTGCGGCTGACAAGGCTGCATACGCTCGCTAGAGTAAGCAAAGAATGCATTGAAGGAGCTGACAATCATGTCGATCTATACCGCTATTGAGCAGAAATTGTTGCAGGCCTTCAACCCGGTTTTTCTGGACGTGATTAACGAAAGCCATATGCACAGTGTCGCGCCGGGTTCTGAATCGCATTTTAAGGTGGTGATAGTGACACCAGCCTTTGAAGGCATGCGTCTGTTGCAACGTCATCGCGCTGTCAACGCTGTGGTTGCCGCAGAACTGGCAGAAAAAATTCACGCGCTTGCTCTACACACCTATACGCCATCAGAGTGGTACGAATATTACGCAGAGAAACCTCCAGCCTCGCCTAAATGCTTTGGCGGTTCTGCCAAAGAATCCAAAGCAGCTGGTTAGCGCCTTGTTTGCATGCTGCCGCTGAACTGCCGGCCTGTGAATTGAAATTTTTTGTCTGATCAGACCTGTTGCCGCGGTCAGTGTTTTACACTAGCCGCGGTTTCTGTCATTACACAGGTTAATTTTATGGTTATTCAACCGAAAATCCGTGGTTTTATCTGTACCAACGCGCACCCGGTTGGCTGTGCGGAGCATGTTCGTGAGCAAATTGCTTATGTAAAACAACATGGACAGGTCAATAATGGCCCTAAAAATGTGCTGGTGATCGGTGCATCAACGGGCTACGGTCTGGCTTCCCGCATTACCGCAGCCTTTGGTTCAGGCGCGAAGACTTTGGGTATCTTCTTCGAAAAAGAAGCCTCTGAAGGCAAAACCGGCTCTGCCGGCTGGTACAACACGGCCGCTTTTGAAGCTGCAGCGAATGAAGCCGGGCTCTGGAACAAACATATCAATGGTGATGCCTTTACTGACGAACTGAAATCGCAGGCGATTTCGTTAATCCGTGCCGAAATGGGCAAAATTGATTTGGTGGTCTACAGCCTCGCAGCGCCACGTCGTAAAGATCCGGTCAGCGGTGAAATCTACAGTTCAGTTCTCAAACCAATCGGGCAGTCTTACACAGCTAAGAACCTGAACACCAGCAAACGCGAAATCGAAGAAGTGTCGGTTGAACCTGCTTCTGATGAAGAAATCTTTAACACGGTTAAAGTGATGGGCGGTGAAGACTGGGAGCGTTGGCTGGACCAGTTACATGCTGCCGGCGTGCTGGCAGACAATGTTCAGACGGTCGCTTATACCTACATCGGCAAAGAACTGACATGGCCAATCTATGGCAAAGCCACTATAGGCCGGGCCAAAGAAGATTTGGACCGCGCCGCTGCGGCTATTACCAAAAAACTGGCAGGGCAGGGTGGCCATGCTTATGTGGCGTCACTCAAAGCACTGGTGACTCAGGCAAGCTCAGCGATTCCAATCATGCCGCTTTATATTTCATTGCTGTATCGGGTGATGAAAGAAGAAGGCACGCATGAAGGCTGTATTGAGCAGATCTACGGCCTGTTTACTCAGTGTCTTTATAACTCTGCGCGCGTCCTTGATGAAGCAGGGCGTTTACGGATGGATGGTAAAGAGTTAGCCGACCATATCCAGGCCGCAGTGACCAAATTATGGCAGCAAGTCGAAACCAGCAACATCGATGAACTGACCGACTATAAAGGCTATCATCAGGAGTTCCTGCGTCTGTTTGGATTTGGCTACAGCCATATCGATTATGATCAGGATTTGTCGCCGATGGTGACTTTGGCTAATTTAGCATAAGATCATAAAG
>JACCDS011026294.1_pt1 | contig 12411 bp, 12 predicted proteins | sample 7446441 | NCBI WGS metagenome assembly JACCDS01 (sample SAMN15323445, study PRJNA562643) | freshwater metagenome | isolation source: river surface water | place: USA:Blue River Watershed | collected 2017-08-17
CCGAAAAATAACTTCTGCATAGCGCAGATCCGGGTCGTGGTCGTCAACAATCAGGACATGTCTGAGAAGCATTTTGTATTCCTTTTTTCCCAGCTGACCGGAGAACCACTCAGGGTATCGGCTGTGATGGCCTGATCTTTATGCAGCTTCTGCAAATCGCTTCTTGCGAACCCCCCCGCTGAGCAATCAGAAGAGGGTGATGTCGATCCTTTGCTGAAGGTGGCTGACTCGTCCCCTGCGTCTGTAGCAATCTAGCAGATTCAGTGCATCCAAGCTCATGCATCATCATGCGAACGTTGGGCGTGGGATACCCAATTCGTCCACAAGCCCAAGCTATCAGCCACTGCTGCTGACGATGACCATCATGCGTGTGCAATGCGAACCTGACTTCAGGTCTGGCCCACCTGATGTCTTACGTTCGTTAACCTGCATTACCGCTATGACAGGGGGGCCGATTCCTTGGTTGGGCTCGAGCTCGAACGTCTCTTGCCTGCTGTCAATGGCTGCCAGTGCGCCAATGCCGAATCTGACTGCTTGTGCAGCACTTTGAAGCCCGCCTCTCTGAGGTTGATCAGCAGCCGGTCGGCCTGACGCATCTCGGCCGAGCTCAGTCCGGAAATATCATCAATGACCAGTACAACGGCGCGTCCCTGCAGAAGTGCCGATGCGTTTGCGAGCAACAACTCGAGAAACGACAGTGCGCTGGTACCGAGCGACTTGGCACCGGTCAGGCGCTTGATCGTCTTGATGTGCAGAGGACTATACAGCCCGTCGCACAGAACCTCGGCCATGGCCTGCTCCAGGTAGGACCGCAAAATGGGCCGTGAGCTCGGAAGGTTTAGGCCTAGCACATGCGACAACAAAATGTACGTTTTCTGTCTGCGGCTGATCCATTGCTGGACCGGCAAGCGAGGCAATTTGACGTCATTTACGGCGCGAGCGTTGGGGTTGTTACGGCCTTTTGGAGACATGTGCTCGATCTGTTGCATCGATGTTTTGGTGCGTTTGTCAGGTTCTGAGCCAGCCCATTAGGCGGCCTAGCCGGCCACGTGGTCTGGTGTCTTCGATGGCGTGACTGCTCACGAGAACTGGCTTGGCCTGGGGCGCAGAACCAGCTGCATTGACCCGCTTCATTGCTGGGGGCCGCGTCGGTGATGAAGCCCTTGGCGGCAAGGCGGTGGGTTCACTATGTCCTTGAGGTGAGCCGTCCTGGCGCTCGCTCGCCTGCGTCTGAGCCCCTGTTGCAGCCGGAACCGTCGCCGACCACGTCAGTTGCAGCCACCGCAGCAGAGGGTTCCAGGGTTCAAGCAGTTCTGGCGTGCAGACTTGTGGCGAGTCGAAGATGCTCGCGCCAGTCTCCAGGCAGGTGCGATAGATGCTCGCCTCGGGAATCACGGTCAGCAGCGGTGTGTCCGACTGCTTGTTGTTGCTGATCCAGGCCTGGCGTTTGTCTTCGGGCCAGCACATCCCCACTGCGATCACTCGGCAACGAACTGAACGAACGCGCGGGAGCTGCCGAAGCTCATCGAGAAACTGCAGCGAGGCGTCCGAGTCAAAAACCGACGGACCGATCGGCACGACCATGGCGCTGACATTCATGGCGAGTCTGGCCAGCTCGTGGTCGTACAGAGCGCCGGGTGTGTCCAGAACGACATGCGTCGTTCCTGCCGGCGGCCGCAGTACCTTGCTGCGGTCTACTGCCCAAGACGTGATCACTGGTGCATCTGCGGACCTTCGGGATAACCAGCCGTTGACAGACCTTTGTCGATCAACGTCGCCGAGCATGACCTGCAAGCCGCCTTGGGCGCACCACGCGGCAACGTTGGTGGCCAGCGTGCTTTTGCCGCTTCCACCCTTGCGGTTGACTATTGCGACGACTGGCATACAAAGCCCGCTGCTGTTCGGAGCTCGACCGGCGACGCGAGAGAAAGGTCAATGGTTCGTATCTGCTTTCGAGTGGGTAGCAAGCCTGGGCTTGTTGCAGTGGACTTCACCCTGCCAGGCCATTGCGGGCGTGCCAGAGAGCTGGGGCCCGCATCCGCAGGCACAGAAACAGAAGCCGTTGCGCAGTGGTCTCCCCGGGGATGCACGGGACAGGTAGCGAGACGCTTGGCTCGGGCTGCCGTCTTCACATCCACTTCGAGCTGCTTGGTTTATGACAACCGGGCCTCGCGGTAGTTCTCCAAGCAGATGATAAATCAGTTAAAGTGACATTTATGTGTTTTGTTGTCGCTTGAACTGAGTGTTTTGTTGGCTGCTAGTGCCTTGGGCTTGAATTGCCACGGCACACCGTTTCTCCTTGGCACTCTATGAAAACCTCGTCCGTCCTCTGCGTCCTGCGCGAATTGCTGTCTCGTTCAAGGGCGCTCGCTTGCGCTGGAACCGTCGATGCTCACCCAGGCAGCAGGAACCTGGTCAACGATCAGGCGATACCAACAGACCGTGGCTGTCCGCCGGGTCCCTACTGCTACGGCAGGGAGGGCTGCAGGGACACGGCCTGTCCCGGACATCCCTGCAACCGGCTGCCGTAGCGGCCTGCTCCATTCCTGTCATCTTGCATGCCTTGCGGTCGTTCAGATGCCGGGCTTGCAGGTGGCAGGTCACGGCCGCGCCCTCAAGCCTGGCTGGCGAGCACCTCGATGTGATGAAACACGCATTTTTCCTTGGTCATGCATAGGAAACTGATTTTTTCACTCATACAAAATGATACACTTCATTAAAATGTGATGATTGAGCTTGATGCCTGCTGAGGATGAGTGTTTTTGCTTCAGAGAAATCGGCGATTTTGCGCTGCCAGAACTTGCTGAAGGCGTCCCTTCTGCGGGCGACTGTGCGGTTGTCTGTGGATGTTTCACGCTAGTGAGTCGGGCTGACAAGGGCAATTGATGAACTTCCTGAGCAGAAAGTCACCTTGGGGTGAGGCCACGGCAGACCGCCTGAAGATCAGGGTCGTGTTGGCGTCTCTGGTGGTCACCTTTGTCTTCCTGGCGCTGGTTACCAAGTCCATCCTGGACGCCAGAGACAACATCCATTCTTCGACGGAGAAGGATCTGCGCGTTCACAGCCAGATGGTGCTGTTGAACGTGGTCGAGGGACTCAATCTGGCCGACTACACGCTCAAGCGGGCACGGCAGGAGTGGCTCGAAAAAGGAGCGCTTCGACCGCATGAGGAATTTGTTGCCGACTTTCCCAATTACAAGGACCTGATTGTTCAGGTCGCGGTGATTGATGAAAACGGGTATCTGGCGGCCTCGTCACTGACCCTCAATCCCAAGCCTGTCTTCCTGGGTGATAGAGAGCATTTTCAGGTTCATGCCAAAGCAAGGGTTGACGAGGTCTTCATCAGCCAACCCATTGTCGGTCGTGTATCCGGGCAGGCGACTTTGCAGTTTACGCGTCCAATTCTGGGCAGTGGAGGCGTATTTCAAGGGGTCATGGTCGTTAGCCTCAATCCTGAGTATCTTGCACAGAAGAATTTTGAAATTCTCGCCGCATTGGGCGTCAAGGGTGTGCTTCTGGGGCAGGATGGTTTTCTCAGGGTCAGTCTTCCCGGTCCCATTGCCGAGGCCAATCCGTTCAAGCTTGTGAGTTTTCGCTCGGCACAATTGGATATCGACAGGGGTGATGCTTCTGTCTTGTCTGATGACTTCATCTGGCAGCGCATGGGGCTTGATGATTATCAACTCCTGCTTGCGGTGGGCTATCCGAAAAAGCAACTGGCAGACAGGCTTCAATACATTTACCTGTCGGCATTGACCGGGGTCCTCGTCATCCTGATTGCGATTGCGTGGTACACATCAAGCATTCTGCGGTTGATCAGCAGCCGAAACAACCTTCTGGTCAAGCTCGAAGAGAGCAATGTGAAGGCCAATTCGGCCAACGAGATGAAGTCAAAGTTCGTCTCGAGCATCTCGCACGAGTTGCGGACACCGCTCAACGGCATCCTAGGCTTCTCCGAGCTGGTGGAGATGAGCGGATCGCTGGATGAAGCCAGAAAGTACGGCTCGGTCATCCACACCAGTGCTGAGCACCTTCACCAGCTGGTCAACACGTTACTGGACTTGGCCAAGATCGAGGCGGGCCAAATGGCTGTCGTGCGCACCAGGTCCAGGGTTCGTGAACTTCTGGACTCAGTGGTCAGCCTGCACCGGTTTGAGGCAGAGCGCAAGGGGCTATTGCTGAGCCTTACCTTCGACGAAGGCTTGCCTGAGGTGATTGAGACGGACCGCATCAAGCTCATGCAGGTTCTCAACAACCTGATCAGCAATGCCATCAAGTTCACGGATTCGGGTGCGATCTTCGTGAGTGTCAAGTACAGCAAACCTACTTGGGAAATCACGGTAGCCGACACGGGCGTCGGCATGACCGAGGCCCAGATTGAAGGGGTGTTTGACCGTTTCAACAACGTCAAGCTTGACAGCATCAATACCTCCGAGAAACAGGGAGCTGGACTTGGGATGGCTCTTTGCAAGGAACTCATCGAGTTGATGAATGGAAAAATTGCGCTGCAGTCGGAGGTCAATGTAGGTACCTCCGTGCGGGTGACGCTGCAGGAGTTGGCCAATGAAAATCCAAACTGAAGAGTTGGTGCTGGTCGTCGACGACGTTCTTGAAAACCGCATGCTGGCCAAAGCATTTCTGGAACGACTGGGCTGGCTGGTGCTCGAAGCAGCCTCTGGTCAGGCCGCAGTCGATGTTCTCAAGCGTGTGCACCCGACACATGTGTTGCTGGATATTAAAATGCCCGGATTTGATGGTATTGCGGTTGCCCGGTACATCCGGGAATTCATGGGTGACCGGCAAATGAAAATCATTGGTTATACAGCCCATGCGCTCAAGGACGAGGTTGAGCGAATACTCCATTCAGGCTTTGATGCCGTACTGATCAAGCCTGTGACTTACGCGGACCTCTCGGAGCAGTTCGGCCCAGCCAATGTCCGGGTGCTTTGAGATGACCACATCGAACACCAGGAAGGTCTGTCGTTTTGTGCGTTTGTCGCAACTGCTGGGACAGCCGGCTGACCACGAAACATCGATAGCTCCTCTCAAACTGAAGGCCTATCTGCGCAAAACCTGTGGGTACACGGCCTTTGAGCCGCTGCAGATAGCCATCGATTCAACCCAGCGGTTGCCCAGTGCGAGCGCGACAGACCTTCTGGAGATCCTTGCCGTATTTCTGCCCGAGCTATTGCGCTCTGGCCTGGATGTACTGGTGCTCGATCGGCTTGAGTCCGTGCCTTACCAGGAACTTGACCGACTGGTCAATGGCGTCAGGTATGTCCTGGACCGAGGCGTTCTGGCGCTCGTTCCGGGGGCAGAAGGTCAGCTGCTGGAGCTCTCAAGCTACCGGGAGGTGATCTCCAACGATGACTTTCTGGGCATCATTTTGCGAGACATGATCTCCCCCAGGCCAGCGATGCCGGTCGCATGTTTTGGATATGTCGCTGAACTCCCGACTGCCAGCAAGCGTGCCAGGGCGCGCCGCAGACCCGCTGTGGTTTCCTGAACAGCCATGCGAGTCGAATTTGCCAAACGGGAGGAGGTCGTTGCCGCCTCGTCCTTGAAATGTCGGGAGGCGTCGGCACAGCCTGTGCGTGCCATCGATTACTACTTCCAGTCGGTATCGGCCGGTCGCTGGATTGGCACGGAGGATCTGGAGTTCAGGGCCGATGAGACGCTTTCCGGTGATGAGGTCGCACAGGCCATTTTCTTGCTCAGCGGAGGGGTGGCCAATCAGACATGCGGTGAGGTGGGTGGGTTTTGCGTCGAGTACGACGCCAGGAGACCTGCCGTGCTTCGTCTGCACGCCAGGCATGGCTGCGTTGCCCATGGCCTGCCGCGGATCTACCACAGACTATGACGAGTACTACAAGAGTTTGTGCTTGCGGCCTGGTGGTGATGGCCCTGTCGGTCAGCGGCTGCGTGAGCTCGGGAAGTACAACCGAGATGGCCGTGTCCTGTCGCATCCAGAGCATCAGCTTGGGCACACCTGATGGTCTCCTGGCTTGACCCGGGACGTACCGCCTCGATGGCCTGGCCAGCGTCGAATGCCAGTCTCACGCGTCAAGGGAGCTGCTTGTCGAGCTGGCTCTCATGTCGGACAGCTCTGAGCCCGTGCTACTGAACACCTCCGCCCGGGAGCGGTCACAGGGACTGGCCTATGAGGTCTTTTCAGATGTGGATCTGCTGCATCCCTTGCCAGTCAATCAGGCCGCTGCTGCGGCAGGCTTTCAAGACGTGCGGCTGTCTTCTAATGCGCGTATGGTGGTGAACATTCCGTTTTATGGGAGAGTTCGCGTTCCTGCGGTCATGCCGCCCGGTGCCTATACGGCGCCCAGCGTACTTTCGGTCTACTTTCGTTCAAAGCCATGAGTAATAACGCTGGTCTCGGTCCGTTCAAATACATCGACATCAACCAGTTTGAGGAGCTCAACGGAACCGTTGAAATCTTCCCGGCCGTGGCCCGCGTTTTTACGGACTTGCTTCCCTCATGGCTGGAGGAAGTCCAGGCCGGTGTCGATCAGCAGGATGGCACCGACCTTGCTGACAAGCTTCACAAGATGAAGGGTTGTTGCGGGATGATGGGTGCCTACGGGCTGTCCAAAGAAATCGCAGCTCTGGAGAAGCAGATTGGGCAGTCCGGCGTTGCGCAGAACATTCCTTTGCTCAATGAGGTGGTGCTCAAGATCAAGGAAATGGATGCTGAGGTTGCCCGTCTGGCGCGGCCGTGACGGTGTCTTACCCGGGGGGACTGCCCGCCATCTCTGTGTATCCTGCTGCTGACTCGTCGACAGCCAACCGATATCAGTCAGATAGGTGTCTTTGCTGAAGGCTTCGATGGGTGAGGTATGTGCCTAGAAGCTTTCGCTTGGAGAACGCGATGACATCTTCGCGCATCCGCACGAGGTTGGAATTGCTGGCGTCGGACTTGCGAACGCTTCTGACCAGTACTTCGTCGAGATAGTCGATGCGCAGGCCTGGCTGTGTCAGGAGGTCGAGCAGCCTGGCGGTCCCGGCAGCGTGCTGGAAGCTAGTGTCCAGACCGCCAAAAAACTGCCACCAGTCACTGCGCACGAAAACGCATTCTTCAAACGGGAGCATCCCATTGCCCAGCAGCTGGCGGCTGGAGGCGCCCGCAGCGCCCGCCTTGAGCACTCTTGTCGATTTGCCCCGCGTCACGCATTCGACGTCGCCGTAGACGAGGTCGACCTCCGGATTGACCATGCGCTGGGCGACCTTGGACAGGACATCCTTGTGCTTGTAGACACAGCTCAGAGGAAGAAAGGCAATGATGTCGCCTGTGCCCAGCGACAGGCCCTTGTTGAGCGCCTCGGTCTTGGAGTACAGCGGAACAATGGGTTTGGCGCAGTGTGAACGTGAGTAGCCGGCGTGCCACATCGCCTTGCTGTCGGTGCCCCCGTATTCCAGAACAATGTGCTCCCAGTTCTGGTGGGTCTGGGTCTTGAGTGCGTGATGCCAGAAGGTCGAGATGGGCGACTGCAGCGGCATCGCTGTGATGATGGTGAACTTCAGCAGGGCGCCGGCATTGCCGTTCCATTCGGTCGGTGGCTTCGGTGCTGCTATCTGGACAGGGGGAAGCAGCTCGTCCATCTCCATGGGGCGCGTTGAGCTTTGAGCCATCTGTTGATCTTCCGGTGTCCGGTTATGGGTGCCTCAACCACAGCCTGTGAACGTCATGGCGGATGGCAGACGCTGGTGCAAGGGGAGTCAAACCATGCATCAGGCTTGCTTGATCCTGTTGTTGCGGTGGAGCTGAAAGTCGGTGCAGACGATCTCGACACCTTGGTCAATGCCCATCATCGGCGTCCAGCCCAACTGTCCTAGCCGGTATGGGTCCAGGCTCTTTGGCACCGCCGATTTGTCCTCGTCGTGCTGGGCATAGATGAGCTTGCCGAAATACCCCAGGCGGTTGGCAATGCTCTGGCAGAGCATCTGCGCCCTTACGGGAGAGCCGTGGGCCACATTGAAGTGGTGGTGACACTCATCGCGTTGTGCATCAAGGGCTGTCCTGGGCAGCTCCATCAGATAGACCGCTGCCTCGGCCATGTCATCGATGTAGAGCAGGTCCAGGAAGGTGTCCTCCCGCAGCGCGATGTCGACCCACTCCAGGGCGTGGGCCTTGGCCCGTTCCAGGTCCCTGATCAGCCGGGGCACCAAGCCCGGGTGGGCGCTCGAATAGTCCTGACCTTGTCCATATGTGCCGCCAATGACAGCACACCGATAGTCAAGGGGGCCAGCCGCAGATGAGCGCCCGGATATTTCCTCGCAGAATTTCATCGCCTGAATCTGCAGCAGCGCGTCAAAGGCACGCGGGCCGTTGATCGGACCGGCAAGCAGGTCGTTTTCCGCGTAAGGCGGTAGCCTGTTGCTTGGGTACACCTCGCTGCCCACCAGCAAAAGCAGGTTTTTGACGCCAGCCCTGGCCGATGTCGCGATGATGTTCAGGAGGGCGTTTTTGGCCAGCAGGGCATCAAGCGTGCCGGTGTCTGCGCTTGGCAGGAAGTGGCCTGCAGGCAGGTAAATCTGATCGGGCTCGGTGAGGGAGAGGAACTGCGCCACCTGGTCGGCGCTTGTCCAGTCCATGGCTTCCTTGGGGGCGTGGATGATGTGGCTCTTGGGGTGGCCAAGGCGCAGCAACTGGCGCTCGAGGGCCATGCCCTCCATGCTGGTGTGGCCAGCGATGAAAATCTTCTCGGCAAAGTGAATCATGTTGCGGCGGCAGTGGGGGTGGAGCGTCCGTACACGTCTTCCAGGCGGACGATGTCGTCTTCGCCGAGGTAGCTGCCGGACTGCACTTCAATCATTTCCAGGTCGACCTTGCCCGGGTTCTCCAGCCGGTGGACCTGACCGATTTCGATGTAGGTGGACTCGTTTTCCGTGACCAGGAAGGTCTCCTGGCCGCGTGTGACCTGGGCAGTGCCCTTGACCACAATCCAGTGTTCCGCGCGGTGGTGGTGCATCTGCAGGCTCAGGGCAGCGCCGGGCTTGACGCAGATGCGCTTGACTTGGAAGCGTTCGCCACTGTCGACGCTGTCGTACCAACCCCAGGGGCGGGCGACACGGCGGTGAACGGATGCCTCCGGCGCGCCCATGGACTGAAGGCCTGAGACCACGTCCTTGATTTTTTCCGTGTGGGCGCGGTCGACCACCAGGACCGCATCGGGTGTGTCTACCACGATGAGGTCCTGCGTTCCCACGGTCACGATCAGCCTTGGGGACGGATGGATGTAGGTGTTGCGACAATCAATTGCATAGCCACCGCCCGGGACGCGGTTGCCCTGGTTGTCTGGCTGTGACAACTGGGCCAAGGCCTGCCAGCCACCCACGTCGCTCCACTGGCCGTCAAAGGGCACAACGACGGTCCTGGGGTGCTTTTCCATCACGGCGTAGTCCAGGCTCTGGGATCGGCAGGCAAGGAAGTCCACCGGGTCTGGCCGGATGAAGTGACCGGACTCCTGCCCGGGCACCGATTCGGTGAGTTTCCCCACCAGGGCGTCGGAGCAGCTTTGCAGGATGTCCTCGGCGTGATGGCCCAGCGCTGCAATAAGCGTGCTGGCCTGGGCCAGGAAGATGCCAGCGTTCCAGAGGTACTCGCCCCCAAGCAGCAACTGCATCGCAGTCTGCTGGTTGGGTTTTTCGACGAATTTCAGGACGTTGAAGCCGCTGTCGTCGAAGCTTTGTCCTTTGTGGATGTAGCCGTAGGCGGTGCTGGGGTTACTGGGGGTCACGCCGAAGGTGACGATGTGACCTGCCTGAGCCGCAGGAACGCCCTTGCGAATGGTCACAACAAAGGCATTGATGTCTGCGATGAAGTGATCTGCTGGACAAAAAAGGAGCAAGGGATCCTGGCCAGTGCTTCGAATGTGCAGGGCCGCCAGCGCCACGGCAGCGGCGGTATTTCTGCCTTCCGGCTCCAGGATGACATCGCCGGTAACTTTGACTTTGCGCATTGCCTCAGCCACAAGAAAGCGATGGTCCTCCGATGCCACGCACACCAGTTCACTATTTAAGGGCTGAAGGCGCGAGAGCGTGATCTCCATCAGGCTGTGGTTGCCAATGAGCGGAACGAACTGCTTGGGAAGGCTTTTGCGACTCACTGGCCATAGCCTTGTGCCGGAGCCGCCGCAGAGGATGACAGGAAGAATGGTCATGAGGTGAGGGGGTTGTCGCTTCAGGCCAGCTCGAGCTTGGAGTGCTCGACGCACAGCTCTTTTTCGCGACCCAGGATTTCAAGCAGCAGGGTGACGCGCTTGGAGGATACGGAGACGACCAAGCCCTCAAGGCATAGCAGGCCCCTCTCGCGAAGGCGCACGCGCGTGCCGGGCTGGAAGGGGCTGATCTGGGCCATGTCGGCCTGCTCGCGTTCGAGCTCCAAGGTCCGTATGGCATTGATGAGGTCATCGGACACAGTGGCCGGAACGAACCCAAAGCGGACGATGGAGGTGACTCCACGAGTACTTCTGGCTGCCGAGATGCTCTGTCCCGGATGCCCGGGCTTGAAAAACACGTACCTGGGGAACATCGGCTCGCGGACGGTCTTGATACCCCCACTGTCGCCTGTATGCGGCTTGGCGACTTTCTTGAACAGGGGGAGATACACCTCGAATCCCTGGTTCTGCAGTTGCTCCCCGGCCAGCGCCTCCTGTTTGGGCTTGCTGAAGGCCAAGAACCAAAGGGTCATGTCCATCGCCGGAAGACCTGTGGGGCCGTATGCATGTGCACTTTTTGACGCGCTATTGCTCATGTGATGCGCTGTCTTCGACACCAGTACCTTTGCCGCATGCGCGTGGAGCGCTAGCTCGGAGTACCGTGATGTTTACTGACAGTGGTTGATTTCTGTCCTATTATAAGTAGATAAAGCAATGTTCAGTCTAAAAACTGATGATTAGTTGCTTTTACTGTTTAATAATGTGTGACGCAGGCCGCAGTTCGATTGCTAGCAACGTGCCCCGAGCTTCGCTTCCTGTGCGATCTGCACCACGACAGTGCTCTGGCGGTTGGATGGAGATGAGCGGATCCAGGCGACCGTGCAGAGCACCCCGGGGCGCGTGGAGAGGGCCGGCATACCTTGGGCAGCGGGTGATTTCGTTGTCCATTGCTTGGCTCGTCCGTGCATGGCATGGACCGGCCGTACGGGTATGGCTGGCTTGGCAACCTTTCGAAAACGTTGTATAACAGTGAACCAGTTAAAATGATGAAGTACCATGCACATCACATTCGCACTTCACTGACACACAAACTCGCAGCGTTCGTGTTCGCCTTCGGGGCACTCGCGGTGACAACAGCTGCTCATGCTCAGTCGTATCAGACCTCTGTCAACGGGACCACCTACGATTTCACGACGATTACGGGAACTGCGAACGAACTCAGTGATTCCTTGGACTCGCAGCCGTTGTTCGGCAGCTGTAAAGTTCGGCACGGCAGTCATGGAGAGCTTGGGCGGTACGGTGAACTTTAATGAGCTCAATCCAATGTTTGCCAAAAATGGTGATGAGGTCGGATTCTCCCTTGTTGCTTACGAATTTGGGTCTTTCGTGACCCCTGTGCTCTCTACCTCAAACTATTCATTCACCTTCGCAATCGCGCAGGCAGTTCCTTAGCAGGTACCTGAAATCGACGGTGCGATGCTGCGGCAGGCCTTAATGTTGATGGGGGCTACAGCACTTTTCACCCGTCGTCGCAGGCGCTGAGTATCAAGCCGATGATTGACCTTTCCGGCGAGGACTACGCGCCAAATCCCCAGCGGCATCGTTTCTTTATTTGAAGCGCTGTTTTCATTTCTTCCCGTCTGCAAGCTACGATATTTTCTTGCTTGCAGCGAAATCCAGCTAGTCACCTGAATCGTGCTACTCGATCGCACCATCTTCAAAGCGTATGACATTCGCGGCATCGTGCCGCATTCGCTCAACCCCGACGTAGCCCACGTACTAGGACGCGCTTTCGGAACCTTGGCCATCCGGGCCGGAGAGTTCACGGTTGCAGTTGGTCGAGATGGCCGGACCAGCGGCCCTGAGCTTTGCGAAGCCCTGTTGCAGGGCTTGATGGAAACAGGCGTTCAGGTGCTTGATATTGGCATGGTGACCACCCCCATGCTGTACTTTGCTGCCAGCACCCTGTGCAACAGTGGCATACAGATCACAGGCAGCCACAACCCGAAGGACTACAACGGCTTCAAGATGGTTCTGGCCGGCAAGGCAATCTACGGAAAAGACATTCTGGCCCTCCGATTCATGATGCAGGAAAAGGATTGGCAGCTGCGGGCCGGTGGCGGGTACTCGCAGTACGATGTTTCAGACCTGTACCGCGAGCGTATCTGCTCTGACATCAAACTTCAGAGGCCGATGAAGGTGGTGATTGACTGCGGAAACGGCGTAGCCGGCGAATCGGCCC
>JACCDS012262319.1_pt1 | contig 12410 bp, 6 predicted proteins | sample 7446441 | NCBI WGS metagenome assembly JACCDS01 (sample SAMN15323445, study PRJNA562643) | freshwater metagenome | isolation source: river surface water | place: USA:Blue River Watershed | collected 2017-08-17
GGAACAACCGCGTCATATCACGTTCCTGCATTTGCAGGACGCCGGTTGACACTTCCAGCAGCTCATCTTCATCCGCCTGGATCAGCTCATCGCGCGGATAAGTTTCCAGAATGTTCAGCAACGCCTTATAAGCGTGAGTGCCCACGGCAAAACCTGAGCGCTCCATCACCTTGGCCAGCTTGTTTTTCAGCAGCGGAATATCCGCCGCGCTGTTGTTATACAACGAGCTTGAATACAGGCCAATGAAACGGTCTTCGCCAATCACCTGGCCTTTGTCATCAAAACGTTTGATGCCGATATAATCGATATAAGCCGGGCGGTGCACACGGGACTTATTGTTGGTTTTGGTCAGGATCAGCAAATCCGAACTTAACGCCATTTTGCGCGCAACATCCGGCAAATCGCTCAACATCAGGTCGCGCGACACACTGCGGCGCATCAGACCCAGCGAACTGTCGGCAATACCTTCGATTTTATAGTCGCCCGCAATGGGGACAATGCGGTATTCACGATAGCCAAGCAAAGTGAAATTATCTTTGGCCAGCCAATGTAAAAACTCATGCGTTTCCGCGAGCTGTGCCGCTGACGCCGGCCCGGCATGTGCGGGCAATTCCGCGATGACCTGCGCCAGGCGGTCTTTAATCGGCTGCCAGTCCGCCACGGCCAGTGAGACATCCTGCATCACAGAGCTCAGCTCCGCGGTCAGCTGTTCAATTGCGGTTTTATCTGTCATCCGGTCAATTTCGACATGGAAAACCGTCTGGCGGGTCGATGGGTTTGGCTTAGTGCCGAGCTTATGAAACTCTGTGATATTGCCCTTTTCATCACGGAAAGTCTGCAATGGGTAGTGCAGTAATAAATGCGCCGTGATGCCGTGGCGATTTAATGCCATTCGCATCGAATCCACCAGGAATGGCATGTCCTTGATCACCAGCTCAACAATAGTGTGCTTGGACTCCCAGCCATGTTTGGCGATTTCCGGATTAAACACCCGGATCATCGCGTCGTCTTGCGGATGTGCGTTAAAGGTTTGCCACAGACTTAAAGCCGCGCCGTATAAATCACTGTCGATCCGTCCCACCAGATCGTCGTGCGCGACATTGCCGTAGAGGGTAAAAGCGAATTTCTCAACCAGTTCGACCTGATCTTTCACTTTTTGCCGGATCAGTTTACTTACGTTTTGGAGTAGTACAGATGGTTGACCGTCTATCAGTGCCATTTTTGTATCCTTGATTTGTCTCTGCCCGGGGGAAGCAGGACTATTTTGCATAGTGTACAGAGCGTGTCAGTGGCGAAGTTTATTGAGAATTGTAGTGCTTTTCGAGCTTTATTTCTGGCTTTGCAACTGGTTGTACCAGACATAAAATCCAGATTTGACAGGATATTCAGGGCGATTAAATAAGAAAATGGCCAAAAGGCCATTTTCATTAGCAGTTCTGCATAAAGATGCGATTTGTCTTTATTTCGCTAAAACCAGATTAGTGCGCCTTTTTCTGTACTGGCCAGAAAAAAGCAGCCAGTGCCGGCAGCACAAAAACGGCGCCCAGCATGTTCACGATAAACATGAAGGTCAGCATAATGCCCATATCAACCTGGAATTTCAGTGCCGAGAACACCCAGGTACTAACGCCGATTGCCAGCGTCAGACCGGTAAACAACACCGCACTGCCTGTCGATTTCAACGCATTGAAATAAGCGGTCCGCAATGGCACGCCATCCCGCAGCGGTTGCGTCATGTTAGTCAGAATATAAATCCCGTAATCGACACCGATCCCCACCCCCAACGCAATCACCGGCAAAGTGGACACTGTCAGGCCAATCTGCAGCTGAGTCATCAGTGCCGTCGCCAGTACCGTCACCACATACAGTGGGATAATCACCGCTGCTGTTGCGCGGCCTGAGCGGAAACTCAGCAGACAGAGCACAATGACCGCGCCGTAGACATACCAGGTCATCGGGTCCTGCGCGGCAGACACTGCTTCATTGGTGGCGGCCATGACGCCAACCGGACCGGAAGCCAGCATGAACTTCGTCTGTTCAGTCTGCAGTTCCTGGCCAATGCGTTTTGCTTCAGCCACTACTTTTTCAATGGTTTCCGCTTTGTGGTCGTTCAGGAACAGGATCACCGGCATCACCGAACAATCCGGATTTAGTAAACCCGTGCTGGTTTCTACTCTGCTGGATGCCTGTACCAGGCTTTCTGTGGTACGTGGCAAGACGCGCCATTTCAGATTGCCTTCGTTAAAAGCCGCATTGATGGTTTTTGACACTGAGGCCAGCGACACCGCGCTTTGCACGCCGGGCACGTTTTCCATTTGCCACTGGAACTGGTCAATTTTTTCCATCACCGGATGGAAGGTACATCCATTGGCTTCGGTTTCAACCATCACATTGATGTAATCCACTGAAATGGCATAACGGTCTGTAATGAGGAATGTATCCTGGTTGTAGCGAGAATCTTCGTGCAAAGCTGAGGCGCCGGCATGCAGGTCGCCAATTTTCAGCTCTTTGCTTTGCTGATAACCCAATACAAACACCAATGCCGTTAACAATAAAATGGGTGCCGCAACCTTTCTTTCTGCACAAGCTGACAGCCAATACCAGACTTTGTCTGCCTTAGGCGTCGGTGCTGAAACTTTGGTCACATAGCGGTCGCTGAAATGAATATAGGACATCAGCACCGGCAGCAGGATCAGGTTGGTCAGGATGATCACACCAACGCCAAGGCTTGCGGTGATGGCCAGCTCACGGATCACACCGATATCGATAGCCAACAAAGTGATGAATCCGACCGTGTCTGACAGCAGCGCGATGCCGCCAGGGATCAGCAATTTACGGAAGCTGGCCTGAGCTGCCGTTTTGGCATCCATGCCACTGGCCACATATTTGCCTGTGGCATTAATCATCTGTACGCCGTGACTGACGCCGATCGCGAAGACCAGAAACGGCACCAGAATGGACATCGGATCGATGCCAAAACCAATGCTGCTGAGCAGGCCCATCTGCCAAATGACCGCCATCAGTGAACAGCCAAGCGGTAATAAAGTGAGTTTCAGCGAGCCGGAGAACAGATAAACCAAGACCGCGGTGATCAGGATGGCAATCGCGAAAAACACCAGCACACCCTTGGCGCCATTGGCGACGTCACCAACCATTTTGGCAAAACCAATGATATGAACGGTGATTTGCTCGTTCTCAAATTTGCCGCGTACATCAGTTTCCAGCTGATTGGCAAAGGCAATGGTATCGAGCTTTTCCAGCGTGTCCGGATTGATTTCCTGCAACTGCGCGGTGATCATGGCGCAGCTGTAGTCGTCAGCGACCATTCTGCCGACAATACCGGCTTTGTCGACATTCTGCCGGACTATGTCAAGCCCTTTTTCATCCGAAGTGAAATCAGCCGGGATCACCGGGCCGCCGGCAAAACCATCCTCTACCACTTCAACGAAACGGGTGCTGGGACTGAACAAAGATTTGACCAGGACCCGGTCAACGCCCGGCATGTAATACACCTGATCATGGATTTTACGGAAGGTATCGAAGAAATTCGGATTAAAAATATTGCCGGATGCATCACAGACCGAGATCAGAATATTGTTCGCACCGCCAAAATCTTTGGCGTGCTTCATGTAGGTCTGCATGTACGGATGCGCCAGCGGAATATTTTTTGTGAAAGCTGCATCCAGTTTGATTTGACTGGCTTTAAACAATAAAAACAAGGTAGCCAGAACAAAGAGTACCACCACTGCCGCCCGATGGCGAAACAGCGCGTACTCACATTTATTGACGAAACGATTTGCGCTCATAATTATTGGCTTACCACTTGTTGCACTGTTTTAAGACCGACTTCTGTAGCAAGCAACAAATCCTTGCCAATCAGTAAACCGTTCATCACTGCTTTGCCTTCTTTTTGCGGAACCAGCGTGAAACTTACGCCGTCATCTTCGCTGTGGAAGATCACACCGCTGTTACCGAACAGCCAGACACGTCCTGCCTCAGCGACGACTGAGTTCAGGGTGGCTGGTGAACTTAACGGAATCTGTTGCCAGCTTTGCCCCTGGTCAGTGCTTCTGAACGCATGACCACGCAGGCCGACGGCAAACAAGGTGCCCTGTTCCGATTCACTGATAGAAAACAACGAGCCGTTATAGAATTCAGGCTGACGCTGCCAGCTGTTACCACCATCTGTGCTGACAGCCCAGAAACCCGCTTCTCCCACCAGATAAATGCGCGGGCCTTTGGCGTAAATACGGTTGATATGAGGTAAGACCGAGCCTATCTCCGCTTGGTAAGCTTCGGGATCTGTTTCTTTCAGCTCTGCCAACATGGCCTGGTCGTCCGCATTAGCCAGCTCTGCATGATATTCCTGCTGCCAGCTCTTCCCACCATCTGCACTTCTGAAAAACAGGCCATAAGCACCGACCGCGAACCCATGGCTGGCGTCTTTGAAATAAATATCAAACAACGGCTTGTCGAGCTCTGGTAAAAACTGTTGCAGCTGCCAGCTGACGCCACTATCTTGCGTGGCAATAATACTGGCGTCATGCCCAACCGCCCAGCCATGCATCTCATCGGTAAAATAAACTGAGTTCAGATTGGCCTGCAGCGGCGTTTGGCTCTGTTGCCAGCTGACACCATCCGGGCTGCGCAAGATGTGACCACGCTCGCCAGCCGCCAGATAGAGACTATCGCTGACCTTGATCAAGTCAGTGACCAGCGCTTTGTCCGCATGCGGCTGCAGATAGGAGCTTTGCGGTTTGATGACGTTGTCGGCCAGACTGGGCCAGACCGCAAATAACAGGCTCAGGCCCGAGATAAATGTGAATTTCATTTTAGAGTGAATACTCGGTAGTACATTTGAAACAAAAACGGTTGGCCTGACGCCAACCGCTTTTTCCGCTCAGTCAGTCTTAACGGGTTCCTTCACGGCGCAGCGCAGCTGGTGTGAAGTCGTTATCTGACAATTTCACTGAGAAATCATACATCTTGTCTTCGTTATCCAGACCGATCGCGATATAACGACGCGAGTTCAGGTCGTGATACACCTCAAGCGTACTCCAGTGAGTTGGCACTTCGTAGTAGTTCAGACCGTGCGCAACAGCAACGCGGTACAACTCGCCACGCGCGTCGTACAGGTCTGCAACATGGATTTGCCAGCTGTCTTCGTCAATGAAAAACACGCGTTTACCATAGACATGGCGCATGCCTGATTTAAGTGACGCTTCGACCACCCAGACCCGGTGTTTTTCCCAGCGTACATAATCCGGATTGATATGACCTGGCTTCAGGATGTCCGCGTATTTGGCATCTTTGCTGTGTAACTTGTAGCTGTTGTACGGAATGTACATTTCCTGCTTACCGACCAGCTTCCAGTTATAACGGTCAGGCGAGCCGTTGAACATGTCGAAGTCATCAGTGGTACGCAAACCGTCAGAAGCGGTTCCCGGCGCGTCATATGCCACGTTAGGGGCACGGCGAACACGGCGTTGTCCTGTATTGTAAGTCCAGGCCTGACGCGGAGTTTTCACCTGGTCCATGGTTTCGTGAACCAGCAGCGCAGTTCCTGCCAAGCGAGCCGGTGTGGTCACCGCCTGTTTAAAGCGGAACAAAATATTCTCCGCTTGCAACGCTTCTGCGGTCGCTTTTGGATCTGAGTATTTGAACATGATCTGTTCGTCAAAACCAATCAGCGTAAACTCACCGCTAGCCGTTGGAGCAGCCTGACCACCGTTACGGCTGGCGGCGACACCACGGAAACGTAACGTGTGGTTCCAGATCGCTTCCAGGCCGTCTTTCGGGATCGGGAATGGAATACCAATAGCGGCATTTTTAATACCGTTGCCGCCCTCTACCAGTTCCGCAGTCCCGGCAATCGCCTTGGTCGCGTCATAGACATATTGTGGAAAAGACGCAGTACGACGAGTCTGGTATACATTCATTTTGTAGGTCGGATACAGGTCAAACAACGCTTGCTGACCCGGCGACAACATTGACTTGTATTGTGCAAGGTTTGATTTATCAATTGTAAACAGGACCTTATCACCAGAAAATGGGTCCGGATGATGATCCCCTGGTTTGTAACCAGCAGGAGCAGAAGTGATACCACCATCCCATGCCGGAATAGAACCGTCTTTATTACCGGCCTTCTCAGCACCCAGTGGCGTTAAATCTGCGCCCAAGCGCGCAACCTGATCAGGACTGATTTTTGCTGCCACGCTGCAGCTCAGTACCAGCGCAACAGCGCTGGATAACAGGGTGAGTTTTTTCATAATGCTGCTCGTCCCTTCTTATAAGGAATATTTGATATTAAAAGACACGAAATCGCGGTCTTCAGTATTGTTCGTGGTACCAACACCATCGAAGAAGGCGTTGTAAGAAATTTCAGCCGACCACTTACTCAGATAGTCAAAAGTCAGCGAATAGCTCAGTGCTTTTTTGTCTTCTGAGAACATAAACAGCGGATCTGGCGTAATACCGTTCACATCGTGGGAGAACGTCAGACGTTGTGTCAGGTTGACTCCAGCCAACACGTTGTTGTAGTTGGCAATGGCAACCAGACGGTAGCCCCAGGCTGATGCAGTTGGGAACGGATTGGTTTCCGCGCCATTTGACACCCCAGTGTGTAAACCGGTTTTCAGGATCAGATTGCCATTTGCATCAGTGCCCATCAGCGGATAACCGCTGCGGTCAGTATTTGGACCGTTCAACCGCAACACGTCCTGATCCGGCATATCTTTGATTTGGATACCACCGACTTCAGCCAGCACCGTGAAGTTGTCAGTACCCAGTACAGGCCCAAATAAATGGGTGACCGTTAACTGTGCCTGCAATGTGTCCGACAAAATGTAACCCTGGGCAAACTGGCCAGGCTGCACTTTCTTGCCATCAAACCGGCCAATTTGTGAAATTCCGGCCAAATCAGGACGAATGCCTGCATTGGCTAATTGTTCCGGCATACCGGCGTACAGAATCTCAACGTCGTCGATTTGCAGTGGTTCATCCTGACGGTAGGCGATTTCACCTGCCAGTGACGTGCCATCAAGTGTGGTGTTAAAGCTGAAACCGTACAGCTTGATATCTTCAGGGTATTCAATCAATCCTTTCGACATCGCCTTGAGGTTAGACACGTTGTCGACCGTGATGGCATTCGCAGCCAAATAAGCAATATCACTTTGAATAGCCGCAGTACGGAAATCAGAGGCAATACCTGAAATCACCGGCGTGCGGCTGTGGTAATTCATGTAGTACAGGGCAAACTCAGTATCATTGAGCTCTGGCGAGAAATATTCCAGCTTCAGACCATACTGGCCACCGTCTTCCGGCTCAATCTCACCGGCATCTCCTTTGGGCCTTAAAGTTACTTTGGTTGGATAAGCCAGATAAGCTTGCGACAATTGAGTCAAACCGGCCTGTGCCGCAGCTTTTTGCGCAGGTGTCGCCGCAGGGTTCTGCAGCACAGCCATGGCTGCTTTGACACTGTTACCAATGCCATTGAGGCCATTGATTAATGTTGTCAAATCAATATCCGGATTACCGGCAAAACCAAGCTGAATATTTTGGTTGTAACCGCCTTTACCGGCGAAGTCGTTAGTAGAGAAGTAAGTCCCTGGCACCGGCAGATAGCTGTTCTGCCAGTCGTATTGATAAAACACTTCAGCAGACAAGCGCTCGGTAATACCCAGTGATGCCCACGCCATGCCCACCGGGATGTAGGCCTCTTTGAGGTCGGCGCCTGGCAGACGGGCAATGCCGACGTCAATTGGTGTAATGTTGATACCGTGCTGGATCAGGGTACTCTCACCCCAGCTCAGCACTTGCTCACCGACGCGGATAGAAAGTGGGTTCGCGCCATCATTCAGAGCAAAGTTGGCAAACACATAGGCATCGAGTAAACGGATATCGCGGCAAGCCAGGTCACGAGCATCATCATCGGCACAAGGGTCGACCCGGTTACCCGATACCGGATTGGTGTAAGCGCCTTTGTTGTCCATCAACGCGGCGTCGTAGAAGTACATAAAGCGGGTGAACAAACCAAAATCACCTTTAGTGATTGACAGTTCGTGCGTGCCTTTGAACAACTCGGAGAACATATCTCCTTTGTCATAGTTCAGGTTACCGGCATCACCGTTCGAAGAATAGCCACCGGGCTGGGCCCAGATTTCAGACGATGGATAAATGACGTTCGTTGCGGCGTTGTAGCCAGTCCAGTTAAAACGTGGATGGTTGACTTTACTGATAGTGTCCCAGTTGCGGTCCTCTGCCCGCCAACTGGCACCGTAGGAAAAAGTTGAGTCAAAAACAACATCGACATCCTCGCCCAGTGTAAAACTGGCGGCCTGACTCGAAGTTGCAGACAAGGCTAACAGTGCAGACGCTACGCCAAGCGCTAGTGGCTTTCTGGCGAAGGCAAATGGCCTTTTGTTCATGTTCGTTTCTCCCCCCCTGTCCCTGCAGGTATCTTTTGTTTTTGTAGTCTGTGCTCAGAAACCAACTGCTCTGATCTCTGCACAGGTATCGGAAATAATTACATCATTTTCCGGAGGGCGCAAGGCTTGCCCAATGGTAAATCTGTTGATTTGTCTTTAGTTTTTTGCGATGAAGCGGCTGTATTTATCACTCAGCATAAGCTGTGGTTTAACTGTTGCGGGTCCAAAGCGGGTGTTTTTACTTAACATCATGAATTCAAAAGGCAAATATGATTAAAGTATCGCGCACGTTTTAATCTGCCGTTTAAAGTATTCACTCTAATTAATTTTTTTCAGCGCTTTAAACTTGCCGCGGCTGTCGGTTATTAATTCAAAACGGGCATTGAGCCCGTTGTGTTGAAAATAAGACCTGAAATGATACAAATCCAGTTGGACTTTCAGGCCGCTTTCGGCCTGAACCACCACGGATTTGACCAGGCCCTGGTAATAAGACAGCACCTGCTCCGATGACAGAATCAACCAAAAACGGTAAACCCTATCCGCCATGCAGTGCCTTTTGCAGTTTTTCGGCCAGATCCGGGCTCAGCTGCGGTAGTTTTTGCAACTGCTGTAACTGTTCAGACATCAGAGCCGCGCGATTTGAGTCATAGCGACGCCAGGCCAGCAACGGCGTTACCAGTCTGGAAGCCAGTTGCGGGTTGATATGGTCTACCCGCGCAATCACCTCGCTGAGCAAGCGATAGCCTCTGCCGCAAGCTTGATGGAATTGCCGCGGGTTCTGCATACCAAAGGCGCCGTACAAGGCCCGGACCCTGTTCGGATTTTTCCAGTCAAACTGAGGATGTTGACTGGATTTTTCCAGCCATTCAAACACCTGCTCAGTAGGCAGATTGGCAACCAGTACAGAGTGTTTATCAAACAACTGCACGTTATGACCGTACTGCGCATAAAACGCTGCAAGCTGACTGGCTGCGGCGGGATGCGCGGATTTGACCAGCCCCTGCAGGACCGCCATCTTGTCGGTCATATTGTCACTGCGTTGGTACTGCTGTTGCCAGATGCTTTCTGTAGCAGCTGGCAGCCGAAGCAGGTAGCGCAGCGCCGTGTTGCGAAGTGCCCTGCTTGCGACCTGGCTTTCATTGTATTGATACGATGCCGCCGGCAATCGCTGATAAAGCGCCTGCCATTGGGGCGCGAGCTGTTCGGCCAGTTGCTGCTGATATGATTCCAGCGTCTCCAGAATCACATCGACCGGAATTTGAGCGTATTGTTCGGCCAATGTCTCGAACGACGGCAGCGTCAACAGCTCTGCCGTCAACGCCAGATCGTCCAGTGGCTGTGCTGCCAACTGCTTCAAGGCGGTCAGTAAGGCTGACGGTAACTCGACCGGTTGCCCAGCCTCAACCGACTGCGCCACTAACTGATTCCAGATTTGCTGCAGTGCGTCCCATCGCGCAACGCCATCGGACGCCTGGCGGCTGAGCAGCAACAAATCATCGATACTGTATGCATACGAAAGCCGTACCGGCGCACTGAAATCAGCCAGTAACACCGGCACCACTGGTGCAGTCAGACCACTGAAGCTGAACTCCTGTTCCTGCCCTGTTAATTGCAACAAGCCAAGTTGCTTTTGACCTTTGGCATCATGCAATTCGTATCTGAGTGGGATCAGCAGCGGCAGTTTTTCCGCCTGATCGGCTGTCGCGTTCGTATGCTGGCACAATTTCAACGTTATGGAGCCATCGCTCTGCCATTGCAGACTGGCGCTGACTTCCGGCGTGCCGGACTGGCTATACCAGCGACGCAGCAGCGACAGGTCGGTCTGATTGGCATCCTGCATCGCCTGGACAAAATCATCGCAAGTCACGGCCTGACCGTCATGACGGGCGAAGTACAAATCCATGCCCCGGCGAAATCCGGCCTCGCCCAGCACCGTATGCTGCATCCGGATCACTTCTGCGCCTTTGTCGTAGACGGTGACCGTGTAGAAATTATTCATCTCCTCGACAACGTCTGGCCGGATCGGGTGCGCCATCGGACCGGCATCTTCGGCAAATTGCAGTGTGCGAATGGTTTTGACGGCATCAATCCGGCACAAGGTGGCAGAACCCATCGCAGCGCTGAATTGTTGGTCACGAAACACCGTCAGGCCCTCTTTCAGGCTCAACTGGAACCAGTCACGACAGGTCACGCGGTTGCCGGTCCAGTTATGAAAGTATTCGTGGGCAATAATACTCTCAATATTGAAATAGTCCGTATCCGTGGCGCTCTCCGGGTCGGCCAGCACAAACTTGCTGTTAAAGACGTTCAGGCCTTTGTTTTCCATCGCACCCATATTGAAGAAATCGACAGCGACCACCATGTAGATGTCGAGGTCGTACTCCAGACCGTAAACTTCTTCGTCAAACTTCATCGCGCGCTTGAGCGCTTCCAGCGCAAAGCTGGCCTGAGCACGGTTGCCCTTATCGACATAAAACTTCAGCGCAACGTCGCGGCCAGATTGGGTGATAAAGTTGCCGGACAGTTCGTCAAAGTCACCGGCGACCAGCGCGAACAAATAACAGGGTTTTGGGAATGGATCATGCCAACTGACTTGTCTGCGCCCGTCTTCCCGCACCTGGCTGGCGATTAGATTGCCGTTGGACAGTAAAAAAGGGATTGCAGCATCTGCGATGATATGGGTAGTAAATACGGCCATCACATCGGGTCTGTCCTGGTAAAACGTGATGCGCCGAAAGCCTTCGGCTTCGCACTGTGTGCAATAAGCGCCATTGGACAGGTAAAGCCCTTCCAGCGCAGTATTGCCTGATGGATCGATTTCGGTGATGACTGTCAGGCTGAATGCCGCTGGCAGCTGCTCCAGCAACAAGCCATCGGATTGTTGCTGATAGTGTGGCCAGTCCTGACCATCAATCTGCAGCGACAACAGTTTCAACTGCTGACCATCCAGCCAGAGTGTCGATGCCGCAGGCTGCTGACGCTGCAACTGACTGACAGCGGTGACCCGGGTACAAGTCGGTTCCAATTCAAAAGTCAGCGCAACTTCCGTGGTCAGATATGCCGGTGGCTTGTAATCCAACCGGTGTTTGGCTTTATTGGCCGTCATCAACAACTCCTGAGAATCAATAAAGCCTGCCAGCAGCAGGCTTTTTAGGTGTCCGTCAGCGCGCCTGAACAGGCGCTGCCGTCAGTCCAGCGGGCGGCGTCAGTCGCAGGATCTTAATGCCCAGATAGGCATAGACAATCGCCAGTACCGGATTTATTACATTAAAGAATGCATAGAACATGTATTCAAGCGGACTGATGCCAAGCACACCATGCATGTAGGCGCCGCAGGTATTCCACGGGATCAGCGCACTGGTAATAGTACCGCCGTCCTCAAGAGTTCTTGATAAATTCACCGGTGCCAGTCCGCGTTTTTCATACTCTTCTTTATACATCCGGCCCGGCATCACAATCGCCATGTACTGATCTGCCGCCAGAATGTTGGTGGCGATACAGGTCAGAATAGTGCTGGTGATGAGAGACCCTGTGCTGTTGGCACGGCGCAGGATAGCCTGGACAAAACGGCGCAGCAGACCGGTATGTTCCAGCACTGAACCAAAAACCATGGCTGACATGATAAGCCAGACGGTATTCATCATTTTGGCCATGCCGCCGCCACTGAGCAGTTTGTCCAAATCAACGTTACCGGTCTCAATCACGAAGCCACTGTGTAAAGTAGTCCAGACGACTTTAAGCTGCGCCAGCACCATCGGGTATTGGGCATCGACCATCTTTTCCAGCAAAGGTTGCTGAAACAACACGGCCCAGACTCCGCCCAAAATAGCGCCGATAAAGACGGTCGGGAAAGCCGGTACCTTCTTCATTGCCATCACCAGCAGGATCAGCAATGGCAACAAATGCAGCGGCGACAGGTAAAAATGCTTTTGCAGGTCTTCTTTGAGCAGCTCAATTTTGGCCAGATCAGCGACACCATCAGCA
>JACCDS011486644.1_pt1 | contig 12409 bp, 12 predicted proteins | sample 7446441 | NCBI WGS metagenome assembly JACCDS01 (sample SAMN15323445, study PRJNA562643) | freshwater metagenome | isolation source: river surface water | place: USA:Blue River Watershed | collected 2017-08-17
AAAGAAGCCACTATCGTTTCTGAACTCAATGCAGTTCAAGGCAATAAGGTGGATATCGGGGGATATTATTTCATGAACGATGAGAAAGCAAGTCGTGCCATGCGTCCTTCGGCTACCTTGAATACCATTATCGGTTAAGATTTTTTCGGGGGAATAGAAACTTGGAATTCCAGCGCGTACGACCTTGAAGCTCCAAGTTTCTATTGAACCCCATTGGGTTGTTATATAATATTAAAATTCTACTATGCGATCCGAACAATTATTGTCGCTACGAAGCGAAATCCCTGTAGATTCCGAGCGGAATCCCTTAGAATTGGAACAATTTCAGAACAGCTGTATTCGCCCGATTTTAAAATACCAAAACGACGCATTGCTTGTGTATTTCCGTGCTCAAATTCAGGATGAGGAAATCCCCAAATCCATTATGAAACGAGAAGCTCTGGTGAAATTACGCCTACAAAAAGACATGAACCTACGCAATTTATTGGTAGGCATGGTTTTGGGATTGATGACGGTGGAAGAATTATCCTTTTACCAATTGAACAAAAGCGAACTTTCTCGCCGAATTGTTACGATGCTAATTCAGCGAATTTCGGGGCAGTTGTAACTAGAATTATTTGCTTTTTTGCTAAAAAGTATATACATTTGATATATACTTAAAATATTTCATGAAAACACTTTCATTAAAATTGGACGACAATATCTATGAAGAAACAGAAAAACTTCTTCAAAAAATGGATCAGCCAAGAAATAGATACATTAACGAAGCAATTGAATATTACAATGCGGTAAAAAAACAAGAGCTTATTAGCAGACAACTTGCCTTCGAATCAAAATTAGTAAGTGAAGATTCTCTTTCTGTTTTAAATGAATTCGAACAACTGGATGAAAACGAAGGTGAATAAGTTCGAAATCTGGTTGGCTGATTTAAATCCTCAATGCGGAACCGAATCTGGAAATACCAGACCTGTAATAGTTGTTCAAACCAACTTATTGAACGAATTTCATCCTTCTACGGTGGTTTGTCCAATAACAACTAATGTTATTCTGCAAAGCGAAATTTTACGCGTTCATCTAACAAAAGGAACCGCCAATGTAAAAGAAGATTGTGACATTATGATGGATCAAATCCGAGCGATTGACAATAATAAACTCATAAAAAAAATTGGCACATTACCGAATGAACTGACTCAAAAAGTTGCCGAAAATTTGGCAATAATTTTGGACTTGTGATTTTTACAAAATTCCTGATAATGATATAATCGATACATATCAGAAATTCGAACCTAAAAATCCTACTATTGCAGCTTCGTTTCATACACCACAATGGTAGCATTATCGCCGGTGTCAACGATAGTACCCGACGGGATTTGGATGGCATACGTATGCGAACCTGTTTCATTCGGGATAATCGCAATTAATTCGGGCATAGTAGCATGCACGCTGTTTTGATTGAAATAAAATGAAGAGTTATCTACTTCCGTTCCATCACGCAATAATTTAAACGTTCTAGTTTGGCCTGCTGAATTGGTCCACGCTGTAAAATTTGCACGAACTTCTACCGTTCCACCAGAACCAACATACGTACCCGACCAATCCGAAATCGTGGCTTGACCCGAGTAACTATTCGTTGGGGCAACCGAATTAATTAATATAGATTTCTTCAAAATGATGGATGATGCATTCATCAATCGCTGCCAATTAGTACCATTATAGTAATAATATCCAGGGGTCACGTTATTGGGGGAAGTACCAGCAGTAGCAGTATTATAAATTGTCAAACCTGACGCAGGCGAGCTGATGGTAGAAACATCGTTAATACTAGTCAATCCAACTCTAGGAGGTAAAAACCCCTTAGAACTGGAAGAAACTTCCAACTGAGCAGAAGCGGCTGGCGTAGAAGTACCAATTCCTACTTGAGCAAAAATTGCACTATTAAAACCTAGGAAAAAGATGATATTAAGTAAGATGGCTTTCATTTCAATCAATTTTTGTTTCAGTTACAGTAATTGTTGCAAAATCATTAAAGTCAATATACGTATTTGAACCAATCTGAATTGCAAACGTATGCGATCCAGATTCATTGGGTAGAATAGCATATAAATCGGGCATAGTAGTATGAATACTCGCTTGATTAAAATAAAACTGAACATTGTCAATTTCACTACCATCACGAAGTAATTTAAAAGTCCTACTTCCACTACTTGTAGGGATAAAAGCGGTGAAATTAGCTCTAACCTCTACTGTTCCGCCAGATGCAACATAGGTCCCTGACCAAGCAGAAATAGTGCTTTGACCTGCAATCGAACTACTTGGAGCTGCGGAATTCACTAGAATCGATTTCTTAATAAAATTGGAACTGGGATTAAAAATATGCTGCCACTTGCTACCATCAAAATAATAATATCCCGGAAAAACATTATTGGGTGCTGTTCCAGATGTAGATGTATTGACAACAAGTAAACCTGTTGCTGGCGAGCTAATTGTAGCTACATCATTGATACTACTTAGCGCTACACGGGGAGGCAGAAAGCCTTTGTTTGATGCATTCACATCTAAAATAGCCGATGAAGCAGGAGATGTACTTCCAATGCTCAATTGAGCGTTTAATTCGAATACGCCAAACACAAACAGAGTTGAGAAAATAAAAAACTTAATCATTTCTTTAAAATCAAATTTCTTAGCGCGTTGATTTCATCTTCTTGCTTTTGATTTTGAATTTTCAATACATCTAATTCCGATTGGTGTTTTTTGAGCATCTCCACATGCATAGAAGCCAATGATTGATAATTCATCGATTTGGTTTGCATCGAATCTGTAGCAGTAGCAACCAAATCAGGGAAAATTTCCTCTACTTCTTGGGAAATAAATCCATACTGTAATTGATGGACAGGAAAAACATCTGAGTTCCAGTAATATGTTACTGGATTTAATTTCATGTATTTGCTGGAAAAATCAACTTCCAATGGTTTAATAGTATTTTTTAATCGGATATCAGAACTTGAAGTTAGCGAAGTGTAATAGATCCCAGAAATGGATAAATCCCAAGTAGACAACCCTCCGCCCCAACCAGAAGGCCAATTCGTTTTAACATTTCCACTTTGATCACTAATCAATACCCGCGATTGGCCATACTCATTAAACTGAACCAATTTACTCGAATTTGAACTATTGTTAAAATCCCATCTTGAATTGAAAATCAATTGATCAGTGGAATTTAAAATCCCCGCAGAATACCCCTTGACGCCAGCAATATCCAGAGATAAATATGGATCACCACTAGAATTTCCGGCAGTTCTTATCCCCAAAATTGCATCAGCTGTTGATGAACCATTGCTTGTATTAAATAATTGTACAGTAGGCACATTGTTAGACCCCGGATTCCCTGAAAAGGTATTGGAGCTCTGAATATGCAATCGAGTAGTTGGGCTAGAAATCCCCAGACCAACCTTTCCATTTAACAGTGTATAACCACTTCCAGATGGTGATAATGTAATATTGGAGTTAGTACCACCAGCCGTCATGGTTAATGCTGAACTTCCTGTGATTGAACCCGTAGTTGTATTAGTTCCTCCCATGGCCAAAGTCAATTGACTTAAACTCACAGTAGGTGTTGTAGAACCGTTTACTACTGATATTCCAGACCCAGCCGTAATGGATGAAACGGTTCCGAATGTGAGTGAATCGGGAGTCCATTTGCTACCATCAAATGATAGCACTTGTGTCTTACTTGCACTCATTGAATTCAATTTTACTGCCGTAACAGAAGAGTTCGCTAAATGATTATTCAACACGCCATTGGTTGCCACAGAAATGGAATTATTCAAATTATTTAATCCCCCAGTGAAGGTATAAACAGTACCACTGCTAAACTCAGACCAGTTAGTACCATTGAATACGTATCCGTTCGAAGGAACTGAAACAAAGACAGCATCTTTAGAAGAGGGTGTTACAAAAGTCCAATTTCCAGAATTGTATGTTGCAATTTGATTCTTTGAACCTCCACCCCAATTTGCACTAAGTATATATCTGTCGCCATTATTGGGGGATGTAGGTGCTGTTGCAACCAAATTTAATACGGACTCTTTCCATAAAAGTCCTCCACTTAAACCATCGGCATAATTCTTGGTTGCTACATCATTTGCATCCGTAGGATCGGCCAAATTGGATATTTTCTTGGTTGCCATGTTCAAATCCCCAGTGAAAATGGACTGCCCATCGGATTTAACCAAACCTGCTACCTCTGATGAAGTTAGAGGCCCGGTCCAAGTAGTACCTGTAAAATAATAATATCCCGGACTATTATCGGTTTGAAAAACCAATAATCCAGTGGCAGGTGTCGCAATGGATACGCGTTGTGATTGTGTCATTCGAGGCATTAAAAACCCACGCTCCGAACTACTTAACTCTAATTTAGCGGAAGCAACAGCCGTTTCTGTTCCAATTCCAACCTGTGCATTTCCGGCATTGTAAACCAAGCCCGTCAATGCACTGAACAAGATAAATTTGAATCGTAACATATTACTTTTTAAAATTATCTTGGATCAAAGATTTTAATTCTTCAATTTGTTCTTGACGCTGTTGAAGTAATTGCTTCAAATTTTGAATTTCTGCTTCTTGATCTTGGATCTTTTTCACTGTTAGGGCATGAAAAGACTGATAGTTCACCGATTTAGTTTGCATATCATCGTTTGCAGTTGAAACTATATCTGGAAATACTTTTTCAATTTCTTGAGCAATAAATCCATATTGCAACCCTTTATCATCACAAACTCCTTTATTCCAATAATACGTTACGGGAACTAAATTCATCAGCTTTTGTGCTTCAAAAGTTGAAATGGGACTAATTTCATTTTTCAAACGTCTATCTGATCGAGCCGTCATAGTGGTGTAATAAATCCCAGAAAGCGTCATATCGTATGTTCCTATTCCTCCACCCCAACCATTTGGCCATGAAGCATTATAGGCACCAGCATCACTAGGAATTATCACCCTAGTTTGACCACTTTCATTAAAAATCATCATATTATTCGATGCGGTTCCGCTTGCAAAATCCCATTTACTGTTGATAATCAATTGGTCCGTAGAATTCGAAATACCCATACTGAATCCTTTCACCCCGTTTATATCCCATGATATATAAGGATTTCCGCCGGAATTCCCACCCGTTCTAACGGCAAGAAGTGCATGTGCCGCAGATGAACTATTATTGGAATTGTAGATGTACATGGAAGGAACATTGTTGGAACTAGGATTATCCGAACCTCCAATAGTATTTGTATTTTGAATATGCAGAGAAGTTCCTGGCGTAGAAGTACCCAAGCCTACTTTACCATTCAACAGGGAATAACCTGATCCACTGGGAGTTAGTGTTACATTTTGATTAGTACCACCAGCGGTAAATGTTAGAGCGCCTGTACCCGAGATAGAGCCATTCGTAGTACCTGTTCCTCCATTTGCAACGGGTACTGTTGTAATAGAAATTGTTGGTGTTGTGGTTGGATTGGTAACGGTCAAACCATTTCCGACGGAAACATTCGTTATTTGCCCAGTGCTTAGTGTGGTTGGGGCCCAAGCTGACCCATTGTATTGTAGAACTTGACCATTCGTGGCCCCCATTGGATGAATTTTGTTGGCAGTAACCGCTCCGTCGGCAATATTTACAGTCCCAACACCTGATGCAGCCAAAGTAACGTTGTTCGACGAATTCAACAAACCTGATCCAAACGTGTAGTTCACACTGCTATTGAATTGATTCCAAGACGTTCCATTAAACACATAACCATTTGAAGGTGTAGTTGCAAATACGGCATCTCGGTTAGAAGGTGTTGTAAATGTCCATGAAGATCCATTGTAAGTGGCAATTTGATTTATACTTCCGCCACCCCAAGCGGCCGTGAGAATATAACGACTTCCAGTAGCAGGGCTTGCAGGTGCACTCGAAACGAAGTTCACTACTGACTCTTTCCAACTCAATCCTCCACTCAAACCATCTACATAACTTTTAGTTACCGCATCAGTTGAGGAAGTAGGTGTTGCTAAATTTACAATTTTCTTTCCTCCTAAATTCAAATCACCAGTGGCATTAACCGTTCCATCTGCCTTCAAATAACCGGTCAAGTCACTCACCGTTAATGGACCTGTCCAAGCCGACCCGGTGTAATAATACAATCCCGGTGAATTATTCGTTTGATAAATCAATAACCCGGTTGCAGGAGTGGAGATAGCATTTTTCTCAGATTCCGTCATCCTTGGAGGAAGAAACCCCTTCGACGTACTTGTTAAATCTAAGATAGCTGAAGCAGACGGATTGTTTGTCCCAATACCCACTTGGGCATATTGTTTAGAAAAAATAGAACAAACAATAATAATAGTAATTAATTTATACATGGAGTTTTAAAGACTTTAAGTTTCAAATTTACTTTATATCATAATAATAGTTTAAAGGAAATTGAAGGAAACAGGGCAAATAGGGCTCAATTTATATCCCCTAAAAACGAAAATGACAATTTATTACACGTATGCAGTCAACACTTTTATCTTTACAAACGCTAATTGAATTGAAATTACCCATACTAATGTTAATTTTGTATTTTTAAAAATCGTAAAAGACGTTTCTACTATGCGTAAAATAACCTTCTTCCTCTTGGCACTTTTAGTTTTCAATTCCAAGATTACAGCCCAAGTCGGAATTGGAACTACCACTCCGTCATCATCTGCACAACTTGAAGTGAAATCTACTTCTAAGGGATTTCTTCCCCCAAGAATTGCGTTAACGTCTTTATCAGATAATAGTACCATTTCATCTCCCGCGACGGGCTTGATGATTTACAATACCGCTTCAGCGGGTACATTTCCAAATAACGTTACTCCTGGTTATTATTTTTGGAATGGAAGTGCTTGGCAGCGTTTGGAAGATCAGACTACCAGTCCGGGCAAATTTCACTGGAATTGGCAACAAGGCAATCCTACACAGAGCGGCTTGGGTGCAACATTTGTGGGTAATGCTTCTTGGCAATCCAATTATATACAGTTAACTCCAAACAGCCAACAGCAGAATGGAAAAGTGTATTGGCAACAAGATATTGATTGGGATCAACCCTTGCATATTTCGGCACAATTGTATGCTGGTGGTGGTTCCGGTGCTGATTTGAATTGGATTTTCTTCGGATGCAACAACAGCATGATTTCATCCGGTTCAGTACAAAGCACCAATGCCGGTGGAATAAGCGTAAGCTATGACGAACTGAATAATCGAATCGTTGTATTCAAATCAGGTACTCAAATTGCGAGTATTAATACGAATAGTTCTTTAGGTGACGCTAAGTGGCAAGTCCATGAGATTTACTTTGGTAAAAATGCAGATGGTACTCGATTCTTGGACTTGTGGACGAACAACGGCGAATACGTTGCTACAGTTGAATTGGGTTCATTTACCGCATCCGGTGATCATTTTGGCGCGGGCGGTTGGACCGGCTCTTTAACCAATACGCATGGAATGAGAAGATTACTTATCGAAAGCGCGGTTGGTTTACCTAGATAAATGCTTAAACTAAATTTAATAAAAAAAGCTGTCTCAAAACTGAGGCAGCTTTTTTTATTATAAATACACTCGTTATTCTTTTCTATCAGAACAACCGTTCAATTTCGATCGTGTTCTTATTTCCTCCGTTACCAAAAATACATGTAAAACGATAGCTTTTTCTATTGGTTTCATCGATCATTAAGAAGCGTTGAACACTTCCATAATACGGAAAATGTGCTGCGCTTTGAACATAAACAAAGGATGTTCCAACAGTAGTCGATGCCCAACCTATACCTGTTTCTGAACCTGCTCCACCTGTCGATCCTACATTACTCGAAGGATACAAATTGAATGTAGATGCAGAGGTGGTAATATTTCCTGAAACGGTAGCAATTTGCATCGAACGATTACCAGAACTCGCCACACGAATTTTGATATTATCTAATTGAACCACATCGCCTGCATTTACAAATGCAGAAATGGAATTTAAGGTACTCACCCACTGCTGTCCATTGTAAAAATACATACAATTCGCATCGGTATTATAAATCTGCAATCCAGAAGCAGGACTCGTTATTGCTGTCATCTGAGCATTGGTCAATCGAGGAAACAACACACCTTTGGTAGAAGAGCTTATATCTAACTCCGCTGCATTATTTGGTGATGTAGTTCCTATTCCCACTTGTGCAAAAGTGGAACTCGAAGACCATAAAAATATCCCTAAAATAAATGTAAACTGATTCATGATTTTTTAAAGCTCCTCAATTTCAATTGAAGTCGTGTACGTAGACGTTAGACCAGCGGTGATACTTATTTTATAAAACTTCCAATTTGTTTCATCGGTAAACCAAATTTGCTGAGTATTTCCGCGAGTATTAAAATTTAGTCCAGCTTGAAAATAACTAAATGTACTACTAAAATTCTCCGATTGGCGCATGTAACTTCCGATATTCGCAGAGGCTGAACTTCCGATAGTAACGACCGTATTGGTGTAAATAGAAGTTCCAGTTACTTTTACAGTTCCCGATTTAAATGCCAACTGCGCACTACTGTTTCCTGACACGGGCAAACGAACCATTAAATTACCGAAAGTTACGGTATCTCCGCGTTTTACCATGTTGCAGGTGTACTTCTTCTCACTTATCCAAGCACTACCATTGTATGTGTAGATATTATTGAAAGTGGTATTATACACTTGCAAACCAGCAACAGGATTCGATATATTCGACATTTGTGTATTCGTCATTCTAGGCACTAATACGCCCTTTGAGGTGGAAGTAACATCCAGAATTGAAGAAGCATTAGGATTTGTCGTTCCAATACCTTGTTGAGCATACGTTTCAATAGAAACAAAATTCAGCAAAAGCATCCCCAAAAAAAATAAATAATTTCTCATTAGTTTAAGCGCTTAATAGAAATAAAGTTGTTATTATAACCACCGCCAACAGTAAAAATGATGTAATACGCTTTGTTATTGGTTTCATCCTGAATGTTTACAAGTTGCGTTGAACCATGATAACCCAAATCCAAGTTAGGCCAAAAATTAATAAACGTGGTGCTCAAGGAGGTCGATTGACGGATGTAGGTATTGTAAATAGCAGCCGATCCACCCGTGGATGTAGGTGAATTAACATAAATAATTTCTTGAGTTCCAGAAATATTGATGGTTCCAGATACAGTAGCAATTTGAAGTGAATTAAAACCAGAAGAAACCGGCATTTGAACACGAATATTATCGAGTTGAACGGGATCACTGGTATTTACAAATTTGGATATTTTATTCTCTTTTGACAGCCAAGAAGTCCCATTGTAACAATATAATGCAGCTGCATCAGTATTAAATACAGTCAAACCATTTGCGGGGGAAGTTATGGCCAACATTTGCGTATTGGTCATCCGTGGATATAAAAACCCTTTGGTTGTGGATTCGACATCCAGAATAGATGAAGTATTTGGAGAGTTGGTTCCTATACCTACCTGGGATATTGCGTCAAAGGGTACACAAACAAATGCACCGAAAATAAAACACAATTTTACAATTTTACTTTTACAAGATAAATAATGCACAGTAATAAGATATATAAGGATTTGAGTACCTTACAAAGGTACGATTTTAAGTCAGGGCAACCCGATTTTTTTAATCTTTTTAAACAATTGATTGTTTATTAGTTATAAAATTAGAAAACACCATACATCCCCAACACGCAAATTACGACTTCATTTTCGTCGGATTAGGTGCGTCTGCTAGTCTAACATTGTTAGCACTATTAAGAAAAACGCCTATTGCCAGGCAAAGAGTATTAATCATAGAACCCGATCTCAAGAAATCTAACGATAAAACTTATTGCTTTTGGGCCAATGAATCCGATCCCATCGTTCAACAACTTCAGTCCATTATTTCAAAATCATGGACGCATATTCGAATCTCCAATCAGCAACCCGTTTCCTTATCACCCCTTCAATATTGGCAGATTTCTAGTATCGATCTCTATCGTTACATCGAAAATGAAATCAACCAATTTCCTTGGAATCGCTTGTATTTATCGGTCGATGAAATAAAAAACGATGCTTCTGGATTATACATTCAAGTGAATGACGTTCAATTAGGGGACTTTCAAGTTCGTGCTCCATTTATATTCGATTCTCGCAATCCTGAATTTCTCGAACCCAAAGAATTTCAATCCCATCTTTGGCAAAGTTTTCATGGCTGGCGAATTCTATCTACAGAAGATTCTTTTGACGAAAATTGTTTCCACATGATGGATTTCAATACTTCGCAAGATGCATTTACTCAGTTTGTCTACACCTTGCCGTACTCCTCAAAAGAGGCGTTGATTGAGATTACCCGATTTGGAAAAGATCGTTTAACTAAAGAATTAGCTGAAATTCGACTCAAAGAATACTTAGAAAATAGAAAAATTGAATACACGATTATAGATGTTGAATCTGGATGCATTCCCATGAGTAACTTAGACATGGCCAAGGTAAATCCTTCTAACGTCATTGAAATCGGGAGTAGAAACGGAGCAATTAAACCCAGCACGGGTTATGCATTTCATAATATGTTCGAAGAAGCAGAATCTATCTCCAACTCATTCGCACATTTCTATTCCAATCAATCTCAATACAATCAAATCACCCCGAATCATATACTAAAATCCCCTGAGTCCTCACCTAAATTTAATCGAAATTCCAATCGATTTGCCTTTTACGACTCACTATTGCTAAATATTCTAGAACAAAAACCGCATTGGGGCAAGCCCATTTTCGAGCAACTATTTCAACGAACACCTGTTCAAACTGTATTGAAATTCCTCGATGAAAAAAGCACACTTGCTCAAGAATTCCACCTTCTCAAAAAGCTCCCTTTCGCCCCTTTTTTAAACGCACTCCGCCAACATCCAACTGCACAATCACTGATTCGCCCGACCATGTTAACACTGATTACTGCTCTTATTTTCTGCCTGGGATATATACCTGAAATGCAATTTATTTTGGGAAATGGAATTTTGGCTTTGGGATTGATTCTGGTAGGAATACCACACGGAGCGGTAGATCATTTACTCGGAGTTTTTCAACACAACAAACCTAAAATTACACTTTCTTTTATTTTAAAATATCTCGCTATAGCTTTCGGTTTCGCGATTTTTTGGGTTTTATTTCCCATTGCCTCACTCCTCTTCTTTATTCTCTATTCAGCTTGGCATTTCGGGCAAGCCGATGGTGAAATTTGGAAACTCAATAAAACCATTTCCTTTTTCTGGGGATGTTCTGTCCTTGCCTATATTCTAGGCACTCACACTTCAGAATCTTCTGCTATAATTGGAGAAATATCAAAATTGGAATTGAACCTATCATTACACCCATTTATGATGCTCCCTTGGCTTCTATTTTCTTTCTTCTTGAGGCGTTGGGGAATGGCCATTACCGTATTTTGGCTGATACTCGCTTCTCAAATTCCACTAATTCTTGCTTTTGGGATATATTTCGTAGGCCAACATAGCATTAATGGTTGGATGAAAATAAAATCTCACTTGAATCAAAGTCATCGAAGAATATGGATGCAATCACTTCCCTTTCACCTAGGGGCATGGTTGCTATTTGCGCTCTTCTATCTTAATTGGTCACAATTGGAAAGCATTTGGAGTGTCTTTTTCATTTTTATTGCGTGCATTAGTCTTCCCCATACCGTGGTCATGCATAAATTATATCTAAAAAATCAATACCGCGTACCACGCCAGCGGGTTGTTCGAGAACTTTGACTAACCCCCACTAAGTCAAAAACCTCAACTGTAAATAACAAAGCACTGCTCAATCGCTCTACATTATCCTTCTTCCAAGTGTCGAAATACCCATTATTCATGGTGGTGTAGAACCCAGTTGTCAAACGAATATTCCCCCACTGACGATACGATTTTATGGCCCAACCCGGCGAATACAATGCCGTATTTTGATTATTTCCAGCGAATACACCCATTTCTAAGCCGACCGCTCGATAATCTGACGACGACTTTAAATTGGGCGTTACATTGGTCAATTTCAACCCAATCAATCCTTCAAACAAGGCTTTAGTATTGTACATCGGTCTATCTGTTGTTCGATCCGAATAAAAAGTACCTCCGGCGCTAATATAAAATAGTTCTTTGGGCAAGTCTTGCTCATAATGTATGAACAACGTTACATCCAAACCCATTTGTGCACACACATTATTCCCTAAAAATCCGACTCCCAAGTGACTATTTACCCGTTGAAACACGCCCTTCTGCCCTACCGTCATTCGCTGAACATACGTCGTATCATTTTCAGATATAATCACGGAATGTTCGTCGCTATAAAAATCAATATGATTACTCAATCGAGGACGTTTATCCAATTCCACCCTGC
>JACCDS011861419.1_pt1 | contig 12407 bp, 11 predicted proteins | sample 7446441 | NCBI WGS metagenome assembly JACCDS01 (sample SAMN15323445, study PRJNA562643) | freshwater metagenome | isolation source: river surface water | place: USA:Blue River Watershed | collected 2017-08-17
ACCGCGCTTGGCGTCCAGGATGATCGGCAAAAACGGATACGTCTCGCGCACATAATCGCATATTGCCTGCAACTGGTCTTCGGCCCGCAGCGCGGCAAAATAGGCGATTTGTGGCTTGACGGCGCAGGCCAGATCGGCGGTGGCATCAATAATCGCCTTGCAAAACTGAAAAATGCCATCCGGCTGCGCTCGCAGATGGGCGGGCAGTTTCGGCAGATCCGGGTCAAGCCCGACACACAGCAGTGAATCGTTGCGCTGCCAGGCAGCGGCCAGTTGAGCGCTAAACTTCATTCTTGCTCCCTGACCGGTACCGTATAGTTCAGCGCCAGCCGCCCGCCATCGACATACATGGTTTGGCCAGTCATGTAACTGGCTTCATCACTGGCCAAAAACACCGCCAGCGCCGCCACTTCTTCCGGCTCGCCACAGCGCCCGAGCGGGGTGCGTGACAAAATTGTGTGGCGCGCCTCGGGGCTGCCCAGCACCGCCTGTTTTGCCAGTTCGGTCAATATCGTGCCCGGCCCGATGCCATTGACCCGAATCCCGTGCGGTGCCAGATTCAGCGCCATCACCTTGGTCAACTGGTTGATGCCGCCTTTTGACACCACATACGGCACCTGATTCGGAATCGCCAGTTCGGCATTGACGCTCGACATATTGATGATCGAGCCACCGCCCTGCTTCACCATCAGCCGCGCTACCGCCTGACCACACAAAAACATCGATTTTAAATTGATGCGCAGCACCCGGTCAAAATCCTCTTCCTGCAAATCAAGAAAATCACAGGCGTGGGTGACACCGGCATTGTTGACCAAAATATCGATCCGGCCAAAGCGCGCGACAGCCTGCTGCACCATGGCATCAACTTCACTTTTCTGCGACACATCACACGCCACAAACAGCGCATTCTCACCCAAACCGGCAGCAGCGGCCGCCCCTTCCGGCTTCAGATCGGCCAACACCACCTTGCAGCCTTCGGCAATATAGCGCTTGGCACAGGCAAACCCAATGCCTTGCGATGCGCCGGTAACGAGTGCGACTTTTCCTGACAAATTCATGCTTGACCTCAACTTGATGGGATAATTAACTTCTTTTGATTGATTTAACTCATGCGTGATTTTATGCCAATTTCCCCATCAACCCGGCTTTTGCCGCAATTTATGCCCGCCGGTCAGGCTGTGCGCGCCATTGTGGCAGCAGCGCGAGCACGTCTGCTGCGGCACGGCAGCAACCGATTGCCGGGCCGGTTGTTGCGGCTGTTGCGACTTTTGCCGATGGCCTTGCTGTTGGCACCGATTGGCCAACTACAAGCCCATCCCGCGCCGGGCAAGCACGCCCGGCTGGCGGGCCAACCGGCAACCAAACCAGCAGCGGCACGGCTGGGCAAAACCGTGCGTACACTGCCCGCCCCGGTATTGCAGGCACTGCAGCAGGCGCGCATTCCGCGCTCGGCCATGGCGACGCTGGTGCAAAGTGCCGATGGCCGCCACACCTTGCTCTCGCACCTGGCCGATGTGCCGCTGCAACCGGCTTCGACCATCAAACTATTGACTACCTTTGCCGCGCTGGATCAATTTGGCCCGGCCAAGCGCTGGCCGACCCGAATATATGCCAGCGCCCCGGTGGTCAATGGTGTGTTGCGCGGCGATTTGATTATCGAGGGTGGTGGCGACCCAAAACTGGTGTTTGAATCGTTCTGGCTGTTGTTGCGCCAGTTGCGGCAACAGGGTTTGCAACGTATCGAGGGTAATTTGCTGCTGGCACGCAGCTTGTTTCAGATCGAACCATTTGATGCGGCCCAATTTGATGGCGATCCAGCCAAAGCGTACAACGTCGGCCCGGATGCGCTGCTGCTCAATTTTAAGTCGATCCGGCTGCGGCTGGCACCGGAACCCGCCAGTGGTCGAATCGTGGTGCAAAGTGAACCCGCCTTGAGCGGCATGCAGATTACCGCCCCAGCCACCGGCAGTGGGGCCTGCCCTGAAGAATGGCAAGAGCAACTGGTGCCACAGTGGCAGGGTACGACTTTGTCCTTTGGCGGCAGCTATGCACCGGCCTGTGGTGTACGATACTGGACGATGCACCCGTATGGCCTGTCGGCCAACCAGTATGCGTATGGCCTGTTTGCTGCGCTGTGGCGCGAAGTCGGCGGCAGCATCAGCGGTCAGGCGTTCGATGGCGTGGTGCCGCCGGGCGCGCTATTGCTGGCGCAAACCGAATCACCGCCACTGGCCGAAATAATTCGCGACATTAACAAATTCAGCAACAATGTGATGGCGCGCCACTTGTTGCTCTTGCTCGGGGCGCAGGCAAGTGATGCCGGTAGCAGCACGACACCGACCGGAGCAGCAGCGGCTGCCGCAGCACCGGCTGCCGCAGCGCCGGCTGCCGCACTTACTCCGGCTCGTGGCATGCAGGCCATGGCCAACTGGCTGGCGGCACAAAACCTGGCGATGCCAGAACTGGTGCTGGAAAATGGTTCGGGCCTGTCACGCAATGAGCGCATTTCGGCGGCCAGCCTAAACCGCTTGCTGCAACACGCCTGGGCGTCACCTTTTATGCCGGAATTCATCGCCTCGCTGCCAGTGGTAGCACACGACGGCACCATGCGCCGCCGCCTGCAACAAAGCCCGGTCGCCGGGCAGGCCCACATCAAAACTGGCTCGCTGGCCGGAGTGCGCAGCCTGGCCGGTTATGTGCGGGGCAAAAGTGGTCGGATTTGGGTGGTAAGTGTCATCCTGAACCACGAATTGGCCGATTCGGGCCGAATCGCCCACGATTTGTTGCTAGAATGGATTTTTGATAACGGCTAAGTTGGGGGCAATATGGCACAAGTACTTGGTGTAGGTGGCATTTTCTTCAAGGCAAAAGACCAAAAAGGGTTGATGGCGTGGTATCAGAAGTGGCTCGGTTTTCCGAGTGAATCACCCGACTATTGCGGCTTTGCCCCGGACACGATGCCCAAGGGCGGCATGACCGTATTTAGTCCGTTCAAGCTCGAAACCGATTATTTCGCGCCGTCACAGCAAACCTTCATGTTCAATCTGGTGGTTGACGATCTGGAACAGGCAATGGCCCAGGTAGTGGAAGGCGGGGCTACCAAGGTGGGCCAGATCATTGACGAATCGTATGGCCGGTTTGGCTGGTTTCTCGACCCGGAAGGCAACAAGGTGGAATTGTGGCAACCGGTGGCCGATTAAGCCGAACACGGTGCAGATCTGAAGACTGCACCATTCAAATTGGCCGCATGGCGTCGTGCGGCAAACCAAAACAACCGGGACAGCACAAACCCGAGTACACTACCGGACTGATGATAGCCTTATCCACCCGTTCAACTCCATTGACCAACATTGGCGCATGACTACTGCACGACTTAATACTGCACGCCTTAAATTGCCAATTGGCATTCAAAATCTGGCAGAGATTATTGCTGAGGGGCACTATTACGTCGATAAAACCCCGCTGATACTCAAATTAATCAGTCAAAACAAATACTTCTTTTTATCGCGTCCGCGCCGCTTCGGCAAAAGCCTGTTGCTTGACACCATCAAAGAATTATTTGAAGGTAACCAAACCTTGTTCCGTGGCCTGCATGCTGAGCAACACTGGGATTGGGCCACCCGTTACCCGGTGATCCATCTGAGCTTTAACGACGGTGGCTTGTATAGCCAAAGCGATTTGATGCGGCGCATGCGCGCCATGCTGCAAGAAAATGCCGACCGGCTACACTTGGCTTGCCCGGAACTGGCCGATCCTGCGGGCGATCCGGTACAGGCATTTCGGCAATTGATCATGCGCGCCCACGCGCAACACGGGCAACGGGCCGTCGTTTTGATTGATGAATATGACAAGCCGATTTTGGACAATCTGGCCGACAGCGATCTGGCGCGCACCATGCGCGACGGCCTCAAGGATTTTTATTCAGTGATCAAAGGGGCCGATGCCGATCTGCGCTTTGCCTTGTTGACCGGTGTTTCCAAATTTTCCAAGGTTAGCCTGTTTTCCGCTCTGGACAATCTGCGCGACATCACGCTGTCAAACGAATATTCAGCCATTTGCGGCTACACCGACCATGAACTGAGCACCATATTTGCCCCGGAACTGGCAGGATTGGATCGCGAAGAAATTCGGCATTGGTACCACGGCTACAACTGGCTCGGTGAACCAGTCTACAATCCATACGACTTGTTGCTACTGTTTCAGGAACGCAAGTTCGCCCCGTATTGGTTTGAATCCGGCACGCCAGGCTTTTTGATCGAACTGCTCACCACGCGCAACACCTGGTTGCCCACCCTGGGTGAACTGGAAGCACCGGCCAGCCTGTTGTCCGCGTTCGACACCGACCATATTTCCACTGCCGCGCTAATGTTTCAATCGGGTTACCTGACCCTCGCCGGAGAGCGCCGCATCAACGGCAAATATTATTATCGCTTGCGTTTTCCCAACGAAGAAGTACGGCAAAGCCTGTATGGCAGCCTGCTGGAACATTGGGGTGCGGAGGCCAATGCCCATGCCAGCCATGCGATTGCGCTGGTTGAGTTATTACAGGCAAACAATCTGCCCGGCTTACAAAATCTGTTTCAGGCGTTTTTTGCCAGTATTCCCTACCAATGGCATACCAACAACCGCATCGCCGAGTACGAAGGCTATTACGCCAGCATATTTTATGCCTATTTTGTAGCCGCCGGACTGGATGTGCGGGTAGAAGATGCCACCAGTGCCGGTCGGATCGATATGACACTCAAGCTACCGGGACGGATCATCTTGTTTGAGTTCAAGGTCGTGGAACTGGTGCCACAAGGCCGGGCGCTGCAACAGATCAGGGAGCGCGGCTATGCCGAAAAATATCGGGCCGATGGTGTGGCAATCCATATGGTGGGCGTCGAATTTTCGCGGGTAACGCGCAATGTGGTCGGGTTTGAGATCGAATCCGGCTGAGATTGAACACAGTTTAGCAAGCCAAGCGACGGTACTGCCGCCTACCTGTCGCAGCGCAGCCTGGCCTGATACTCGGGTCCGCAGTATTCCCACCGCACCAGCCATGTCGCCACGGACCTAGCACAAGCGCCGCAATTTTTAATGCCGCAAGCAAAAATTCACCGGTACCGATTGACAAGCCCGGCAAAAACTGGCGAAATCGAACCTTCGCCAAACCTTCGCGCCAATTAGCACACATCAGCACGAATCAGCACTAACCCGCACTAGCCGTGCCCCGCCCACCCTGCCCATTTGCCAAAGCACCACCATGACCAATACCAACCTGCCCGCCTTTTTCCAACAACACCCCGTGCGTGACGTGGAATGTCTGTTTGCTGACATCAACGGCTATCCGCGCGGCAAGCTGATGCCGGCCAAAACTTTTGCCCGGGGCGATGAGTTGCGCATCTCGCAAGCGATTGTGATGCAGGCCATTACCGGCGAATATTCGTACCATCCGATTTTTCCCGATGCCGACCCGGATGTGCGGATGGTGCCCGATTACCGCACCCTGAATCTGGCCCCATGGGGCCGTACCCCGCGTGCGTTTGCGATTCACGATTGTGTACAAATGGATGGCAGATTGTGCCCGTTCACGCCGCGCTCGGTGTTGCAAGCGGTGCTGGCACGCTACCGGGCGGCTGGCTTGACCCCGGTGGTGGCACCCGAGATCGAGTTTTACCTAACCGCACCGAACCCCGACCCAAGCGTGCCATTCACCCCGCCCACCATACGCGGTGGCAACACCGAGCGCGGCCAATCGGCGTTTAGCTTGAATGTGCTCAATGAACTGGCCCCGTTCTGGGATGAATTTCACGCCGCACTCGACCAACTTGGGATAGGCAGCGATACCTGGCTACACGAAATGGGGCCTTCGCAGTTTGAAATCAACCTGCTGCATGGCGACCCGCTGCAATTGGCCGATCAGGCTTTTTTGTTCAAGTATCTGGCCAAGGAACTGGCGCAAAAACATGGCATGAATGCGGTGTTTATGGCCAAGCCGCTGGCCGGGCAGGCCGGTAGCTCGATGCATTTGCACCAGAGCGTAGTTGATGCCGCTGGCAAAAACATCTTTGCCAACCCTGATGGCAGTGACAGCAACCAATTGCTGCACTACATCGGCGGCCTGCAACGCTTTTTGCCGGATTTGATGCTGATCTTTGCCCCAACCGTCAATTCCTTCCGGCGTTTTATTTCGGGCAGCCAGGCACCCATCAATTTGCACTGGGGGCTGGACAACCGCAGTGCCGGGCTGCGCATCCCAGTGGCCAGTGCCAATGCACGCCGGGTGGAAAACCGGGTGGCCGGGGCCGACGCCAACCCCTACCTATTGATTGCCGCTTCGCTCGCTGCCGGTTTGGCCGGACTGGAACAACAAATTCCGGCACGGGACGCACTGGTTGGCAGCGGCTACGACCACGCCCATGATCTGGCCCCGACCTTTTTGGCGGCCCACCAGGCCATGAGCCAAAGCCAGATTGCACCGCAATTGCTGGGATCCGATTTCGTCACCGGCTACTGCGCCGTTAAATTGCTCGAATATCAAAACTACCTGAATGAAATCAGTGCCTGGGAGCGGCGCTATCTGACGGCGCAGGCGTAGCTTTTTCACCGCAATTCGTACAGTGTTTGAATTTTTACACCGCAAATTTGAAAAAATAATGTCCTACCGTGCAACACATGTTGACAACTATTCCAAAATACTTCACACTACCTGCTGTGGTTTATGTTGCCAAATACCAATTTAGAAGTCAATCATTGGCTCGCCGCGTTATATATGTGCTAGGCCATTCAATTTAGTTTTCGGAAAATACAACGGCTATGGTTTCTAATTTCCCATCCTCGCCTCACTACCCCGTGCCATTCTTGGCTGGGCTAGTCGCAACAATTAGCGCTTGCCGTCGCCAAATAATAATACAGGCAATCACAGTGCTCACTGCCATTTTTCCGATTTCATCATATGCAACTGCCCTGCCTTGCACCGAGACAAGCAAAGTAGATATTTTGAAAATTAAGTCACGCATCCTAATCATTGGCGAGTTACACGGCACAAATGAAATACCCGCAATGACGGCAGCCATTGCGTGCTCAATTCTAAATTCTGGCAAGCCATTGATTCTTGGCTTAGAAATTCCGACCGACCGCCAGGAGGCAATCAATTCGTTCTTGACCTCACAAGGCAGCGGCACCGACAAAGCGCAATTAATAGCCAGCGATTTTGGTAAATTGGTAGACGGGCGGGCCAGCCATGCAATGTTCAACCTGCTTGATTCCATGCGAAAACTACGCGCAGCAGGTGCCCAAATAGCGGTGATGGCATTCGATATCAGCGTAAGCAACCTCCCGCCGCCCTTGTATCCCAATGAAAAAATATGGAGCGGCGAGCGGGACATGGCGATGGCGCGAAATATTGAGAGCCGCGCCAGGGTTTATCCGAACCATACTCTTCTTATTTTGACGGGGGCCACTCATAGTTGGCGTACAAAGGGTGCCCCTTGGGATTCTGAATTTGAGTCAATGGCCTCATTGCTTTTGCAAAGACTCCCCATTCACGTTATTCGTACACAAGCTTTGAGCGGTGGGTCGCACTGGGGTTGCGGTCGCCCCAAAGAAGATGGTCAAATGAACTGCCAAATTAATCTGATGAAACCGCCCACGAAAATTACCGACAAACCTGATGATGATACCGATACCTGGGTTACCCTCGATACTTACACGGCATCCATTCCAGTAAGACAATTACAACCCATTAATGGGCACAGGAATTAAAATTTTAATAATATATGCTGTACGCAGACAGTATATATTTTCTTCATCTGCGTATTTAATAAAGGAGATTACCATGAAATTGGATTTGAATATTGTTACAAAAAGTACTGAAAAACCACGCACTTTGGGCTACAAAGTTGCTCGCGATCTTTCTGCATTGGAAGTTGAAATGGTTAGCGGCGGCAAAGGCGTGAAATGTGAGTCAGCGGATAGCAGTTGGTGCAGCGGCTGTGATGGTCGCTGCTCGGTAGCAGATTGCTGACCGCAAGCACATTAAATAGTTTTACCAATAACCCTGTGCCGAATTTGGTGCAGGGCTAAAAAAACCCAACATTCCGCTTATCGGGTAAATTAAAAACAAAAGTTTAAAAATGAATATATTTATTTTCTCAAGCGAATGGGATTTGCATGCCAGAGCGGTTGCTTGGTCATTGAACGCGAGAAACATTCCAACAAAAATCTTGGATCCCAGTCGCTTTCCCACTTTTACAAATTTTTCCATTACCCCCAAAAGTTCGCCTGACAAGGCACTGTCCTTTGCGGCTCGCAGTGGCCAGGAATCTGCCTTTGATCTAAGCAATGTTCGTGCCGTATGGTGTCGCCGGATGATGGTTACGCCCAATATTCTCGATTACAGCGGCGTGCATCCCGATGACTTAAATAATGTCATTGCCGACTCAACCGCATTCATCAAAGGCATGTGGTATTTAATTAAAGAAACTTTGCCCCCCGATGTTCCTTGGATCAATCCTTTGCCGCATTTGGAAGGTGCAGCCAGCAAAGCAATGCAATTGCGAATTGCCAATTCGGTCGGGTTTAACGTACCTGATACCATCATGGGCAATGATCCCGCACTCATTCGCGACTTTTATCATCGCCATGATGGCAAGATCATCATGAAACCGTTTTTACAAAGAGGTTGGGAGGAAAATAGCGTAACCCGGATGCAATCAACCATCCAGATTGAAGCAGAGCATCTAATCGATGATGCCCCTTTGCAATTGTGCCCCGCAATTTATCAGACACTAGTCAAAAAACAATACGAGCTGCGAGTAGTAGTACTGGGAGAAAAAATCATCGCGGCAAAACTTGATTCCCAATCGCATGAGCACTCACGCTTGGATTGGCGTTTGGATGCATATAAGCAGGTAATGACGATTACCCCCTATGAATTTAGTGATTCCGACAAACAAAAAATCTATTTATTCATGCGGAAAATGGGTTTACGTATGGGAAGCCTGGATTTTATTGTCGACGAAACCGGCCAGCTAATTTTTCTTGAGGTAAATGAGCAGGGACAATTCTTGTTCCTGGAAAAACAGTGCCCAGAACTGCGTATGCTGGCAGAAGTTTCAGGCTTTCTTGCAGCCGAAGCAAAAATTTCAATCAGTGGCGACTTTCCGACTTTTTTTGATTATTTGACATCTGATGATCACGCTGAAGTTGTAGCGGAACACAAAAATTACTATGCCAATGAGATAAAAGAAGTGCGTTATATTTTATAAAATACAGTTAGAAGTTCTTAAAAATTATTCGCTGGAAAAACATAATGGCAATTTCTTTATATTTTTTATGTCGCATCGTCTTAGCCGTTATTGTTTTGAGCGCATTATTCAGCAAGACTGGCGAGCCACTATTTGACGCAAATCCTACGAACACAGGTGTTAAAAAGACGCTTTCCAAAATGATGGAAATGATCCATCAACCCTTTGTCATCATCATAGCCTACCTTGTTGTTGGTGCTGCTGCGCCACTTGCCCCGGCAATAGGCGCAGCAATGCAATTACTTTTAATATTAACGGGGTTCCTCTTAAAAAAATTTCATATCATCGAAGAATGCAATTGTTATGGAAGTTTGGTAAGAAAAACCGGACCAGCCCAGTTAGTTATAACATGGGTGCTGTTACTCAACTGTACTTTCATTTTAGCCATGCATCAAGTCGTATTTTCATCATCTGGCGTTAATAGTACGAACGTATTTTTTCAAACGACTCTCTTTATTATCACCTTGATGATAGCGATGCTTATTGGAAAAGCCATTACCCGTGACATACCACCGAAAAATGAGACCTTGACACCAACAAGTGTAAGCGCCAATGACAAAAACGCAGTTCCCAAAAAGTACTTCCCAAGCGAAATAGTTATTGGAACAAACAATGCAAGGCAGGAAGTAAAGCTAACCGACATTGTCGATCACGCACCTTTACTACTATTCATCGGCTTATCTAATGGCTGTCATGATTGCAGCGCAGCAAAACCCGATCTTTTTCGGCTGGCCGAATTGTTCGCCGAAAGAATTCAAACCGTTTTTTTATTTGACAAAATGCCTGATTTGACTCATTTTCCGCAAGGCCCAATTGCGCTGGAATATTCAGGAAAATTCTTCGATTCAATTCAGGCGGTTGGTTTTCCATTCGCGGTTTTGGTTAACCCTATCGACTTGGGACAAATGGGTGCCACGGTATATACGCCACGCAATATTTGGCTGCTTTATTATCTGGCACTGGGCTTGCTGGAACCGGAGGAGTAATCATTATCGGCAGTACCACTAGGCTGCCGGTTGCCCCTATTCTTCTGCCCGAATCAGGCGGCTGTTGCCACGTTTCAAGACAAAGTTGCGCCGTGCTTCGTGGTAGGCGCGATCCGCACCCCATAAATTGCGGTTCATGTGTTCCAGTTCTTCGGCCCGGTACTGGGCGAGTGGCTTTTCCTGCTCGTCGCGCGTGCGCCGCTCGGCCTTGGCCGCCAGTTGCGCGGCAAAATCCGGGGCAGCGGCGGCCTGCCGCGCAATGCGCTCGATTTGTTCGCGGAAGCTGGCCAAGCCATCGCTGCCAAGCGCGTCCCGAATCACAATATCGGCGATCAGGCCCAGTCTGCTGGCTTCTTCAACACCAACCGGCGGGCATGACCGGGTCAATCGTTGGGTTTGACATTATTTTTGTTAATTATAAAATACTGTACCATCGTTTTTGATAGGAAGGGCGATTCAATGGGTGGCACAGCTTCTCTTCCCGCAGGAAAAGGCCCACATTTGGCGGGCGAAAAAAAAGCCCGCTAACGAGAGCGGGCTTGAAACTATTTCTTTGGAGAGAGAATAGTGGAGACAGGTGTAATGATGCCAGACGGAAACAGAAAAGTCTAATGATCATTTCGTATAGCAGGTATTGCTGTACGGCATATCTTGCGATTTTACAACAAATCTCGCGCAATCACTGCGCTCCACCATTGCCCACCTACCCTAATCAATCATCCGCAATATGGCCCGATACTCGCCGCCTGCATGGTCGAGCAATAGCGCGTAGCAGTCGTCGCGTTGGCGTTGCGCAGCGGTTGCGATGGCATCGGGCGGGCACAACATTTCCAGATTGGTGGCCATGCCAAACAGGAAGACTTCGCCGAGCGGATAACGCTGGGGTGCCAGCGCTATCGCGGCTATGCCGCCGCGCTGCGCGATTACAACATGGAATGAAAATATTCAATAACGCGCCATTATTGCATGATTGCCGGACGGCGCTAACTGTAAAATATTTCATCTTGGGGTACGCTGTCGCCCTGGTTCACATGCAATAAATGAAAGCAATTTAATAATAGCTCCAAAAAACTATTCAAGAGGACGACTATGGCACCTATACATATTTTAATCACCGTTTCAAGCCACGAGGACGTGTTTTTACCGCTTTTGCTCGGGCAGATGAGTCAAGACTCTGGCGTGCCGTTTAGGGTTAGTGTCTTTTTGAACAATCCAGTTTATGCACAACCGATTCAAGAAATGGCCAAAACCTTTGTGCAAATCGACAATCCTTTGCTGCGCAAGCTGCGTGTTGCGCGGATCGCGTGTTTTGATGCCAATGCGCAGCCTGATTCGGCAGTTGATCTGGTGCTGGCAAACCATTCAGAAGATCTGCGAACCGTTGCGGTTGGTGCATCGGTCGTTGTATTGAACCATGTTCCCAGCTCAACCAAGCTTGAGGGTTTTTCGTGCGACAGCTTGCTTACCCCCTTTCAGCAATTGGCCGATATTGCTATTGCCAACTGCGCAGAAAAAGAAGGGATCGCCGCAGAAGATATCGGCAACTTGGGTTGTTTTAGTCGCGGGGAGGATTTGGTTATCCATGCCAGGGCAGCAATCCGTGGGCATGACAGGCATTTTGATGCCGATGCTGAAATCGCCGTTCAACCGCTGCGCAATCTGGCACTTGATGCCATTCCAAACAGGCTTACTGGCGTGGCCTTTGTCGCAAGCTATCTGCGTAGTTGGCAGAAAAATGTTTCATCCACCTGCTTGCGCCGGGGTGCGGGCGATACGCTTGTCGTCGAGGCAATCGCGATGCGAAAGGGTGAAATCGCACTTCAGCGCGCCATTGACGATGCCACTAAAAATGCAGCACGACACTTAGCAGCCGCTACGGTGTCCTGACACATCACCAGGCCGCCAGCTTGAAGCGGGTGGCCACACCCGCAAAGAAAAACCGCACCAATAGCCAGCTACCCTAATCAATCAACCGCAATATGGCCCGATACTCGCCGCCTGCATGGTCGAGCAATAGCTCGTAGCATTCGTCGAGTTGGCGTTGTGCAGCGGTTGCGATGGCATCGGGCTGGTACACAATTTCCAGCGTGGTGGCAAGGGCAAACAGGCTCACTGTCAAGCCCGCCGTTTC
>JACCDS010668326.1_pt1 | contig 12406 bp, 10 predicted proteins | sample 7446441 | NCBI WGS metagenome assembly JACCDS01 (sample SAMN15323445, study PRJNA562643) | freshwater metagenome | isolation source: river surface water | place: USA:Blue River Watershed | collected 2017-08-17
ACCAAGTCAATCACCTTGATCCCGGTTTCGAGCAAGTCTTGTGATGGCGACAGTTCGTCATACAAAGGTGCTTTACGATGGATCGAAGCGACGTTGGTCAAATCGACCGGGCCGCATTCGTCAATCGGGTTACCCAACACGTCCATAATCCGGCCCAGTGTGGCTTTGCCCACTGGAACCATGATTGGTTTGTTGGTGTTTTGAATTGCCATGCCACGACGCAGACCGTCGGAAGAACCCAACGCAATGGTACGGACAATGCCGTCGCCAAGCTGTTGTTGTACTTCCAGGGTCAAGTCGGAGCCAGCCATCTTCAAGGCGTCAAACACCTTGGGCATCGAATCGCGCGGGAACTCTACGTCCACCACAGCGCCGATACACTGAACGATTTTGCCATCAGCCATGTTCGTTCCTTCAAATATAGTTAAAAATTGGGTCGGGAGCTGCGCTCCCGCGAATGTAATTTGCGATGCGCCACGTCAAGCTTAGACGGCGGCGGCACCTGCGACGATTTCCGACAATTCCTTGGTAATGGCAGCCTGACGCGTCTTGTTATAGATCAGTTTCAGTTCACCAATTACGTTCCCGGCATTGTCCGAGGCTGACTTCATGGCAACCATCCGGGCCGATTGCTCGGACGCCAGATTCTCTGCCACAGCCTGGTAAATCAATGCTTCGACGTAGCGCACCAACAGCTCATCGATAACGGTTTGTGCTTCCGGTTCATACAAATAATCCCATCCATGGCTGCCCTTGTCGGCTTCCAGTTTGTCGGCCGACAGGGGCAATAATTGCTCCACCGTGGCTTCCTGTTTCATGGTATTGATGAACTTGGTGTAGCACAGATACACCGCATCGATTTTGCCTTCCTGGTATGCATCGAGCATGACCTTGACCGGCCCAATCAGCTTGTCCAGGTGCGGCACATCACCTAAGTGAGTGGCATGCGCCACCACGTTCGCGCCGACCCGATTCAAAAAGCCGAAACCCTTGTTGCCAATGGCGACGGCTTCAATTTTATTGCCCTGACCTTCCAGCTCACGCATTCTGTTGGTCACCATACGCAAAATATTGGTGTTCAAGCCGCCACACAGACCTTTGTCAGTGGTAACGACGATCACGCCAATGGTTTTTGCCTTGGTGGTTTTGGCTTGCGCCAAAAACGGGTGCGTGTACTCGGGGTTGGCCCGGGCCAGATTTGAGGTGATATTCCGAATCTTGTCACTGTACGGACGGGCGGCCCGCATCCGATCCTGCGCTTTACGCATTTTCGATGCGGCGACCATTTCCATCGCCTTGGTGATCTTCTTCGTATTTTCTACGCTCTTGATCTTGCCACGTATCTCTTTGCCTACTGCCATGAGTCCTTACTCCTTTGCTTTGGTTGCCAAGTGCGTTGTTTGGCAACCTGCTTGCCTATCATGTTGGGGGCAGAGTACTGCTGCGCTCGGGCCTTGCGGCCCGCTCTGTCCCCTAAAGCGTCAGATTGCATCAGAATGCGCCGGACTTTTTAAAGTCAGCAATCGCAGTGTTCAAAGTGGCTTCGCCATCTTTGTCCAGCGCTTTGCTGTCTTCAATCTTGGCCAGCAGGGCAGCTTGCTTGGATTTCATGTAGCCGTGCAGACCGGCTTCAAACGGCAGAATCTTTTTCACTGGCACGTCATCCATAAAGCCTTTGTTGACGGCGAACAGCGAAACGGCCATCAGCGAAATCGGCAGCGGCGAGTATTGGGCTTGCTTGAGCAATTCGGTCACGCGCGCACCACGGTCGAGCTGTTTGCGGGTCGATTCGTCCAAGTCCGAAGCAAACTGCGCGAACGCAGCCAGTTCGCGGTACTGTGCCAAGTCGGTACGAATACCGCCGGAGAGGCCCTTGATGACCTTGGTTTGCGCAGCACCACCGACGCGCGAGACCGAAATACCGGCGTTAATCGCAGGACGAACGCCAGAGTTAAACAGCGAGGTTTCCAGGAAGATCTGGCCGTCGGTAATCGAAATCACGTTGGTTGGCACGAAGGCCGAAACGTCACCGGCTTGGGTTTCAATGATCGGCAACGCGGTCAGCGAACCGGTTTGACCCTTGACTGCGCCATTGGTGAATTTTTCCACGTAATCAGGATTAACCCGTGCAGCACGTTCCAACAGGCGGCTGTGCAGGTAGAACACGTCACCCGGATACGCTTCACGGCCCGGTGGACGGCGCAGCAGCAGCGAGATTTGACGGTAGGCTACCGCTTGCTTGGACAGATCGTCATATACGATCAAAGCATCTTCACCACGGTCACGGAAGAATTCGCCCATGGCGCAACCGGAGTAAGCCGAGATGTATTGCATGGCAGCCGATTCAGCAGCCGAAGCGGCTACCACAATCGTGTATTCCATCGCGCCGTGCTGTTCCAGCGAGCGCACCACGTTTTTGATCGACGAGGCTTTTTGCCCGATCGCAACGTAGATACAGGTCATGTTTTGACCTTTTTGATTGATGATCGCATCAATCGCCACCGCAGTTTTACCGGTTTGACGATCGCCAATGATCAATTCACGCTGACCGCGGCCAATCGGCACCATCGAGTCAATCGACTTCAAGCCGGTTTGCATTGGTTGCGATACGGATTGACGGGCAATAACGCCCGGTGCAATCTTTTCAATCGGGGTGGTCAGCTTGGCATCGATTGCGCCTTTGCCATCGATTGGTTGACCGAGTGCATTCACAACACGGCCTTTCAGTTCCGGGCCAATTGGCACTTCCAGAATCCGGCCGGTACATTTAACCGTGTCGCCTTCGGAAATGTGCTCGTAAGCACCCAAAATAACGGCACCGACTGAATCACGTTCCAGATTCATGGCCAGGCCAAAGGTATTGCCAGGGAATTCCAACATTTCGCCCTGCATCACTTCGGACAAACCGTGGATGCGGCAAATGCCGTCGGCGACCGAAATAACGGTGCCTTGATTACGGATTTCAGCGGTGTCTGACAGCCCTTGAATGCTGCTCTTGATCAGTTCGCTGATTTCAGATGAGTTGAGTTGCATGATAACTCCTAATAGGATTGGTATTCCACAAAGCCAGGTTGCTGCGCCAACACGCCGGATTGGGGGCGCGGGCGCAGACTGTCGGGGCGGCAGGCGCGCGGCGGATTACGCCGCCAGTGCCACCTGCATGGTTTGCAGCTTGGCGCGGACTGAAGTGTCGAACACTTCATCACCGACAACCACGCGCACACCACCGATCAGCGATGCATCGACCTGCACCGTAGGGTTGAGTTTGCGGCCAAATTTCTTTTCCAATACAGCCACGAGTGACTGCACTTGCCCTTGCTCGATCTCGAACGCGCTGGTAATCACCGCATCGGCCGCACCTTCGTGGGCATTTTTCAATGCCGCGAATTGCGCGCCAATTTCCGGCATCAACACCACTCGGCCATTTTTGACCAAGAGCGCGATGAAGTTGGTGACTTCGCTAGTAACGGGAGACTTTAACAAACGGGCAAAAATATCAGCGACCTGTGGGTCGGAAACATTCGGGTTCTGCGCCAGTAGCCTGACATCCGGGTGAGCTGCGGCCTGTGCCATTTCGGACACGACCTCAGACCACGCCGACAAATCGCCAGCTTTTGCTACACGAAACAGCGCTTCTGCGTAAGGACGGGCGACGGTAGCGAGTTCAGCCATGATTACAGTTCAGTCGCGAGTTGGTTAAGCAAATCCGCGTGGGCGGTTGCATTGACTTCACGCTTCAAAATCTGCTCGGCACCTTTGACCGCCAAACCGGCTACCTGGCTACGCAGTTCTTCGCGCGCGCGGTTCACCTGTTGTTCAGCATCAGCTTTGGCTTGCGCAATAATCCGCGCAGCTTCGGCCTGGGCATTGGCTTTGATTTCGTCACCGACCATTGCCGCACGCTTTTCAGCATCAGCAATGCGTTTTTGGCCTTCGTCACGTGCGCTAGCCAATTCCACTTGAACCCGCTTTTCGGCTTCCACCATGGCAGCCTTGCCCTTGTCAGCAGCAGCCAAGCCATCGGCAATTTTCTTGGCGCGTTCATCGAGTGCATTGATCAGGGGTGGCCACACAAACTTCATGGTGAACCAAGCCAAAATCAGGAATACGGCACATTGAACGATCAGTGTTGCATTTAAATTCATAGTAAATTCCTTCTCAAAATGGAAAACCGCACCGGCGGGTGCGGCACGTTATGAGAATCAGAACTGGAATCCGACGCCGAATGCAAACGCCATTGCAATACCCACACCAATCAGGAACGCTGCATCGATCAGACCAGCCAACAGGAACATCTTGGTTTGCAGGGTGTTCATCAACTCTGGTTGGCGAGCCGATGCTTCAATAAATTTGCCGCCCATGATGCCAATACCAATACAAGCACCAATAGCACCCAAACCAATGATCAGGCCGCAAGCCAAAGCGATGAGAGCAACGTTAGTCATGAAAACTCCTTCAGGATAGTTAAGAAAATAAAAAAATGAAAACTCAATTACTACAAACCTGCTATTTTACAAATTTCGTAAATCAGTGCCCTTCATGCGCCTGACCGATGTACACCAAGGTCAGCATCATGAAAATGAAAGCTTGCAACGCAACAACCAGAATATGGAAGATCGCCCAAATCGAACCGGCAATCAAGTGCATGCCCACGCCCCACCAGGTGGCGGTTGCGCCCAGCATGGCGATCAACAAGAAGATCAATTCACCGGCGTACATGTTGCCGTACAGTCGCATACCGAGCGAAACGGTCTTGGCGGCAAATTCAATCAGGTTCAAAATGAAGTTGGCTGGCCACAGCAATGGATGGGCACCAAACGGGGCACAGAACAGTTCATGCACAAAGCCACCCAAGCCCTTGATTTTGACGTTGTAGTACAGCATCAACAGCAATACGCCAATCGCCATGCCCAAAGTGCCGTTCAAATCAGCGGTCGGCACCACGCGCAAGTGCATTTCACCCATGCCAAACAGATGCAAGGTACGGGCAAACAGGTCAACCGGCAGGAAGTCCATCGAATTCATCAAAAATACCCAGATGAACACGGTTAAGGCCAAAGGTGCAATAAAAGTACGATTGCCATGCACGATTTGTTTGGATTGGTCTTCCACCAATTCCACCAGCATTTCAATCGCGGCTTGAAAACGGCCCGGTACGCCCGCAGTTGCCTTACGGGCAGCGAGCCACATCAGGAAACAACCCAGCACGCCCATGGTGATGGAAAAGAACAGGGTGTCGTAATTAACGATGGAAAAATCCACCACCGAGGTTTGGTGGCGGCTTTGCAGATGGCCCAAGTGGTGGCCAATATATTCACCAGCGTTTGGCCCGCTGGCAGCATGGCCAGCAGCAGATGCAACGGTTTCAGAAGTCATAGTTCAGTGCCTAAATAGTAAGATAACGTAACTTTTAAGTGCCACGACGAAGCCAGCAAGCAAGGCGGGCCAATTCAAATCGCGGTACAACCAGGCGACTGCGCCTAATAGCGCAATCGTCGAAATAATCTTGACAAACTCACCAATGAAAAACGAAAACGGGCTTGCCGCGCCGACTTTTTGGGCGGTAGCAAACAGGCGCAGAGCAAACAAGCCATTCGGGATCACGCAACACAGACCGCCGAGCAAGCAAGAAAACAGCGCGGGCAGGCCAAAAAACCACCCGGCAATAGCGCTCGCAACGACAGTTGCGCTCAATTGCACTAGGATGAGTTGCAGCATGTTTTCCCTGCTCTTGTAATCTAGGCAACTCTGCCAAACGACGGTTGGTCAGGTTGCATTGTGGTTGAATTTCTTCTGAGCGACCGGATTATAAAGGCATTTCCCACCCCTAGTCAAATGAATGACGCAGCGCGGCAAACAATTTTTTAGTTATGGCGGACAAACAGCGCGGCCGGTGTTGTTATTTCGGTGCCTGTTTTTTTTGCAAGATCGGCTGGTGTGTGCATGCTGTGTGTTACCGGCTATCAGCTATAATCGCGGGGTTTTCCCCTAACTGATGATGGAGTTTTTATGACGATTACGATGTATGCTGCCTCGGTGCCGCTGTTTCGGCAGATGTTGAACAGCATGAATCACGTGCTGGCCAAGGCCGAAGCCCACGCCGAAGCAAAGAAGATTGAGCAACAGGTATTTTTGCAAGCCCGCTTGGCTCCGGACATGTTTGCGCTGGTGCGTCAGGTGCAAATTGCGTGTGATTTTGCCAAGGGTGCTTGTGGTCGTCTGGCCGGAGTGGAACTACCTACCTATGAAGACACTGAGCAAAGCTTTGCCGAATTGACGGCGCGGATCAACAAAACCCTGGCCTTTATCGATGGCTTGCCGGCCAACCAGATCGATGGCAGCGAAGCGCGCGAAATCGTCTTGCGCCCGGGCACGCCGAAGGAAAAGAAGTTTCACGGTCAGCAATACCTGCTCAACTTTGCGATTCCGCAATTCCTGTTCCACGTGACCACTACTTACGCAATCTTGCGCCACAATGGCGTGGAAATCGGCAAGGGTGATTTCATGGGCGCGTACTAAGCGGGTACCGATTCCGCGCTGGCTGCTTGGGCGCTGACTCATTAAGCGCTTACCGTAGGCTGTTGCCCATATAATGGAGCAATGAACCAGCGCCCTTCCCTGCAAGCTGTCCGATCCGGCACGCCAGCGCCGTTTGCCCGGCTGCGCCGTGGCTGGGCGCGGTGCGGGTGGCGCTGGTGCTGGCGCTGGTGCTGGTGCTGGTACTGTTGGCTAGCCGCGACAGTACTTGGCCCCTTGCCTCTGGCAGCCCATCCACGCCCGGCGCAATTTGGCTTTGCCGAACCGTATTTTGAAGCGATCGATAATCCGGAACGGGTGCCGGGCGGGGTGGTGGCCGCGCTGTTGCAAGACCAGCGCGGCTTGCTCTGGGTTGGCACCCAAAACGGGCTGGTGCGCTACGACGGTTATTCGGTGCGGCGCTTTGTGCATGCCGCCGCCGACCCTTTTTCCCTGACCGGTAATTTTGTTCGCACCCTGGCACAGGGGCGCGACGGCAGCATCTGGATCGGCACGATAGGCGACGGGATTTCGCGCTTCGACCCGCAGCGCGAACAATTTGATAATCTGCGCCATGATCCGGCCCGACCAAGCAGCCTGGCCAGCAATCAGGTCAATGCCATGGTGAGCGACGCGGCTGGCAACTTATGGATTGCCACCAATCGCGGGCTTGATTATCTGGCGGCGGGCAGCACGCAGTTTATCCACTACCGACATGAACCGGGACGCAGTGACAGCCTGTCCGACAATGATGTGCGCACCGTACTGCTTGATCGCGATGGCTGGCTCTGGGTTGGCGGTGTTGAAGGGGTGCAGCGCCTGCGCCCGGGCCAGCGCAAGTTTGAAACGGTTATCGCCTCGGCAGGCAAGGCAGCCCATGCCGAGGTGCGAGCCGGGCACAATATCTGGAGCCTGTTTCAGGCGGCGGATGGCAAAATCTGGATCGGCACGGTCAGTCGCGGTGCCGCCTGGCTTGATCGTGATGGCCGCACCTTGCACTGGTTGCCGCTGCAAGACAATAAGCAAATCGCCCACCCTGACCGACCTACACTGGCCCATGGCTGGATTGTGGCGATAGCCCAGCCGGAACCGGAGCAAATCTGGCTCGGCAGTGCCGGTGGCGGGATCAGTATCGTGGCCGCTTCTGACGGTCGGGTGCTGCGCCAAATCCGGCACGATCCGGCGATTGTCGGCAGTTTGGCGCTCGACAATCTGGGGGCCTTGCTGCCGGATCGCTCTGGCATGCTCTGGGTTGGCACCTGGGGTGGTGGTTTGCAGCGGTTTCAGGTCGGCAATCGGGCGATTCGCAGCCTGCGCCACAGCCCAAGCAAGCCGCACGGCCCGAGCCACGCCGAAATTACCAGCGTGCTGGAACTGGCCGATGGCAAAATCCTGCTCGGCACGGCTGGCAACGGGATTGATGTGCTTGACCGGCAGCATGGCTTAATCGGCGGCTATCGCCCACTGCGCCACAGCCGCGCCGCGCCGCTCTGGCCCGGCTTGCCCGATGTCGCGGTGTTGTCGATGGTACAGCAAGCCGATGGCACATTGTGGGTCGGTACGCGGCAAGCCGGGGTATTGCGCCTGCCGCCGGAGGCCACGGCATGGCAGGCTTTTGGCGTGGCCAAGGGCTTGCCCGATGTGCGGGTGACCAGTTTGCTGCTGACCCGCAGCGGCCAGTTGTGGGTTGGCAGTTTAAGTGGCCCGGCCCGCTGGCAGAGCGCAACCCAGCGCTTCGAGAGCGTGCCCGCAGCCGATGGCAGTGCGCTCAAGGCAAATGTCAATGCCATGGCTGAAGATAAAACCGGTTCGGTCTGGATTGGCAGCAATCTGGGGCTGTGGCAATGGCAACCCGGTGCCACGCGCTTGCAACCCCATCTGCACCAGCCGCAACGCTCAAGCAGCTTGCGAGCCAACCGGATCAATGGCTTGCTGGTGGATCGGCACGATACGCTGTGGATTGCCACGGCTGATGGTCTGGATTGGCGAATTGGCGAAAAAGCCGGGCAGACTGAATTTGGCCACGTGGCCGATACCGGCGAAGCCGAAGGGCGGCGGGTTGGCAACAATTTACTGGAAGATGGCACGGGCAGGATCTGGAGCGAATCGTTTGTCTATGATCCGCGACAATCGACCCTGTTCGAACTGTCGCGCGCCGATGGCCTCGACCTTGGCACCAGCCGGGTTGGGGCACGTGCCGCCACCCGGGACGGTTACTTGCTGTTTGGTGGAACCCAGGGGCTGGCAGTGATTAATCCGGCGCGCTTTGCGCCGTGGCATTACCAACCGGGTTTGGCCGTGACCCATTTTCAGGTCAATGGCAAGTACCACCGGCCCGGCCCACTGGCCGCCACCGTACCACAGCCAACCGAGCTGACCCCGGGTCAGCGTCATTTTTCAATCGAATTTGCCGCGCTCGACTATTCGCGCCCGCAAAAGAACCGCTACCGCTACCGGCTGCAAGGTTACGATTCTGACTGGATCATGACCGATGCCACCCGGCGCAGCGCCCATTATGGCAATCTGTGGCCGGGTGACTACCGGCTGCAAATCGAAGGCAGCAACCGCAATGGCCAATGGAGCGGCCAGCGACTCGACATTGCGCTGCGGGTGCTGCCCGCATTCTGGCAAACCCTGTGGTTCGCCGCGCTACTATTCTTGGTGAGCGGCAGTGCTGCGATCTGGCTCTGGCGTGCGCGGGTGGCGCGGCTGGCCGGTAAATCACAGCGCCTGCAAAAGCTGATCGATGCGCGCACCGCCGACATTCTCAATCTGGGCAAAATCGGCCAGGAACTAACCGCCACGCTCGACCCGGAACAGGCGTTTGAACGGGTCTATCATCAAATCAGTGCCCGGCTTGATGCGCATGTGTTCGTGATCGGGATTTATCGCGAAAGCGCGCAACACATCGATCTGGTGTACTCGATTGAAGACGGGCAGCGCCAGCCGAATGAAATTATTCCCATGAGCGACAGTGAACGCCCGGCAGTGTGGTGCGTGCGCGAGCGACGCGAGTTGACCGCTGAAAAGGTGGCTGACTTGCTGCATTATGTCACAATCGTGCTGCCACCAACCACGGGGGAAATCATGCAAAGCGTGGTGTATTTGCCGCTGTTGGTGCAACAACGGGTAATTGGCTGCCTGTCGGTACAAAGCCTGCACCTGGCGGCTTACGATGCCGACCAACTGAAGCTATTGCGGGTACTGGCCAGCTATACCGCGATTGCCATTTCCAATTCACTGGCGCATGGCGCGCTGGCACAGGCCCATAACGAGCTGGCCCAGTCCCATGGCGAACTGGCGCAGGCACACCAGCACTTGCAGGAAACCCAGACGCAACTGGTGCAATCGGAAAAAATGGCGTCGCTTGGGCAACTGGTAGCCAATGTGGCGCATGAAATCAATAATCCGATCAGCGCGGTCAAGGCCAGCGGCAGCAATATTGCCGATGCGCTGGACAAGGTGTTGCTTGATTTGCCCAAGGTACTAAAATTGCTGACCGTGGAGCAAGAAGCAACCCTGTTGGCACTAATCGAACAGGCACGCCACGCGCACCGTTTGCTCAGTAGCCGCGAGGCACGCGCACTGACGCGCGATTGGTGCCACACACTGGAAACACACGGCATTGCCAATCCTTCGCACAAGGCCGGAATTTTGGTGCAATTGCACACCTGCCCCGATTTCCCCGGCCTGCTGCCACTACTGAATCATCCGCAAGCCGATTTGGTCGTCTCGACCGCCAATAGCGTGGCCGTCATCATCAACAACACCGCCAACATCAATCTGGCGGTGGCGCGGGTCGCCAAAATCGTATTTGCGCTGAAAGCCTTTTCCCGCTCCGGGCAGGGCGGGCAAATGGTGTCAAGCGATTTGCGCAGCGGGCTGGAGATGGTGCTAACCATTTACCAAAACCAAATCCGGCATGGCACCGAACTGGTGTGCGATTATCAAGACCTGCCACCCCTGCCGTGCTACCCGGACGAACTGAATCAGGTCTGGACCAACCTGATCCACAATGCCTTGCAAGCGATGGAATTTCACGGCACGCTGACCATTAAACTGTTCCAACTTGGCAATGAAGCGGTGGTGTCGATGGGTGACACCGGGTGCGGCATTGAACCGGCGATCCGCGAGAAGATTTTTAATCCATTTTTTACCACCAAGCCGATGGGTGAAGGGAGTGGCCTGGGGCTCGATATCGTGCGAAAAATCGTCGCAAAACACAGGGGCCGGATTGAGGTGGAAAGCGAAATGGGGCGCGGTAGTACGTTTTCGGTGTATTTGCCGTATCCGGATGAAAAGCCGGAGTAGGGTTGCCGTTCCAGCGTTGGCGGCCCCACCACCCGCGCCGCTAATCAATCAACCGCAATATGGCCCGATACTCGCCGCCTGCATGGTCGAGCAATAGCTCGTAGCAGTCGTCGAGTTGGCGTTGTGTAGCGGTTGCGATGGCATCGGGCTGGTACACAATTTCCAGCGTGGTGGCAAGGGCAAACAGGCTCACTGTCAGGCCCGCCGTTTCAGGCAGCACGAGGGCCTCGTAGGTACTGGGCGATTGCACAAACAGCCTATAGCCCACTTGCGGTGCCACAAACCTGCCGCCGTTGGCCAAGGTTTGCCCAACCCATGGCACTGGCGGCGGGTCTGGCAACAGCAGGCCAATGAAATGTTCCAGCCAGTATTGCCCGATTTGCCAATATGGCTCACCTTGGTGCAAGTCGGTGCCAAACATCGCTTGCAAAAATTCTTGGGTGAGGTTGCCGGTGTACTTGGCTTTCTCCAAACTGGTGCGCAGCCGCTGCTGCGCCGGGGCTGGTTGTGGCTGTTGCGGCGGCGATGGGTGGCCCAACTGGCCAAGCAGCGTGCGCTGGTCAGTCACCAACAAGAGCGGATGGCGCGCGCGCGCTTGCCACGCGGCATACGCCGCCACAATGCCCGGCCATGGCCGATTCGCGCTACCGGGGTTCAACGCGGATAGGGGCGTGTTACAGATGAACCCAATCTGTGTGTCTTGCCGCGCTTGCCTGACCAGAAGCAAGAGACAACCCGGCAGCGTTGCGCAGCGCGCGGGCAAAGCCAACAACACATCGAGCAAATTGCGCTTGGCCAGTGCGACGCACAGGGCAGCGCTGGCAGCGCCGTCGCTAGGCACCACCAGCGCCATCTGCCCGGTGTTCGGCTTGGTGGCGGCCAAGGCATCGGCCACGAAGCTATCGATCCCATCGGTGGGTGGCTTGGCGGTGACGAGCCAATCGGCCAGTATCGGTAGCCCGATTTGCGCTCGCAATGGTGCAAAGCGCCCGGGTGCGCGCGCTTCAACCCGGGTGTATTGCAATTTGTGCCGCGCCAGTTCGGCCACCGTTGCCGTTAGTGCCGCATCATCGGTGGCCATGCCAAACAGCAAAGCTTCGGCGATTGGATCGCGCTGGGATGCCAGCCCCATGGCGGCCAGCAATTGGCCATCGCCACAATCGGGGTCAACAATGCAAATGCCTGGCCCCGGACAGGCCAGTGCCGCCACCAAGGCAAATTCATGCGAAACGGGCCACGCGTTGTGGCTGGCTTGCGGGGATGGGGGTGGTTGCATGGGTAGGTTTTCATCAAAGGTGGAACAGGGTAGCCCCGCCATTTTGTGGCAACATGGTTACGGCGGGCGGTGGCGATAAAAAGCGGGGGCAGCGCACGCCGGAATCTTGGCCAGTTCCGGTACTGCATGCGCCCCCCCCTTGAAACCATGCACAGTATGTGACTGCACATGGGGAGACGACATTACGGTGGCACCGGTGCGGGCAGCCCCCCGGCTGCCACCAAGGCGATAGCGGCCACGGCAGCGGCAGCCTGCATCTCGCACAGCAACCCGGTGCGGGCGCTGGCCAAGCCTTCCAGTTCG
>JACCDS010974043.1_pt1 | contig 12404 bp, 9 predicted proteins | sample 7446441 | NCBI WGS metagenome assembly JACCDS01 (sample SAMN15323445, study PRJNA562643) | freshwater metagenome | isolation source: river surface water | place: USA:Blue River Watershed | collected 2017-08-17
ATATTGCAAAGCGGAAGAATAGATTTACGATGCCCCTCTTATGGGAGTTTCCCTAACCACCAAGAACAGACCCGTATCCCGAAGGACGTTTCTGGTGGGATTTCTTCTGGCGCTCGGACTCTCCGTAGGCCTTCACCTCCTGTTGTATAAGAAAGCTGAAACTTGGAAGGTTCATGGTTTCTCTCCTGAATCCTACGATCAGATCGTCCCCAGGACATTTCGCATGGAGAGGGTGGAGATTGATCCCAAGACCCTGGAGGAACCGGTCAAAAAGGAGGAATCCAAACCGAAAGACCGCCCCGTGAAGATTGAGAGGGAAATTCCGCGTGCCGGAAACATGCCCACCCGGGGAGGGGAGATGATCCCCAATCCCGAACCGATCCCCATGCCGGAAATGTCCGGAGAAAAAAACCAGATGACGGGAAGCACGATGATTCTTCCCCCGGATTCAGGAACAACATCCGCGGCGGCGTTGGAGCTGCCGGAGCCAAGAAAGGACTCATTCACCCTGCCCGAGTCGTCGCAAAAAGATGGTGCCGGAACGGATGCTCCGGCCTTCAGCTTACTGGACGATCTGCTTGCAGGAAAGGAACCCGTCTCTTCCGGCACGGCGCCGATTCTCATGCCCACGGATCTGCTCTTTGAATATGATGCCACCTCGCTGAAACCCGATGCCGAGGAATCCCTTCGGAAACTCGGCACCCTCATCCGAAGGAACGGGGCTGCTCGATTCCGGATCGAGGGGCATACGGACTCCTTCGGGGCCGACGACTACAACATGGCTCTCAGCCTGCGCCGAGCCGCCGCCGTGAAGGAGTGGCTGCAGCGGGAGATGGGAATCGATCCCTCAAGGATCTCGACCATCGGCTTGGGAAAATCCCATCTTCTGGTTCCCGGCGACAAGAGTGTCGCCGAACAGCAACTCAACCGACGCGTGGAGATCGTCATTTCGACACCGTGAAACGCTTGATCTGATGGAAGGCATCATCCCTCTCACCGAACACCGGGCGCGCATTCAGGAAGAGGTTGCCAGGAATCTGGCCGCCGTCCTCGACGGCCAGAAAGATCTTCCGATCCAGAAACTGCAGAGTTTCCGAAAAAAAGAGGAACACCGGCTCCAACTCTGGCACAGATCCGGGGGAGGAGGAAAAGAGATCGCGGCAAGGAGAACGGAACTCGTCGACATTCTCTTCCGGGAGATTTTTCACCATGCCGTCCGGAAGGTGACCGGTGAAAAAGAGCTAACGGGATTCATGGTGGCCGCCTTCGGAGGGTATGGGCGCAGGGAACTCAATCCTTTCAGCGATGTCGACGTGACCTTCTTCCATGTGGGGCCCAAGCCTTCACTTCAGATGGAACAGGTGATCTCGGCCACCCTCATGGCATTCTGGGATCTGGGGTTCAAGGTCGGCCACGCGACGCGTTCCATCAAGGGTGCCATCGATCGGGCCAACACCGACATGGTGACCAAAACCGCCATGCTCGAGAGCCGGTGGCTTGCCGGGGACAGGAAATTCTTCGATCTCTTCCGAAAGCAGTTTGAGAAGGAATGCGTCACGGGCAAGGAGCGGGACTACATCGCGTGGAGGCTGGAAAACCAGAAGGAACTCCGCGCCAAGTTCGGCGCGAGCGTTTTCATGCAGGAGCCGAACATCAAGTCCGGCTGCGGGGGTCTGCGCGATTACCAGAACCTGCTTTGGAACGGGATGTTCCACTCGGGGGCCTACAGCATGAAACGGCTCGTCGAGGAGAAGGTGCTGCGGGAGCGCGAACGCAAGGCCATCGAGGAAGCGCACGACTTTCTGCTGAGGGTACGCACCGAGATGCATTATCAGACGGGAAGGGCGGGGGATCAGCTCACGCTGCAGCTGCAGGGGAAGGTTGCGACGGCCCTGGGATATCCGCAGAAGGGGATCCTGCGGCGGTGCGAGGCCTTCATGCGCGACTACTACCGCCAGACGCGGGAAATCCACCTCATCACGTCGCTCGCCCTCGGCCGAATCCGCGAAGAGCACCACGGCAGGAAGAATCTGCTGAGAAACCTCCTGGGAAGAAAGAAGGAGGAGAAGACTGACGGATTCGTCATCCGTGAGGGAGAGATGTTCCCGGAGACCAGGGATATCTTCAACCAGGATCCCCAGCGGATGATGAGGGCGTTTCAGCTGGCCCAGATCCGCGGGCTGAAATTTTCCGCGGAGCTGGAGGATCTTGTGCGCCGCAGGCTCCGACTCGTCGACAGGACGTTCCAGTACAACAAGGAAAACCGCAGCGCGTTCCTCTCCATCCTCTCGCGCAAGGGGGAGGTGAGCAGGATCCTCCGGCTCATGCACGACCTCGGGTTCCTTGGGAAATACCTCCCGGAGTTCGAACCGCTGACCTGCCTGGTGCAGCACGAATTTTTCCACCGCTACACCGCGGACGAACACACGCTGCGCTGCACCGAAAAAATCGACGAACTCCTGTTCACGTCCGAGAGGAAGCTCAAGAGGTATGCCGAGATCTTCCGACACCTCGACGACCCGGCTGTCCTCTACCTGGCGATGCTACTTCACGACACCGGAAAGGCCGCGAACACGCGACATCACGAGGAAGCCAGCGCGGTGGCCGCCCAGAAGGTGGCCCGACGCCTCCAACTCGGCCCTCATCGCCGGGACAAGCTCATCAAGCTGGTCGACGCCCACGGCGAGATGAGCGGCATCGCGCGGACAAGGAACATCGAGGATCCGGCGACCATCGAGGAGTTCGCGGAGATCGTGCGCGACACCGAGATGCTCGACGCCCTGATGGTCGTGACGCTGGCCGACGGGATGGGAACGAGCGACGAGGGTTGGAGTGACTGGAAGGAACTGCTCGTCTGGCAACTCTACGACCAGACGCGGAGTTACCTTGCCGACAGCGACGGATACCGGACGGAACGACGCAACCGAGTCGCCGCGATGCTCGAACAGGTGGCGGAGGAACTTCCCGCGAACTATCAGGAAGAGATCGAGGCACACTTCGGCGGGATGCCGGAGCGCTACTTCAACACGCGGGACCGCGCCGAGATCGTGACCCACCTGAAGCTGTTCCGCAGGTTCTTCGAGAAACTTCACAAAAGCGAGGGACCCTTCGTTTCACCCGTCATCGAGTGGATCGACCATCCTGCGGCCGGTCACGCCGAGGTCCTCGTCTGCGGATGGAACCGGGACAGGCTGCTCGAGCGCATCTCCGCCGCCTTCCTCGGCGCGGGTATCAACGTGCTGGGAGCCGACATCTACACGCGCGCCGACCAGATGACGCTCGACATCTTCCGAGTCTCCAACCACCGCAGCGAACCCCTGCCGAGGGAGAGGGAGAGGAAGATTTTCCAGGATCGCCTCACGGAGTCCCTACTTGCTCCGGGCGGCAGGCTTCTCCCCGAGCCGAGACCGCTCAGAAAGCCCCCCGTGTCACGCGACGACGAGGAACAACCCGTCTGGGTGGTGGTCAACAACAACGCCCACCCGGACTGCACCATCCTCGAGGTGCAGGCCCCGGACCGCATGGGGCTGCTCTACCACATGCTCCGGGCGATATCGCACGGCGGCATCTCGATCGAGGCGGCCCGCATCGCCACGGAACAGAAGGCGGCGCTCGACGTGTTCTATATCCGCGACCGCGACGGACGGAAACTCACCGACCGCAACCCGCTGCTCCGCCTCGAGCGACGTCTCCGGGCGGCCGTGGAACGGGCCGGGGCACCGCGATGAACCGTGCCGGGTTCACCATCGGGTGGCGTGCCGCGATCCGGCCCCTGCTCCGGAATCCCCGGGGGACGGTGACGGGCATGCTCAGCGTCGCGCTGGGTGTCGCCGTCTTCCTGGCCATTTCCATCGCCAACCGGGGCGCGGTGGGAAGCTTTCACAACGCGTTCGCCATGGTCACGGGGCGGGCCGATCTCGAGATCCGGGGACGCATTCCCGAGGAACTCCTGCCCGAAGTCTCTCGCGTCTCGGGCGTCGCGGCCGCGACGCCGCTGGTCGAGGCCGTGGTCTCGCTCCCGGACCGGCCGGGCGAGACGCTGCACGTGGCCGGCATCGATCCCTTCACGGCACCGGGATTGCTGGGCATGGAATCAATCGCTCCCGACCAGGGTGGAATCCCCCTGGAAGAGTGGTTGGGAAAGGAGAACCTCCTCGGAGTCACCTGCGGGTTTCTCTCCCGGCATGGAATCTCCGCGGGCGAGACGATGCGCATCCAGGGTCCCGGATCGCCTCGACGCATGACAATCCGTCCCGGCGTGAAGGGCGGAATGGTCGGCGAGGGAGAGGGTGACCGGGTTGCCGCGATGGATCTGGCGGCTGCGCAGGAGTGGCTCGGGACACCCGGATACCTCTCGGCAATCCTGATCCGCCTCAGGACTCCCGCCGACCGCGCACCGGTGACTGCCGCACTCCGCGCCATGGTGCCAGCCGATGTTTCCGTCGACGCGCCGGCGCGGCGAACCAAGCAGGTCGACATCATGCTTTCCGCTTTCCGACTCAACCTCACCGCGCTCAGCCTGGTCTCGCTCCTGGTGGGGATGTTTTTTGTCGGCAATGCCGCCGCCGCCGCCGTGGTGCGGCGCCGCGTGTCACTGGGCATCCTTCGCGCGGTCGGGACGGCACGCGGCACGATCCTGAGGATCATCCTCGCGGAGGCGGGTGTGGTGGGGCTTGCCGGATCGGTGATCGGATTGCTCCTGGCGCCGTTGCTGGCGGGCATCCTCGCCGCGCCGGTTGCGCAGACCGTCACCGCCCTTTATCTCCCGGTCGATGCGCACGGGGGGCTGCCCACGTGGACCGAGGCGCTTGCCGGTCTGATCGCGGGAACGGGCGCCTCGTTGGTGGCCGGATGGATCCCCGCGCTGCAGGCGGCCGCGGTCGATCCGACCAGGGTCCTCCATCCTGGAGCGGCCCGCGAGGTCTTCACGATGCCTTCCGCAAAACTTTTTCGCCAGGGATGCCTCATGCTCGCGGCCGCAGCCGTTCTTTCCGTGATCGCCCTGCATGGCGGCCCCTCCGTGCTGGGATTCGGCGCGGCCTTCTGCGTGCTGGCCGGCTTCTCCCTCACGGTCCCGCTTGTCATGACGTACACCGCGGGGATGTGCTGCGCGGCGTTGCGCCATCGTGGAGCCGCCGCCACGCAGACGAGAATCGCGCTCGAGCAGTCGATGAGATCGCTGCACCGCACCGCGCCCACGGTCGCCGCCCTTGCGGCCGCGGTCGCCATGACCGTCGGCATCAGCGTGATGATCCACTCCTTCCGGGGGAGCGTGGTTGCATGGACGGAACGGACGCTCACCGCCGACCTCTTTATTGCACCCGCCGCGAACGAGGTGCTGGGCCTGGTCCACACGCTGCCGGGAACTGCGGCGGCATGGTGGGCCTCCCGCCCGCGGGTCGCCTCCGTGGGCACGTTCCGGGAAGTCGAGGCACGCTCAACGGCAGGGGATCAGGTGACGCTCGGCGTCGTTGCGGGGCCTGCACGAGGGGAGATCGATTTTTTGGACGGTGACTCACGGCAAAAAAACGCCGCCCTGGAACGCGGCGAAGGCATCGCCCTGTCGGAGAGTCTGGCGCGGCGGTTGAACTTGGCCGGAGGAGGAACGCTTGCAATCGTCTCACCGCACGGCCCCGAGTCATTCCGGGTGCTGGGGATCTACCGCGACTACACGCGCGACCGCGGGATTGCGCTGATCGGAGAGAAGGTCTTCAGGAAATCGTGGGGAGACCCCGGCGTTCATTCACTGGCGATCGCTTTCCGCAAGGGAACGACGTCCGCCGAGATGGAGGAGGAGAGGAAATCGTTCGTCGAGGCGTTCGGTGGAGGTGAGGCCTTCGTCTGTTACGGCAACAGATCGCTCCGTGAAAGGATCCTCGAGATATTCAACCAGACCTTCGCCGTGACGTCCGTGCTCCGCGCCATTTCGATAGCGGTCGCCGTGGGCGGGGTGATGCTGACCCTGGGAATCCTGGTGATGGAACGATCGCGCGACATCGGTGTACTCCGCGCCATGGGGGCATCCTTTTCGCAGATCGCAGGCATCACCTTGGCGGAGGCGGGTGTGATCGGGGCACTCTCGAGCGGCATCGGACTGGTGAGCGGTTCCGCCTTGGCGTTGGTGCTCACGTGGGTGATCAACAAGGCATTTTTCGGATGGAGTATCGATCTGACCTATCCTTGGGCGGAACTGGCTTTTCTGCCGCTTTGGATGGTTGCAACTTCCTTTGCGGCAGGGCTTTTCCCAGCCTGGAGAGCCGCCCGGGTCGCTCCCTCGGCCGCCTTAAGAACAGAGTGACCGGAGCCGGGGGAAGGCTTTCCCGCAGAGGGTCTTAAGGGAAAACGCAGGCATAGCGAATTTTTGAAAAAAGATGTTGCACATCCGGGCAAAACCTATAAGATCTGCTTATCGAAAGATTGTTCTGGGGGGAACAACAGGCCGTCGTACCTTTGGTGCGGCGGCCTGTATCTTTTCCGGGGCATGACGTTCCGGGGAGAATTTATCGGGTCTTTGCTGAAAAAAACGGGCATAGTGTCAGGCCACTGATTCCATCCCATGTCCCCAGGCGACCCCATCGAGACTGAACAGGAACACCTGCCTGCGCGGTCGGGCACGCCCACCGCCTGGATCTCTTTGGGAATCCTTGCGCTCCTCTTTTTGGGATGGGTGTTCTTCAATCCGTTGTTCTGCGGCGTTCTCGGCACCGGGCTTCATGTCGCCGCGTGGTGGAAGGGCGAGGTGCTCGAGATGAAGAAGCTCTCCTTCGTCGGGCAGGGATGGATCGAGGCCAGGGATCTCCGGTGGTCATTCGGACCCGCCGGCCATCGCAGCAGTCTCAAATGCGATTCCGTCTCGGTCAGGCTCGCGCCGCTGGGCGATCTGCTGCTTTCCTTCCACAACCGGCGCGCTGGCGTTTTCCGCGAGACACGGTGCGGGAAGGGACATCTGCTGATTGATGTCCGCGGGGATTCCGCGACGGGTACGCCTTCCAAGGGTTTGGCGACCGCCGGTACCAAGCCGTTTCTGTCGGCGGGTCTTTTGCCCGGAGCGATGCAAGCGTCGTCGCTGGACGTGATCGTGATCGGGGAGAATTTCCGCATGCAGATCGATGGGTTCGCCGCCACGCTTCCCCACCAATGGCCCGGGACGATTTCCTACCGCTCCGCGGTGTTCGACCTCGGGACGGCGCACCATGTCTTTTCCGCTGCCAAGACCGACGCCCTGTGGAACGGAGCCACCCTGCGGCTAGGTCGCCTGACGCTGAACAAGACGCTTGAGCTCGCGGATCTGCGCTGCACGATGTTGAGGGAGGGCGTCGAGTTCGGGTGGCGCGGTCGCGTCGGCAAGGGCATGCTTCGCGGTGACGGCGCATGGGAGAGCAGCCGGGAAGCGGATCGCCTGGAGGTGACCGTGGTCGGCGAGAACCTTCCGCTGGAGTCGCTGACCGGCTTGGTTTCCAAGGACGGGAGCGGCACGACCGGGAGAATCCGCCAGGGGAAGTTCTCCTTCCGTGGCAATCCTGCCCGCCCGGTTGATGCCGACGCCTCGCTGAGGATCGTCGCGGATGACGTCCGATGGCAGGGACTCGGGTGGAATTCGCTCCGGTTGGCCGCCACGCTGACCGGGAGGACGCTCGCCCTTTCCGATCTGGTGCTGCGTCAGGACGAGAACGAGGTGGTCGCCGAGGGAAGGAGCACGATTCCCGGCGATTGGCGCTCGGTGCTCAGGGCCCCCTTTTCCGCCACGTTTCACGCAGACCTTCAGGATGCCGCCGCCCTTGCGTCGCTGGTGGGTCCCGAGTACGGACAGCTTTCGGGCGGACTTTGGCTCGAGGGAAGCATCAAGGGTGCCGACAACAGGGCCGAGGGGTACTGCAACGTCACGGGCCGCGGCATGACGATCCGCTCCCAGCCGGTCGATTGGCTCAAGGCCGCGCTTCTCTTTGAGGGTGAAACGACGCGGTTGACGACACTGGAAGCCGCAAGCGGGGAAGACACCCTCTCCGCTTCGGGCTCGATCCAGAACAACCGGCCCCACTCCTACGAGGGATCGGCCCGTCTCAAGGTCGGCAACATGACGCGCCTCCTCTCACGTCTCGGGCTGGCGGAGTCGATGGCCTTTGGCGCCGCTTCCGTGAACGGGACATGGGAAGGACGCGGATCCGCGGCTGGGCATACCGGATCGTTCCGCGCGGAGGTCGCCGATTGGGTCAGCGTCTGGACTGCCGCTGGAATGACGGGAGCTTTCGAGGGAACCTACGCACCAGGCTCCCTCCGCCTTACCAAGGCATCCCTGCAGCAGGAAGACCTGAAACTTTCCTGCCTCGTGGATGCATCCTCCAAACGCCTGGAGGTGAAGGCGATCACGGCAACGCGCACCGGGGTGGCGGATCCCGTGGCCAATGGGGAACTTTCGGTGCCTCTTGATCTTCCCGGACTGTGGCGCGGGTTGTCCCTTGCCCGGACTCTCTCCATGGGAGAGCCCCTCTCGGTCGCTCTCCGGCTCAAGGGATTGGGTGCCGGGGAGTTTGCGGAGTTGCTGGGGCAGAGGATTTCCTGCTCCGGAACGCTGGCCGGAGAAATCCGTGCGGGAGGAACACCAGAAAAGCCCGAGATCAAGGCAACGCTGGGATCCTCGAGGTTCGTTTTCGGGGAGGGTGCCGCACCGCTGTCCGGCTCGTTGGGCATGGAGTCCGCGAATGGGCGCGCCTCGGTACGCTTCATCCCCGCGGAGGCAGCCTCCTCGCCGCTGGCTTTCGACGCCGAAGGACCTTTCCGCTGGAGCCGGGAAGGTGATCAGCTGGTGCTTGCCGACTCAACCGGCCCCCTCAAGGGGTCGGCCACCTGCCGACGCCTGCCTTTGTCGGACTGGCCGATGCTCATCGCCGGAACCGCCTTACCCTTTGCCGGATCCACGCTGGATGGCACCATCACGCTTAGCGGCTCCGCGGCAAAGCCTCAACTGGACGGCAGGTTGCAGTTGGCCGCCAAAGAGGCGCGGCTGCCGTTCGGCATCGTGCTCCGCGATCTGGAATTGCCCGCCGTCCTTGCCGGTGACAAGGCAACCCTTGGTCCGGGAACCGCAACGTTCGGAGCCGGCACGGTCTCGCTGCTTGGATCGGGTGCATGGAGCGGAACGTCCCCGAGGGCTGATCTCCAACTCACGGGCAAAGACCTCGCCCTTCCTGTCCGCGGCGGTACCGCGACGCTTTCCGCGGTGAACATCCGCCTTCGCTGCGGAGGAGGGGAATTGCCGCAACTGGGGGGAGAGATCCAGCTTGGCGCCCTCCGTGCACCGCTTCGTGTGAAAGCCACGCCGTTTTTCTCGCCACCCGGATTCATCCTTGCCGGGGAACAGGCATCCCTTCCCACCGCGCCCGGAATCTGGAACACGACCCGACTCGATCTCGGATACAGGACCGTCGGCGGTCAGCCGATCGCCACCGCCGAGACAGGAGGGTGTCATCCCGCGCTCGCCGCCGATTTCAAGCTGACGGGGAGCGTCGGCACCCCGGTGATCTCCGGCAGCGCCACGGTGAAGCAGATGCCACTCGACCTTCCCTGCGGAACCTTCGTCGCACCCGAGGCGGTCTTCCGTCCCGGCGAGCGCGGTGCGCCACGGTTTGAGGCATCGGCTGTCGGGCTGACGCCGCGCGGCTTCTGCACCATCCTCTTCTCCGGTGCCCCCGGGCCGGTCCGTTTTTGGGGAGTCCCGGGTGTCGGCGCGCCCGACCTGATCACTGCCCTTACCAAGTCCCCGAAGGGAGTGATGCCGGGAAGCGCCCTCCCGCAGTCACTGGCTTGGCTGCGCCAGCGCGCGCTTGCCGATCTTCCAGCGTCGGGATGGTTCACGGGACGCCTGGGTGCGGCCGATGCAGCGTCGCTGGGCTTTTACGGGACTCCATGGGCTTTCGTCGCGGATGCCCCGTTGCCCGGAATCCCGTCACCGTCACAACCCTGAGGAATAGATCGCCATGGAGAGCATGACCGGACATGGAAGGGGGAGCGCAACATCCTCGGGATGGCGTTGCACGGCGGAGTGCGCCTCCGTCAACCGGAAGGGAATCGAGATAGCCGTCGCCCTTCCCAGGCCGATCGTCTCCCTCGAGCCCAAAGTCCGCGAAGCGGTGCAGCGAGCGGTGCGCCGCGGCAGGGTGAACGTCACCGTGACGCTGGAACCCCTCGCCGGATCCTCCGCCTCGCAGGGAGTCGTGGACAAGGAGGCCGCCCGCCGGGCGGTGCGCGACCTGAAAGCCCTCAGGGACGAACTCTCCCTGCCCGGTGAAATTTCCCTCGATCTGGTGCTGAGATCTCCCGGAGTCCTGAGAAACCCCGCCGAGGAGATCCCCGTTCCCGACGATCTCTGGCCCGCCGTGCAGGAAGCGCTCGGGCAGGCGTTGGAGAGGATGGTCGCGATGCGCGGCAAGGAGGGAGGGCATCTCGTGGCTGATCTTCTCAAGAGGATCAGGCTGCTCGAATCCTCGGTGAAAGCGATCCGCGCCCGCGTTCCCGCCGTCCTGCGGCAGCGACGCGATCACCTCAAGTCCCGGTTGGCGGAACTCGGCGCCCCGGTGTCCGCCAACGACCCCTCGCTTGCCCGCGAGCTCGCGCTGATGGCGGAGCGGAGCGACATCACCGAGGAACTGACGCGGCTCGAGAGCCACTTCGCCCAGTGCCGCGAGGCGCTTGCGGGGAACGAACCCGCCGGCCGCACCCTCGACTACCTGGCGCAGGAGATGTTCCGGGAATTCAACACCCTGGGCAACAAGGCCGGGGACGCCGCCGTCTCGCGACGGGTCGTGCAATCGAAAGCCGAGCTTGATAGGATCCGCGAACAGGTGGCCAACCTCGAGTAACATGGGCAATCCCTCCCTCCACTTCCGCCGCACCGGCATCCTCTTCGTCATCTCGGCCCCGTCGGGCGCGGGAAAGACCACGCTCTGCACCGCGCTGCGGCAGAAGCCCGACTTCGTCTGGTCCGTCTCGTGCACGACACGCGCTCCGCGTTCCGGCGAGGTGGACGGCGAGGACTACCATTTTCTCACGCCGGAGGATTTCGCGGCGCGACTCGCCGCCGGCGAGTTCCTGGAGCACGCCGAGGTCCACGGCAATCACTACGGAACGCTCAAGGGGCCCGTGCTCGAGAATCTGCGCAACGGCATCGACGTCCTGCTCGACATCGACACCCGCGGCGCCGCCAACATCCGAGCCTGCGGCGACCCGCTCATCCTCCGTGCCCTTGCCGATGTCTTTCTCCTCCCTCCCGATCTTGAGGAACTCCGACGTCGCCTCCTGCGTCGCGGCACCGAGACCGACGAGCAGGTGGAGATCCGCATGCGCAACGCCGCCAAGGAAATGGAGTGCTGGCGCGACTACCGCTACACCATCCTCAACGGCTCGATGGAGGAGAACATCGAGAAGTTCCGCGCCGTGATGCGCGCCGAGCGCTACCTGAGCCACCGCATGACCGCGGTCGAGTCCCCCGCGGCATGAGCGAGGTTCTTTCCCGCACCGTCGTCCTCGGAGTCACAGGCTCCATCGCGGCCTACAAGTCCGCCGAGATCGCGAGTCTCCTGCGCAAGGCGGGCCACGAGGTCTTCGTGGTGATGACGCGCAGTGCCGCCGAGTTCATCACGCCGCTCACGCTCGCCACGCTTTCGCGCAATCCCGTCCTTGCGGACCTCGCCGAGGAGAAGGAAGGCGGGTGGAAGCCCGGGCACATCGAGTTGGCCGACCGCGCCGACCTTCTGCTCGTGGCGCCAGCCAGTGCCGACACGATCGCGCGGCTCGCCCACGGATTCGCGGACGACGCGCTCGGCGCGGTGGCTCTTGCCACGCGCGCGCCGCTGCTCATCGCGCCCGCGATGAACGGGAAGATGTGGGAGCATCCCGCCACGCGCGAGAACACGGAGCGCCTGCGTTCACGCGGAGCGGAGTTTGTCGGACCCGCGCACGGGATGCTCGCGTGCGGCTACGAGGGAGAGGGACGGCTCGCCGATGTCGGCGAGATTGTCGCGCGCGCGGAGTCGTTGCTCGCGATGCGCTGAGTGCGGCGGAAGAAAAAGGAAAAGAAAAAAGTTCAGAAAATCCGTTGACGCATCGCTGGTGGCGACTTATTCACATTCACCAGTGACTTATTCACATCGTTTTCACACTCGCCGCCAATGCGGTCAAAAGGAGGTGGATTGAAATGCCCGTTAAGAAAAAAGCTGCCAAGAAGGCACCCGCTAAGAAAGTCGCGAAGAAGGCCCCGGCCAAGAAGGTCGTGAAGAAGGCTGTCGCGAAGAAGGCTCCTGCTAAGAAGAAGGCCGTCGCCAAGAAGGCCCCTGCTAAGAAGGTTGCCAAGAAGGCCCCTGCCAAGAAGAAGGCCGTCGCCAAGAAGAAGAAGTAAAATACCCTCCCGC
>JACCDS011048689.1_pt1 | contig 12404 bp, 9 predicted proteins | sample 7446441 | NCBI WGS metagenome assembly JACCDS01 (sample SAMN15323445, study PRJNA562643) | freshwater metagenome | isolation source: river surface water | place: USA:Blue River Watershed | collected 2017-08-17
GCTCGGTCACCTGCCGAACTGCTTCGATTTTGAATTCTTCCGTGTACTTCGGACTGCTACTCATGACACCTCCTCGTTGCCCAAATTGTAGGCTCAGAAGCGTCTAGGGTTTCGATAGCGATTCAGAATGCCTGTGGCGATCGTTGCTGCCGCCTCGCCCCCGAGTTGAACGATTCGCAGCAGATTGATGCGTTGAAGAAGCCTTTTGGCTTTCTTCAACAGCCCATCGTCGGAGGAAGCTCGGCGCAACACTTCATCACCGACCATTTGAAGAAGAGCACTACGTGCGCCTTCGAAGTCCTGGTAAAGCCAAGGATTGAATGTGACCACCACGTACGTATTCTTGTCGGGGTCTGCGTCGACGTTCAGCCGTAACGCGACCATGCGTACCAATGAGGACTTTCCAACGCCCCAGCCGCCGGATACGCCAATGGAAATGGGTTGTCCGTTCGCCTGCTGCAGAAGCTTTGCGCAGGCATCCGCAACGACGCCGAAATTCAAGTAGTCCGTGGTTGTTTCGTTGTCATGCCACATGTGCTCCCCCTGAGAATCGGGTGCTTATAGTTGCCCGCCTACACCCTTGAACTTCTCAACAAAGGCAGCGATCTTCTGGAAGACAGTCTGCTTCTTGGTCAGAAATTGCGGGTTCAATGGGCTCATCTTGGGCAGAACCGCGTTGAGCTCCGTGCCGTTCTCGCTGGCGAACTCACGCTTGAGTGAGGTGGTGATGTATCGCTTGGCGGCCTCAGCGTTGAGGCTCTCGGAGGTGATCAACTCCTGCGCTTCGCGGTGCTGCTCCGCTTGAGCAAACTTGAAGAACGCATCGATCACGCTGGCCTTGTCACCGATCTGGTCCAAATCGGTCTGGTTGATGAAGTCCACCACCAGACTTTCTTTCGCGCGGTTGCCCAGGCTGGCGCGAATCACACGCCGCACTTCATCCACCAGTTCCGACTTGCTCTTGATCTTCTTGTTGTGCTCGAAGATCAGTTCCAGGATGTAGTCCAGGTTGATTTCCTGTGACTTGAGCAGGTCAACCTCAAAAACTACGTCATCCCAGTCAATGATGGACTTCTCTTTCTCGGCCCCAGCCTTCTCACGGCGTAGCCAGTCGCGCACGTCGTTGTAGGTCGAGCGATAGTCCTGAACCTTCCGCTCGGGCGGGAGCGTGATGGCTTGCAGCACGGTCAGATCTTCGTCACTCAGGTAGTGCTTGGCCTTGAACGCCTCTACTGCGGCAGCGTCGGCCAGATCGACGCTTTGCAACTCCTTCAAGCTGGCAAATTCGTCATAGTTCTGCAGCACGTTCTCGACGCGCAGGTATTCGCCGAACAGCTTGGCGAAGGCTTTCTTGTCCGACTCCGTCTCAATGGCAGCAGGATTGGGGAAGCGTGCTTCCAGTTCCTGCACCACATCCATGAAGCCCCGCCGCGCCTCACCGGTGGCCGCATCGGTGAAGCCTTCCATGTACTCCTTGTAGCTCTTCTCCAGCACCACGTTCTTGGTGTTCTTGTCACCGAACAGGGTGATGGCGTCGATGGTCGCCTGCTCCAGGTCGCGGAAGGTAACGATGTTGCCGAAGGTCTTGGAGGCGTCAAAGATGCGGTTGGTACGCGAGTAGGCCTGCATCAGTCCGTGGAAGCGCAGGTTCTTGTCGACAAACAGCGTGTTGAGCGTGGGCGCATCAAAGCCGGTCAGGAACATGCCCACCACAATCAGCAAGTCAATTTCCTTAGCTTTAACCTGCTTGGCCAGATCGCGGTAGTAGTTCTGGAAACCATTACTGTCTACGCTGAAGTTGGTCTTGAACAACGCGTTGTAGTCGGCGATGGCCGCGCTCAGGAACTCTTTGGCGCTGGTGTTCATGGCCGACACATCAAAGCTCTCGTCCTGGATTTCGCCAATCGCGTCCTGCTCTTCGTTGGCAGCAAATGAGAAGATGGTCGCCACTTTCAGCGGCTTGTCGCTGCTCTTCTGCTGCTCTCGGAAGCATTCGTAGTAAAGCTTTGCGGCATCCACGCTGCTGACGGCAAACATGGCGTTGAAGCCCTTGTTGCCCGCATGCAGGCGATGGGTCTTCTGCCGGAAATTGTTCAGGATGTACTGGGTGATCTCGCGGATGCGATCCGGGTGCAGCAGGGCTTGCTTGTTCTCGGCCGCACTCAGCTTCTTCTCGTCCTTCTCGGTCTCAATGGCCTTGAACTGTGGACGCACATCGTTGTAATCCACTTTGAACTTCAACACCTTCTCGTCGCGGATCGCATCGGTGATCACGTATGAGTGCAGCTCGCGGCCGAACACGCTGGCCGTGGTCTCAGCGCCCAAGGCGTTCTCCGGGAAGATGGGCGTCCCAGTGAAGCCGAACTGGCAGAACTTCTTGAACTTCTTCTTCAGGTTCTTCTGGGCTTCACCAAACTGGCTGCGGTGGCACTCGTCGAAGATGAATACCACTTGCCTGCCGAAAATGGGCAAGTCCGTCTCGCTCTTCATCAGGTTGTTGAGCTTCTGGATGGTGGTGACGACGATCTTGTTGTCGTCCTTCTCCAGGTTGCGCTTCAGGCCTGCCGTGCTGTCCGAGCCATTCACGCTGTCCGGCGAGAAGCGTTGGTACTCCTTCATGGTCTGGTAGTCCAGATCCTTGCGGTCCACCACAAAGAACACCTTGTCGATGAAGTCCAGCTCGGTGGCTAGGCGCGCTGCTTTGAAGCTGGTCAGGGTCTTACCAGAGCCTGTGGTGTGCCAAATGAAGCCGCCGCTTTCCGTGTTGCTCCAGTTTTTGGCCTGATGACTGCTCTTGATCTTCCACAGAATGCGTTCCGTGGCGGCGATCTGGTAAGGCCGCATCACCAGCAGCGTGTTGCTGACATCGAACACCGAGTAATGCAGCAGCACATTGAGCAGCGTGTGTTTCTGGAAGAAGGTGGCCGTGAAGTCCTTCAGGTCCTTGATCAGCGTGTTGTCCGCCTTCGCCCAGTTCATGGTGAAGTCGAAGCTGTTCTTGTTGCGCTGAGTTGTGTTGGCAAAGTAGCGGCTGTCGGTGCCGTTGGAGATCACGAACAGCTGCAAATACTTGAACAAGGATTGATCGCTGTTGAAGCTCTCCTTGCTGTAACGGTGCACCTGGTTGAAGGCCTCGCGGATGGCCACACCACGCTTCTTCAACTCGACCTGCACCAGTGGCAATCCGTTGACCAAGATGGTCACGTCGTAGCGGTTGGCGTGCGTGCCCGTCTGCTCGAACTGCTTGATCACCTGCACCTTGTTGCGGGTGACGTTCTTCTTGTCCACCAGATAGATGTTCTGGATACGCCCGTCGTCAAAGACGAAGTCGTGGATGTAGTCGTCGTGGATCTTGCGGGTCTTCTCCACGATGCCATCGCTGGGCTTGTCCAGCCAAGTCTCAACAAAGCGCGACCACTCGCCATCGGTGAACTGCACGGCGTTGAGTGCTTGCAGTTGGGTGCGCACATTCGCCAGTAAGTCGGTCGGCGTCTTGATAGCCGAGGCGAACTCGTAGCCTTGGTTAACCAGATCCTGGATCAGCTCATGCTCAAGATCGCTTTCGCTCTGGTATCTCTCGGCGACCTTCGACTCGCGGGTGTACTGGTCCAGAACGATGAAATTCTTGGACTCTGCGATAGGGGTGTATTCGATCATGCGGTTTCGTCCTGCCTGAATCGGTGCTGCTCAACAATGTGCCTAACCAATCTCGCTAGGAGCGCCTTTTCTTCCGGTTCCAGCGGTTGCACCTCATCAGCCGCATGCTTTGAATGGCTTGAGAAGTTGACAATTCTTTTCGCATTCGGATTTGGTAGACCATCATCCGTTCGGGGAAGTAATTGCTCCCACCTCTTATATCCGAGAAACGTCGCGGTCTTTTCGAGGATATTTCTTAGAAGGTTAAAGTGATATTTTTCAACCTGGTCACTCTGTATTGCCTCTTCTAGCTTGGAAAGCAGATGAAGGTGATAAGAAAACGGGGAGTCGTTTGGTTGCTCGACCAGATCAACGCTGCCGTCTTCGTTCTTCTCTAGGCGCGACTTACTAAACCATTTTGATTTCCAGCTGTAGCGCTCCGTTTTCTCATCGCTTCCAAACTCATTGCACAGCACATTAAAAAATACCGGGCTGTGCGTAGTGATGATGAATTTGATGTCGGTTTTGTTTGACTTGATAAGTTGCGCTAAATCGACCGCCAAGTGAATAAGATGATTGTCATCTAGAGAGCTGACTGGATCATCTATAAACACATACTCAAGGTTGTCGAATGGCGTTGCCTCTGGGAAGTCGGGCTGAATATCGTTGAGCGTAGAAATGGCAAGTTCAAGAAGTGTGTAGAAAACACTCCAAATGAAGTTGCTTTCCTCTCCCTTCGAAATTTTCAATCGTTCTGCCTGCGCTTCGTTGCCGCCCTCCAAGGAGAAGGTTACCTCGGAAAATGCCTTAACAACGACCTCTCTATTGTTCTCGTCGGTGTACTTGTATTCTTCGTTGAAGCGTGGCGTTAGCTTGTCACTTGTGTAACGTTGAAAATTGGCAACAATGTTCTGATCTTGGCCCTGCTCTTCCAGTACCCAGCGCGTGAAAGAGTTCGGCCGGATCAATAATCTTGGCTTTTTATCTAAGGCCAGGTCGTTGTCCCAATAGAACAAGTCCTCGGTGAACGCGCTGTAGTAAATAATTCTCTTGTTTGATAATTCAGAGCGTTGTTCATCTTCATTTCTGGCTACTGGCAGGAACAGTTCCTTTAGTTCCCTTGAAAGGCGCGTTTTTCCTGTACCGTTGAAGGCGTAAATGAGTTGAACTTTTGGAAGTGGTTTTGCCTCTTCTACTACCTTCGTCGTTTCTGGGACTGTTCTTTGAACGAGCTTGGGCGTGCTCAGCTGCTGGGCAATTTCTTTGAGCGTCTTCCCCATGTTATGCCTCCGCTTCTTCCGGCTTGGGGAAGCTCAGCAGCAAGTCGCGGTAGTGAGCATATTGCTTTTGGCGCAGCTCGATTTCGCGGGGCAGGCCTTCGGTGATGGATTCTGCCAGCGCCTCGAATTGGTCTAGGACGGCAACGATGCGGGCTTGTTCGGTGATCGATGGAACTGGTATCGGAAAATTTAAAAACATCGGCCTACGAAGTGAAGTCACAGATGAACTCACCGATGTCTTTTGTATATACGCGTAAAAATGTGATTTTATGCAGTGATATACGAATCTCGGATTCATCGCTGCGCCCGGAACGATGCGGTATGCCCGTTGATGTAATGCGTATTTACCCTGAGCATAGTGAAATACTTTGCCTACCCCAGCACCATCTCCTGCCGTGATGATCGCAGTTTCATCAAAATCAAACTCGTTTAGTCGCAAAGGATCACGACCGCGCGCATAAAAAATATACTCGCCATCGGCAATGGCATCTTGCGTGTCATGACTACCAGTACCAATTGTTGCCACATCCCTCAATGTTTTCCACTCCACTTCCCCATCTTCAAAACGTAACAACTGGTCGCGGTAGTAGTTGTATTGTTTTTTGCGGGCGGTCAGCTCGGCGGTCAGCTCGGCGGTCAGCTCGGTGAAGGCGTCCAGGATGCGGACGATTTCTGCTTGGATTTCAAGCGATTTTTGGGGGTTGTCCGGGCAGGGGATGGGCACCTGAAAGGTAGCCAGCTTATCTCCATGCACACGAATAACCTTTGTACCGGTTTGACTGCGTTTTTTAAAGTCGAAAAAATCGGGTGTTTTGAGAAAATAAGCTAGATATTTAGGGTTTTGATTGTGCTTTAAAATGTAGGTTTCACCGCTTACGCAAACCTCTTCCTCACCGAGCCAAACTAAAGTTTTGCAAACGTCCTCAATGTTCTCGCTGGTTGTTGCAATTATCAAATCACCTTTTTTAGCCTTCCGAAATTTATTCGCCAAAGTCGGAGAGACAAAAGATTTAGTTTTGCTCGCATAATCACCATAGAACGTATAAATCTGCCCATAATGAATACAGCCCACGCCGTTTTCAGCAAAATCGCTTTTTTGTAAGCCAGTACCCCGCACGAACTCGCCCAGCAAACCCAACGGCTTCCACTCCACCGCTACGCCATCCAATAGCTTGTCCAAGAAATTCACGCTGTTCATGCTTCCAGCTCCTCGCCTTCGATCTCGGCGACGATGGCATCAATGTCTTTGCGCAACTGGTCGATTCTGGCCACCGTGGTCTTCAGCTCTGCATTGAGCTGGGCAATGTCCACCACCTCGCGGGTGTCTTTGGCTTCGATATAGCTACTGACCGACAGGTTGTAGTCGTTGGCTGCCACCTGCTCCAAAGGCACGGACTTGGCAAAGTGATCGACGTTTTCCTTGCTGTCGAACACGGCCATGATTTGCTCGATATGCGAATCCAGCAGCACGTTGTTATTGGTTTCTTTCTTGAATAGCCCGCTGGCATCGATGAACTGAGTCGTCGTGTCTTTCTTGTTTTTCGCCAGCACCAGAATGTTCACCGCGATGGTTGTGCCGTAAAACAGGTTGGGCGCGAGCGAAATCACGGTTTCGACGTAGTTGTTATCCACCAGATACTGGCGGATTTTCTGCTCAGCCCCGCCCCGGTAGAAAATGCCAGGGAAACAGACAATCGCAGCGCGGCCTTTGCTGGAGAGGTAGTTGAGCGCGTGCAATACAAAGGCAAAGTCGGCCTTGGACTTGGGCGCGAGCACACCAGCCGGAGCAAAGCGTTCGTCGTTGATCAGCGTTGGATCGTCGCTGCCGATCCATTTCACCGAATACGGCGGGTTGGAAACGATGGCGTCAAATGGCCGGTCGTCAGCGAAATGCGGCTCTTCCAGCGTGTTGCCCAACTGAATGTTGAACTTGTCATAGTTCACGTTGTGCAAGAACATGTTCATCCGCGCCAGGTTGTACGTGGTGTGGTTGATTTCTTGCCCAAAGAAGCCGTCTTCGATCAGGTGCTGATCGAAGTGCTTCTTGGCTTGCAGCAGCAGCGAGCCGGAGCCGCAGGCGGGGTCATAAATCTTGTTGACGCTAGTTTGCTTGTGCATGGCCAACTGGGCGATCAGCTTGGACACATGCTGCGGAGTAAAGAACTCGCCTCCCGACTTGCCCGCGTTCGCGGCGTAGCTGGAGATCAGGAATTCGTAAGCATCGCCGAACAGATCGATGTGGCTGGCATCGAAACCGCCGAAGTCCAACTCCTCCACGCGCTTGAGCACTTTGGACAGTCGATCGTTCTTGTCTTTGACGGTGTTGCCAAGGCGGTTGCTGGTGGTGTCGAAGTCAGCAAACAGCCCTTTGATGTCGCGCTCGGAGGGGTAGCCGTTGGCGGAAGCTTCGATAGCGGCAAAGATGTTGGCCAGATCGGTATTCAGGCTTTCGTTGGTGTTGGCGTTGGCCGCGACATTGACGAACAGTTGGCTGGGGTAGATGAAGTAGCCCTTGGTCTTGATGGCGTCATCTTTGGCGGCCGCGATGTTCGGATCACTGTCTGCCATGGCGGCGTAATTGACAGAGGGGTCGCCGCCGGTGATGTAGTCGATGAAGTTCTCGCTGATGAATCGATAGAACAGGGTGCCAAGTACGTATTGCTTGAAGTCCCACCCATCGACGGCACCGCGGACGTCATTGGCGATATCCCAGATCTTGCGCTGTAGGGCGGCGCGTTGTTCGTTGCTTGTCATCTTAAAAGTCCAGTTTTGATTCGTTGGGGCCGGCTCAGGCTCGATGCTTGAACTGGAGGAAATGGGGTGTTACGGCAAGAGGGCCGCGTTCTATCTCCCTGCCTTCTTCGCCTTGGGTCGATAGAAATCCTTACTTCTTCAGGCGGTTGCCGACGTATCGCCCAGCTTCTATCGACCATCTATCGCCGATAGACCGCAGGTTGTCCGATAGGCAGCTCATGTCACCGCCCAGTACCGCCGCCAGCGGTTGTCACCCTCAAAGCGGACGTCCCCGCGCTCGATCAGCTCTTCCAGCGCGCGCTTGACTTGCTTGGGATGGATTTCGCCGCCGACGCGTTGGTGGATGTCGCTGATAGCTGACCTGGGGTAGCGCTGCAGGTCTTCCAAAACCAGTGCGGCCAGGCGGTGTGGCTCAATGCGCTTAAGGGTGGTCTCGCCGGTGAACTTAAGGCTGCGCAGCAGGCTGGGGTCAACAAAGTAGCGCGTCGCCTGGGTGCGGCCAGCGCTTTGCACCAACTGCCAGTCCAGCAGGCGCTTGAGCCAGGGTTGCATTGCTTCAACCGATGGCAGTTCAAGCGACGTTGCCAGCTCGCGCGCCGTCAGGGCATCGTGCTGCGCCAATAGGCCCAACGCGATCCGCTCGCGCTGCGTGAGCTGATAGGTCTGGTCTGCCTTCGCAATGAAGTCGATGACCTCGGGCTTGAGGATGCGGCGGCGCACCGTCACCTGCACACGGTCGTGGCTCTCGATCAACTCGGGAGCCGGGCGGCCTTGTGAGAGCAGTACCTCGAAGATCTTGTCGAAGCCGCTGCCTTCCCGCTCCATCAGTTTCAAGTCATGGAACAGGCGTGCCAGGTGCTCGTTTCGGCGTACCGTGGTGTGGAGCACGTTCTGCGGCGAGACGCCCAGCGGTAGCGGTCCAGGGTTGACCACTTCCAGCCGGTCTGGATGCAGGTTCAAAAAGATGTCGCCGCGCTGGGTGTAGGGACGGTGCACCAAGGCGTTGACCAACAGTTCGCGCACCACGATTTCATCGAAGGCAGGCACGTTCTGGCGGTACAGGCCATCGGGCAGCTCGTAGCGCTCGCGGAAGTCAGGCACCTCTAGCCAGACCGCTTCGATCAACTCCATCGGGCTTTGCGTGTGGTCGTCCCAGACCAGCTTGTTGACCTTCTGTCCGTGCTCGTCGTACTTGATGAACTGGATGACAGGAGCGGTGGTCAGTTGAGCGCGATGATGCTGGCGACCGAGACTGAGCACGCCCAGGTTGGTGAGGTTCGGCCCTTGTGCGAGCTGATAGTGATCGAGCAATTCGTCGTCAGACTTCTCCTTGACGGAAGGCTTGACGCGATCCGATGCACGCAAGGCTGCAAGCAGCTTGTCGCGTTTGGCGACATCAATTTCGGTACGTGGAACATGCAAGGTGGTTTGCGTTTCCCACGGCAATGCGGAACGCTCACTGGCGAGGCGCATCACGTCATCGCCCGTCACGGGCTTACTTTGGTCGGCTACGCGCAAGAAGTAACGGCCGTCCGTAGTAGATGCAACGGCCATGGCTCGCGGAATGCGTAATTCGATGTACTGGCCGCCATTGGGCGCGAGGGTGACATCCGGCAACACCGTCACGTTGACGGTGCGCTCCGCCAGCTTGCGACGCAGTGTGTCAGGCAAGTCTGGGGGGATGCGCTGGTCGGCTGGGGGCTCGCTCTGCCCATCCTCAATCCCCAGCAGTAGATGGCCACCCGTTGCATTGGCAAAGGCAATGCAGTCCTTAGCGATTTCGTTCCAGTCCGCCGTCTTGCCGGTCACGGCCCGCAAGGACTTCTGGTCAAGGAGTTGTCCTTCCAAGCTCACACGTCACCTTCCCCTGCTGGATTCATTTTTGTTCGCTCCCATCGCCCGATTCTTCATCGGCACCTCCCGCTCGCACCCACTCATCCACTTCGGACAGCTGAAACTTCCATAGCCGTCCGACACGATGGGCGGGAAGCCCCTTGCGTTCCCTCCAGCGATAAACGGTGTCCTTGGCAACACCCAGGTGCTGGGCAACGTCTTCGGCAGTAACCCAAGGTTCAATGCTCATGTCGATGGCGCTCTGCCTGTGTTCATGAAAGTCGTTGAGGATCGTTTTAAGTCTACCAGCGAAGCGCTCGCAAAGCACCCTTTCGCTGTTGAGTCACGCGGCAGAGAAGTTGGCGTAGCGGGCACTCGACTCAAGTGGCGGGTAGCTCACTCGACCCGTACTCGGCCTCCAGCGCCAGGACCCGGCGCAGGTTTGTATCCATGCCCAGCCAGCCCATTTGTCATCCGCCACGACATCTCGCCAAGCGAATCGGTTTTCCAAGTTTTGGTTGTTCATGCTGTATCCCGTGGCATTGTCGATGCGCGTGTCTTCTTTGCGAGTTCATCACGTATCTGCTGGAGCCTTTCTATGGATTGAGCCCTGTCCACAGCTGGCCGATCCGTCACGCTAGCTTGAGCGGGCTCGGCTGCAGCTTCCACGAAGCGTTGCCGCCTAATGATTTGGCGAAGGTCCCTTCGCAGGTCCGATGCAGAGCGGTCACGGACGATTCGCATGTAGCTCAGGCTTTCAAGCTGCTGGATGGCTGTTCGCATGACCGGCTCCCAGCAAGCTGGGGTTCTGCCTTTATACCCTCTCTCGAAGTGGCCGTTCTGGTGTGTGAAGCACCCGCCGCCGCGAAGTCTGGGCCTGGCATTGCGACGGGTGCTTGGACATGCCGTACGGGATCTGCGCGATCACATCCAACCCAATGACCTACAGCTGCTCTCGGACGGCGGTAAACGTAGTATCGGTTTCGCCGCTGGCTTGTGTCAGGAGCTGTTGCTCAAGGATACGGGACCACTTGTGGGCTGGGCGCCGATCGACGACGTGAGCACGCTGCGACCCGTGATTGAACGCGAACTGGAAGTTGTATTGGGGGAGGATTACACTGAGTACTAGGAAGCCGTGACTGGTGATGGCATGGAGACGGACATCCACCTTCGTGTGCCATCCGGCTAACAGGCCACCATCGGACTGAAGATTGGTGAGAAGGGACGATCCGCACGAGATCTAAGCGACACGATCGGCGAGCAGTTGGTCAGGAAATACACGGTTAATCCCGATGGGCGTACAGGTTGTTTGCTTGTCTCCGTAGCTGACTCGGCAAGCCAATAGCTACACGCCGACACAGGCGAACGAATTGATCGCTTTGGCCTGCAGACGCTCCTCCAGGCCAAGGCCGATACGGCTCAGCGGAAACTCGGTGGGGAGGCACCGGTTCTCGCTCGTGTCCTTGATCTTTTCCGCGCCTTTTGTACGGAAAAGCAGGCTACTGGTACTGCGCGATGATCTGATACAAACAGCTCTATGACAGAACGCACTGTTGGACCCCATGAGTTTTGGCTTCAAACCTGTGGCCTTAATACTCATCGTCGTGGCACGAGCTACGCTCGTTTAGACACACCATGGAATGCCTTCACAGCTGACGGTAGCAAGCTCGTCTGCACTATTTGGGTTGACGAGATCGTCGAAGTTTATGACCCAGAGTTGGGCCATACTCGCCTCTTCGTAAAGATGGGTGGGCGTTCTCGACGATGGAAGGGCATTGGCATGCAACACGGGAAAAGTGCGCGCGCCAACCTGGACAAAGCCGTTGCTGAGAAGCTGCCAATATTTGGCTTTGAGGCCGAGCCCAACAATGCCGCCTTGGAGCGCGGAGTGAGGTCAGTCAAACACTTCTACCTCGACCGAGCACACCAGCTGCAGGGTCGAATTGGCCTCAGTCAATACGAACTGGAGAAAAGGCTCCACATCGAAGACGCGTTCAGAAAGCGTGGAGTCGCCGATGAAGAGGATCCGAATATGCCCGCCTCACTCTTCGAGTTGGTGGCCACGACGGTCGAACCACCAGCAGCAGGGGATTACCAGATCGAGGACGCGAGAGAAGAACACGAAGTCGATCTGCCGCTAGAAGGAAACCAGTCTGCCGATGCGTATGCCCGTAAAGCCCTGCTAATACTTGTGGCGCACGTGCTTCAACAGCAAGACGGCGTCATGGCGCCGATCACATACCGCCGCCTCGCTGAACTCCTTGATCGACGGAACAGGCACGGCTCCCCCTGGGCGAGAGGACTGGGCTTCGTATTGGGTCGGGTGAGCGAGCTGATTGACGGCGTTCGCGACCAATTGACTGAGCCACCGCCGTTTCTCACGAGCATCGTCGTACTGTCGAGCGGCCCAAATGTGGGCTTACCCGACAATGGGGTTAGTGGTGTTTGGCCTGGGTACGAGACGATGTCCAAGGACGAGAAGCGAGCCAAGCTCGCTGCCGAGTTTCAGCGCATCCTCGCCTACCGTAGCCGTTGGAACGAGGTGCTGCGCCTCGCAGGGCTGCCAGTGATCGAACCGCCAGTCGGCTCGAATGGCAGGCCCGTTCCAGGTGGCTGGGGCGGAGGGGAGTCAGAATCACACTTGGCGCTGAAGCATTATGTGCGCGATCACCCAGAGTTGGTTGGTGCGCGAGCTGACTGGGATGCCAGGGTCGAGTACGCCCTGCGCTCGGCGGATGAGTTGGATGTCATGTTCATTTCGGATCGGGTCTGGATCGGAGTCGAAGTGAAGTCCAGGACCTCCGATCGGAACCTTGCCGATTATGAGCGCGGCATTTACCAGGTCGTAAAGTACCGCGCCATCCTTGAGGCACAGGCTCTCGTCGACTTTCCGGATGCTCA
>JACCDS012080284.1_pt1 | contig 12401 bp, 10 predicted proteins | sample 7446441 | NCBI WGS metagenome assembly JACCDS01 (sample SAMN15323445, study PRJNA562643) | freshwater metagenome | isolation source: river surface water | place: USA:Blue River Watershed | collected 2017-08-17
CTGTTCGGTAACCTGCAAGCTGACATCCGCGCACAGCGCACGAACGAGCAGGCACGCCAGTTCGTGGGCGAAGAAATCGTGGTGGGCATCCAGGAGCTGGAAAAAGACATTTTCCAGATGGCCAGCACCCCCAACCTGGCCGCGTTCCGCCGCTCGCACCGCCTCATTGACGAAACCCTGACCAAGCTGCGGCACGACCTGTCGGTGCTGGAAAAAGGCGGCACATCGCGGCGGCTGTCGCAGCTCAACATCGATGGCCACCACGACATGAAGCAGGAGGCCCTCTACACACCGGGGGCCAACGCGGCGGACTTCGCGATGGAGACCATCGAAATCGCCCCGCTGCTCGATCAACTGGCCAACAAAACAGCCCAACTCGAACAACTGCTGCTGCGCCGTTGGGCGGCCCAGGAGGCAGAAGACAAGGCCGACTTCTTCGCGGTGGTGGGTGACATCGACCTGTTCATGAAACACCTGCCGCCCTATTTCGAGCGGTTGAACGAAAACGCCAACCGCCTGTTCTACGACAGCACCCAGCGCCTGGCGCGCCTGGAGACCGACCTGCACGCGCAAAGCCAGCGGCTGCTGTGGGTGGAAATTTCCCTGTTCCTGCTGGTTCTGGTGCTGGGCAGCCTGGCCATCTGGGCGTTCCTGCGCAACATCAAAGCGGCCAACCGGCAACTGGCACTGGCCTTGTCGGCCATGGAAAGCGCACGCGATACGGCCGAGCAAGCCAGCCACGCCAAGTCAGAGTTCGTCTCGCGCATGAGCCACGAACTGCGCACACCACTGAACGCCATCCTGGGGTTTGCCGAGTTGCTGGAGGCCGAACAGCTGTCTGCCTCGCAGCAAAATTATGTGGGGCTGATCAACAGCTCGGGCAAGCACCTGATGGACCTGATCAACGCCGTGCTGGACCACGCCAAGATCGAATCCGGCAGCCTGACACTGGAGCACATTGCCTACGACTTCGCTGACACCATCGAATACGTCAACACCATTGTGGCCCCACGTGCCTCCGACAAGGGGTTGTCATACGTCACGTCCGTGTCCCCGGCTCTGCCCAGGCGCGTCATGGGTGACCCCACGCGTTTGCGGCAAATTCTGATCAACCTGCTGATCAACGCCATCAAGTTCACCGAACAAGGCTCCGTGGAAATGCGCGTGGCGGCCGAAGACGGCAAACTGCATTTCAGCGTGCGCGACAGCGGCATCGGCATGGACACAGACGCCGTTCAGCGCCTGTTCAAGCCCTTCAGCCAGGCCGACGACTCGGTCACCCGCAAGTTCGGGGGCACAGGCCTGGGATTGGTCATTTCACGCGAACTGATCGAGGCCATGGGCGGCACCATCCAAGTCGAAAGCGCACCGGGTGCGGGCACCTGCTTCTGGTTCTGGCTGCCATTCAAAGAAGCCCCCGCATTGCCAGCCGCGGCAGCGGCACCGCTCGACGCGCCCCGTGCCACCGACATGGCCACCGCCCACACACCTGCGCCACCGGCCAGCGCCAGCCCTGTCGATTTGCCGGCGCTGCTGGGCGGCAAACTGCTGCTGGTGGATGACAACGTGGTGAATCAAAAGCTTGCCAGTGCCATGCTGACACGGTTGCACCTGACGTTCGATGTGGCCTCCAACGGCCAGGAGGCCGTCGACATGTCTGCCGCACACCCTTACGCCCTGGTGCTGATGGACATGGAGATGCCTGTGCTCGACGGCATTTCGGCCACACGCGCCATCCGCACCCGTGAACGGGCTGCAGTGCCGAACAGCCACCTGCCCATCATTGCCATGACCGCCAATGCCTTGCAGGAAGACCGCGAACGCTGCATGGCCGCGGGCATGGACGGCTACATTGCCAAGCCCGTGAACCTGCGCACCCTGCAATCCGAATTGCAGCGCGTGGGCAGCCTGGGCCTGGCCTGAGCGGGGGCCCTACCCCAGTGCGGCGCAAGCTTGCGCGGCTGCAAGCCTGCAAACCCGCGCTGCCCCGCCAGCGCCAGTGCGTCAGCGCCCGAGTTGAGCGTGCGTCCAGCGCACGATGTCAGCCGCCCCCATGGCACCGGACTGGCGGGCCACTTCACGACCGCCCACGAACAGCGCCAACGTGGGGATGCTGCGGATGCCCAGGCGGGCACCCAGTGCCTGCGCCTCTTCGGTGTTGACCTTCAACAGTCGAACGTGGGGCTCCAGCTGCCGGGCGGCAGCCTCGAACTGCGGGGCCATCTGGCGGCAAGGCCCGCACCAGGGCGCCCAAAAATCCACCAGCACAGGCAGGTGGCTGCGGCTGACGTGCCGCTCGAAACCCGCCTCGTCCAGCGCCAGCGGGTGACCGGTGAACAGCGGTTGGTGGCATTTGCCACACGTGGGGGCCTGGCCCAGCGCGGCAGCGGTCACGCGGTTGGTGGTGTGGCAATGCGGGCACACCACATGCAGTGGCGTGGCGTTGGCGGCATCGTTGTGTGAGGTGGTTTGGCTCATGTTCATACCCTTTGGGGTATGAACATGACGCTGCCGCCTGCGTTTTCAAGCCCCAGCACCCGCACGCAAAACCTGCGCACATCGAACGCACCGCGCAAGCCTGCCCGGCCGCGCGCCGCGACCATTCGCAGGGTGGCCCCCAAAACGCTTGCGCCTGCGGAGGAAACCGGGTGCACCCGGGGATGGAATCAAATTGCCCGGGCAACCAGGCTGGCCACGGCGCTGAGGATCAACGTGGTCGTGATGGGCAGGAAGAACTCACGCCCGAACAGCCGGAACCGGAAGTCGCCCGGCAGCCGCCCGAAACCCAGCCGCTGCAACAGCGGCGTGAACCAGTTGATGAGCAGCAACGCCAGGAAGATGACGATCACCCAGCGGATCATGCTGCACTCATAACGTATGGGTGCGGTCACCCGCCACAAACCCCATGGGCAGCCAGCCCTGCGAACTGGCGGGCGGGGCCACGGCCAGCACCTTGAACAGCTCGCCCATTTCGTGCTCGTTCACCAACTTTGCGGCCATGGCGCGCTGCGCCAGGCCGGCTGCATCGTGCGGCAGGCCGTCCAACGCCGCTGCCAGGCCGCAGTTGATGAGGAAGCGACCTTGCGTGGTGTACCCCAGCACGTCCAGCCCCGCGTCTTGCGCGGCCAGGGCCACGCCGGTGAAGTTGACGTGCGCGGTGATGTCTTTGTCGCCCACCTGCGACAGCGGATCGTCGTCCATGCGGTGCAGGTGGTGGCAGGCCAACGTGCCCATGTGGCGCTGGGGGTGAAAGTACTCGGCCTCGGGAAAGCCGTAGTCGATGAAAAACGCCGCACCGCGTTGGAGGCGGTCAGCCAGCGTGCGCATGAAAGCCTCGGCCTGGGGGTGGATTTCGGTCAGGTGGGCGTGGTAGCCCGGCACATCGACGGGTGGCCGCAGCACAGTGGGGCGGTCTGCCCACACCCAGCGGGCGGATGCACCCGCCTCCACGTCTGCCGAAGCGTCGTCTACACCACCTGACACGCCAGCAAGCACAGCGCCGTCAGTGCCCTGGCTGCGCACGCGCGCCACACCGCGCTCGGCCCACTCGCCCGCCACACGGGCCAGCAATTTCACGGGCATGGCGTCCAGCACCTCGTTGCCCAGCACCACGCCGTGCAGGGCATCGGGCAATGCGTCGGCCCACTGCACGCGGCCAGCCCATTCACGCAAGCGGTCTTGCTGGCGCGCACGCAAGGTGCCCGACAGGTCCACGATGACGTACTTGTCAATCAAAACCGTGCCTGTCGCTTTTTCTGCAAGGCTGATGTGCTTCAGAATTTGATATGCCAGCGCACCTGAGCCTGCACCGAACTCCCACACCTCGCGCGTGCCGGTGGCCTGCAGGGCTTGCACCACCTGGCGGGCCAGCACATCGCCAAACAGGGGGGACAGCTCGGGCGCGGTCACGAAATCGCTGCCAGGCAGCTCGCCAACGGGTGGCGGTGCGTCAGCGTCAGGCACGGTGGGCACGGTGGGCACGGTGGGCACGGTGGGCACGGTGGATGCTGCCACCACTTGGGTGGTCTGACCATCTGGCATGCGCCCGAAGGTCACGCGGCCGTTGGCGTAGTAACCCAGCCCCGGGGTGTACAGCGCCAGCGCCATGAACTGGTCAAACGGCAGCCAGCCACCAGCCGCCGCGCAGGCCTGCGCCATGTGGCGGTCCAACTCGGCGGTCACGGGGTTGAGGGGGGGCGTCAAATGGGTGGGTGCGCCGGGCACGGTAGGCATGCGGCGTTGGCGGTTGTTGGCGTTCACCCCCGGAATTGTCCTCCAGGAACCTGCTGATGGACCACCTGCCGGTTGTTGAAGGCAGCAAACTGCTGCGCGATGGCTTGGCAAAGTTGGCCAGCCATCACTGCGGCAAGCGGTGTCGGGCTACGCCAACCTCGACATGCACGGAAACGACCACCCATACAAAGCAACCCCTGGGACATGTCAAAGATGTGCCTGAACCAACAGCTTGACGACGCCAAACCGCTCGGCCACATCTGACACCAAGGCTGCGCACCTCGCGTGGTCAAGGGCACGCCCCGCCACCTCCAGTGCAGCGCACTGCTCGCCCAGCGCCATCGCGCCCACACTGCGTGCAGAGGATTTCAGGCCGTGCGTCAAACGCGTCAGCTCGGTCATGTCGCTGGCATCCAGCGCTTTGCGCATGCCCGCAACAGTGTCCTCTGCTATGGCCAAAAACTTGGCCAACAACCGCTGATTCCTGGCCTGATTGTTCCCCAGCAAGTTAACAATGACCTGTGGGTCCCAGTCTGGCACAGACAAAGGAACGTCGCTGTCACGCGACGGGGGCGTGATGGTCATCAAAAGTACCCTCTGTTTGAAACAACGAAGGACAGGTGGTTTTCAAGAACATCCATCCCCATCCACGGATCAGGCGAGCTTCAAGGCGTAGGCCAACGTTTCTTTGGAAACAGGTTTGACGAAGGCCCCCACGAAGTTCAACAGACTGGCATCGGCAATTTCACGCGCCAAAGTCAGCGTCTGCATGTCATGCCCACTGATCAGCATGAATTTGCCTTTGTACTGACGCCGTGCGAGTTCGTCTAAAAATTCAATGCCATCCATGTCGGGCATGAAAATGTCGCAAATCAACACATCGGGCAACTGGCCCAACTCCCGCAGCTTCTTGAGACCGGCGCGGCCATTGTTGACAGTGTGAATGTGAGGAACCCCAAACTCAGTCAACAGCTCGGACAGCCACGCTCTGCTGAATGAGTCGTCATCGACGATCAATGCAGAGTCAATGGGCCGTGCGGCTGGCACAGCGTGTTCTGAGAGGCTTCCCACAATTTCTCCTCAAAGCGAAGGTCTGAATTCGGCGACATCCTGCAACGCAGGCTTCAGGATAGCTGGTCGCCACGTTTCCTTGCAGTTATCTGACAACAATTCGGAGCTGACTTGCGTTACGTCAAGGTTTACGGCGTAGCCCGTCATGAACCTGGACAGCACTACCTGCGCAACCACTTCAGCAGTGTCTGATACAGCAAATCTGGCGACATCGGTTTGGCAATGAAGTCACTCATGCCAGCATCGGCGCATTGGGCGCGGTCTTCAGCGAACGCGTTGGCGGTGATGGCCAAAATGGGGGGCGCATTCTCTCCCCCCGCTTGCAGAATGCGACGGGTGGCTTCAAGCCCATCCATGTTTGGCATTTGCATGTCCATCAGAATAAGGTCGTACTGTCCCGAGCGCGCTTTGCGCTCGGCAACCACGCCGTCTTCTGCAAAATCAACCAAGAGCCCCACGTCCTCCAAGATCATTTGCGCAATTTCACGGTTGATGGGCTCGTCTTCAGCCAACAAAACCCTGCGTCCGGCGTAATGTTCCAAAATCGTCCGACCTGCGTCTTCGGTCAACGCGTCAGCCCCAGCGCTACTCATGTGCTGCGCTTGTTTACCCAGTACCACCGTAAACCAAAATGTGCTGCCTTTACCAGGCTCGCTGCGCACACCGACAGTCCCCCCCATCAACTCGGCAATTTTTTTGGTGATGGCCAATCCCAAACCGGTGCCGCCGTACTTGCGCGTCAATGAGCTGTCAGCTTGCTCGAACGCGCTGAAAAGCCTGCTTTGACCTTCTTGATCAACGCCAATACCGGTGTCTTCCACCTCAAATCGCAAGGTTGCGCGCTCGGGTACATCAGACACCTTGCTCACACGCAAAGTAACCCGTCCCTGGTGGGTGAACTTGACGGCATTGCCTGCCAGATTCAGCAGTGCTTGCTGCAAACGCGTGGGATCACCCACCAAATGCCGGGGAATGCCAGATGTCTCTGTGCGCAGATCAATGCCCTTGTCGTGGGCCCGCTGCCTCAGCATGGAGGTCACGTTGCCAAGCACGGCTTCGACATGCACTGGAATGGATTCAAGTTTGAATTTGCCAGCCTCAATTTTTGACAAATCCAACACATCGTTGATGATGCCCAAGAGGTGCTTGCCTGCATTTTCCAACTTGTCGAGCTTATCGATTTGCTGCGCGGTCAGCCCGGTGCGGCGAAGCATGTGGGCCATGCCTGTGATGGCATTGAGCGGTGTTCGAATTTCGTGTGACATGTTGGCCAAAAACGCGCTTTTGGCCACGTTGGCTGTTTCAGCGGATTCTTTGGCCACCTCCAACTCGTGGGTTCGACTTTTGACCAGTTCTTCCAAAAGTGACTGATAGCTTTCCAACGCCAACTGAGCTGTTTTGCGTGCAGTGATGTCGATGCTGATAGACAGCACGCGTGTGCTGCCACCCAATTCAATCGGTCGAAGGCTGACGTGCTCCCAGAACATCTCGCCGCTCACTTTCTGGTTTTTCCACTCGAAAGTCTGCTCTGTCTGCACAGCGCGGTGAATCCACTCAATGGCTTGCGCACGTGAGTACGGAGGCTCCATCCAGAAGTCTGATCGCCGGAGCTCCTCAAGCGACTGCAATCCATACGAACGCCACGCCGTCTGGTTGGCATCGATGATGGCACCATCGTTTTGGTCATGGATAAGAATCGACACCGGAGCCTGATGAAAGACTGTACGGAAGCGATCTTCACTTTCGCGCAGCCGATCTTCGTTTTGCTTGCGCTCTGTGACATCTTCGTACATACCCAGTACACCCAGCACTTCACCAGCAGCGTTGCGAATGGGGGCTTTGGAGGTTCTCAACCAGATGGTTTTGCCATCTGGTGTGGTTTGAGGTTCTTCGTACCCAATGGTGGGCTGGCCTGATGCCATCACACGCAGGTCATCCGCCCGGTATAGATCTGCCTGATCAGCCCAGGCCATGTCGTGGTCGGTGCGACCAATCAGTTCTGACGGAAATTGTTTACCTGCGTCACGTGCGAACACCGGATTGCAGCCCAGGTAGGTGAGATCGCGGTTTTTCCAAAAAATGCGAACCGGTGCAGTGTCAATCACCGATTGCAGCACAGCGTTGGACTCACCCAGCCTGTCAACCAGTTGCTCAAGTTCTTTGTTTTGCTGGTCCACTGCGCGCAGTGCCTGCCCACCAGCAAACTTCAGCCGAACAATGGCTGCAACCAGCGCATCGATTTCGTCTCCGGTGTTGCGGGATCCGAAGGGATCGACCGGGCTTTCCGCCCTGTAAAGGCGCAATGCCTCTGGCTCGGTATCGGCAAGCTCAATCACAACCTGCTCCAGCCTGCGGCGCACCATGGTGTGATAGGCTGAAAGCACAACCAGAATCACGGCCAACAAGACGAAGGTGTTGCCAGCGAACGCCCTGCCCCACGAGTAGAGCAACTCGTCCTGGACTTGCTTCATGTCCTTGATGAGCGTCAGCGTTCCCAACTTGTGCTGCCTGCCGCCGTCGACATGCAGCAATTCCAGCTTGTGCTCATAACGACCGCCTGCAATGCGCTGGCCGAATTCGAGCGGTGGCTTACCCTCTTGCTCCAGCCGGACGGCCGTCACATCAGGCAAGCCGGTGGAGCCTTTGAGCTGAATGGCCACTTGGTCGGTGTCAAAAGCCCACAGGCTTTTGATCAGTGGCTGGGCGACGTACTGGCCAACAGCGGCGTGGTTGTTATCCAGCGCCGCCAAACGCTCCCGGTGGGTGAAATAGACATCAACCGCCGACACCAGCAGCGCGCACAAGCAACCCAGCAACAGCCCTCTGATGAGCAATTGGTGAGTGACCCGACTCCTGACACCCAGAAAATCCAAGGTCTTGTTGCTGGGGAGCTGTTGTTGTTTCACGCTGCGGCGCTTCACTGTGCGGCTATTTGCATCATTATGTTGTGATACGAGCCATCCGCCTTCATGTCTCTCAACGCTTTGGCGATGCGTGGCACTTGCGCGGTGTGTTTGATGTTCAGATACAAATACATGTCGGCATCGCGCAACGACGGACTCAATGCGACAACATTTGAGATGCCCAAACCTTTCAGGGTGGCGAAGCCGTCTGAGCGCGTGTACAGCACCAAATCGACGCGATCGGCAGCGAGCATCTGGAACAGTTGCTCGACCTTATCGACCTTTGTCACGCTTTGCACCGCAGTGGTGTTGGCCTCGAACAGTTTCCAGCCGTTGATGAACGCAATCCGATAGGGCTTCAAACTGCCCCAACCTTGGTCCAGTTTGATGGATGCGTCGCGCGAAAACGCCACAAAACTGATACCAATGAAACGCTCAGGCACCCGCACCAAATTGGGGTATTGAGACTCCAGTCCGGCAACTCGCAGGCCCTCACCATCTACCTCGCCTTGGTTGGCCAAGTCGAGTGAACGCTCGGAAGGATTGTTGACCAACTTGAGATTAAGGCCTACACGCTGGAAGACCTCTCTGGACAAAAGCTCCAACGCCTTACGGTCTTGCGGCGTGTTGTTGGTGCTGACCGTCAGCGTGAGGCCATCAGCCTTGGCACCACTGGCCATCACCAGCCAGAACAAACCCAGAAGAGTGAGAAAGCGCACACAGACTCCCGACAATTGATATCTGCCAATTTTATCAAATTAGTGTTAATTTATCGAATTATTTGACCGCAGTCTGTCGAATTTAATATTTAACGGCATTGGGGTGTCGCTGCTCAGGCGAACCATGCGGCTGTGTGCCAAAGCTGATGTTCTCTGGGCTTATGTTCAGCGGGGCAGGCGCTGCGGCTGTAGCGAGGCAGATCAGCGCTCAACCTGCGCCTGTTGCGCATCAACAGCGCATGTCGTTCTCGTTCAACGCCCCATCACACCCAACCGGTCAAGCGCGCATGCTGCCCCCAACAAGGCAGGCGATTGGGCGGACGTGATCACCCACACCGGCATGGCCTGCAGGTAAGCGGTGAACCGGCCCTTGGCCTCGAACCGGGCACGGAACGGCGAGGTGTCGAACCACTCACCCAAGCGGGGCACGATGCCCCCGCCGATGTACACCCCCCCGTGCGCACCCAGCGTCAGCGCCAGGTTGCCCGCCACCGAGCCCAGCAGCGCACAGAACATGTTCAAGGCCTCCCGCGCGTGGGCGTCGGTGGCGGCCAGGGCGGCATCGGTCACGTCGGCGGGCGTTGCACCACGCGGCACGGCCACGCCATCGGCCGCGCACAGCAGGGTGTAGGTGTCGAGCAGGCCCTGACCACACACCGCACGCTCGGCCGATGCGTGGCCGTACAGGCGGGTCAGGCCATCCATCACCAGCCGCTCGCGCGGGGTGGTGGCGGGCAGGGTGACGTGACCGCCCTCGCCTTGCAATGGCAGCCAGCCGCCACGCCCATCGGGTACCAGCCCCGACACGCCCAAGCCGGTGCCCGCACCGATCAGCGCCTTGGGCGCACCGGGCCGGGCCACGGTGCCGCCCACCTGGCGCAACTCGTCAGCCGGCAACGCGGGCAAGGCCAGCGCCAACGCGGTGAAATCGTTCAGCACCCGCAAAGTGGTCAGGCCGAATTCGGCCTGCAGTGCGGCCTGCGAAAACGACCAGTGGTGGTTGGTCATGCTCACCTGGTCACCCGTGACCGGGTTGGCCATGGCCACCGCGGCATGCGCTGGCACGCCCAGCCCCAACCCGTCCAGATAGGTGCGCATGGCCGCTTGCAGCGTGGGGTACTGGGCACACGGCAGCACGCGCACGTGCATCAGCGGCTGGCCTGCACCTGCTTGCCAAGCAAACCGGGCATTCGTGCCGCCCACGTCGGCCAGCAGGCGGGCGGTGGCAAGCGGACTCGGTGACAGTGGGGTGGGTGTGCGGCAGGTCATGGTCTGTGGGCAAAGGCGTGCGCCAGCTGGGGACATTTGTGGGCCAACACAGTCATTGTGCCTACGCACCCACCCATCCATGCGGCCATGTGATGTGCATTGGGCCTTGGCCTGCCGCACGCCTGCCCCGTGCCATGTCGCACAGGTCGTTAAACTGACAGCCCGTTTCGGCTGGTGCCTTGTGGCGCCCGGTACCTGCAGCCCCCTACCCCCACACGAATGCACCCCACACCTCACACCGCGCCCGACGGCTCGCCAGGCACCCCAGGGGTGCTGCGCCGCACCGTGCTGGTCACGGGCGCCGCGCGCCGTTTGGGCCGCGAGATCGCGCTGACGCTGGCGCGCCAAGGCTGGAACGTGGCCATTCACTACCGCCACTCGGCAGACGATGCATCACAAACTGTAGCTGACTGCAACCGCCAATCAAGCGGAGAAGGCCAATTTCATTCGTTTTTTGCAGACCTGTCTGACGAGACGGCTGTGCGCCAGATGTGGACAGACGTGGTGGCACGCTTCGGCACGGTGAACGCCGTGGTCAACAGCGCCAGCACCTTCCAGCACGACGACGCGGCCAGCTTCGGTTACGCGGCCTTGCACACGCACATGGCGGCCAACACTGCCGCTGCCGTGGTGCTGGCCCAGTGCCTGCACGCGCACCGGCTGGGGCTGGCATGGGGGCAACCACCCACCGACACGGCGACCCCATCCGCTGCATTGGCCTCACCAACTGCCGCACAGGCCACAGACAGCCAGCCCCCCGAGCCTGCGGTGGTGGTCAATCTGCTGGACCAGAAGCTGTGGAACCCCAACCCCGATTTTTTCAGCTACACGCTGTCCAAGGCCGCACTGGAAGCGGCCACCACCTTGCTGGCCCAGGCATTTGCGCCTCATGTACGCGTGGTGGGCGTGGCCCCCGGCCTCACGCTGACCAGCCATTTGCTGACTGACGAGCAGTTTCAAGCGCTGCACAAACTGTCGCCGCTGGGCCGCAGCTCCACCCCGCAAGATGTGGCCGCCACCGTGGCCTTCGCGCTTGCCAACCGGTCCATCACCGGCACCACGCTGCTGGTGGACGGTGGCCAGCACCTCATGAAATTCGAGCGCGATTTCTCGCTCATGCCCAAGGCCTGACACCATGTCTACCCCCACCCACTTCAGCAAGGCAGGCACACAGACGCTGACCCTCACCGGCCTGCGCTTCGATGCCAACCTGGGCATCCTGGAACACGAAAAGAGCTCGCCCCAGCCGATACAGGTGGATGCCGAGCTGAACCAGGGCACCCAGCCGCTGCTGCCCGCCGACGACGACATCAACCATGTGCTGGACTACCGCAAGGTGCGCCAGATCATCATCGATGAGTGCACGGCTGAACACGTCAACCTGCTTGAAACGCTCATCGGCAAGCTGGCCCACAGGCTGATGCAACTGCCCGGCGTGATCGGCGTGCGCGTGAAAATTGCCAAGCTCGAAATTTTTGACGACTGCGAAGTGGCGATTCGCATGCAAAGCGGGCAGTGGTGAGCCCCCCGCCCAACCCTTACCGACGCCCCGTTTGAAAGCCAACATGACGACCACCTGGGTAGACACCCCCAACGACACCGCACCCGACCGCACAGGTGACGGCACAGCCGCTGCAAGCCGCGCTGGCCAGACGCTGCGCATCGAGCGCGAAAACCACAAACTCGAAAAACGCCTGTGCCGCCTGACCGGCCAGGCCATCGTTGACCACAACATGATCGGCGAAGGCGACAAGATCATGGTCTGCCTGTCCGGCGGCAAAGACAGCTACGGCCTGCTGGACATTTTGCTGAAGCTGCAAGCACGTGCCCCGGTGCATTTCGACCTGGTGGCGGTCAACCTGGACCAGAAGCAACCGGGGTTTCCCGAGCACATCCTGCCCGAGTACCTGACCCGCCTGGGCGTGCCGTTTCACATCGAGAACCAGGACACGTACTCCATCGTCCGCGACAAAATCCCCGAAGGCAAAACCATGTGCAGCCTGTGCAGCCGCTTGCGCCGGGGCATCCTGTACCGGGTGGCGTCCGAGCTGGGGGCCACCAAAATTGCGCTGGGCCACCACCGCGACGACATCCTGGCCACGCTGATGCTGAACATGTTTTTCGGCGGCAAGCTCAAAGGCATGCCTCCCAAGCTGGTCAGCGACTACGGGCGGCACACCGTCATCCGCCCGCTGGCCTATGTGGC
>JACCDS010712665.1_pt1 | contig 12400 bp, 7 predicted proteins | sample 7446441 | NCBI WGS metagenome assembly JACCDS01 (sample SAMN15323445, study PRJNA562643) | freshwater metagenome | isolation source: river surface water | place: USA:Blue River Watershed | collected 2017-08-17
GCGGCGGAAGGCGCGGCGCGTTTCATCCCCCAGGCCTTCACACCCGGCCACAAGCCTGCGCGCAAGCGGTCGGAAGCGCCGGACGCGATCCAGATCGTCAACGCCAAGGAACACAACCTCAAGAGCCTGAGCGTCAACATCCCGCGCGGCAAGTTCAACGTCATCACCGGCGTCAGTGGCTCGGGCAAGTCCACCCTGGCCTTTGACATCCTGTTCAACGAGGGCCAGCGTCGTTATCTGGAATCGCTCAACGCCTACGCGCGCAGCATCGTGCAGCCGGCGGGCCGGCCCGAGGTGGACGCGGTCTACGGCATCCCGCCCACGGTGGCCATCGAGCAGCGCCTGTCGCGCGGGGGTCGCAAGTCCACGGTGGGCACCACCACCGAGGTCTGGCATTTCCTGCGCCTGCTTTTCGTCAAGCTGGGTGTGCAGCACTGCATCCACGACGGCGCCGCCGTGGCGCCGCAGACACCCGACAGCATCCTGGCCCAGCTCATGAAACAGTTCCGCGGTCAGGAGATCGGCCTGCTGGCGCCCCTGGTGCTGAACCGCAAGGGCGTCTACACCGAGCTGGCCGACTGGGCCCGCCCGCGCGGCTACACCCATCTGCGGGTGGACGGCAACTTCCTGCCCACCACGGGTTTTCCGCGCATCGATCGTTTCAAGGAACACACCATCGAGTTGCCGGTGGCCAGCCTCAGGGTCTTGCCCGAGCACGAGGCCGCGCTGCGCCTGGCGCTGACCACGGCGCTGGAGCATGGCAAGGGGGTGCTGCATGTGCTCAGCAGTCTTGACGGCCTGGCCGAGGCGATGAAAAGCGGCGGGTCCACCGCCGGCATCGGCACCCTGCAGGTCTATTCAACGCGGCGCGCCTGCCCGGTCTGCGCCACCTCCTATGCCGAGCTCGATCCGCGTCTCTTTTCCTACAACAGCAAACACGGCTGGTGTCCGGACTGCGTGGGCACGGGCGCCAAGCTCAGCAAGGAGCAGCGCAAGCTGCTCGATGACTCGGTGCGTGACGACAAGGAAAAGGGCCGCGAGCAGACCTTTGCCGAACCCGAGGTGGAGGACGTGGCCGACGTGGCCTGTCCCGGCTGCGCAGGTACCCGCCTCAACGCCACCGCCCGCGCCGTCAAGTTCAGCGGCGTGGGCATCACCGAGATCGCGCGCCTGAGCGTGAGTGATGTCCGGGCCTGGGTGGAGACGCTGGCGGTGATCGGCCGTTTGACTCAGCGTGAAAACGATATCGCACGTGACCTGATCCCAGAGATCAGGAGCCGCCTGGAGTTCCTGGAGCAGGTGGGCCTGGGTTACCTCACGCTGGACCGGGGCGCGCCCACGCTGTCCGGTGGCGAGGCGCAGCGCATCCGCCTGGCCGCGCAGCTGGGCAGCAATCTGCAGGGCGTGTGTTACGTGCTGGACGAGCCGACCATCGGCCTGCATGCGCGCGACAACCAGATCCTGCTGGGCGCCCTGCAGCGTCTGAGTGACCAGGGCAACACCCTGGTGGTGGTGGAGCACGACGAGGACACCATACGCCGGGCCGACCATATCATCGACATCGGTCCCAGCGCCGGCAAGCGTGGCGGCCGGCTGGTGGCCGAAGGCACGGTGAAGAACGTCACCGATGCGGCGGATTCTCAGACCGGTCGTTACCTGCTGCACGCCATGAAACACCCGCTGCAGCCGCGCCGCGATGTGTTGGCGAAGGATCAGCTGTGGCTCACGGTGCATGGCGCGCAGCTGCACAACCTGCAGCACGTCACGGCGAAAGTGCCGCTCAAGCGCCTGGTCGCCGTCACCGGCGTCAGCGGCTCGGGCAAGTCCACGCTGGCGCGCGACGTGCTGCTGGCCAATGTGGCGGCGGTGGTGGCCAAGCGCGCGACCAAGGCCGGGCGTGACGCGCTGGCGCGTGGCGTGGACTGGAGCGGCTGTGTAGGTGTCAGTGGCTTCGAGGCCGTGGACCGCGTGCTCGAAGTGGACCAGACGCCCATCGGAAAAACGCCGCGCAGTTGTCCTGCCACCTACATCGGTTTCTGGGACACCATCCGCAAGCTCTTTGCCGAGACCCTGGAAGCCAAGGCGCGTGGTTATGCGGCCGGCCGTTTCAGCTTCAACACCGGCGAAGGCCGCTGCCCGGGCTGCGAAGGCCAGGGTGTGCGCACCATCGAGATGAGTTTCCTGCCCGACGTCAAGGTGCTGTGCGAGTCCTGCAAGGGCGCGCGTTTCAACCCGGAGACCCTGGCCGTGACCTGGCGGGGCAAGAGCATCGGCGATGTGCTGCAGATGGAGGTGGACGAGGCCGTGGACTTCTTTGCCGCCATGCCCGGCATTGCCCACCCCCTGCAGTTGCTCAAGGATGTGGGCCTGGGTTACCTGACCCTGGGCCAGCCCTCACCCACCCTGAGTGGCGGCGAGGCGCAGCGCATCAAGCTGGTGACCGAACTCAGCAAGGTGCGTGACGAGGTGGGCCGGCGCGGCCAGAAGGCGCCGCACACGCTCTACGTGCTGGACGAGCCCACGGTAGGCCTGCACATGGCCGATGTGGACAAGCTCATCCGCGTGCTGCACCGCCTGGTCGACGGCGGCCACAGCGTGGTGGTGATCGAGCACGACCTGGATGTGATTGCCGAAGCCGACTGGATCCTGGACCTGGGCCCTGAGGGCGGCAAGGAGGGCGGACGCATCGTGGCGGCTGCCACGCCGGAAGAGGTGGTGACGCTGGGCACGCACACGGGCCAGGCCCTGGGGCCGGTGCTGGCGCGCCGCTGAGGGGCGGAAGAGGCCAAGCTGCAATTTCTTTTGCCATGGGCGCTGGGCCTGCGTTATTCTTTGACCGGTCAGCGTAGCCGCACAGAATTCAAAACGCGGGCGCAATGCATCAGGGGGGCGGATGAAGTTCAATAAATTGCTGGTGCCGGCATTGGTGGCTGGCGGCATGGCCGTGCTGGGTGGGGCGCTGATGATGCGGCGAGATGCGCCGCCGCCGCCGGCCATGATCGAGTCGGCTGTCTCCGCGGTGGACCCTGCGGTGGCCGCGCAGATGATGAAGGAGCTGCGCGAGCTGCTGGCTGGCTACCGCAAGATCATCGTGCTGTTGGCTGAGGAAAACAAACTTCAGGGCGCCGAACGCGAGCCTGCCAACCAAGCCGGCCTGAGCCTGTTTCACGACAACCTCAGGCGCGCGGCCGAGCTGACGGCGCTGTTCGAGAACGGGGCGGCATCGGCTCCGGTGTCACGTGTGGCCTTGCTGGGCATGGCGCTCGACTATGTGGAGAGCGACCCCGACCTTTACGACGCGGATCGCCTGGCCTTTCGCGAGCTGTTACGCAGCCTGCAGGGCATCGTGGCCAGGGACGGATCCCTGCCGGCCATCAAGCTGCACAAGCGCATCGGAGAAGACCTGGATGCGCTGGCCGAGATCGAGCGCAACTACGAAAAGGAAATCCGGCAGGTTTTTGGCCGCTTCGAGAGTCGCGCGATCGAACTCAAGCGTGAGCGCTGGGACGACTACGTGGCCAGCCTGAAGAAGCGTTACAGCCGCGAGCAGATCCTCAAGGACCATGGCGTGGTGCTGCCCTACCGGCCCAGGGACGGCAAGCAGCGTCATGAAGAGGACGGCGAGGTCTTTGGCCACAGCCTGCCGCCCAAGACCCTGGTGCTGACTTTCGACGATGGGCCGCACGGCACCTACACCAGCGAAATCTCCGCCATCCTCAAGCAATACGGGGTGCCGGCCGTTTTCTTCCAGGTGGGCAAGAACCTCGGTCATCTGGGGAGCGACGGCAAACCGAAACTGGGTCCCCGCGCCGAGGTCAGCCGCCAGTTGCTGGGTGCCGGCCATGTGCTGGCCAACCACAGCCAGACCCATGCACAACTGTCCAAGCGCAGCGGTGAAGAGCTCAAGTCGGAGATCCTGAACACGGACGAACTGCTCAAGGCGGTCGACAAGCGCCGTTCGCCGCTGTTCCGTTTCCCCTACGGCGCGCGCAATGCCGAGGGGCTGGCGGTGCTGGAGTCGGCGCATCTGCGTTCGATCATGTGGAACATCGATTCGCTGGACTGGGCCGATCCGGTGCCGGCCTCCATCACGCAGCGGGTGCTGAGCACGGTGGGCAAGGAGGGGCGCGGCATCGTGCTGTTCCACGACATCCACGAGCGCACCGTCAAGGCGCTGCCGACCATCCTCTCCAGGCTGGTGGCCGAGGGTTACCAGTTCGCCGGCTGGGATGGCAACGGTTTCACCGTGGCCAAGGCTGAGAAAGCCCCCGCCGCGCCGGTGGTGACCGCCGGCAGCTACGGGAACTCCTGGGCCATCGTCATCGGCATCGACGACTACGCCAAGTGGCCCAGGCTGCACTACGCGGTGCGCGATGCGCGGGCGGTGCGGGAAACGCTGATCCAGAAGTTCGGCTTCGCGGCCGACCATGTGGTCACGCTGGAGAACGGCGAGGCCACGCGTGCCCGCATCCTGGCCGCCTTCCATGACAAGCTGGCCCATGGGGGTATGAAGAAGAACGACAGGCTTTTCGTGTTCTTCGCCGGCCATGGTGCCACGCGGCATCTGAGCTCCGGGCGCGATCTGGGTTATGTGATCCCGGTGGATTCCGACCCCGGCCAGATCGCCACCGACGCCATCCCGATGACCGAGCTGCAGAACATCGCCGAGAGCGTGACGGCCAAGCACGCCCTGTTCGTCATGGACGCCTGCTACAGCGGACTGGGCCTGACGCGCGGTGCCGGTGCGGGCAACTTCCTGCGCGACAACAACAAGCGCATCGGTCGTCAGATGCTCACGGCGGGGGGCGCCGATCAGCTGGTGGCCGATGGCGGTCCCAACGGCCACTCGGTCTTCACCTGGACGCTCTTGCAGGGCCTGAGCGGCAAGGGCGACCTCAATGGCGACGGCATCATCACCGCCACCGAGCTGGCGGCCTACGTGGCACCGGCGGTCTCGTCCGTCTCCAGCCAGACGCCGGCCTTCGGCAGCCTGCCGGGATCGGAAGGCGGCGATTTCGTGTTCGAACTGCCGGTGGAGAACGAATTCCTCAGTGCCCAGACCCACCAGCTGCCCAGCGATGCCATCGCACTCAACAGCAAGCTCGACGCCAGCCGGCCGCCGCTGGTGGCCGCACCGGCCCTGGGTGACAAACCCGCCGTGCCCGCGGCGCCGGCGCCCGTGGTGATCCGGGATCTGCAGGGGGGTGAGCAGCAGATCGTGCCGCCGGCAGCGGTGCCCCAGTCCATGCGCCAGCAGGCCCAGCGTGCGAACGACCGCGGCCTGCAGCTCTACCGGGAGAAGCAGTATGAACAGGCCGAGACCCAGTTCACCGAGGCGCTCAAGCTGCGGCCTGATTTCGCCCTGGCGGCCAACAACCTGGGATTCGTCTACTACCGGCAGGACAAGTACCGGGAAGCGGCGCGCTGGTTCGAAAACGCGATCCGGATGGACCCCTCGCGCGCCGTCGCCTATCTGAACCTGGGGGATGCCTGGGCCAAGGCCGGCGAGAAGGAGCCGGCGGCGAAAGCCTACGGCACCTATCTCGAACTGGCTCCGAATGGGGCTGCGGCACAGCATGTGAAGCAGCAGCTGGGCCGCTAGGTTCTCGCGCATCGCGCTGAACTGCACGGATCAGGCCGAGCACGGCATGGGGCTTCAAGGGGCGGGGGCTGTGGGAGGCATACGCCCCATTCTGGGGCGCATGCCCTTGTCTTGACGCAAGTCAAGACTTCCTGTTAGCCTCAACGGTCACTCTTATAGAAGACCGTATGCCAACCAAGACGTCCTGCTCGTTGTTTCCGGCCCTCGCGGCCCTGCTATTCGTGAGCACGGTCGCAGCCCAAGGGGTGGCCCCGGCAGGCGATGCGCCCGAACTGCTGCCGCACCCCTGGGTGACGTTGCCACCCTCTCGCACGGCCGAATCCTATTTCACCAACATCAAGGACGGAGAGGTCAAGGAGGCGCCTTTCGTGCTGCGCTTCGGCCTGTCCATGCGCGGCATCGTGCCGGCCGGCAAGACCGCCGGGCGCGCCGGGCACCACCACCTGCTGGTGAACCAGCCCTTGCCGCTGGACTTCAACCAGCCGCTGCCCTTCACCGAGAAGTACATCCACTTCGGCAAGGGGCAGATGGAAACGGTGCTGAACCTGCCACCGGGCAAGTACGAACTGCGCATGCTGCTGGCCGACCAGGGCCACATCCCCTTCTTCGTCTACAGCAAGCCCGTCACGCTGACCATCGGCAAACAGAACAAGGAAGTGACGCCGGCCAGCCTGCTGGGCCCCGCGCGCATCGAGATCATGAGCCCCGCGGACCGCGACACGCTGCGCCCGCCCTTCCGTGTCCAGTTCCACGCCAGTGGTTACAACGTGTCCCATGTCGCGGCCAAGGTGCCTGACACGGGTCATTTCCGGCTCAGCATCGAGCGCACCGGCCGCAAGCCCGAGGTGATGAACTTCACGGCCGGACAGACCGAGGTCTGGCTCAATCCGCCGGCCGACGACTACACCCTGCGCCTGGAGCTGGTCAGCACCACCGCGGCCGACACCGTGATGGCACGTGCCGACGCAGTGAGCCTGAAGGTCGTACCCCGCTGAACGGGGCCGTCGCCCCGCTTCAGGACCGGGGGTCCGCAGCGGGCTGGTAGAAGGCGTAACGGCTGCGCCCGCCGCGTTTGGCCGCGTACATGGCCTGGTCCGCATGGGCCAGCAGGGTGCGCGGATCCTGGCCGTGTTCGGGGAAAAGCGCCAGCCCCATGCTGGCGGCGACGGTGACCCGCGGTGACTCCGGGGCCTCTCCCAGGCGGTAGGGCTGGGCCACGCTGGCCAGGATCTTCCGGGCCAGGGCGTGCAGGTCTTCACGCTGTTCCACGTCGGCGAAGAGCAGCACGAACTCGTCGCCCGCCAGGCGACACACCGTGTCCGAGGCACGCAGCGCGTTCTGCAGGCGGTTCGCCACCTCCTTGAGCAGCCGGTCGCCGGCGTCGTGGCCGTGGCTGTCGTTGACGTCCTTGAAGTGGTCCAGGTCCAGGAAGCCGATGGCAAAGCGCGTGTCGTGGCGGGCATGCAGCACGCAGCTGCGCTCCAGCCGGTCCTGCAAGAGCACGCGGTTGGGCAGGCCGGTCAGCGGGTCGTGCGCGGCATAGTGGCTCAGGGCTTGCAGGCGTTTTTTCTCGGTCACGTCCTGCAGCACGGCCAGGCTGTACAGGGGCTGGCCTTCCTTGTCGTAAAGCCAGATGGCCGAGAGCAGCACGTCCAGCACGCGACCGTCTCCGGTGCGCATCTGGTACTCGACGTTGTCGCAGCGGCCGTCGCGCTTGGCCTGCGGAAGCACGACCTCGCGCGCATAACGCGCCGTTTCGGGGGTCATGAATTCTGTCGTGTAGTGATCCAGCACCTCATGTTCTTCGTACCCCAGTGTCTGGAGCCAGAGCCTGCTGACGCTGAGAACGCGGCCCTGCGGGTCGATCGAATGCATCATCGCCGGTGTCCGGGTGTAGAGCGAGCGGAAGCGCTGTTCGCTGGTGAGCAGCCGCCGCATGGCCTGGGTCTGGCCTTCGATCGAGCTCGACAGCAGCAGGCCGGGCAGCAGGCTGGCGATGACGGAGAGCTGGTACAGGCTGGGCTCCCACCAGGTGACGGCGGGCGGCGGGACGAGCATGCCGGTGGCATGCAGCAGTTCCAGCAGAACCGTGTTGACCAGGGTGGCCAGCGTGGTGACCGTGAAGCTGGTCTGCACGGCGACCAGCACCAGGCCGATGCTCATCACCACGAAGGGGCGCGGCAGCGTGGTCATGGCCAGCAGGGTGATGGCCGCGCTGAGCAGCAGGAAGCCCAGCGTGCGCATCCGGCCCAGCGCCTGAGGCAGGATGGCGCTGCCTTGCAGCCAGATCGCCAGGGCCAGGGGCAGCACGGCCACGCTGCCGATCAGGTTGCTCACGAACCACTGGGCCCAGATCTCGGGGAAAGACCGTGCCGGTGCGGTGCTCAGCAGGGCGCCGATCCAGGCGCCGCAGAAGGTCGGGACGAGTGCCCCCAGCACGAGCACGCGCCCGAAATGACCGGGTTGGCGCAGGGTGTCGGCGCGCATGCCCAGGCGGCGCAGCAGCAGGGCCGCCAGCAGCATCTCGGTGGCGTTGCCCGGCACCAGGGCCGCGGCATCCAGGCCGATCTGCAACGTCCAGCCCTGCGTGCCGAGCGCGACGAGCAGATGGACCAGACCCAGGGCCAGCAGCATGGGCAGCCAGCGCCGATGCGGCAGCGCCAGCAGGGCCACGGCGCCGATGGGGTTGGCAAACCAGAGGGGGGTCATCTGGCCTGGCTGGGCCGGTAGCCAGACCGAGAGCAGCGCCGCCAGACCGTAAAGCACCAGAATCCGCAGGGCCTGGCGCAGCGTGAGCTCGGGGGTGGCGGGGGATGCGCTCATGTCAGACACCCGCGCATGATGGGTGTGCGCACAAGGAGCGTTGGCTGTCCGGACAAGTCCGGACAGAAGCTGAAGGCGGCTGGCATCGACGCTTCGACCTCCCTGGTCGTGGGGGAGGAAGTGGGGCTCCTCCTGTTCCCGAAGCCAGTATACGTAGAGACGCGCCTGGCCCGCAAACCGTGCGGCGCGGCCCAGGCCGGCTAGGGGCGGGCTTGCAGCAGAAGCTGCGCGACTTCGGCGAAACCGCCGCCCCGCTCGGAGCGGGTGATGTAGCGCGGCTTGTGCGCCAGCTGGGCTTCAAAGCGGCGGATATTGGCCACACCCACGCTGTGCGGGAAATGCTGGAACATCAGCTGGTCGTTGGTGGAGTCCCCCACGTAGACCCAGTGCCCGATTTCCGCATCCAGATCGCGGCCCAGCAGCTCACGCACGATCCAGCGCGCGCCGGCCAGCTTGTCGTGCGCGCCGATCCAGCCGTTGATGTGGATGCTGCTGACCGTGGCCTGCAGGCCCTCGCTGCGCATGATCTGCACCACCTGCTCGATTTTTTCCGGCGGCAACTGCGTGAACTCGCCGTGGTCGATGGCGATATCGGTCTCGCGGCCGGGGCTGTCCTGGGCCAGCGTGCTGCCCGGCACCTCCCGTTGCACGCGCTGCGCCACCTGCCGCAGGCGCGCGTAGTTGCTGTCGCGCGTGGTGGCGTCCTGCTGGTAGATTTTTCTCGTGCCCCCCTTCACCAGCGCCACCGCGCCGTTTTCGGCCACGATGGCGTCCACTGGCCAGCTTTGCGCGAAGGGTACGCTCCAGCCCACGGGCCGGCCGGTGATGGGCATCACGTGCAGGCCGGCGGCACGCAACTCGGCCAGGGCCTGCAGCGCGTCGGGCGTGATGGCGCCTTCGGTGGTCAGGGTGTCGTCGATGTCGGTCAGCACACCGGTGATACGGCGGCGTTGTTCGGCGGGCCAGTGTGTGAGGGGCAGCATGGACAATGAAGCAAAATCGCAGCAACTTTAACTGAGTGTAGACAGGCCCTGTGTATGAAAGAGAACGAGTTGCCCGTGCAGGGCACCCAGCACTGGGTGCTGCAGGACGAGGTGCGCTTCTTCCTGTGGGAGAAATACCAGGCCGGCCCCCAGGGCAAGCCCGTGCTGGTGCTGGCCCACGGCTCGGCCACGGCGGGCCGCGAGACCTTCGACCTCAAGGTGCCGGGCCATCCCGAGTACAGCCTCATGGACTTCCTGGCGCGTCAGGGTTTTGACGTCTTTGCGCCCGATATGCGCGGTTTCGGCAGTTCCACCAAGCCCGAGGGCCACATCACGACCGAGCAGGCCGCCGGCGACCTGAACGCGGTGGTGGACTTCATCCGCAAACTGCGCGGTGTGGCGCAGGTGCAGCTGCTGGCCTGGTCCTGGGGCACGCAGTACGGCGGCCAGTTCGTGATGGCGCATCCCGAGAAGGTGCAGCGCTACGCGGCCTATGCGCAGATGCATGCGCAGAGCCTGGACCTGGAGGCGCGTCGCTCGCGCCTGGCCACTTTCCAGCGCGCGCCTTACATCCGCATCACCGAGCAAGGTTGGAAGCTGCGTTTCAAATCCCTGACGCCCGAGTCGGTCAATGACCCTGTGGTCATGGATGCATTTGCCAAGGCCGCGGCCCTGGTCGAACTCAAGTCACCCACGGGCCCGCAAGTGGACCTGCTCACGCGCCAGCCCCTGGTCGATGCCTCGAAGATCACCGTGCCGACGATGATGGTCCACGGTCAGTACGACGACGTGGCCGATCTGGAGGGGCTGCTGCCCTTTTTCACGGCGCTGCCGAATCCGGACAAGCGCTACGTGGTGATCCCTGACGGCGGGCATATGCTGCATCTGCAGAAGGGTCACGCGCGTCTACAGCATGCGGTGGCGAGCTGGTTTTCTGCGCCGGCCTGAAATCGGCGCGGCGCTGTTGATCCCAAAGGAGTAGACGATGTTGCAAGGCAGGAACTGGATGCTTCTGGGGCTGGCCCTGGGGATGGTGGTGATGGCCTTGCCGGCGCGGGCGCAGGAGACCGCCCACATCGGCGTGGTGGTGATGCACGGCAAGGGCGGTCGGCCCGAGGGGCTGGTGGCCGAGCTCGCCAGCGGCCTGGCCGCGCGCGGCATGCGCGTGCGCAACATCGAGATGCCCTGGTCGGGTCGCCGCCATTACGACGTGGGCCCCGAAGCCGCCGAAACCGAGGTGGTGCAGGCGCTGGAAGCCTTGCGGCGCGAGGGCGCGGCGCGGCTGTTCCTGGTCGGGCACAGCCAGGGCGGGCTTTATGCCCTGCACCTGGGGAGCCGGTTGGCGCTGGCCGGCGTGGTGGCCGTGGCGCCGGGCGGCAATGTGGCCGCATCTGTTTACGAACAGCACATCGGCACGCACCGCACCCGTGCGCGTGAACTCGTCGCGGCCGGTCGCGGCGCCGAGGTGCAGGCTTTTGCCGACTATGAGGGCAGCAAGGGCACGAACGAGGTCCGCACGCGTGCCGAGGTGTACTGGGCCTGGTTCGATCCCCAGGGCGTGATGAACCAGGAGCGCGCGCTGCGGGCCCTGCCCCAGCATCTGCCGGTGCTTTATGTCGCGCCCACGGGGGATTACCCGGCGCTGCGGCGCGCCAATCCAGGTCTGTATGCGCTCATTCCTGGGCAGCCACTGACGCGCTACCTGCAGCCCGGTGCCACACACACCCATGCGCCGACCGTGGCGCGCGAGGCCATCGCCGACTGGTTGCTTGAGGTGGCGCCCGCGCGCTAGTTCAGCCCGCGCTTTGCAGCGCCAGGCCCGCATGCTCCCGCAGCGGATGGAAGTGGATCTTCGGGAACCGCTCCTGCGCCAGCCGCACGTCATACGGTGAGGTGCACAGATAGGCCAGGGTGTCCGCCGCGTCGCGCGCCATGCGCGTCGGATAGGCGTCGACAAAAGCCTTGAGCTCGGCCGGGGTGTCGGCGGTGATCCAGCGCGCGCCGGTGTACTGGCAGCCTTCCAGGCGCACGTCGGCGTCGTACTCGCCTTTCAGGCGGTGCTGCACCACTTCGAACTGCAGCTGGCCGACGGCGCCCAGCAGCATATTGCCGCCCATCTCGGGGCGGAAGACCTGGATGGCGCCTTCTTCGCCGAGCTGGGCCAGGCCCTGCTGCAGTTGTTTGGTGCGCAGCGGGTTCTTGAGCACCACGGTCATGAAAAGCTCGGGCGCGAAGAAGGGCAGGCCGGTGTATTGCAGGGCAATGGAGCCGTCGGTGATGGTGTCGCCCAGCTGTACGCCGCCGTGGGTGGTGAAACCCACGATGTCGCCGGCATAGGCCTCTTCCACCGCTTCGCGGCGCTGGCTCATGAAGGTCACGACGGAGGTGGGGCGCAGTTCCTTGGCGGAGCGCTGCACCTTGAGTTTCATACCCGGCGCGTACTTGCCCGAGCAGACGCGCACGAAGGCGATGCGGTCGCGGTGGTTGGCGTCCATGTTCGCTTGCACCTTGAAGACCACGCCGGAGAAGGCGTTGTCGTCGGGTTGCATTTCCTTGACGACCGGCTGCTTGTTGACCACCAGCGAGCTGGTGCGCGGGCCGGGCGAGGGGGCCAGGTCCACCAGCGCGTCCAGCACTTCCATCACACCGAAGTTGTTCACGCCGGAGCCGAAGAACACGGGGGTCAGCTTGCCGGCCAGGAAGGCCGCGCGGTCGAAGGTGGGCGAGGCACCAGTGGCCAGCTCCATGCTTTCTTCGGCGGCTTCGAACTCGGAGCCGAAGCGTTGGAGGAGCTTGTCACGGTCACTCAGCGGAACGGTGTCGAAATCCTGCGGGCGACGTTCGCTGCCCGACTCGAACACCGTCATGGCCTGGGTGCGCAGGTTGATGATGCCGCCAAAGCTCTTGCCCTGGCCCACCGGCCAGGTCATGGGCACGCAGGGCATGCCGAGTTCACGCTCCACCTCGTCCAGGATGTCCAGCGGGTCGCGCA
>JACCDS010741574.1_pt1 | contig 12400 bp, 9 predicted proteins | sample 7446441 | NCBI WGS metagenome assembly JACCDS01 (sample SAMN15323445, study PRJNA562643) | freshwater metagenome | isolation source: river surface water | place: USA:Blue River Watershed | collected 2017-08-17
AACCTCACTCTGACAACAGGAGCACACAATGCCAAGAGTTAAACGTGGGGTAACCGCACGGGCCCGCCATAAGAAAGTCCTCGACGCCGCCAAAGGCTATCGTGGCCGTCGCAGCCGCGTCTATCGCGTCGCCAAGCAGGCCGTCATGCGTGCCGGCCAGTATGCGTATCGCGATCGCCGTAACAAGAAGCGCGTATTCCGCGCACTGTGGATCACCCGTATCAACGCGGCTTCGCGCGAGCATGGCCTGACTTACAGCGTGTTCATGAACGGCCTGAAGAAGGCATCGATCGGCCTTGACCGCAAGGTGCTGGCCGACATGGCTGTGATGGACAAGGCTGCGTTTGCCGCCATCGTCAATCAGGTGAAGGCCACCATCGCTGCGTAAGCAGGCGACACGGCCCGTTAAGTGCCTCAGAGGCACCAGGCGGGCCGGCACTGCAGTCCTGGCGGGGCAGAGGTGATGAGCCTGTGCCCCGTTTTTTATTTTTCACGCTGAACGAATCATGCCGGGCATGCGCACCATGCTGCATATCTGGCTGAACTATCAGGCTGACATACGCATGAGCCCACTGGAACAACTTGTGATCGCCGCCGAGGCGGACTTTGCCGCTGCGCAGGATCCGGCCGCGCTGGAAAACGCGAAGGCGAAATATCTCGGCAAGACTGGCCAGGTCACCGAGCAGATGAAGGGTCTGGGCAAGCTCGATCCCGATGCACGGCGCACGCAGGGCGCAGTGATCAACCAGGCGAAGGAGAAGATCGAGGCGTTGCTGAATGCGCGCCGCAATGCGCTGGCCGATGCGCAAATGCAGTCGCGCCTGAATGCCGAAGCGATTGACGTGACCTTGCCGGGCCGCGGTCGTGGCTTTGGTGGTATTCATCCGGTAATGCGCACCTGGCAGCGCATTGAGGAGATTTTCGGATCGATCGGCTTCGATGTCGCTGACGGTCCCGAGATCGAGACCGACTGGACCAACTTCTCCGCACTGAACAGCCCGGAAAACCATCCGGCGCGCTCGATGCAGGATACTTTTTATATCGATGGCAAGGACAGCACCGGCAAGCCGCTGCTGCTACGCACGCACACCAGCCCGATGCAGGTGCGCTATGCGAAGATGAACCAGCCGCCGTTCCGCGTGATCGCGCCGGGCCGCACCTACCGTGTGGACAGCGATGCGACCCATTCGCCGATGTTCCATCAGGTGGAGGGCTTGTGGATCGATACCGACATCAGCTTCGCCGACCTGAAAGGCGTGTACCTGAATTTCGTGCAGGCCTTCTTCGAGACTGACGATCTGCAGGTGCGTTTCCGCCCGTCGTATTTTCCGTTTACCGAGCCGTCGGCAGAGATCGACATTGCATTCGGCTCAGGGCCGCTGAAGGGCCGCTGGCTTGAAGTGTCGGGCGCGGGTCAGGTGCATCCGGCCGTGCTGCGCAATATGGGTCTCGATCCCGAGCAGTTCATCGGCTTCGCGTTCGGCTCCGGTCTTGAGCGCCTGACGATGCTGCGGTATGGCATCAACGACCTGCGCCTGTTCTACGAAGGCGACCTGCGCTTCCTGAAGCAGTTCAACTGATCCTCTCACAGATTTCACCGGACGTAAGCGATGCAATTCTCTGAAAACTGGCTGCGCACGATGGCCAACCCGACAATGACCTCGGACGAGCTGTCGCACCTGCTGACGATGGCCGGGCTCGAGGTCGAGGAAGTGGAGCCGGTTGCCCCACCGTTCAATCATGTCGTAGTCGCGCAGGTGATGCAGGTGGAGAAGCATCCGAATGCAGACCGCCTGAATGTCTGCCAGGTCGATGCCGGCACCGGTACCTTGCTGAACATCGTCTGTGGCGCGCCGAATGTGCGGCCGGGACTGAAAGTGGCTTGTGCAATGGCCGGCGCGAAGCTGCCGCCGGGTGATGACGGCAAGCCGTTCGAGATCAAGGTCGGCAAGCTGCGCGGCGTGGAGTCCCAGGGCATGCTTTGCTCGGCGCGTGAGCTGAAGCTATCCGAGGAAAATGCCGGCTTGCTCGAATTGCCGGAGGACGCGCCGGTGGGCTGCAATTTCCGTGATTATTATCAGCTGAACGATCTGAAATTTACGATCAAGCTCACGCCAAACCGTGCCGACTGCCTTTCGGTGTTGGGTGTTGCGCGCGAGGTTTCTGCGTTGACTGGCGTGCCGTTGTCGATGCCGTCATTCCGTCCGGTCGAACCGAATTTTGACGAAAAGCTGCCGGTGAAAATACTTGCGCCGGATCTGTGCGGCCGTTTCTCCGGCCGCGTGATTCGCGGACTGAATGCGAAGGCCGAGACGCCGCAGTGGATGAAGCAGCGCCTTGAGCGCAGCGGCCAGCGGCCGATTTCGGCGCTGGTCGATATATCGAACTATGTGATGCTCGAACTTGGCCGTCCGACGCACGTGTTCGACCTCGACAAGATCCAGGGCGGATTGGAAGTGCGTTGGGGACGCAAGGGTGAACAGCTGAAGCTCCTGAACGGTAATACGGTTGAGCTCGATGACTGGGTTGGCGTGATCGCCGACGGCAAGGAAGTCGAGTCGCTGGCGGGCATCATGGGTGGCGATTCGACCGCTGTATCGCTGGAGACGACCGACATTTATCTCGAGGCCGCTTTCTGGTGGCCGCAGGCGCTGCAGGGGCGCGCGCGTCGGTATAATTTTTCGACCGATGCCGCGCATCGTTTCGAGCGCGGCGTGGACTTCGCAACGACGGCCGAGCACATCGAGCGCATCACTGCGCTGACCGTCGAGATTTGTGGTGTACCGGGACAGACGAAAATCGGTCCGGTCGACGACCAGGTCACCACGCTGCCGAAACGCGAGCCGGTGAAGCTGCGCGTATCTCGCGCAGCGAAGATTATCGGCATTCCGGTCACTGCGCAGCAGGTCGCCGATATATTTACCCGCCTCGGGCTGCAGTTCACGCAGGAAGGCGAGGTGTTTTCGGTGACGCCGCCAAGCTATCGCTTTGATATTGAGATCGAAGAAGATCTTATCGAGGAGATCGCGCGCGTGTATGGCTTCGAGAATATTCCGGCGCTGCCGCCAGTTGCAGCGAATGTGATCCGCATCGCGCCGGAGAATCGGCGTTCACTGTTCACCGTGCGTCGCCAGCTGGCGGATCTGGATTATCAGGAAGTCGTCAATTACAGCTTCATCGACGAAGAGGCAGAGCGCCAGTTCGCCGGCAACGCCGATCCGATTCGCTTGCTGAACCCGATCGCCAGTCAGATGAGCGTGATGCGCTCGCAGCTGATCAGCGGACTGGTCGCCAATGTGCGCTACAACCTGAATCGTAAGGCTTCGCGCGTGCGGGTGTTTGAGGTCGGCGGTGTATTCGGCAAGCAGTCGGACATTACCGATGGCCCGTTGTCGGTGGCCGGCATTGCGCAGCCGAAGCGGGTCGCGGGGCTGGCCTATGGGCTGGTCGCGGAAGAACAGTGGGGGCAGGCGGGTCGCCCGGTCGATTTCTTTGACGTCAAGGCGGATCTTGAGGCCCTGTTCGCGCCGTTGCCTCTGCGTTTTGAAGCGGCTGCGCATCCTGCTTTGCATCCGGGCCGTTCGGCCGCCGTGTTGCTGGAAGGCTGCCAGGTCGGTTTCATTGGTGAACTTCATCCGAGGCTGCAACAACAGCTTGAGCTTCCAATGGCCCCGGTGATGTTTGAGGTAGATGCCGACGCATTGCAGCAGCGTACATTGCCATCCTATCGCGACATTGCGAAGTTCCCGGCGGTGATGCGTGACCTCGCTTTGCTGGTTCGGCAATCAGAAAGTGTGCAATCCCTGCTGGACACCCTGCACTCGGAAGCGCAAAGCAATCCGGTGTGCCGGTTCTTGCAACATATTGTTTTATTTGATGAATATCGCGGCAAAGGGCTCGCTGAAGGGCAAAAAAGCCTTGCTTTCCGAGTCACCATGCAAGATACTCAAAGCACATTGCAGGACGAGTCGGTCGACGCGGCGATCGCCGCACTTGTCGAGGCTGTTCACACCAAGCACGGCGCGACGCTAAGAAAATAAACAGCCTGTTCTGTCATCAAAAGACATCATGAACCACAGCAATCCGGTCGAAATGGAATCCGTGCTCGCTGCCGACCTGGGTCGTGCCATGCAGGCATCACAAGCGCGCATCGGTGCTGAAAAAGACTTGCCGACGCTGACCAAAGCGGAACTGGCCGAACTGCTGTTCGAACAAGTTGGCCTGAACAAACGCGAAGCCAAGGACATGGTGGACACGTTTTTCGGCGAGATCCGCGACGCGCTGGAGCGTGGCGAATCCGTCAAGCTGTCCGGCTTTGGCAACTTCCAGTTGCGTGACAAACCGCAGCGCCCGGGACGGAATCCCAAGACTGGGGAAGAGATCCCGATCAGTGCCCGTCGTGTGGTGACTTTCCACGCGAGCCAGAAGCTCAAGGCCTTGGTCGACGGTGCCAACGCGCAGCGCAATCCGGCCCACCCGGCCTGAACGGTTGAATGAGCGAACGCGCTGCCAAGCCTGAGCGGCCGATTCTGCCGCCCATCCCCGCCAAGCGCTACTTCACTATCGGCGAGGTGAGTGAGTTATGTGGTGTCAAGCCACATGTGCTGCGCTATTGGGAGCAAGAGTTTACGCAACTCAAACCTGTGAAGCGGCGGGGTAATCGCCGCTATTACCAGCACCATGAAGTCCTGCTGATCCGCCGTATCCGAGAACTACTGTACGAGCAGGGCTTCACCATCAGCGGTGCCCGTAACAAGCTCGATAGCGGAGAGGCACAGCAGACTTCTCCTGCTGTGCCGGTTGACCTCGCCACCGTCCGCGCCGAACTTCAAGACATTCTGCTGCTGCTGAAGGCCTGAACGCCGTCGGCAGAGGTCCGTCGCAAACCGGGGATTATTTCTCCGCCTGCACTTTTCCAAAAGTAAAAAAAAGCCCGCTCAAGAGAGCGGGCTGAATCTATATCTGAGGAGAAGACATAGAGGAGACGAGGCAAATTATGCTGCCCCGCAAAATATAAGGCAAATTTTAATTACCAATGGTGACGATAAATTTTTCATATGACTCTCGGCAGAGGCGTTTCCAATGCTACCAGGCGGTTGCCGAAATGAAAAAAGCCTGACCAGTGATCAGGCTTTTTACCGAATGCCTCGGGGCAGATTGGGTTGCTTACGACTCCTGCGCCTTCTTGATGACGGTCTGTGCGTCTGCCGAGCTGGCCGAAGGATTCTCTTGAGATGACTGTATTACCAGGCCGATCAGCTTTGCACCGTGCTCGACACCGATCGAGCCGTAGGTGATGTCGCCGCGCACCTCGGAGTCCTTGTAAAACTCCACGCGCTCTGAAGCACAGATATTGCCCTCAACCTTGCCTGCCACCATGACCCGGTGCGCGGTGATGTCCCCGCAGACCTGCCCTGAGCGGCCGATGGCCACCGTCACCCGCTTGTCCGGTGCGCTCTCAATGTTGCCGATGACCTTGCCATCGATGCGTACGCTATCGAGCAAGACCAGACGTCCATAAATCTCGGTGGTGTCGCCGATCAGCGTATCGAATTTTTCCTGGGTCGGCGTCAGTTTGCTTTGTTTCAATTTTTCGAACATTGCCTTCTCCACTCCGTCAAGTTTCTCGGGCTCAATATACAGGAAGACGTTATTGGCCAAGATTGATTTTTCGACAACGACGCCTGGGTCGTGCTTGAAGATGGGCAGTCAATCGGATCGCGTGCTTTGCACGCGGAACCCGGGTATCAGCCAAGAGTTTTTCTGGTTATGCCTTGAGCTGATTGACCGGCAGTACTTGCACGGGATTGAGCACACGCCCGTGGCGGAAGATTTCGTAATGCAGGTGCGGGCCGGTTGAGCGGCCGGTGCTACCGACGTCGGCGATGTGCTGGCCACGCGTGACCTTCTGGCCTTCGGTAACACGGCGCACGCTGATGTGCGCGTAGCGCGTCATGAAGCCCTCGCCGTGAGTAATCTCGACGATATTCCCATACGTGCTTTCCCAACCCGAGCGAGTGACGACGCCCTCGGCCGCCGCAAGAATCGGCGTACCCGCCATGGCCGTGAAGTCGAGGCCCTCATGGCGCGCCAGCACACCGGTGAACGGATCGATACGCATACCCCAGCCGCTGCTCATCCGGAAGTCGCCGCCGATAGGTAAACCGGTGGGTAGGGTTTCCAGCCATGCCAGCTGGCGGCTCCAGTCTTTGTGAAGGTTGTTGATCGCCTTATCGAATTCGCCAAATTCATTGATGGCGGTATCCAGCGAATCCATCAGCGGTTGATGCGGGCGCATTTCGCTGCGATAACCGGGCAATAGCGGGCCGCCCCGGCCATCTTCACGTACGGTGTTCTTTTCGCGAAGCGAGGCCGGCGTAGCCATTTCCATGAAGCGGTTCTTTAGCTGTTGCAGCTGCTGGATGTTATGCGTCGTTTCATTCAGCTTCGACTGCAGATTAGCGAGGCGCTCGCGATAGACCGATTCCATCCGCTGCTGTTCGGCCTCGGTGGTGACGCCACCCATGCTGCGTGCAAGCCCGGGGCTAACCTCGACAGCGATCTTGAAACCGACCAGGTAAAGAAGGAAACCAGTCGTGACCAGTGCGAGCGCCAGCATGCCGACGCCAAGGATCACCTTGCGAGCTGTGATGGAAAACGTTTTAACGTGGCCTGTCGGACCTGAAACCCACATCAACTGCATTACTGCACCCTCGTGGTTTTGTCTAGAATTTCTGTTCTGAACTTTTCATTATATGGTCCGTTAGGACATTTTTGCGCAAAAAGTTTCGGAATTGGAGGGGGGCGATTTACGACACGATGGGTTCAGGCACTCTTCCTATTCACGGCAATGATTCAGCCGGTCTCTCGCCTTGCAAAACTTATATCCAGGCTGATTATGATCCGCGCGTTTATGCGCTCATTTGTCGGTTTGGGCATCGTGCATCGCGTTGGCCAGTTCCTCGTGTTATCGCCATTCGAATACCCTGGTAGCTGAGAGGAGTTCGAATTCTTCGTGGTTAAATCAGATTTCTTTACTGCCACGATTCGAGAACGGCTCACCCGTTGTTGGTGGGGAAAGCATGGAGGCACAGCGGATGCAGTTCGTGTTTGGGTATGGACATTAGGCGCGTCGGATCTGCACGGCGCCAACATGCGGCAGACGACCCACCGCCCCATGCCTTGTCGGAATAGATTTTTTGATAAACCGCCGGTTGACTGATCGGCATGTCACCTGCAAATGCACAATAAACATATAAATTTTTTAATAAATGTCGTGCTTCAAGACTGAACTTTGATCTAAATCTTGGCCAAATTACGTGCTAAGATCATGAAGTATTTTAGAGATTTGCCGGCTTGTGTCCCCCGTCACACCAGTCAGCGGAGATGAGGACAACAATCAACCTCATAGTCATAAAACTAGAGCCATGTATGCTCGGCGGTTTCTAAACGGAGATGCAAGCAGCTTCAAAGATGAACACGGTTGACGCGGCCGTCTAGTGGACTTCGAAGCCCGCTAGAGATACATTTCCCTCCGCTTTGGACAATGTTTAACAGGCTGACCGCGATAGTTATAGTTATAGTTATAGTTATAGTTATAGTTTTGTCTACAAATACGTAAAATACAGTAACCTTTAGACCGTACCATTCCTGAACAACACGAGAGAAAAGAGGGGCGCAATAATGGCAAACGCTTACGACATCGTCAACGGTAACCGTGAGGATAATCCGAGCCAGAACACAACGTATGTTTTTAGTCCGACAATGGATCTTAGGGCTTTTACGCTTGGCGGATTTTCGGATGGCGATACAGTCGCTATCGATGCATCCAGCTCGGATTTCAAAGTCAAGCTGAAAAAAAATGTCCTGACTCTCATCGGCCAAAAAAACACACCGTCGAGTGGGGTGGTAGTTAAAGTTCATCTCGACAACAGTGACGGTGGTTCTGTCAACTTGGCTTTTCTGGATGGTACTGTTGAAGCGGAGTTCATGCCGAAATTGCCAGGCTCCTACAAGGGTAGTTGGAATTTTGGCGGGATAACTCAGAAGAAAAGCTTTAACTTGGGGTCGGAAAAAATCTCTTTCGACATTGATCCCGCGAAAACTTATCAAGATGCCTATATTGCGGCGGATCGCGTCGTCAACGCAGGAACTTTCGTTTTAACCCAGGCAACCGATAATCTGACGGGTAGTTCTGGTAATGACCTCTTTATTGGCATCGCAGGCATGGATCAGGATAACCCCAATCCAACCGCCGACGGTAGCGACTTCATCGATGGTGGCGAAGGCAGGGATACTCTCAAACTGTCGTTCAACGAGGCCGATGACGACCCTTACATGCTCCCGACCACGGTGGGGGTCGAGGTACTAGAATTTGCCGCTACATACGCCGACCGTTGGAATATAAGCGGTATGCAAGGTCTCGAAGAAATAAGGCTGGTGAATTCTGTGACCGGCAGTAGCAGAGACACTGAATTTGTCGGGCTTACTTCGATTGTCGATGTTGCGATTGTGAATGCAAATCAGCGGGTAAACTTGAACTATGCTGATGGAGTCATGTCCGGTGGTTCGGACGAGATGACGCTCACGTTAAACGGAGCCGTCAAATCTGCAGGTACAGACGCAGATCTAGAGGTCAATGTGGACGATGATAACGAGCGGCTTGAGATCCTCAACGTCGTCAGCACCGGAGCGCGGGCGAATGAGATCGACTTGCTCGTCGAAGGAGGTGTTCGTGAGCTCAACATCAGTGGCAACGCTGACTTGAAAATTGATACTATTGAAAGTTTCAGTTCAATCCGTACAATTTCCGCCACGGGCTCTTTTGATCTGACGATGAAGTTGAATCTGAGTAGCGACCGTGAGGAATTCGATTTTTCTGGTACCAACGGTGCCAACGTCATCACTATTGGCGAAGATTCGGCCTATGATGCGGTCAATGACGGCGTTGAAATGAATATTAGCGCTGGCAATAGCTCAGAAGATGTGCTCGTGATATCGACCGATAATGATGTATCGGAAGACGTGGTTGATATTTACTCTGGGTTTGAGACCTTGCGCGTCATTGACTTTGCTTCGTACTACGGCGAAGACGCTTATGACTTAACCCATCTGACCTCAGATTTTGAAAGTCTTGAGCTTCAATACGATCAGAACGGAAACTATAACTCCAATGCCTACGTTGAGGTTTTGGTATCTTCGAACGTGGCTGACGCGATCTCGCTGATTGAGGCGGACTACAACGCCGATTCCGGAATTGACCTCCGTATTTCGCTTGAAAATGCTGTCGGACCTCAAGATTCGATAGATATCAGCTTGGTAAATACCGACAGCAACGAGAACGATGACACCGCGTACTTCGGCGAAGATCTGATAATCGATGACGTGGAATCAATTACATTGAATTCCATCGGTGACACCGAAGACTTTAATGGAAACGAACAGTACAACGCTTTCCAATTTCTCTATTTTGACGATGCCGAAGAACTCAATATCGGTGGAAATGTTAGTTTTGAGGTAAGCGGCGAAATTTTCGCCTGGGACCTAGAACTAATCGATGCGACTGGGTTTACAGGCAGGTCTCTTGACCTGGGTGAGATCAACTCTGAAGACGATCTAGAGTATCGCGGCAGCATGACGGCTGACCAGACGTTGAATATTGACGCCTACGACGACATTAGGGTAACCACCGGTATCGGGAATGACGATATAACCATTGACAGTGACGGTAATGGCGACGGTGGCTGGAACAGTGCGGTCTTAGATGTTGGTGGGGGTGACGACATCGTTCGATTTGACATGAACAACAATGTTGGTCCTAACATCATTGCGTACGTCAGTCTGGGCGAAGGTGATGACGTTTTAGATCTCTTTGATGTTTTTGATGATGGTAATTCAGATGCTACTTTTGTAGTGGAAGTCAGTGATTTCGATGTTGCAAATGATTTGATTGCAATTGATACAGATGAAAACCAGATTGCATTCAAAATTGCAACTGTGCAAGATGGTGAATATGATGTCTCTGACCAAGTGAATGGGGATACGCAAACCGCCGTAATTGAGTTCGCGTTCGAGGCTGATAACAACAATATCAATTTTGGCAATTTGTATGCGAATTTCGAGCTGGATGGTGGAGACTTACTCGAAGCTATAGACTTTGATCTTTCCGGTACCGGGATAACTATCGATAATTATTCGAGTGGTTATCTGATTGCATACAACGGAGGTGATGCCTACTTGTTCACGTTTGACGACGGAGACGAGTTCGGCGAGGACGGTACGGTTGATGCTTCAGAAATAGAGCTGATCGCCGTGCTTAGAGACGTAGCCGTTGGTGGTTTGTCGGCAGGTAACTTTGCTGACGGTGGTATATGGTAATAAATTAACTGCCGTCAATATTCAAACTCCTGGCTTGGGCCAGGAGTTTTTTTTTATTGATTGTGTTTAGTATTTATAAAAATCAATATGCAAGCCGATATTTTTGATTTGAAATCATTTGCAACTGAAATTCCTGAGTCGCAAAAAGAAGTTTCTTTACTGGGTGCCGCGGGTTTGATTCCATTTCTCGCAGAAGCGAAGGATCAAGTAAATTGGTTAAATCTTTTGCGAATCGACGATGATGTAGTAAGAACTTGGTCGTTAACCAAGATATTTCAGCACTCAAAAACCTCTGTATCGCTATCAACAATAGAGCTGGCGATGCGTGTAGCTCCCTACAGTGCATATTTGAGGAGAAAGTTGCTGCCTAAACTAATTGAATCATTTCGATTTGATTTGGTTGATGAGCTAATTAGAATAGAAAAAGAGCAGGCGCATCAAGAAGAAAGCCTACATTCTGAATTTGTAAAAGCTACATTTGAAAATAATTATGAGTTGCTTTTAAAGCTTCACGAACGTCTGTATCTGTGGACAGGCGATGAGGATCATCTTAAGGCGACTATTGACGTCGCAGTTTTGCAATTGGGCTGGAAGTCCGCGGTAAAGCCATTTTTGCGTAATATTTTTACGCAACAGCAATCTTTACAGGCATTAGGGCTGAGTTGGCTTCGATGTCTCGAGAGGGAAAATGCACAAGAAGAGTTTAAGTTAGTTGGCTCTCTGTTTAAAAAACTACCATCTTGTAAAATTTGTACGGCGTATGTAGCAGCCAAACAGTATCAATGGGATGGGGAATACCATAAGTGCATAAATTTTTTAACAAAAAGTAATTTATTAAAAGTGGCTGGCGATAAAGCGCCGTTCTTGTGGCATATGGCAGCGGAAGCTGCTGAGAAGAGCGGTGACATGCCCCTAGCCGCAGAGTTCTATCAGAAGCAAAATGACATTCACAAGAGCGACCACATTAGACCGGATCGATTCATCAAAGAACTAAAGGCACGAGCGACCTGGGTAATTGGTACGTTGCCGAGAGATCCCTATCATAACCACTTGATAATGACCGGATTTCCGCGCTCTGGTACAACCTTGCTAGAAAATGCGCTTGCATCTCATCCACTGATTGAGACATGCGAAGAGACCTCGTCTTTACTAGCGTCGGTTCAAATAGCGTACAAAATGCCATTAAAAAAAGATCTAAGTGGCGATAACCTTAACTTACGTGCACAGGTTCATCGACAGCTTTATTATTCGAATTTGGCGAGATTTGTGCGGAAAAAAAGAGCAAAAATTATTATTGACAAGACGCCGATCATGTCAGCGAATATTAAGTACCTCGAAAAACTTTTTCCATCAAAACGCTATATTTTCTCGATCCGCCATCCTTATGACGTTGTTTTATCAAATTATAAACAGGATTACGCTCAAAACATTGCGATGGCTGCATTCAATGATATTTATGACGCAAGCTATTTATACAACCATGTGATGTCAGATTGGTTCGATGTATTTCCTGGTAATACTGACCGTGTTCATTATGTGAAGTACGATGAGCTTGTGACCGATTTCGACAGGGTTATGCACGAGGTTTTAGAATTTGTTGGCGTTGATTGGTCGGAAGAGGTCACTCATTTCGCTTCGCATTCCTCCGAGCGGCCGGTTCGTACACCAAGCTATACCAATGTCCGAAAGGGCTTGACTATTGGTATTCAATCTTCTTGGCATAACTTCGAGTTCTTATTCGATGATCGTTGTCGGCAGTTACTCGATCCGTGGGTGACACGATTTGGCTACGATAGTTAGAGCCCATCTCGTTAAGCCGCTGGCGGGGTTGGCAACCCCTTGCCGTATGTCTGTACTGTCTGCGGGACTGCCGCCTTGCCACCGACCTAACGGGATAGATGGTATGGATGCCTCCCCCCGGCAACGGGCGTTGCACGACGGCGTTGGCCAGACGGGCGGACCCTCGCTGTAACGGCATCGTTGTGCCACAGTGGAGATGCACACCAACCACTTGAACAGGAGG